>Ga0081455_10004408_pt1 | contig 15816 bp, 19 predicted proteins | sample TabmetS3T2R1_FD_70207 | JGI IMG/M metagenome (GOLD analysis project Ga0081455, IMG submission 70207) | Tabebuia heterophylla rhizosphere microbial communities from the University of Puerto Rico - S3T2R1 | ecosystem: Host-associated > Plants > Roots > Rhizosphere ... | reverse complement strand
CCCACCAGGCCAGGGGCTGGCGGGTCTCCGCCTGGGGTCCGGACCCGACGCCGTGGTAGCCGGGCGCCGGTAGCCCCCGCCTCTCCTCCTCGGTCGGCGCGGGCGTGTGCTGGCCGTTGGGATGCGGCGTCATGTGTCGTTCTCCTGGATGGTCCACGAGTCAACGATGTCGGCGATCTCGTCCTTGTGGGTCTCGAGGTAGCAGTCCTCGGCGCACGCAACCTGGAACACGAACATGGTGGTGCTGTTGGCGTCGAGCAGGACCGTGCGGTCGGTGACCACGAGGTCACCGCCCTCCCCGGCGACGGCGAAGACGACGTGCACGCCGTGGTAGCCGCCGTCGAACTTCACCGGGTCGTTGGCGAACACCTGCACGGGCACGTTGGCACGGGCGGCGGCGACCGGGTCGCCCTGGGGGTTGCCGAGGCCGCGCATTGCGCTGAGGTTGATCTGCTCCCGCTCGTCGGGTGTCAGCGCCCGGACCTGCACGACGCCGGTGGGATCGGCGTCACCGGCTCTCGTCGACGCCTCGGCGCTGGGATCGTCGCTGCCGTCGAAGGTCCGCAGCCACATGAGTTGACTGCGCCGGTCCAACTGGCGGTCGGAGTCGTCCGGGAACAGGTCGTGCTCGTCGTAGATCTTCCAGTCGCCCGGCAGCTTGGCGTAGACGCCGAGATCGTCGTTCTGGACGAACTGGTAGCCGGATCCCCCGCACGCGCCCCCGCCCACCACCGCCGCCGCCGCCACAGCACCGAGGCCCACGAGGGACCGTGTGACCCTCATCACCACAATTGTCGCTCACCCGACCACCGATAGCGACAGTGCGTTGGTTCGAGGTCAGGATCCCGGTGTCTCGGGCGCCGGTCCCCGGCGCAGCCTCCGCGGGATCTCACGGATCGTGACCTGGGAGGCGACCGGCAATCCGTCGCGTGCGGACAGCTCCTTGCACAGCCGGTACGTCACCCACGCGACGATCGGCGGGACCGCCAGCACCAGGATGCGGAAGGTCCAGAGGATGGCGTTGACCGACAGGCCGAAGGTCGATGCCAGCACGTCGGCGGCGGCGCCGAAGAAGAGGATCATGTAGAAGGACAGGGTGGCGGTGCCGAGCGCCGTCCGGACCGGGCGTTGTCGTGGTCGGTCCAGCAGGTGGTGCTCGGCGTAATCGCCGGTGACCCGCGCCTCCAGGAACGGCCACGCGTAGAGGAGGGCGAAGGTCACCCCGGCCAGCAGGACACCCGGGAAGAACGGGTTGGGGATCTCGAACCCGAAGGCGCGGATCTCCCATCCCGGCATGATGCGCAGCGCCCCGTCGAGCCAGCCCATGTACCAGTCGGGCTGGCTGGCGGTCGACACCTCGGCGGGGTCGAACGGCCCGTACGCCCAGATCGGGTTGATCTGGAACACGCCCCCGAGGAACGCCAGCACCGCTGACGTCAGGAAGAACAGTCCCAGCGCCTTGAACGTGTAGGTCGGCCAGAACCTCTCGCCGACGACGTTGTCCTCGCGTCGACCCGGCCCCGGGAACTGGGTGTGCTTGTGGCGGACGAGTATCGCCAGGTGGATAGCGATCAGGACGGCGATGAGCGCCGGGACCAGCAGGATGTGGATGACGTAGAGGCGCTGGATGATGTCCGGTCCGGGGAACTCGCCGCCGAACAGGAGCGACGCGGCCCACGTTCCCACCAGCGGAATCGAGATCGTGATCCCGTAGACGATGCGCAGGCCGGTCCCCGAGAGCTGGTCGTCGAGCAGCGAGTAGCCGAACAGGCCGTTGAACATCGCCAGCGGCAGCAGCGTGCAGCCGACGATCCAGTTGATCTCGCGGGGGCGGCGGAAGGCGCCGGTGAAGAACACCCGCGCCAGGTGCACCGTGATGGCCGCCAGGAACAGCAGGGCCGCCCAGTGGTGGATCTGACGCATCACGAGGCCGGCGCGCACGTCGAAGCTCAGGTCGAGCGCCGAGCGGTAGGCCTCGGACATCTCGACGCCGCGCAGGGGCTCGTAGCTGCCGCGATACACGACCTCGTTGGTGCTGGGGTCGAAGAAGAACGTCAGGTAGATGCCGGTGAGGACCAGCACCACGAAGGCGTAGAGCGCCAGCTCCCCGAGCATGAAGGACCAGTTGTCGGGGAACACCTTGTTGAGGGCGGTCCGGGCGAGCTTGGCCGCGCCGAGGCGGGAGTCGATCCAGCGGGCGATCCGGTGCGTGTACAGCCGCTCGGGCCCCCGACGCCTCGACGGGGACAGGGCCGGAGCCCCCTCGCCCGCCGGGGCGGCCTGGTCGGTCATCCGTGCGGCCCCCTCGCTCATCCGCTCAACGCCCCCGGTCCCAGAACCCGGGGCCGACCGGGCCGGAGAAGTCGCCGGTGGCGATGATGAAGCCGTCGCCGTCGAGCGCGAGCGGCAGCTGCGGCAACGACCGGGCGGCGGGCCCGAAGACGGGTCGGGCGTGCCGCATGACGTCGAACGTCGACTGGTGGCAGGGGCACAGGAGCAGGCCCGATGCCGCCTGGTAGAGGCCGACGGGGCAGCCCACGTGGGTGCAGATCTTGGAGTACGCGACGATGTCGTCGACCGTCCAGTCCTCTCGTCCGGGCGCCGGTCGGAAGTCCTGGTCGCTTCGGAAGTGGATCAGCAGCGTGGAGGCGTCGGCGTCGTCGGTGTGCCCGTCGGGCCACACCGTGATGAACCCGTCGACGGGCAGGTCGCGGGGACGGACCGGGGTGCCGTCGTCGACCACGACGCGGATGTTCCCGGCCCTGTACGCGGTCTGCTTGAAGCCGCGCCCCGGGCGGGGACCGAGCGACCGGATCGGGAACAGCAACGCCACACCCAGCGCCGCACAAGCGCCGCCGGCGGTCGCCACCAGCACACGCCGGCGCTGCACGCTGCTCCCGCCGGCCTCGAAGTCGGCGGCGAAGGCGGCGACGTCGTCCTCGCTCGACGCCACGGGGGGCCGCTCCTCGGTGACGTCCCCCGACGGCATGAAGTGCTTGGCCCACAGGACGATGCCGACCCCGATCCCGCCCAGCACGACGGCAAGCAGGGTGCCCTCCAGCTGCGCCTGTCCACCCTGCCAGTAGACGATGGTGAGGCCGATGGCGGCGGCCGTCGCCACCAGGAAGCTCACCGCCGCCGACCGCTCGGCGCGGGCGCCCCGGCGCGTGGGCTCGTCCCCGGCCGGCTGCGGCTCGGCGCCCACGGGCGGGCGGGCCCCAGGCGGACGGGCCCCGGGGTCCGTCTGCTCGGTCACCGCTCGCTCCCGTGGGTCTGGCGGATCGGGCTGCGCGTGCCGATCCACGCCACCAGGCCCAGCAGCGCCACCATGCCGATCAGCCAGGCCACGAAGCCCTCGGGGATCGGGCCCGTGCGGCCGATCGGCAGGCCGCCGGGGTCCTCGGGGTCGGCGAGGTAGCGGACGTAGCGCACCAGCCCGTTCAGCTCCTCGTCGTCGATGACGTCGGGGCCGAACACCGGCATCTCCCCGGGGCCCACCCTGACCGCCGAGCCGATCTGCTTCGGCGTCGCCGATGTCAGGCGGGGGGCGGCCCGCCCGTAGCTCAGCGCACCGCCCGTGCCCGCCGCACCGTGGCAGGCCTGGCAGTTGGCCCGGAAGACCTCGCCACCGACCGCCAGGTCGCCGGCATCGGGGTCGACGTCCGGCACTGCGGGACCGTTGCCGAGCGTGCCGACGTACGCCACCAGCGCATCGATCTCCTCGGGGCCGTAGGCCGGTTCCTTGCGCGTGGGCTGCTCCTCGCTGTTCGCGAGCGGCATCCGCCCCGTCGACAGGTAGTAGTACGCGGCGGCCTCGCCCGAGTTCTCGAGGGACGGACCCCGCACGCCGCCTCCCTCCTCGACCACCCCCCTTCCGTTTATGCCGTGGCAGCTGGAGCAGCCGGTCTCGTACAGCTCGCGCCCTTCGGCGATGAGGGCCTGGTCGCCTCCGTCCCCGGAACCGGGGTCGCCGCCCGGACCACCGGGGCCGCCGGCGCTCCTGGCGCTTCGGGCGAGGACGGGCGTCACGGCCACCGTGAGCACGAGCGGCAGGGCAACGAGCACCCGGTGGAGGCGGGCCGGTCTCACCGGAGCAGGTAGATGGTCGAGAACATCGCCACCCAGACGACGTCGACGAAGTGCCAGTAGTAGCCGCACACCTCGACCGTCTGGTGCGCCGGTGCGCGCGACCGCCCGGAGATGGCGACGGCCACCGCGGCCATGAACACCAGCCCGCCGATGACGTGCAGCCCGTGGAAGCCCGTCATCAGGTAGAACGCCGAGGCGTAGGCGTGGTCGTCGATCCGGAAGTCGGCCTGGGCGTACTCCGTGACCTGGTTCAGGAGGAAGATCGAGCCCAGGAGGGCGGTGATCGACAGCCACGTCACGGCGCCACGCCGGTCGTCCCGGCTCGACGCCGCCACCGCCATGTGCATGGTCCCGCTCGAGGACACGAGCACCAGGGTGGCGATGGCCGTCCGCAGGGTCTCGAGCTCGACGTCGTCGGGCGGCCACACGTCGTTCGCCGAGCGGAGGGTGAAGTAGGCGGCGAACAGCCCCGCGAAGAACATCATCTCCGAGGCGAGCCAGATGATGACGCCGACCCCGAGCGTCGAGGGCGCGGGCTCCCGAGGCGCCTGCGCCGGCTGGGTCGGCTCGGCCGTCACCGACATTCCGACGTTTGTACCAGCTTCACGACGAACGGTGAGGCGATTCCGTCCATTCCGGAACGGTTCGTGCCGTTCCTGGCGCCGAATTGGTTGCTCAGCAACCACTTCTACGCCAGGAAGCAGATCGGAATGATCGGTCCCGAATGTGTCTCACCCAGCCCGTACCCTCGGGCCATGACACGACAGTGACGGGGCCATCGCGGAGCGGGCCCAGAAGTCGCTCGGCCTCCTGACGACGCGCCAGCTCGTCACGTTGGGTGTCTCCCGACAGCGGACGCGGACACTGGTGGCGAAGGGCGCGCTCATATCGGTTGGCGGCGGCGTCATGCGCCACGCCGCGTACCCGACGTCCGTCAACCAACGGATCCTGGCCGCCGTGCTCGCAGCCGGCGACGGGGCCGTTGCGTCTCACATGTCGGCCGCCGGCCTCTGGCGGCTCGACGGGATCGCTGGCCCCGACGACGAGGTCGAGGTAACGGTCCGGCGACCACGCGACCCGCGGGCGGTGCCCGGCATCGTCCATCGGACGCTCGACCTGGGGCCGGCCGACGTGGAACCGCGCCAGCTCATCCCCCGCACGACCGCCGCCCGCACCCTGCTCGACCTCGCCGGCCGCCTCGGTCCCGGCGAGCTCGAGGCCGCGCTGGACGATGCCGAACGTCGCGGCCTCGTCTGGCGGCCCCACCTGCGCTGGCGCAGCGAAGAGCTCCGGCGGCGCGGGCGGCGAGGCGTTCCGGCCCTCGCACGACTGCTTGACCGCACCGAGGGCCGGCCGCTCGGAGACAGCTGGCTCGAGCAGGCGGCGATCCGCCACATCGTGACGGCTGGGTTGCCGGTGCCCAGGGTCCAGGTCCGGAAGCGCAAGGTGGGCGGCGGCATCGCCCGCGTCGACCTGTTCTGGGACGACGCCAGGCTGGTGGTCGAGCTGGCTGGGCATAGAAGCCACTCGACGCGCCGGCAACGCCAGGCCGACGCCGAGCGGTCGGCTCGGCTCGGGCTCGGAGGCTGGCTGGTCGTTGAGTTCACGTACGAGGACGTCGTCGAGCGGCCCGACTACGTCGTCGAGATGATCGGTGCCTACCTCGAGAGGGCTCGGTGACGTTCCTGGCGTCGTTCTGGTTGCTCAGCAACCACTTCTGCGCCAGGAACGGTGAGGGGGATACGGTCGGCGCGGTGTCCGGGCCCAGTGCCGCCGACCTCGCCCTCCGCTGGCAGCTCGATCCGGCGGCGCTGCTCGTGGTGGTGGTGACCGGGGTGCTGTACGCGATCGGCGTGCGGCGGTTGGCCCGGCGGGGCCGGCGCTGGTCCCCCGCCCGGGGCGCCGCAATGGGGGCCGCGCTGGCGGTCGCCATCGTGGCCACCCAGTCGGGGATCGGGCGGTTCGAGGCCGACCGCCTGTGGGTCCACATGGTGCAGCACACCCTGCTGGGCCTGGCGGTGCCGCTGCTGATCGTGCTGTCGGCGCCACTCACGCTGGCCCTGCAGACGGCCCGGCACCCGACCCGGCAGAGCCTCCGCAGCGCGCTCCGCAGCGGTCCGGTGCGTGTCCTCACCCACCCCGTCGTCGCCTGGTGCCTGTTCGGCGGCGGGCTGATCGTGATCTACCTCACGCCGCTGCTCGACGTTGCCGCCCGCAACGGCCCCGTCCACCTGCTGGTGCACGCGCACGTGGTCCTCGCGGGCAGCCTGTTCCTCGCGGTGCTGGTGGGGGTCGACCCGTTGCCACACCGGCCGCCGTTCGGGGCCCGCCTGCTGGCGCTGCTGGCGGCCGTCCCGTTCCACGCGGTCGTCGGCCTGGCGCTGCTGAGCGCAGGCTCGCCGATCGCCCCCGAGGCCTACCCGCGACTGTCGGACCAGCGCACCGCCGCGGGGCTCTTCTGGGGGACCGGCGAGATCTTCACCCTGGTGGTTACTGGGATCATCCTGCGCCAGTGGTGGCTCGACGAACGGCGGGCGGAGGCCCGCGAGTTGCGCCAGGCCGCCCACGCCGTGATGGCCGACTCCTGAGGGCTGTCAGGCCGGGGCGTCCCGGGTGTTGAACCGGTTCATGGCCGCATCGACGCCGTCCTCCACGATGGCCTCGACCGCATCGGCCGCTTCCTGGACGGCGATGTCGAGCTCGACGCGATCGCGCTTGGTCAGCCGCCGCAGCACGTGGTCGGCACCCTGCTCCTTGCTCGGAGGCTTGTCGACGCCGATCCGAACCCGCAGGAACTCGTCGGTGTGCAGGTGCGCCTTGATCGAGCGGAGGCCGTTGTGGCCGGCCAGGCCGCCGCCCTCCTTGACCTTGACGCGGCCGAGCGGGAGGTCGAGCTCGTCGTGCACCACGACCACCCGCGCTGGGTCGGTGATGCCGTGCCGCCGGACCAGCATGGCGACGGACTCGCCCGAGAGGTTGACGTACGTCTGCGGGAAGGCCAGCGTCACCCGCCGGTCGCCGATGCGGACCTCGGCCACCAGCGCCCGCTCGCGCGACCGCCTGAGCGTCCCGCCGTGACGCTCGGCCAGGAGCGCCACGACGTCGGCGCCGACGTTGTGGCGGCTGTGCTCGTACTCGCCACCAGGGTTGCCGAGCCCGACGACGAGTAGGTCGGCGGGGGTGCCACGGCGCTCGGCGGCGGCACCCCGTCGTCCGAACAGCGACATTGGCGGTCAGGGTCCTGGGGGGATCTATTCCCCGCCCTCGCCCCGACCCGGGCGACCCCGCTCGCCATCGCCGCCCTCGCCGGCGCCTGCGCCCTCCGCCTGCTCGCCCTCGGCGCCTTCCTCTTCCTCGCCCTCTTCGCCCTCTTCCTCTTCTTCCTCCTCGGCGAGCGCCAGGCTCGTGAGCTTGGCCGTGACCACGGTCTCCTCGGGATCGGTCTCGGTGGTCACGCCGGCGGGCAGCTGGAGGTCGCCGACACTGATGTGCTGGCCGATCTCGAGGTCGGACACGTCGACGCTGATGTGGCCGGGGATGGCGTCGGGCTTGGCGGTGACGATCAACACGTTGACAATCTGCTCGACGACGCCGTCGTCGCGGATCACCTTCTCGGGCTCACCCTCCAGCACCAGCGGCACGTCGGTGGTGATGGGCTTGTCGACGTCGACGGCCAGGAAGTCGATGTGGAGCACGTCGCGGCGCACGGGGTGGCGCTGCATCTCCTTGACGATCGCCTTGGTGCTCTGGCTCCCGATCTTCAGCGTCAGCAGGGCGTTCAGGCCCTTGTCGGTCGTCAGCGCGGAGCGCAGGTCGCGCCACTCGACGCTGATGGTGGCGGGCTCGGCGCCGCGGCCGTAGAGCACGGCGGGAATCCTGCCGGTCGCCCGCAGGCGGCGGGATGCCGGGGAACCGGTGGGGCGGCCGGTCTCGGCCACGAGGACGATGTCGTCAGCCATCGGAGGCTCCTACTTCTGACGTCGCGCCGGAGCGCATCGGATCGGTTGTGGACCGGTAGAGGCTACCGGTCGGGGTGCTCGAATCCCCAAGCGGCGGCGACCCGACACCAGGTCAGGCCTGGTTGGCCCCGCCGAAGATCTCGGACACGGACGTGTCCTCGAAGATGGCGTCGATGGTGTCGGCGATCACCCCGGCGATCGACAGCACCTCGATCTTGTCGATCTGCTTCTCGGGCGGCAGCGGCAGGGTGTTGGTGACCACCACCCGTTCGATGACCGAGTTCTTGATGCGGTCGACGGCGGGGCCCGACAGGACGCCGTGGGTGGCGGCGGCGCAGACCTGGCGAGCGCCCTGCTCGACGAGCTGCTCGGCGGCCGCCACCAGGGTGCTGGCGGTGTCGATCATGTCGTCGATCACCACGCACGTGCGCCCGGCGACGTTGCCGACCACCTGCTTGGCCTCGACCGCGTTCTGGGCCCCCCGAATGCGTCGCTTGTGCACGATGGCCAGGTCGGCGTGGAGGGTGTTGGCGTAGCGCTCGGCCACCTTCACGCGCCCGGCGTCGGGCGACACGACGACCAGGTCGTCGCCCAGGTTCTTCTCGAGGTGCTCCACCAGGACCGGCATGGCGGTGAGGTGGTCGAACGGCTCGTCGACGAAGCCCTGGATCTGCCCGCTGTGCAGGTCGACGGACACCAGGCGGCCGGCGCCGGCGGCGGCGAACATGTTGGCGACCAGCTTGGCGGAGATGGGCTCGCGGCCCTCGGCCTTCCGGTCCTGGCGGCCGTACCCGTAGAACGGCATGACCGCCGTGATGCGCTTGGCGGAGGCCCGCTTGGCGGCGTCGACCATCTGCAGGTGCTCGAAGATGGCGTCGTTGACCGACATCGTGCCGCTGGCGCCGTGGCTCTGGATGATGAAGACGTCCATGCCCCGGATCGACTCGCTGAAGCGGCAGTGGATCTCGCCGTTGGCGAACTCGGAGCAGTTGGGCTCGCCCAGCGTCACGCCGAGGTGACCGGCGATCTCCTCGGCCAGCGGCAGGTTCGCGCGCCCGGAGACGATGTACAGCTTCTTCTTGGTGACGAGCTCCATGACCACCTGCCGCTGCCGGATCGGGCGCCGGGCTCCTACTCGCTAGCCGGTACCCGCAGTGTAGAACGGCCCTGTGCGTCCCCCCGCAGCGACCTCGGCGCCCGGGCCGAGCACCGCATACGGTCCCACCACGGCATCGTCACCGATGGTGGCGTGGTGCGCCACGCTCTCGGTGACCTCGGCACGCTCGCCGACCCGGGTGTCGACGAGCCGGGCGTCGGGCCCGATGTCGCTGCCGGCACCGACCGTGGTCGTTCCCTGCAGCACCGTGCCGGGAAAGAGCGTGACGTCGGGGGCGAGCGTGACACCGGCATCGATGTAGACCGTCGCCGGATCGACCATCGAAACGCCGTCCCGCATCCAGCGTTGGTTGGTGCGGTAGCGCAGCTCGGCCTCGGCATCGGCGAGCTGCGCCCGGTCGTTCACGCCCTGCGTCTCGCCCGGGTCGTCGACGACCAGGGACACGACCTGGTGGCCGGCCTCGGCCAGCACCTCGACCACGTCGGTGATGTACAGCTCGCCCTGGGAGTTGTCGGGGGTGATGCGGCGCAGCGCGGGCGCCAGCAACCCCCTGCGGAAGACGTAGATCCCCGTGTTGATCTCGTCGATCGCCAGCTCGGCCTCGTTGGCCTCGCGGTGCTCGACGATCCGCCGCACCCGGCCGTCCCGGTCACGCACGATCCGGCCGTAGCCGTCGGGCTCGTCCATCCGGGCAGTGAGCAGGGTGCAGGCGGCCCCGGACAGCCGGTGCTCGAGGACGAGCGCCGCCAGGGTGGTGGGCTGGATGAGAGGCGTGTCGCCGGGAAGCACCAGCACGTCGCCGTCGTCCTGGTCGAGGGCGTCGAGGTCGTCCTCGGGGATGCCGGTCAGCCCCACGGCCACCGCGTCGCCGGTGCCGGCCTGCACCCGCTGCTCCACGAAGTCGAGCGGGACGGGCCCGGGGTTCTCCTGCATCTTCTTGGTGACCAGGTCGGCGGCGTAGCCCACGACCACGACCGCCCGGTCGACGTCGCAGTCGTCCAGGGCGTCGAGGACGTAGCGGAGGAGCGGGCGGCCGCACAGCATGTGGAGGGGCTTGGGCCGGGCCGAGCGCATGCGCGTGCCCTGGCCGGCCGCAAGGACGATGGCCGATAGCGCGCGCTCGCTCATTGCTTCCCGCTCATGCTGCTTCGCAGCGGGCCGCTCGGGCTCCGACGTGTGGCTCGCCCGCTCCCACGGCCGCTCGGGCCGGGCTCGCTCTGTCGCCCTGCGGGACGCTCGCTCATGCGTCTGTTGTAGCGCCCGCGGGTGACCAACGCGCACCACGGCCCCAGCCACCTGGCCGTCCCTGCGTTTCCGGCGCTCCGCCGCTGGGTAGCGCGGCCGCATGTCGGACGACCGCGACCCCCAGACGGCCGATCCGTTGCCGGGCGAGGCCGGCGGACCGCTCGAGCGCATCGAGCTCACGAGCCCGGCCTTCGACGACGGCGACGTGCTGCCGTTGCGCTTTGCCCACGACCGGGAGAACGTCTCGCCCCCGTTCGAGTGGAGCGACGTGCCGCCGGGGGCTCAGGAGCTGGCGCTCCTCTGCCAGGATCCGGATGCCCCGAGCGGCCTGTTCACGCACTGGGTGCTGGCCGGCATCGATCCGACGATCACGGCCATCGACGAGGGCGAAGAGCCGGCCGGCACCGTCGCCGGCCTCAATGACTTCGGTGAGGCCGGATGGGGCGGACCGGAACCGCCGCGCGGACACGGTCCCCACCGCTACGTCTTCACGCTGTTCGCGGCGTCGGAGCCGCTCGAGATGGAACCCGGTGCATCGGCGGACGACCTCCTCGAGGCGCTGGACGGCGTCGAGCTCGCACAGGGTTCGCTGCTCGGCCGCTACGAGCGCTAGTGGGGCGGCCCCCACCCGTCAGCACCCCGACGACACCTCGGTGATGCCCCGGACGACGCACGCGCTGCGGTCGACCGTGAACGCCTGCGCCCCCACGGGCAGCAGCAGGGGGTCGACCGAGCTGCGGACCGTGACCGTGACCTCGTTGCCGTCGGTGCTCACGAAGGTGCCGTTACCGCAGGGTTGCCCGGCCCTGCCGAGGAATGCGCAGGCGGCGTCTTCGGCGGCGGGCCCGTTCAGGATGACCGCACTGCCGCTGCGGACGGCATCGTCGGAGATCGCCTGGGCACCGGCCCGGGCCGCCGACTCGGCCAGGTTGTTGGCCTCGCGCTTGGACGCGAGGATCCGGCCGCCGTCCAGCACGAGACCGCACACGAAGACGAGGGCGACGGCGAAGATGACGACGAACGCCGTCACGACGCCCTCGTCTCCCCGAATGTCTCCCCCAACGCGCACGTGCGGCATCCGCACTACAGGCTCCGGTGGGCGTCGATCGGCTCCCAGGCTTCCTCGAAGAGGGTGACGCTGAGCGGGAGCCCGATGAAGGTGAGGTCGCGGGTGTCGACGGTGCAGGTCACCTCGACGTGGACGGTGGCGCCACGCTCGAACTGACCCCGCGGCAGGAACTCGGTCTCGACCTGGGGGCCACCCTTGCAGTTGAGGTTCTCGCCCGACACCGTGTCGGTGGCTGCGGCCTGCGCCTGGACGCGGGCGGCGGCGGCGGATTGCTGCAGCGAGGCGACCCGGGCGGCGTCGCCGGCGGCCCCCACGACGTCGCTCCTGGCATCGGTGAGCCGGCCTGCGGCGATCACCATGAACAGGAAGCAGATGAGCACCGGCATGACGATCACCAGCTCGGTCGTCACCACCCCGCGATCGCCCACGCCCCGGTTCATGGCGCATCTGTGGGCGGCGCGTCGGTGGCGGGCCGGAAGCGCTCGATGACTCCCTCGGACGTCTCCTGCACGGTGAAGTCCAGGTCGACGCCGGGCAGCTTGAACACCTCGGTGACGTCGCCACGCACGGTCATGCGGACGAGCTCACCGCCGTCGACGTAGCGACCGTCGGCCTCCACGTCGTCCAGCAGCCGGGGCGCCAGGGTCTCCACGAAGTCGCTGGCCACCTGCTGGCCTTCGGCGATGGTCCCGCCCTGCACGGTCGCCGCCCGGGCGCCCTCCTGTGCGGCGGCGCTCGCGACGCTCGACGCGTGGAAGTAGAGGCCGGCCTGCACGATCAGCATGATCATGAAGAGGAACGCCGGTGCGGCGATGACGAGCTCGGTGGTCGCGCCCTCATCGCCCCCCAGCCGCCTGGGACGCACGGGCTCAGCGGAAGGCGAGTGCGCCTTCGATGTCGTTCTTGATGTCTTGCGACTTGTTGTTGATGGCGCCGGCGATGAGAACGACGGCGGCGAGGGCGGCCGCCGCCAGCGCGGCGGTGATGATCATCGTCTCCGTGGTCATGCCGCGGTCGTCGCGGCGGAGCTCCTGCAGCCGATGCCACAGCATCGAGATGATCGACGTGATGACCAAGAACATGGTGATGCTCCTCCTTGTCGGGATCAGAGGTTGTTGACGACCGCATCGACGGCCGGATAGCCGATGAGGATCAGGAACCCGAGGAACAGCAGCACGACCGGGAGCGCCATCTTCTCGGTGGTCGACTGCGCCTCGGCCTCGGCCTCGGCGAGCGCGTGATCGCGCAGCGACGCCGCCTTCACCGCCAGCGAGTCGCGCACGCGGGCGCCCTCGGTCCCCGCCAGCGACACGGTTGCGGACAGCTCGACCAGCTCTGTCACGCCCACCTCCTCGCCGAGCCGGGCCAGCGCCGCCCACGGCGTCTCGCCGGTGAGTGCCGTGACCTCCAGGGCGTTGCGCAGCTGTGCGAAGGCCCAGCCCCTGCCGACCCCGGCGGCGTCCCGCAGCGCGCTCTCGACGCCGGTGCCACCGGCAAGCGAGATCACCACCAGGTCGAGGAACGACCCGAGCGCCTGCTTGAACGACTTGCGGCGCTCCTCCGTCTCGCTCCGCAGGCTGATGTCGGGGGCGAAGAAGAAGAAGACGCCGAGCACGAGCCCGACGCCGGCGGGAAAGGTCAGCGGCACGCTGAACCCGCCGACGGTCCACACGCCGGCGACCACGGCGGGGAGGGCGAGGCCGAAGAGCGCGAGGACGACCTTCTGCGCCAGGTGCTGGTCGAGGCTTCGCCCCACGAGCCGCAGGTCCGGCTCGAGGGAGTCGAGGCGCAGCCCAAGGTTGCGCATGATCCGGCCGAGCGACGCGCCCACGGTCCGCCCGAGGAACTCGCTGATCCCGTCGCCCTGGTCGGTGGCCGTGATGCGGACGAGCTGGTTCCGCCGCTGCAGCCGGTCGATGGCCGCCTGCAGTGGGGGCGGCGACGGGAACAGCAGCCGCCACGACGCGATCGCGCCGAGGCCGACCAGGGCGCCGAGCAGCAGGGGGACGATCACCCGTCCGATGCCTCCATGCGCAGGAAGCGCTCCTCGTCCTGGAACCGGAACGACCGGGCGAGCCAGAGGAACGCGCCGGCGAAGCACAGGCCGATCAGCCCCAGCACGAGCTGGCCGACGGCCGTGTCGTATGGCTCGAGGTAGTCCCGGTTGAAGACCAGCAGGCCGACGGCGAACAGCACGGTGAAGACCGTGATGACGCGCACCGAGGTGCGGGTGCGGGCCCGGCTGGCCTCGATCCGGAGGCGCATGTTCACCTCGGCGCGGGCCGACTGGGCCAGCCGGCCGAGCAGGTCCCCGAGGCGCTTGGGGCTCTTGTCGGCCGCGAGCACGAGGGCGGCGACGACGAGGTCGCCGGCCGGGTCGTCGATCTCCTCGGCGAACTCGCGCAGCGCCGGCGCCAGCCGGTCCCGCTCGAGCCTGGCCGCGAGGCGCAGGACCTCCCGCTTGATCGGCAGGGGCGCCACCCCGGCGGTGGCGATGATCGACTGCTCGAGGCCCCCGGAGCCGGCCATCGTGTCGCGCAGCATCTCGGCCCAGGCCGCGACCGCCTCGATGCGGTCGAGCTGGGCCTTACGGGCGGCCTGGCCCCCCAACATGCTGGGCGCCATGAACCCGGCGATGCCGCACAGGAGCGCTGCCATTGGCCAGCGCGTCAGGCCGCCGATGACGACGGCGCCTGCGAGGCCGAGCGCCAGCCGCAGCGTGAAGTGCTCGAAGTGGTCGGCGAGCGAGTCGGTGGCGCTCCTGCGGCTCCCGCGGGACGGGATCTCGCTGCGCGCCACGGGCCGCATGGCGACGACGAAGGTGACGACCCCCAGCGCGCACAGCGCCCCCAGCAACCCAGCGATCATCGCCACCGCGTGCCGTCAGCCCTTCGTGTTGATGGCCTGGGCCTCTGCGACGGCGAGATAGGTCACCGACGTTCGAGGGATGTCCTGCAGCGTGCCGGCGTCGATCTGCTCCCCCATCACGTAGACCTCGTAGCCCCCGGTGTACGAGTAGCTGGCCGTCAGCTCGTAGGCGGGCTGATCCGACGAGTCGGTGTGGGGCTGGCCGGCGGACGAGCGATTGAACTCGTAGGTGCACGATCCCGGAGGCGTGCCACCGTTGGGGCACACCGTGGAGCCGTCGGCCGACCGCCACGTGACCGTGCCGCCGGGCTTGGGGCGGGCCCACACCTTGACCGCGAGGAGCTGTTGGCCCCCCACCACCGGGCCGTCGTACTCCCATGCCTCCTGGTAGCCGTACGTGTCTTCGTCGAGCCACAGCCACGTGTCGATGCCGACCATGCTCGCCGCACCGTTTCCGGGATTGGTGTGAATGCCGGCCTCGGGCGGCCGGAGTCGTGCGAGCGCATCAGCGGCCAGTTCCTGCGGGTCGCGGGGCGTAATTCCTTGCCGGTACCACACGACGTCCCACTCGTCGCCGGCCAGGCCTTCTTCCCAGAAGTGCTTGCCGTCGACCACGCAATCGAGGAAGACGTCATAGGTGCCGTCGCCCTGCGGATAGGAATGCCATTCGTAGTGGGCGGGCTCGTTCCGCGTGTCTTCGTACTCGAGCCGACAGGTTGCGTCGCTCGCCCCCCGGCCGCCGCCCGAGGCCGCGACCCACTCCGCGGCGTGGCTGTACTCGTCGTTGCTGGGCGGGTTGATGCCGCCGTTCTCCTCGGCAGCCGCCGGTTGAACCCAGACCGCCAGAACGCCCGAGGCCGCGAGGGCGCCGGCGAGCGTCATCCGGGTGTGCATGATTCCTCCAGGGTGCGTATGACCGAGACCCGCCAGGTGCCGGCCTGGTTGACGACCTCGATCTCTCGGCTGCGGGGCGGGTAGGGGCCCTGCTCGAGGACGGCGTCGGTCGCCATGTCGTAACTCGTGGAGTCCTCGACGGTGCAGTCACGCAGCAGCACCTTGTCGGCCGTGACCGACACCGCCTCCGGGCTGGTCTGCATGGAGCCCACGGTGTAATGCCCGTCGTCCTGCGCCGCGACGATGATCTCGACGATCGACTGTGCCGCCACCCCGGTGAACGATTCGCTCAATGCGGGGTGCTCGGGGTTCGGGGGATTGAGGGCCTCGAACTCGGCCTCCCACGCCCGCTCGTAGGCCGCGATCGCCTGTTCCTCCGGCGTCGCCGGCGCGGCGGTGGTGGATGTGTCGGCTCCGGTGGTGGCGGTCTCGTCCCCGGCAGCGGCGGTCGTGTCCGCCGACTCGTCGCTCCCGCCGCCGTCGTCGTCACCGCCACAGCCCGCGACCACGACCGCCAGGACCGTCAGGGCGGCGAGCGTCAGCGGTGCGCCAGGCTTTCCCACTCCTCGATTCCT
>Ga0081455_10004407_pt1 | contig 15817 bp, 17 predicted proteins | sample TabmetS3T2R1_FD_70207 | JGI IMG/M metagenome (GOLD analysis project Ga0081455, IMG submission 70207) | Tabebuia heterophylla rhizosphere microbial communities from the University of Puerto Rico - S3T2R1 | ecosystem: Host-associated > Plants > Roots > Rhizosphere ... | reverse complement strand
CGCGAGCGGGGCTGAGGTGCGTGGGCTGCAAGGCGGAGGAGGAGTCCGATACCGCTGTTGTATCGGCGACGACGACAACGCAGCAGATCGCGTGCCTCAGCCCCGCAGAGCAGAGCATGGAGTACTGAGACGCGTTCCGAGGGGCCGGCCTCGCCATTCCCGAGTGAGGACGGGGCCACCGTAGTGAGTTCGGGGGGTTGACTCGAACCACGGTGGCGACCCGCTGGAGCCCAGGTTACCTGCTCGCAGATTTCGGGTTAACCAGATTTCGGGACCCGGTCAGCCCGGGATACGAGGGTAGTTCTGTGGCGTATCGGGCGCCTCGACGCCCGGGGCGTCCTTCGCGCCCGGCGGGAACGGCCACGGATTCGACTCGCAGATCTTCCCGCTGACCGAGCGCAGCCCGATCGTCTGCTGCATCATCACCGGCGCCAGGCCGTTGGACAGGCACACGTGGCTGTGGATGTGCCCGAGCGCGTGGCCGCTCTCGTGATTGATCATGTATTCGTGGTAGGCGTTCAGGTCGCCGATGTAGGCGACGTCGCCGCGCACCCAGCGGGCCACGTTCTCCACCACCCGCGAGTTCTTGTCCGGCGCGTAGCACGAGGTCTCGATCTGCAGCTCGTACCCGCACAGGTTGCGCACCGTCATCGACGACACGAGTGTGATGTGGAAGTCGGCCGACCCCGAGTCGACGCGCTGCAGCGACAGTCCGCTGTGCGTCCAGCTGCGCGGGTCGTCGAGCACCTTGTCCACGAGCGAGGCGAACGCGTTCAGGTCGACGCCGGTGATGCCGTTCTCGACGTCGATCGTGTACGTGTGCAGCGGCCCCGAGCCGACCACCGGCGTGGTGCCGGGCAGCGTCCGGAACGTGCCGTCGCCGCTCACGGTGTAGTTCGGCCCGTCGGGCAACTGGTCGGACGCGAGCGCCTCGTTCTGCGCGTTCGCCCCGGGCTGGTCGCTCTTCAGCTCCTTGGTGCCCGAGCCCGTCGGCGGGCCGGCCGGGGCCGACCCGTGCGCCGGCGTCGTCGCCGGAGCGGCCGGCGAAGCGGTCGATGATGCCGCCTTGTGCGCGGGCGACGTCGTGGTGACCAGGGCGACGACCGTGACGATCACGAGCACCGGCAGGGCGTAGGCCCGCCACCCGTAGCGACGGACGAAGGTGCGGACGCTGCGTTTGAGCCGGCCGTCTCCCTGGTCGTACTCGTCGGCGTAGCGCTCCTCGTCGTCGTAATAGCCGGGATCGTGACGGGGGTCGCGGGAACGGACGGTCACCGCTCCGTACTCCTGGTCGTCGAGCACGTGCTCAGCGTCCCACACCCTTCTGCGCCGGTTCGTCAACGCGCCGCGCGTCCTCGATCAGCGCCAGCGCGGCCCGGGCCGTCGTGACCGGATCCTCCAGCTGGGCCACGTGCCCGACGTTATCGAGCACCAGCAGCCGGGCGTCCGGGATCGTGCGGGCCACCCGCGGCGCCAGCCCGGAGTCGACCAGCCGGTCTCGCGCGCCCCACAGCACGACGGTCGGCGCCTTGATCTCCCCCATCCGGGTCCACAGGCCCCGGCCGGGCGGGGCCAGGTACGTCCACACCAGACCGCGCAGCGACCGCATCAGCGCGTCGGTCGACCAGCTCATGCCGTCGCGCAGCTCGATCTCCTCGGCCGCCTCGGTCAGCCGGTTCGGGGGCACCCGGGACGGGTCGGCGAAGCACAGCTTGATCACGGCGCGCGCTCGCGTGTCGGCCGGGAAGCGGCGGATCCGGCGGCTGATCAGCCCGGCCGTCCCGGGCAGCAACGCCACGGACAGCAGCGGGTCGGTGCCCAGCCGGCGCGGCCGCAGGTCGGGTACGGCCGGCGAGGTCAGTGTGAGCGTGCGCACCAGGTCGGGTCGGGTGGCGGCGATCAGGATGGAGATCACGCCGCCCATCGAGTTGCCGAACAGGTGCACCGGGCCGCGCCCGGACTGCTCTACGTACCTGATCACCGTGCGGGTGTGCGCGCCGATCGAGTAGTCGCGGTCGGGAGCCGGGCCGGAGCGGCCGAACCCGGGCAGGTCGGGCGCCTCGATCGCCAGCCACGGGCTGAGCAGGGCGGCGAGGTCGGTCCAGTTCGTCGACGCGCCGCCCAACCCGTGCACGAACAGCGCCGGCTCGCCGCCTTCGGACGGCGTCGAGCGCACGAACAGCTCGGCCGCGCCCACTCGTACCCGTCGACCCGGCCAGGGCGGGATCGACGTGTCCAGATCGGGCAGCCGGGTGTCGGACAGGCGAGCGGTCATCACGCGGACTTGCGGCGCGCGACCTTGGCCGGAGCCTTCTTCGCGGCGGCCTTCTTGGCCGGCACCTTCTTGGCGGCCGCCTTTGCCGGTGCCTTCTTGGCCGGCGCCTTCTTCGCGGCCGCCTTCTTGGCCGGGGCCTTGCTCGCCTCGGCCGGCGCGCTGGGAGATTCGCCCCGGCCGCGCTTGGCCGCCTCGACCGACGCGCGCAGCGCCGCCATCAGGTCGACCACCTGGCCCGTGTCGGGCGCGGCCGGCACGGTGTCGACGATCTCGCGGCCCTCGACCTTGGCGTCGATGACCTGCTGCAGCGCCTCGCGGTACTCGTCGTGGTACTGCTCGGGCTCGAAGTCGCCGGCCATGCTGGCCACCAGCGACTCGGCCATGGCCCGCTCCTGCGGGCGGACGGTCACGTCCTCGTCCAGGAAGCCGAAGCTGGCCTCGCGAATCTCGTCCGGCCAGATCATCGTCTCCAGGACGATGACGCCCTCGCGCACCCGCAGGGTGGCCAACTGCTCGCGGTTGCGCAGCGCCACCTTGACCAGGGCCACCATGCCGCTGCCCTCCAGCGCGTCGCGCAGCAACACGTACGGCTTGACGGCCGGCTGCTCGGGCTCGAGGTAGTAGCTCTTGGCGAAGTAGATCGGGTCGATCTGGTCGGCCGGCACGAACTGCATGACGTCGACGACCCGGGCGCTGGCCAGTGGCAGGTCGGCGAAGTCCTCGTCGGTCAGCACGACCATGTCGCCACCCGGCAGCGTGTAGCCCTTGGCGATGTCGGCGTAGGCCACCTCTTCGCCGTCGGCCTCGGCCACTCTGCGATACCGGACGCGCGAGCCGTCGCTCCGCCGCACCTGGTGGAAGCTGATGTCGCGCTCCTCGGTGGCCGAGAACATCTTCACGCCGATGTTCACCAGGCCGAATGACACCGCGCCTTTCCAGATCGCTCGCATCGACTCACCTGTCTCCGATCGGCTCCAGTTGGCCTCCATGATGGCCGATCGGGGCAAGATTGCCTCCGATGGCTCTAGCCCAGACGCCGATGCTCGCGACGCCCGGCCCCACACTGCCGGGTGGTTCGGGCTGGGCGTACGAGTTCAAATGGGATGGCGTGCGGGCCCTGGTGAACGTGACGGCGGGCCGGGTGCGTATCCACAGCCGGCTGGGCAACGAGGTCACGGTCGCCTATCCGGAGCTGGCCGGCCTCGGCGCCGACATCGACGACGCCCTGGTCGACGGTGAGATCGTCGCGTTCGTCGACAACCGGCCCTCCTTCGGCCAGCTGCAGCTGCGCATGCACGTCCGGTCGGCCAAGCAGGCGGCTGAGCTCGTCGCGACGGCGCCCGTGTCGTTCATCGCGTTCGACCTGCTCCGCCTGTTCGGCGTCGACCTCACCGACCGGACGCTGGCCGAGCGGCGGGCCACCCTGGAACGGCTCGCGGCCGACCATCCGCAGTGGACGGTCAGCCCGTCCTTCGACGACGGGGCGGCCACCGAGGCGGCCGCCCGCGCCCACGGCCTGGAGGGCGTGGTGGCCAAGCGCCTGTCCAGCCGGTACCGCTTCGGGCACCGCACCAACGACTGGGTCAAGGTCAAGTTCGTGCAGGGCGGCGAGTTCGTGGTCGTCGGCTGGGAGGCCGACGCCGCCGACGGCAGCGCCACCCTGAGCTCGCTGCTGCTGGGCTATTACGACGGCGACGAGCTGCGCTTCGCCGGCAAGGTCGGCAGCGGGCTGTCCGGGCGCGAGTCGGCCCAACTCAAGCGCCGGCTGCGCACCCGTCCGGCGACCGCACTGGCCGAGGTACCGCCGCCCTCGCCCGGGCGGGTGGCCACCTGGGTCGAGCCGGAGGTGGTCGTCGCCGTGACGTATTCGCACTGGGCCGACGACGGGCGGCTGCGCCATCCGGTATTCGTGGGCATACGCACCGACAAGGACGCGCGGGAGGTCGCACGCGATGGCTGAACGGATCACCGTCGAGGTCGAGGGCCGGCACCTGTCCCTCTCCAACCTGGACAAGGTGCTGTACCCCGAGACCGGGTTCACCAAGGGCGAGGTGATCGACTACTACACGCGCATCGCGCCGGTGCTGTTGCCGCACCTGGCCGGGCGACCGCTGACCGTGAAGCGGTACCCGAACGGCGTCGACGGCGCCTTCTTTTTCGAGAAGAACGCCCCGCGCGGCACACCGAGGTGGGTGCGCACCGTGACCTTGCCGGTGCCCGGCTCGACGATGGACCGCGAGACGATCGACTTCGTCGTGGTCGAGGAGCTGGCCACCCTGGTCTGGCTGGCCAACCTGGCCGCCCTGGAGCTGCACGTACCGCAGTGGCACGTGCAGGGCCGGTCGAAAAAGCCGCACACCGATCTGATCGTGTTCGATCTCGACCCGGGTGCCCCGGCCGACGTCCGGCAGTGCGCCGAGGTGGCGATGTGGGTGCGTGAGGTGCTGGAGTCCGACGGGCTGACGCCCGTGGCCAAGACGTCCGGTTCCAAGGGCATGCAGGTCAGCGCCGCGATCTCGGTGGGGTCGGCCGACGACACCTCCCGGTACGCGCAAGACGTCGCCCAGCGGCTGGAAGCTTCGCATCCGAAGCTGGTCGTGTCCCGGATGGCCAAGAACCTGCGCGGCGGGAAGGTGTTCGTCGACTGGAGCCAGAACAACCCGGCCAAGACGACGGTGGCGCCGTATTCGCTGCGCGCGCGCCCCACGCCGACGGTGTCCACCCCGCTGACCTGGGACGAGGTGGCGTCCGGGAAATCGCTGCGATTCACCGCCCCGGAAGTGCTCGATCGGGTCGCGGATCTGGACGACGCGTTCGCCGACACGCTCTCCGACTCGGCTCGAGCGGCATTACCCCGCTAGAGCGTGCCTGGTGGCCCCCGCTCGTCGCGACCGGCGGTCGGGTGCGTGAGCTGCTGGCTGCGAACAGCGCGAAAGGAGGAGTCCGATACCGCTGTTGTATCGGCGGCCGATTGACGCCAGCGACAAACGCAGCAGATCGCGTGCCTGAGCGACGCGCAGCAGAGCATGGGATTGCCAGACATGCTCTAGGCTCGGAGGTAGCAAGGAGGAGACAGCCGGCATGTCGGACACAGTCGACACCGCCCGGGGGGGCAGGTTGCCCCGCTCGGCGCGACGTCGGCAACTCCTCGCGGCGGCCCAGGAGGTCTTCGTCGCCAACGGCTACCACGCCGCCGCCATGGACGACATCGCCGAACGGGCCGGCGTGTCCAAGCCCGTGCTGTACCAGCACTTCCCGGGCAAGCTCGACCTGTACCTGGCCCTGATCGACGAGCAGGCCGAGGCTCTGACGAGCGCGATCAAGCAGGCGCTGGCCGGCACCGACGACAACCGCGAGCGCATCCACGCCGTGCTGTCGGCCTACTTCGACTTCGTCGACGGGACGGCCCGGTCGGCGCCCGGCGCGTACCGGCTGATCTTCGAGACGGATCTGGGCAAGGAGCCCGCCGTGCGCGACCGGGTCGAGCGCAGCACCCGCGAGATCATGCACGCCGTGGCCGACACGGTGGCCGGCGACACCGGCCTGGACCGTTCCCAGGCCGAACTGCTCGCCATGACGCTGACCGGCGGCGCCCAGGTGGCCGCCCGGTGGTGGCTCGACCACGACCGCCCGGTCAAGCACGAGGACGCCGTCCGGCTGCTCGAAGCCCTGCTGTGGCGGGGCATTTCGCACTTCCCGCGCACCGACGACTGACCGTTCGCTACCGGCGCACCGGCCGAGGCAGCGGGCGGCGGCCGGCTCGGCTAGCGTTGACGGCGATTCGCCAGACAGAACGCAGGAGGCCCGGTGGAGGTCAAGATCGGCGTGCTGCACACGCCGCGCGAAATCGTCGTGGAGAGCACGCAGAGCCAGGACGAGGTCGAAGCCGCCGTCGCTGCTGCGCTCAAGAGCGTCGACGGACAGCTGTCGCTGATCGACGAGAAGGGCCGCCGGGTGATCGTGCCGGCCAACCTCGTCGCATACGTCGAGATCGCCCAGGCCGACGGCCGGCGCGTGGGGTTCACCCCGTAATTCGCTGGTGCCGGTCGGTACTTTGAGCGTGCCGCGAGAGGCGCGGGTTCGGACGTGAGAGAGGTGAGGGGCCAGATGCAGACCGTCGTTGTGCTCGGCCGTACCTCGGTCCAGCCCTCCTCGGCGTCCTGACCTCGGGGCGCCGCCTTCCGAAAGGCGCCCTCCAGTGGCACTCGATCCATCCCTGCTCGGCTTCGACGACGCGCTGCGCGCTGCCCTCGAGCCGAACTGCGTTCCCGCCCGGGTGAGCCGGGTCGACCGCGGAGCCTGTGACGTGCTCGCGGCCGACGGCGAGACCCGGGCCAGCTACAGCGGCCCGCTCAAGCGCGCCGCAGCTTCCGACCCGGTCAGCCTGCCCTGCGTGGGCGACTGGGTCGCGGTCTGTGATGCCGAGGTGCGCGCGGTGCTGCCGCGCCGTACCTCCATCGTCCGGGCCGGCGTGACCCCGGGCGTGTCGCACGGCCAGGTGCTGGCGGCCAACGTCGACCTGGTCTACATCGCCGAGCCGGCCGTCCCGTCGGTCGATCTCGGGCGCATCGAGCGGCTGCTCGCCCTGGCCTGGGAGAGCGGCGCCGAGCCGGTCGTGGTGATCACCAAGACCGACCTGGCGTCGGTGGACGAGTCCGCGGTGGCGGCCGCCGCCCCGGGCGCCCAGGTCGTGCTGGCGTCGTCGCTCACCGGTGCCGGGCTGGATGCACTCCAGCTGGCACCCGCGCGGACGGCGGTCGTGCTCGGACGTTCCGGTGCGGGCAAGTCGACCCTGGTCAACGCCCTGGCCGGCACGGATGTCATGGACACCCAGGCCATCCGTGCCGCCGACGGCCGGGGCCGACACACCACCGTGCACCGCGAGCTGCTCGTGCTGCCCGGCGGCGGCCTGATCATCGACACGCCCGGACTGCGCAGCGTCGGCCTCTACGACGCGGCCGACGGCCTGGCCCAGGTGTTCGCCGACGTCGAGGAGCTCGCCGCCCGGTGCCGGTTCGTCGACTGCGCGCACGACACCGAGCCGGGCTGCGCCGTGACCGACGCCGTCGCGAGCGGTGAGCTGCCCGAACGCCGGCTGGCGTCCTGGCGCAAGCTGCAGCGCGAGGCGGTCTGGATGGCCTCGCGCACCGACGCTCGGCTGCGGGCCGAGCAGACCCGGCAGTGGAAGATCCGGCACAGGGCCATGCGCAACCGCGGCCGCCCCTAGCGCGACGCTCGCCCGTCCCCAACGATCATGTGCAGATCCGAGGGCTCCAGTCCCACGATCTGCACATGATCGCGCCGTCACCGGGGCTGGTCGCCGTGCCACGGGTCGATCACGTCGACCCCGGTGTCTGCGAAGTCGCGGACGTTGCGGGTGGCCAGCTGCGCGTCGTGGTTCCGGCAGATCGCGGCGATCTGGGCGTCCAGCCCCGCGATCGGCCGGCCGGCCCGCTGCCGAGCGGCCACGATCTCGCCGTAATGAGGCGTGTCATCGGCGTCGAACGGCACGATCGCGCCGGCGAACGTCCGGGTCAGCAGCCGGTCCATCCGCCGGGCGACGTCGGCCCGGCGCCGCCCGGCCGCCAGCAGCTCGACACCGGCGCGCAACTCGGCCGCCGTGATCGCGGTTATGACGAGATCGGCCGGCGGCTGGGCGTCGACCCAGTCGAGCACGGCGGGCATCGGGGCGGGCCGCATGAGCTCCGACACGACGTTCGTGTCGAGGACGATCACTCGGCGAGGTCCGCAGCGCGGGCCGGCTCGTCGCGCGGCGGCACCTCGAGATCGACGCCGCCGATCCGGGCGAACTGCGCGTGGATGTAGGACCCGAGCCGGCCGGCCGGGCGCCGGGCGGCGACCGCCGTCGCGATGATCAGCCGGGCTTCGGCCTCCATCGAGCGGCCGTTGCCGGCCGCCCGCACGCGCAGGCGTTCCTTGACGTCGTCGTCGAGATCGCGGATCACGAGGCTGGCCATGCTATCAATGATAGCAATCCGCGGCGGCCCGGCGAGCTAGCCGTCCAGGCCCAGGGCGGCCATGCGCTCGGCGTGATTGTCGGTGATGCGAGTGATCAGGGCGGCGACCCCGGTGAGATCGCCGGCGCCCTGGACGAGCAGCTCGGTCAGCGAGTCGCGTTCGGCCAGTACGTGCTGGGTCTGGCTGATCGCCTCGCCGACCAGGCGCCGGCCCCACAGCGCGAGCCGCCCGGCGATGGCCGGATTCGCCTCGATGGCCGCCCGCACCTCGCGCACGGCGAAGGCGGCGCTGCCGGTGTCGGACAGCACCTCGATGATCAGCTCGCGGGTGGCCGGGTCGACGTAGTCGGCGATCTCGCGGTAGAAGTCGGCGGCCAGCCCGTCGCCGACGTAGGCCTTGACCAGACCCTCCAGCCAGTCTGCCGGCACGGTCATGGCGTGGAAGCCGTCCAGCGCGGGCGCGAACGGAGCCATCGCCTCCTCCGGAACCGCCCCGAGCGAGCTCAGCCGGTCGGCCAGCAGCCGGTAGTGGCCGATCTCGACCGCCGCCATCTGGGCCAGCGCCGCCCGCCCGGACAGCGTCGGGGCCATCCGGGCGTCTTCGGCCAGCCGGTCGAAGGCAGTGAGCTCGCCGTAGGCCAGCGCGCCGAGCAGGTCGATCAGGGCAGCGTCATCGGGCACGGCGGCAGGGTATCCGGTGCCGGGCGGCTACACTCCGCTTGTGGATCGTTGCGGGAGACCGTGACGATCCGGCATCTCAGCGTTGACCGCATGGCCGCGAGCTCACCCCTCGCCGCCCGCCGAAGGCAATGGCGTCTCGCAGGTCGGCGCACGACTTTCGAGGACGTTAATTGACTGAAACAGACGCGCCTGACGACACGACGGCGACACCGCTGGCCGCCCGAGCCCCGGTCCGCGCCGACAGCCCCGCCTTCGCGGACTTCGCGATCCGGCCGGAAATCGTCGCGGCGCTCGAGAACGTCGGCATCACCCGCACGTTCGCCATCCAGGAACTGACCCTGCCGATCGCGCTGGCCGGCAACGACCTGATCGGCCAGGCCCGAACCGGTACCGGCAAGACGCTGGGCTTCGGCGTTCCGCTGCTGAACCAGCTGGAGCTGCCCGGCGGCAAGGGTGCTCGCCCGCAGGCGCTCGTCGTGGCGCCGACCCGCGAGCTGGCCGTGCAGGTGGCCGGCGACATCAGCGCGGCCGGCAAGCAGCTCGGCGTACGGGTGCTGACGATCTACGGTGGGCGGGCCTACGAGCCGCAGACCGCCGGTCTCAAGCGCGGCACCGACATCGTGGTCGGCACGCCCGGGCGGCTGCTCGACCTGGCCCAGCAGGGCCACCTACGCCTGGACAGCGTCCGCATCCTGGTGCTGGACGAGGCCGACGAGATGCTCGATCTGGGCTTCCTGCCCGACATCGAGAAGCTGCTCGCGCTGGTGCCCACCGAGCGGCAGACCATGCTGTTCTCGGCCACCATGCCGGGACCGATCGTCGCGCTGGCCCGGCAGTTCATGCGGCAGCCGACCCAGATCCGGGCCGATCACAGCCGCGAGGACCCGGCCGCGATCGAGCACGTCGAGCAGTTCGCCTACCGGGCCCACGCCCTGGACAAGGCCGAGTTGCTCGCTCGGGTGCTGCAGTCACGCAACCGTGGCCTGACGTTGATCTTCACCCGCACGAAGCGCACCGCGGCGAAGGTGGCCGAGGATCTCGAGGACCGCGGGTTCGCCGCGGCCGCCATCCACGGTGACCTCGGCCAGGGCGCGCGCGAGCAGGCGCTGCGAGCGTTCCGGTCGGGCAAGGTGGACGTGCTGGTGGCCACCGACGTCGCCGCCCGCGGCCTGGACGTCGAGGGCATTACCCACGTCATCAACTACCAGGCGCCCGACGACGAGAAGACCTACATCCACCGCATCGGGCGCACCGCCCGGGCCGGCGCGTCGGGCACCGCGATCACCCTCGTCGACTGGGACGAGGTGCCGCGCTGGAAGATGATCTGCGACGCGCTGGGCCTGCCGTTCCACGAGCCGGCCGAGACCTATTCGACGTCCGAGCACCTCTACCTGGAGCTCGACATACCGGCCGACGCCGGGCCGACGCTGCCCCGCGCCGAGCGCACCCGGGCCGGCCTGGACGCCGAGACGCTCGAGGACCTGGGCGGCCGGGACTCGAAGTCGCGGCGGCGCCGCTCGGGTGAGCGCAGCGAGCGGCCCGAACGCCCCCGGCGCGCACGGAGCCGGTCGCGGGTGCGTACCCGCGGCGGCCAGCCCGTGAACGCAGCCGACGACGCGAGCCCGACCGAGACGCCGACCGAGACGCCGCAAGCCGCAGCGACGACCGAAACCGCCGGGGCTTCCGAAGCGCCGAAGCGGCGGGCCCGCAGGCGGCGGCGAGGCAGTGCCGACGGCAAGTCGAGCCCCGCCACGGAGTAGACACAGGCCGATAGGCGAGGATCGAGCGGTGGCCGACACAGACCAGAAAGCGCAGCCGTCCGACGTACTGCAGCGCTACGTCGTGTCGATGCGCCGGCAGCGGCGGTGGTACTTCGCGGCGATCGCGGCAGTGGCCGCGGTGGCGGTGGGCATCGCCCTGGTCGTCTGGTTCACCGGCGAGATCACCCATGTGCACCTGCACACGGCCAGGTCGGCGCCGCCGAGCGTCCCGGCCGGCACCCCCCCGGCCACGCCGGGCCTACGCTGGCAGAACTCGGACGCCACCGCCATCGGGGCACCGTTCTTCGGCGGCACCGTCGTCACGTACTCCAAGCACACCGTCACCGGGCGCAACGCGCTGACCGGCACGGCCGACTGGACGTACACCCGCACCGACCGCAACGTCTGCGAAGTCCTGCAGATCCAGGGCAAGACGATCGCCGTGTACGAGAACGGCGGCAACTGCGACGAGGTCAGCACGTTCGAGACCGAGACCGGTCAGCGGGCCTGGACGCGCACCCTCGACGAGAACGGCCTGGCGGTGGACGGGCATCCGGCGATGATCGCCGGCACCGACACGATGTACGTGTGGTCGGCCCAGTTCGTATACGCGATCGACCCGGTCAGCGGCTTCGACCGTTGGACGTACCCGGCCACGCAAGGCTGCACGCTCACCGCGGTGGTGCCCGGATCGGCCGGCGTGCTCATGAGCACCCACTGCGCCGACGGCGACCAGCTCTTCCTGCGCGACCGCTCGGCCGGCATCGACGACAAGCAGCAGACCGACGACAAGAAGAACCAGGTGACCTGGCGGCTGAACAACACGAGCACGGTGCCGATGGCCGCCGACTCGCTCGTCGCCGCGCTCGACCCGGGCACCCACCAGCTCGTCACCTACGACGCGGCCAAGGGCACGGTGCTGCAGCACATCACGCTGACTCCGGCGCCGACCGCAACATCGCCGGCGCTGCGCGCGGCCGCGACCCAGCAGGAACTGCTGTGGATCGCCGGCACCTCCTACACGCTCGACAGCTCGGGCGCCCAGCAGTGGAGCACGCCGACGTCGACGCTGCCGACCGTCAGCACGCCCGACGGCGGCGCTCCGACCGACTTCGGCGGCGCGCGCATCCTCGTGCCGACGTCCTCCGGCGTGGCGGCGCTGGACGGCACGACCGGCAAGGTGACCACCCAGTACTCGGTGCCGCCGCCCGCGCCGGACAGCCGCGTGTACCCCGTCGGCAGCGGGCTGCTCGTCGCCGGATCGTCCACGGCCTATTACGCATGACCCGACAGCTCGACGTCGGCGCAGCCGCCCCGCACACCTTCGACTTCCCCGCCGGCCCGATCGCGGCGCTCACCGCAGGCCCGGCCGACGGCACGGTCGTGCTGCTCGTGCCCGGGTTCACCGGCAGCAAGGAGGACTTCGGGCCGATCCTCGACGACATCGCCGCCGCCGGGCTGCGCGCCGTGGCGATCGACCTGCCCGGGCAGTACGAGTCGCCGGGGCGGGGCGACTTCTCGGTCGACGCACTCGGCGGCGCGGTGCGTGACGTGGCCGGCGCACTGGCCGATCGCGTGCACCTGCTCGGCCACTCGTTCGGTGGCTTCGTCGCCCGCGCGGCGGTCGTCGCCGAGCCCCGCCGGTTCGCGTCGCTGACCCTGATGGACTCGGGACCGGCCGGCATCGACGGTGGCCGGCGGGCCCGCATCGACCGGCTGCGCCCGGTGCTGATCGAGCACGGCATGGCCGCCGTCTACGAGGCGATGACATCCGAACCCGACTACGTCTCCGATCCGCCCGACGTGGAAGCCTTTCTGCGCAAGCGTTTCCTGGCCGGCGATCCCGACGGGCTGCTCGCCATGGGTAACGGCGTGATCGACGAGCCCGACCGAGTGGCCGAGCTGGCCGCGACCGGCGTGCCGCTACTCGTGCTGACCGGTGTCGACGACGACGCGTTCCCCCCGTCCGTCCAGGCCGACATGGCTCGCCGACTGGGCGCGGAGTTCGCCGAGATCGCCGACGCCGCGCACTCCCCCGCCGTGGAGAACCCGCCGGCCACCGCGGCCGCGCTCATCCGGTTCTGGACATGACCGACGACTTCGGCTACTTCGGTCCGGGCAGCATCACCTGGCGGGTGCACTCGGAGCCACTGGCCATGGTCGGCGGTCTGCGGGCCTTGCTGCTGCAGGCACTTCATCCCGATGCGATGCGACTGCTGTACGAGAAGTCGGCGTTCCAGGACGACCCGTGGGCCCGCCTGCAGGCGACAGTGATCTACGTCGGCACGGTCAGCTTCGGCACCACGTCCGAGGTCGACGCCGCCGCGGCCCACGTGCGGGCCGTGCACCGCCGCCTCGGCATCACCGACCCGCAACAGCTCGCCTGGGTGCACGCCTGCGAGGTCGACTCGTTTCTGACCGCCGCACAATACGCCGGCGTACGGATCCCGCCCGACGACGCCGACCAGTACGTCACCGAGCAGGCGCTCGCCGCCCGGCTGGTGGGCGTGCCGGCCAAGCTGGCCCCGCTCACAACGTCCGACCTGGACGCCTACTTCGCCGAGATGCGTCGCCACCTGCGACTCACGCCGGAGGCCCGCGAAGCGGCGCGCGTGGTCCTCGCCCCGCCGCTGCCGGTGCCCCGCCAATGGGCGCTGCCGGCCCGCGCCGGCTGGACGACGCTGGCCGCCCTGGCCGTCGGGCTGCTGCCGGCTTGGGCGCGCCGCCTGTATCGCCTGCCGCCGCTGGTCGGCGCCGGAGTGGCAACTACAGCCGGGCTGCGTACCTTGCGCGCAGCCGTCGCCCCGCTGCCCGAGCGCTGGCGGCACGGTCCGACTTACCGGCGCGCGATGGCCCGCGTGGCGGCCGCGTCCTGACCTACTCGACGGCGAGGCCGCCCCACGGCTCGACATCGGGCGAGGCGGCCTGACCCTCGGGGCAGTGCCGCCGGAAGTCGCACCAGGCACAGCCCGGGCCCGGCGCCGGCGGGAACACGTCGTCGGCGTGCGCTCCGGCCTCGAGGGTGTCGGTGGCGGCCACGATGTCGTCGGCGGTCGCCTCGGCCCGAGCGACCTGGCGCTGCAGCGACTCGTCGGTGTGCTCGTAGGCGGCGACGTCGCCGGTCGGCAGGTGGTGCAACTCGACCCGGCGGCAGTCGCGGCGCAGCGTGCGCCGGGCGGCCAGCGCGTAGAGGGCCAGCGCCTGCGAGCCGCGCGCGTCGTCCTCGGTCAGCTGTCGGCGCCCGGTCTTGTAGTCGACGACGACCAGTTCGCCGTCGCGGTCGTCGATGCGGTCGACCCGCCCCGACACAGCCAGCCGACCTGTAGTTGTGGCGACTGTGCGCTCGACGCCCACCGGCTCGTCGTCAGCGTCGAGCTCGTCCAGGTAGCGCTCGACCCACTGCCGGGCGATGCCCCGCCACTGCGCCGACTGGGCCTCGTCGCGGAACCCGTCCGACTGCCAGTTCCAGTCGACGAGGCGCCCACCACTCGCCGGCGTACGGTCGTTGCGCGGCAGCTGCCACCACCGGTGCAGAGCCACGTGGACGACGGCGCCCAGCGTGTTGTGCGCCCATGGCGCCCCCCGAGGAAGCTGCGGCCGATCCAGGTAGGTCATCCGGTAGCGGCGCGGGCAGTCGAAGGCGGCCAGGCGCGAGGGCGTGCAGGCGAACAGCCGTCGCGGCATACCCTCCAGGGACAACTGCTCGGTCACGAGGTCGGCCTACCAGCTGCCGCCCGAGTCGCCCCCGCCGCCTCCACCGCCCCAGTCGCCGCCTCCACCGCCCCAGTCGCCGCCTCCGCCGCCCCAGTCGCCGCCGCTGTTGTTCCAGTCGCCACCGGAGCCGCCTGAGCCGCCGGAGTCGTCGACCGAATCACGGCCGGCGTCGTACCCGGACTGATAGCCGCTGTCGTAGCCGTAGTTGTAGCCACCGCCGCCCCAGCCGCCGAGGCCGCCGCTGAGCACGCTGGCCACCAGCAACGTCTCCCAGAACGGGGTCGAGTACCAACCACCCGGCACGCCGTAGCCGCCGCCGTAGTAGTACGGGGCACCCGGCGTGTAGGACGGGTAGCCCTGGAAGGTCTGGCCCTGCACGGTGACTTCCTGCGGCTCGGAGAGCTGGTCGCCGCGCACGTCCGCGATGGGCGGCAGCGGCGCGCCTTCGTCCAGGCCGAGCGCCTTGCGGGCGGCGCGCGCCGCGTACAGGCCCTCCAGCGTGGTGCGCCGGGCCTGGCCCATCTTCTCCACTGAGTCGGCGGTGTCGAGCTGGGTACCGGCCGTGGTGTATCGCTCCGATGCGTCGGCCATCGCCTGCTGGGCGACGTCGTTGTCCTTCGTGTCGATCGTGTTGACCTCGTTGGCCAGCCGGTCGTAGTAGGGCATGACCTTCGAGCGAGCCAGCTCCAGTTCGCGCTTCTTGCGCCGGCGCCGGTACCAGGCCAGCCCGCCGATGCCGGCGGCGCCGACGGCTCCGAGGCCGACGATCCAGGGCCAGACGCTGCCGCCCGAGTCCTTCTTCTCGGCCGGCGCCGCGACACCGCCCGACCCGTTGCCACAGCCGCTACTGCCGTTGGCCGGCCCACTCGCCACGCTGACCGCGAAGTCGCGCAGCAGTTCGGTGATGTCGTGGGTCTGGCTCATCTGGTCCCGGTTGGCGGCCAGCGCTGCGTCGGCCTTGGCTCCGGCGTACCCGGGGCAGAACGCGCTCGAGCCAGCCCCGAAGAAGAACTTGTTCTCGTCGGAGGTGAATACCCCGACCACCTTGGCCGCCGGGTCGATCGCCTGGCCGATCTGCTTGGCCAGGTCCGTCGGCGACCCGGCGCTGGTGGGCAGTACGGCAATCTTGACGCCGTCGGGGATGGAGCCGGCCAGCTTCGTCTGGTCGAGCTTGAACCCGGTCGCCGCCGGGTCGACGTAGAGATTCGCCGTGCGCAGCTTCGCCTCGGCGTCGCTGACCGGGTCGGCCGCGACGGCCGACGCCGCGGAGACGGCCAGGACGCCCAGGCCGGCGGCGGCCGCGACCAGCAGGAGACGAGCGCGCTTCATCCCGCCACCGTAGTGCGCGCAGCTGTCCTAGCGCGTGACGGGCTCGCGCGCCGTCGTCCGGCTGAACAGTCGGTCGTACG
>Ga0081455_10004405_pt1 | contig 15824 bp, 19 predicted proteins | sample TabmetS3T2R1_FD_70207 | JGI IMG/M metagenome (GOLD analysis project Ga0081455, IMG submission 70207) | Tabebuia heterophylla rhizosphere microbial communities from the University of Puerto Rico - S3T2R1 | ecosystem: Host-associated > Plants > Roots > Rhizosphere ... | reverse complement strand
CGAGGCCGAGCGCACCGGCTCGATCCTGGACATCCAGGGCTTCCGAGCCACGTCCGCCTAGCGCGGGATGGGGGCCCCGAGCCGCTAGGCTGCACCCCGGTGGACTTCGAGCTCACGCCCGAGCAACGCGATCTCCAGGCGGCCGTTCGGGCGTTCGCCGAGGAGGTGGTGGCCCCCGCCGCGGCCGACGCCGACGAGCGCGAGGAGTTCCCCACCGAGACCGTCAAGCGGATGGCCGAGATCGGCCTGTTCGGGATCCCGTTCCCCGAGGAGCTGGGCGGGCAGGGCGGCGACCTCCTGTCGTTCTGCCTGTGCCTGGAGGAGATCGGGCGCTACGACTCGTCGCTCGCGATCACGCTGGAGGCCGCGGTCGGCCTGGCCGCGAACACGCTGTTCCGGTTCGGCACCGACGAGCAGAAGCAGCGGTGGCTCCTCCCGATGGCGCGGGGCGAGGCGATCGGCGCGTTCGCCCTGACCGAACCGGGAGGGGGCACCGACGCGCGCGCGGTCCGGACGACGGCGCGTCTGGACGGCGACGAGTGGGTGATCGACGGCTCGAAGGCGTTCATCACGAACTCGGGGACGCCGCTCACGTCGGCGATCGTCGTCGCCGCGCTCGACGACGACGCGTCCGCCGGCGGCCTGACGACGATCGTCGTGCCGGCCGGGACGCCGGGACTCACCGTCGGAGCGGGCTACCGGAAGGTCGGCTGGCGCGCGAGCGACACGCACGAGGTCTCGTTCGACGCCTGCCGCGTCCCCGCGGACCATCTGCTCGGCGAACGCGGACGCGGGTACGCGCAGTTCCTGAAGACGCTCGCGGACGGGCGCGTCGCGATCGCCGCGCTGTCGGTCGGCCTCGCGCGCGGGTGCATGGAGGAGAGCGTTCGGTACGCGGGGGAGCGGGAGGCGTTCGGCGCGCCGATCGGGTCGTTCGAGGCGCTGCAGTTCAAGATCGCCGACATGAAGGTGGGCGTCGACACCGCGCGGCTCGCGTACCAGCGCGCCGCATGGCTCCGCGACCGCGGCAGGCCGTTCGCCACCGAGGCGTCGATCGCCAAGCTGTACGCGAGCGAGGTCGCGGTCTCGGCCGCGAGGGAGGCCGTGCAGGTGCACGGCGGATACGGGTTCGTCGAGGAGTTCCCGGTCGCGCGCTTCTATCGCGACGCCAAGGTGCTCGAGATCGGCGAGGGCACCAGCGAGATCCAGCGCCTGCTGATCGCGCGCGCGCTCGGCCTGCCGGCGGACCTAGGCGAGGCGCAGGTCTGACGCGCGTGGGGTGCGTCCAAGGGAACCGCGGGTCGCGCGGAGCGGCCCTCCATGCCTAGGCTCATGCGAGCCGGGTTCGTCGCCGAGGATGGTGCATCGAGCCGCTCGAGCGGGCACGGTTGACACTCCGTTCGGCCGTCCTATAGGAAGGGTCTTCCCCAATGGCCGAAAACCAAGGAGTCCTGCCCGGCGTGCTCCGTCGCGCCGTCGCCCTGCTCGCGGCGATGGCGCTCCTGACGGCGTTGGCGCAGGTGGCTTCGGCCGAGCCGTCCACCAAGGACAAGCTCGATGCGGCCAAGGCGCAGTTCGAGCGGCTGAAGGACCAGATCGTCGCGCAGCAGCGGGTCGTCAGCACGCTCCTGCTCGAGGCGCAGCGCATCGCCGAACGCAAGGAGATCGCCGAGGGGCAGTACCAGGACATCACCGCGCGGCTGCAGGAGACGCGCGCCGCCCTGCGCAAGGCGCAGGAGGAGTACCAGAAGCTCCAGGGCGACCTCGAGCTGCGGGCGCGGGAGGCGTACATCACGGGGCCGGGATCGGGTCTGGAGTTCCTGCTGGGGGCGACGTCGATCGCGGACCTGTCCTCGCGCATGGAGTACGTGAACGCGCTCAGCCAGGAGGACGCGGACCTCGCGACCGAGGTCCAGAACCTGCGCAACACGCTCGCCGCCAAGAAGCAGGAGCAGGAGCGGCTGCAGGCGAAGGCGGCGGCGGCGCTTGCACGCGTTCAGAAGCAGGAGGCGGCGCTGCAGGCCAAGCTGGCGGAGCAGCAGGCCGCGCTGAACGATCTCAACGCGGCGAAGGCTCGCGCCGAGGAGCTCGTCAAGAAGCTCGAGAAGCAGTACGCGCGGGAGCTCGCCGCCCTCACCGGGGTGACGTTCCACGCGAACGGGATCCTCAAGGTATGTCCCGTCGGCCAGCCGCACGCCGTGTACGACGGGTTCGGAGCGCCGCGGTACGGGGGCGGATACCACCCCCACGCGGGCAACGACATCATCGCGCCCGAGGGAACGCCGATCTACGCGACGTTCGACGGGTACGCGCAGGCCGGCTACAACACGCTCGGCGGGAACTCGGTCAACGTGACCGGTGACCTCGGCTACACGTACAACGCGCACCTCCGCGCGCCCGGCTACACCGGGCCGGTGCAGGCCGGCGACATCATCGGGTACGTGGGGGCAACGGGCGACACGAGCACCCCCCACGACCACTTCGAATGGCACCCGAACGTGATCCCCTCGAACTGGCCCGCCAGCGCGTACGGCTACACGGTGATCGGGACCGCGATCAACCCGTTCCCGCTGCTCTCGCAGGTCTGCTAGGGCACGCCGCTTCCTTCATCGTGTTCGCGCGTTGGTCCATCGTGGTCATCGATCCCATGCAACGCGTGATCCTCTGCGACGGCGCGCGCCTGTCGCTCGGTGATGTACGGCTTCAGCAGATAGCGCCAGCCGATGACGCCCACGAGAACATCGAACAGGATCGTCTCCACGCCGCTGACGACGATCTCCAGGTACCAGTGACCCTTCTGGTGGAGGAGGTGCCAGAACGTCTCGCCGTGTTCGGGCTCGAACCTGAATCCTCCACCCCAGAAGAACCAGCCGACGGCCGCCAGGACGATGAGCAGGATGACGAGCCCTGCTTCGAACCTGTGCCTCGCCCTCCTGACCGGGGGTCTCCCGTCTCTGCCGTCCGTGGCTGCGCTCACACCGCCAGGAAACCGCTCCACCCCCATACTGTCTAAGTCGCATACGTGCATGGGAGCATCCGCGATGACCGACGATCATCACGCCGAGGCGCCGCTCTCGGTGCCGCACCTCGACCTCGAGCGCTACGACGCCGCGAGCGACCTCCTGCGTGCCCTCACGGCCCCGATCCGGCTCGCGGTGATCGACTTGCTTGCCGACCACTCCTACTGCGTCCACGAGCTCGTCGATGCCATCGGGGTGTCCCAGCCGTTGGTGAGTCAGCATCTTCGTGTCCTACGCGGCGCGGGCCTCGTCCAGACGAGCCGAAGGGGACGCGAGGTCGTCTACGCATTGACCGATGTTCATGCGGCACACATCGTCCGCGATGCGGTCGCTCACACGTCCGAACGTCCGCGCTGACCGAAGCCTCGCCGCCTCGTGCCGCAAAGCGGCGAGGATATGATCGACCCGTTCCGCTCCTTCCGCTCGTGCGCTAGCGCATCCAGCGGCCTCGGGCATCCCGCCGGGAGACGTTCCTGCGGAGGAGCAGCCCCGCGGCGACCGCGAGCACGATCAACCCCGCGACGATCGCGATCGTCACGGCCGAGGACCGACCCTGCGAACCCACGGCCCCCGTGGGCGACGCGGGCTCGCCGGCCACCGCGACGTACCCGAGCGCGACGAGGTCCCCGCCCGCCTGCTGGATGCTCGGCAGATCGTCGGTCTGCAGCGGCTCCCACGTCGCGCCGGTACGAGACCACAGGACGGTGTGCGCGCCGTGATCGTTCGGGAGCAGCGGGTAGACCAGCACCACCGTCGAGAGCACCTGAAGGGGCGCCCGCCTCCCCGACGGCACGTACTCGGCCGCGAGCTCGTAGACGTTGCCGAGGATGGTCAGGGGTGACGCCGCCGGTTCCACGCTCGACGGCGAGACCGGATCGATCGTGAGCCTGACCGCGCGCTGGTCCTCGGCGTTCTCGAACGCCCCTTCGGGAAGGATCAGCGAGACCTGCGCATCGCCGGTCGTGGGCACCGCGGTCTCGCTCCCGTTCTTCCCGAGCGCGATGTGTTGCCGAAGCGGCGTCGGCCGCTCGTTCGATCCGACGAGGCTTGGGGGCGGCTCGACCCACCGGTAGGCCGTGGGCGGCGCGAGGCCGTCGAGCAGCGGCCGCCGCGCGAGCGGCGACAGGTGGCCCGAGAGCACGGCGCTCGCCAGGTAGACGAGCATCACCGCGACGCCGGCGCCGAGCGCGCGGGCCCGAACGCTCACGGCAGCGGGTCGAGGCGCTCGATCGGGCCGGTCGCGTAGCGCGGCGGCCACACCACCGCGTTCACACCCGGGGCCTGCCACTGCCACACGACGCTGGCGGCCAGCTCGTTCGCCCCGGCCGTGACCGAACCCGGTCGCCCGAACCGCAGGCCGCTGCCGTTCGGCAGCGACCCGGCCGGCAGGTCGATCGCGCTCGCGGCCGACGCGACCGCGGCCGGCACGGGTTCGGCCGCCGCCGGGAGCACCTCGTGCAGGAGCGCCCACGCGCCGGAGAACCCGGCGAGCGCGGCGGCGCTCATCGGCCCGCCGAACCGCGCGTCGTACGCCGCCGCCGCGCGGTTCAGCAGGGCGCGTCCGTCGGGCGTCAGGCCCCTGGCGTCGAGCGCGTCTGACGACGGCTTGTCGGACGCGAACAGCCCGACCGCGTCCCTGCCGAGGGTCGCGCCGAACGCCGGCATGCAATAGCTCGACGACGTGCCGATGCCGACCAGCACGTCCAGGCCCTGTCGCACCATCTCACGACGCATGGCGACCGCGTCGTCCAGGTACGCCGAGGCGAAGACCACGTCGGGGCGGCTCTCGGCGAGCCGGTGCACGAACGCGCGCATGTCGACCGCCCGGGGGTCGTAGGGGAACGTGCCCACGACGTCGTACCCCCGCGCGTCGAGCTCCTCGAGCGCCCCCTGCGCCACCGCGCGGCCGTACGCGTCGTCGACCAGCGTCACCGCGTAGCGCAGGCGCGAGGGGTTCGCGCCGAGGACGGGGGCGTACTCGTCCGCGACGAAGGTCATGGCGTTGCGGCCCAGGACCGCGCCCGAGGGCGCGACGCGGAACACGAGCCTGCCGGCCCCGCGCCCCGACATCTCGCCGACGGCACCGGTCTCCCAGAACAGCATGTCCCGCCGAGCCGCCGCGTCCGCCGCCGGCTCCGAGATCGTGCTCCCGTAGCTGCCCAGCACGAGCCGAACGCGGGCGTCGTCGAGCCGGGCGATCGCGCCGGGCGCGGCGTCCGAACCGGGGGTGTCGACCGGGACGAGCTCGATCGGGCGTCCCCGCACGCCGCCGTCGGCGTTCACCAGATCCACCGCGAGCTGCGCGCCCTCGAACTCGTCGACCCCGCCCGGTCCCTGCGAGCCGGACAAGGGGTAGACGGCTCCGACCCGGATCGGCTCGGACGAAGACGACGTGCACGACGCGACGCCGAGCAAGCCGATGGACAGCGCCAGCGCGAGCGCCCGCCTCATCGGAGCACCACCAGGGCGTTGGCGAACGCGTGCGTGGCGGCGGGAACCGTCCACGTGCCCGAGGCCCACCGCTGCCAGCCGAACAGCAGCCCGGCCCCCACGTCCACCGGCAGCGCGGCGGGCCCGTACGCCGGCACGTGCACGAGCCCGAACAAGAGCGCCGAGCCGGCAACGGCAAGGACCGCCCCGAACCGTGCGAGCCTCGCGTACGCGACGCGGCGGAACAGGGCCTCCTCGGCCACCGCGGCGAGCACCGACAGGGGCAGCGCCGCCGCGCTCCACGGTGCGGGCACCGGCGGACCGGCGACCGAGGCGGCGAACGCGAGCGCCGCGATCCCGAGCCCGAAGGCCCAGACGGGCGAGATGCGCGCCGTGTCGCGTTCGACCGGGACCGCGATCGAGGCGAGCGCGATCGTCACGTACGTCGCCCCGAACAGCACGACGCGCGTGTCCGCCGAGACCATCGCCAGCGGCCGCAGGGCGAGCAACAGACACCCGACCGCCACGACCGCCGTCTCCGTGAACGCGTCGTGTCGCTCGGCGCCGAGCCGGCCGGCGAGCTCGGCGCGCGCGCTCACGGCTTGACCTCGAACGCCACCACCGAGACCACGCGCGGATCGAACGGCGCGTGGTCGCTCGCGACGAACTCCACCTGGATCCGGTGCGGCCCGGGCGACACGTCCGGGATGATCTGCTCCAGGCCCTGGGTCATCGAGATCAGCTCGTCGTCCAGCAGCACGTGCAGGTGCCCCTCGTCCGGCTCGAGGTCGGTCGTCGTCGCCGGCATGAGCTTCGCACCCGTGAGCTTCACGCGCAGGAAGACCTTCGAGCCGTGCACGACCTGTCCCACCTTCGGCTCGGCGATCGACAGGTTGGCCGTGCTGCTCGGGCGCTCTTGCGCCGAGCCGGTCGAGCCGGTCGCCCCCGCCCCCTCGTCGTTCCCGCCGCACGATGTCAGCGCGAGTGCGGCGATCAGCGCGACGACGACGATCCCCATCCGACGATCCTTCACGGTGCCTCCTTGACGAACGTGACGGCCGCCACGACGGGTGGATCGAAGGGCGCGTGGTCGGCGGCGACGAACTCGGCCTGCAAGCGATGGAGTCCGGGTGCGAGGTCGGCGATGTCGATCGCCTGCTCGTCCCGTGCGGTCATCGACAGGAGCGCGCCGTCGAGGAACACGTGGACGTGCCCCGTGTCGGGGGTGACGGTCTTCGTCGTCGCGTCGACGATCCTCGCGTTCCGCAGCCGGACCTCCACGTCGAGCATCGGCCCGGTGACGATCTGCTGGGGCGCCGGCTCCGCGAACGCGATCGTGGCGGTCGACGAAGGCCGCGGTCCCGAGGCCGCGGGCCACACCAGCGAGGGCACGAGGACCGATGCCACCAGGACGATCGGAGCGACCGCGAGCATGGTCATCCCGCCCCACCGGGGCAGGCGGGGGAAGCCCCGGCCGCGAAGCCTGCTGAGCCCCACCCAGCCGAGCACCACACCCGCGCCGACCAGCGCCGTCGAGGCGAACTCGGGTGCGCCCCCGGCGTGCGCCAGCACGCTAGGGGTGCCTCCGCCGATCCGGTTTCCGATCCGAGCTCACGGAACCGTCGCCTCGACGGTCGCCGAGATCTCCTCGTCGTCCGGAGCGTGAGCGTGCACCTGGAACGCCCACTCGCCGGACTCGAGGTCCGCGGTCGTGGCCCAGTGGCCGGGCTCGAACCGGTCGAACGGGATCGTGACCTCCTCCCCGTGGTGGACGCCCGTCACCTCGACGGACCTGACGGGAAGGGCACCGCCGTCGGCGTCGAAGAAGGTCAGGTGTACCTGCGTTGCGCCGGCCGGGCCCTCGATCAACGTCTGGAGGTCCCGCCCCTCGCCCAGATCCGTGTGCGTGATCCCGGGACCGGTCGCCGCCGTGGCGTGCTGCGCATGCTCGTCCTCGCCGTGACCGTGCTCCTCCGGGGCCGACGCCACGGCGACCGTGGTGAGCACGACGAGGGCGACCGCGAGGCCACCCACCAGCAGCAGGCCCTTCCGGGCCCCTCCGGACGTCGCCGCGGACCGCCCGCGGACCAGGAGCGCCGCCGTGACGGCGACGATGGCGATCTCCAGCACCGTGGACAGCACGTCCAGGAAGGAGGCGGGCTCGGCGATCCCGGGTTCGGGCCCGACCGGCAGGCCGGCCGTTCGCGACACGATCCAGATCGCGACCACCGCGGCGTTCACGGCCAGTCCGAGCGCGATGACCGCGCGAGTGGGCGCGACCACGATGCCGAGCGCCCAGAGCGCCTGGAACCACGCCACGACCGAGAAGAAGATGCCGAACGCCGCGTACTCGCGGAAATGCTCGCCCATCACGGCGAAGTGGATCCCCGCGGTCGCGAGTGACGTGACGGCCAGCGCCGCATACACCGCGGGGATCGGCCACGCCACGCGCGACCGAGGGGCTTCCTGTATCGATTCCATCTTTCGATCCTCCATGCAGAACCTCTCGCGAGGTGGGTCGATGTGATCGGGGAGGATCAGACCGACGGAGGGGACCGTGCGGGGTGGACGCCGCCGAAGGCGGAGGTCGGCGTGGCGACGAGCGCCACGATCGGACGGAGCGGCGCCGGGGTCCGCCACATCCCGACACGCGAAGTGTCCGCCATCGTCGCGAGACGTCGAGTGGTGCGGCGGAGCCACGTGACGAGCGCGGCGCCCCCGAGCGCGAGGAGGAGCTGCACGCCGACGCCGACGACGAGCAGCGGGCCCGCGAACAGGTCGTGCAGCGGCGAGCCGCTGAGGACCCGTTCGAGGAGCTCCTGCCCGGTGAACGCGAACGACTGCGTCAGGGCGAGGACGGCGGCGACGCCTGCGAACGACCAGGCCGCCGATCCCGCGTCACGCTCGACCCACGTCCGAGCGACGATCGCCGCCAGGCTCGCGGCGGCGAGGATGCACGTCAGATGAGCCAACGCGGGGAGGTACGCGTGGCCCGTGGCGGCCAGCACCAGACCGCGGTGATGCGGGTCCGGGAACAGCAACGCGTACGTGGCCACGTGCCCGAGCACGAGTCCGGCCACGGCGATGCCGAACACCGGAGATCCACGCATCTGGCGACCGTCGTGCACGTCGTTCGCTTTCCGTTCGGGGGTCCGGGTGATTGTACGCTTGACCTCTGACGACGCCTTGGGAGGCGTGGGTGCGCGCGGAAGACGTTCGGACGGTCGGCGTGGTGGGGTGCGGGCTCATGGGCTCGGGCATCGCCGAGGTCGCCGCGCGCGCCGGCCAGGACGTGATCGTGCTCGAGACCAGCGAGGAGCTCCTCGAGCGCGGCCGGGCCCGCATCGAGACCTCGATGCTCAAGGCGGTCGAACGGGACCGGCTCGCCGCCACGGAGCGCGACACCGCCTTGGGGCGGATCCGGGGCACCACCGACGTCAACGAGCTCGCCGGCGTCGACCTCGTGATCGAGGCGGCGACCGAGGATCACGCGACCAAGGTCGGGATGTTCCGGCGGCTGGACGAGGTCACCAAGCCCGAGGTCGTCCTGGCAAGCAACACCTCGTCGATCCCGATCGCGGACCTGGCGGCCGCGACGTCTCGCCCCGACCGGGTGCTCGGGATGCACTTCTTCAACCCGGTGCCGGTGATGGGCCTGATCGAGCTGGTCCGTGCGATCACGACGTCCGAGGACACGATGGAGTTCGGACGCGCCTACGGCGTGATCCTGGGCAAGACGACCGTCGAGTCGCGGGACCGGGCCGGCTTCATCGTCAACGCGCTGCTGATCCCGTACCTGAACGCGGCGGTCAGGATGCTGGAGGACGGGTTCGCCACGAGGGAGGACATCGACACGGCGATCCACCTCGGCCTGAACCATCCGATGGGACCGTTGCGGCTGAGCGACCTGATCGGTCTCGACACGCACCTGTTCATCGCGACCGTGCTGTTCGAGGAGTTCAAGGACCCGATGTACGCGCCGCCGCCGCTGCTGCGCCGGATGGTCACGGCCGGGCGGCTGGGCCGCAAGGCCGGCCACGGCTTCTACGACTACGAGGGCTAACGCTCCTTCGCGTCCAGGACGCGGTCGTACACCTCGAGCGTCCGGCGCGCCGTCTCGTCCCACGAGAAGCGCTCGGCCCGCGTGCGGCCGGCGGCCGCCAGGCGTTCCGCGAGGTCGACGTCGGTGCACAGCGTCTCGATCGCCGCGGCGATCTCGCGGATCGATCGCGGGTTCACGCCGAGCGCGGCGTCGCCGGTCACCTCGGGGAGCGAGGACGTGTTCGAGACGATCGCGGGGATGCCGCGCGTCATCGCCTCGAGCACCGGAAGGCCGAACCCCTCGTACAGCGACGGGTAGACGAACGCGTCCGCGGCGCGGAACACGGCGTCGAGGTCGGCGGCGGGCAGGGCCCCCGTCATGACGATCTCGCCCGGCCCCTCGAGCGCGAGCTCGCGCATCAGGGGCTCGTGCTGCCAGCCGAGCGCACCCGCGAGGACCAGCGCGTGCGGGAGGCCGGTCGCCGCGACGCGCCGGTACGCGCGCACGAGCCGCACCAGGTTCTTCCGGGGCTCGATCGTCCCGACGAACAGCACGTAGGGCGCGCGAACCTTCAGGCGTCCGAGCCCTTCGGCCACCTCGACGTCGGGACCGGGCGGGGTCGTGGCCAGGGGCACCACGTGCAGCTTCGCGGGATCGACCTTCGTCCGCGACAGGACGTCCTCGGCGGTGTTGCGCGACGGCGTGAGGATCGCATCCGCCCGCCGCACCGCCGCGCGGAGCCCCATCCGGTACATCGCCCGCCATCGGACCGGGAACATCCGCGGGTACCGCTCGAACGCCAGGTCGTGCACCGTCACGATCAGGCGCTGGTCCTCGCCGCTCGGCGGGACCCCGGAGGCGCTCGTGGCGTGGACCAGGTCGGCCGAGCGGATCGCGCTCGGGAGCGCGGGGCGGCCGAGGAGGTTCCACCGCGGGTACAGGCTCCGGATCGACCCCGCCAGCTCGTCGATCGGGAAGGCGCGCATCCACGGCTCGAGTTCGGGCGCCGGTTCGAAGTGGGCGTGGAACAGCCGGACCTCGAGCGAGGGGTCGCGCGCGGCGAGCGCCGGGATCAGGCTTCGGACGTAGGTCCCCACGCCCCCTGGCACGTCGAAGAACACCTGGTCGACGTGTGCCGCGACCCTCACCGGGAGGCCTCGATGCAGGAGCACCCGTCGGGGCCGACCGTGGCCGCGTGCGCGGTCCCAGGCTCGAGGTCGAGCCGATCGCCGGCCACGAGCTCCACGTCGCCCTCGTCCAGGTGGAACGTGATCGACCCGTCCAGGCAGAACAGCACCTTGTGGTACCCGTGGTCGTGCCGGCCGTACGTGTCGCCCGGGGCGTTGCCCCACGGCCGGGGGCTCGCGCACCCCTCGTTCGCGAAGGCCTCGAGCGCGTCCTGCCGGCCGCCGGCCGCGGACGCCGTCTTCCTCGCGGTCACCTGGAGCCGGCCTCTAGCCGGCGTCGCCGCGACCGGCCTGGGGTGGGCGGCCGCGACGCGCGAACGGCGCGAACGCCCGAAGCCCCCAGGGGTCGTCGGTGTGGTGCCGCGCCTGCAGCGCGCCGAACCCCGTCGCGTCGATCCGGCCGGCCAGCACCCACGGGTCCGGGTGCGGGCTCTCCTGCGCGAAGTAGCGTTCGAGCGCGCGGATGATCGCGTGCTCCTCCTCCCGCGTGAGGTCCTCGGGGAGCTCGAAGCGGTGGTCGTCGCTCACAGCGGGATGTTCCCGTGCTTGCGCGCCGGCACCGTCTCGCGCTTGGTCGCGAGCATCCGTAGCGCCTTGATCAGCCGGGGCCGCGTCTCGCCCGGCTCGATCACGTCGTCGATGAACCCGCGTTCGGCCGCGATGTACGGGGTGGCGAACTTGTCCTGGTACTGCTGGATCAGCTCGGCGCGCGCCACGGCCGGCTCCTCGGCCTTCTCGATCTGCTTGCGGAACACGACGTTGACCGCGCCCTCGGGGCCCATCACGGCGATCTCGGCCGTGGGCCACGCGAACGACACGTCGGCACGCAGGTGCTTGGAGTTCATGACGAGGTAGGCCCCGCCGTAGGCCTTGCGCGTGATGATCGTGAGCCGCGGCACGGTGGCCTCGGTGAACGCGTACAGCAGCTTGGCGCCGTGCCGGATGATCCCCTGGTACTCCTGATCGGTCCCGGGAAGGAACCCCGGCACGTCGACGAACGTGACCAGCGGGATGTTGAAGGCGTCGCACGTGCGGACGAACCGCGCCGCCTTCTCGGAGGCCTCGATGTTCAGCGTCCCCGCGAGCACCTTCGGCTGGTTGGCCACCACGCCCACCGCTCGGCCGTCGAGGCGGGCGAACCCCGTCACGACGTTCATCGCCCAGAACGGGAAGACCTCGAAGAAGTCGCCGTCGTCGACGATGCGGCGGATCACCTCGTGCATGTCGTACGGCTCGCGCGCCGAGTCCGGCACGACGCGGGCGAGGCCGTCGTCGCGACGGTCCGGGTCGTCCACCGAGGCGAACGACGGCGCGTCCTCCAGGTTGTTCGACGGCAGGTACGACAGGAGGTGGCGAACCATCGCCAGGCACTCCTCCTCGTCCTGGCTGACGAACGAGGCGACGCCCGAACGGCTCGCGTGCGTCATCGCCCCGCCCAGCTCCTCGAACGTGACCTCCTCGCCGGTCACGGCCTTGATCACGTCGGGGCCGGTGATGAACATATGCGAGGTCTCGCGCACCATGAACGTGAAGTCGGTGATCGCGGGCGAGTACACGGCGCCGCCGGCGCACGGTCCCATGATCACGCTGATCTGCGGGATCACGCCCGAGGCGCGCACGTTGCGTTCGAACACGTAGCCGTAGCCGGCCAGGCTCGCCGCGCCCTCCTGGATCCGGGCGCCGCCCGAGTCGTTGATCTGGACGAACGGCGCGCCGGTCGACATCGCCAGGTCCTGCACCTTGCAGATCTTCTGCGCGTGGATCTCGCCGAGCGAGCCGCCGAACACCGTGAAGTCCTGCGACGCGACGAACACGCGCCGTCCGTCCACCGTGCCGTAGCCGGTGATCACGCCGTCGCCGGCCGGGCGGTTGCGTTCGATGCCGAAGTCGTGCGAGCGGTGCACCGCGAACGGATCGGTCTCCGAGAACGAGTCCCGGTCGACCAGGAGCTCCACGCGCTCGCGCGCCGTGAGCTTGCCCTTCTCGTGCTGCTTGCGGACGGCATCCTTGCGCGAGCCGTCCAGGAGGGCCGCGCGGCGCTTGCGGAGCTCCTCGATCCGGTCCTCGACCGTGCGAACGGAAGGCTGAGGAAGGTCCTCGGTCTTGGCCATGGCGCGAGTCTAGCCGAGCGCCGCGGGCGCCCGAGGGTCCTGCGGGAAGCAGTCGCCGGCGCCCCGCCACGGCCCCCACCCGTTCGCGTTGACCATGCGGATCGTCACGATCGTGTTCGACCGGCCGGATAACGCGTTCCGGTTGAGGTCCCAGGCGCGGCGGGTCCAGTTGTCGTACCGGTCGGGCCACGCGGTAGCCAGGTGCTGGTACAGGCCGAGGAAGTCGCCGTCCGCGGACTCGGCCCTCGGGTCCAGGTTGCTCTCGGCGTCGGCCACGCAGATCGCCCGGCGGGCGCCGCCGCGGACCTCCCAGTGACCGGTGGCGCAGCGGATCAGCCTCCTCATCTTGCTCCGGACGGTCTCGTCCTGCCGGCGGGTGATGTCGCACGGCCCGGTGCCGGCGAACGCCGGGGTCGTCGGCATCAGGAGGCAGAGGGCCACGGTGGGGACGAGCAGCCGCGCGAGGGTGCGACGGGGGCCGCGCACGAGGATCAACCTAGCAGCGGTCGCGGCGCTCCCGCGAGTCGCCGTTTCTCTCATCGATCAGGTGTCCACGCGGCCGCCGCTGCGCCAGTAGGTGCCGTGATCGCGGTCGAGGAAGCCCTCGTCGACCAGGTATCGGCGGAGCGACGCGTGGTCGAGCGAGAACCGCCCGACGATCGCGTTCACGGTCCTCTCGTCGTAGTGGACGCCGGGCTCGAACTCGAGCGCGATGCGTTCCAGGACGATGCGGCGCTTGGACTCCTTGGCCGGGATCTCGGTGAGGCGCCCGTCGCGGAAGAACGCCCGCAGCACGGACTCCTCGTCCTCGCTTGCGGCGCCGAGCGCGAGGCCCGCATCGCGCGGCGGCCCCACCTGTTCGGCCGCCCATCGCAGCGTCTCGGGGTCGAGCCGGTACGTGTGGCGATCGTCGTCGAGCCGCACGACGCCGGCGCCGCCGAGGCGGTTCAGGTGCTTGCGGACGCGCGCGATGGGGATGCCCACGGCGTCGGCCAGCTCCGATGCGGTCGCGTTCGAACGCGCGAGGTGTCCGGCGATCGCGAGCCGTTCGGGGTCGGCGAGCGCCCGCAGGATGTCGTCGGGGGTCTCGGGCATGTCGGTGGCTACACCTACCATCCGCCGCATGCAGGCGACCGCCGAGCTCACGCCCTCGCAGCGCCGGACGCTCGACGGCCTGATCGGCTCGGCGGACCGCCCCGCGTTCCCGGCCGATGCCGTGCCGCGGTTGCGAGACCGGATCGAGGAGGCCGCCCGCGCGTTCGAGCTCCCCGAGCCCCTGTGGCTCGGCAAGTCCAACCTGGACGACCTCGCGCGGTGCCCCGGGCTGTTCGATGCGGTCCGGGCGGGCGAGCGGGCGCCGTTCGCGTTCTCGGCGCGTTCGGCCGCGGGACGGCTCGCGCACAAGGCGATCGAGCTCGAGGTGGCAGGCCGCGAGGACCGCGAGCCGCACGGCCTGGTCGAGCAGGCCGCCGAACGCCTGGCCGAGGACGCCGCGTTCGCCGCGTACTGGGACGGGCTCGATCCGCTGAGACGCGACGAGAACCTGATGGACGCCGCCAAGACGCTCGAGCTGTTCCGTTCGACGATGCCGCCGCTCCGGCGCATGCGGCGCGAGCTCACGCCCTCGACGGAATGGCACGTGCGCGTCGAGCTGCTGGGCGGCTCGCTCGTCCTGTCCGGCGCGCTCGACCTGGTGCTTGGCTGGGGGACCGCCGACCCGGCGCGCGCGAGCCGCCTCGCGATCGACCTGAAGACCGGTCGCGCGTGGTCCGAGCACGCGGAGGACATGCGCTTCTACGGGCTGCTGCTCGCGCTCCGGTTCGGCGTGCCGCCGTACCGGGTCGCCACGCTGTACCTGGATTCGGGCGAGTGGCAGGCCGAGGACGTGGACGAGCGCGTCCTGGACCGCGCCGCCGACCGTGTGATCGAGGCGATCCGCGCCGCGGCCGCGTCGTCGGCCGGCCGCCGGCCCGAGCTCACGCCGGGCCCGTACTGCACGTGGTGCCCGCGCTCGCTCACCTGCCCGTCGAGCGCTGCCCGTCACCCGAACTGACGCCGGCTCGTTGCCGGGTTCGGACGCCCTCGCCTATCGTCGCGCGGGTCGCCCATCGCGATCGGAGACGGCATGGCCAAGGACGTCTACGAGATCGGCGAGCTCCCGCCGCCCGGCGAGGTCCCGCCCCGCATGCACGCCCAGCTCGTGCGGCCGGACCGGTACGGCGACCCGGAGGACTCGATCCGGGACGAGGTCATCGACGTCCCCGAGATCGGCCCGGGCGAGGCCCTCGTCATGGTCATGGCGGCCGGCGTGAACTTCAACAACGTGTGGGCCGCGCGCGGCGTCCCGGTCGACGTCACGAAGACGCAGGCGCGGTGGGGCGAGCCGACCGACTTCCACATCGTGGGCTCGGATGCGTCCGGCGTCGTCTACGCGATCGGCGAGGGCGTGACCAACGTCTCCGTCGGCGACCACGTCGTCGTGCACGCGGGGCAGTGGGATCCCGAGGACGCGTGGGTGAAGGCCGGCAACGACCCCGGGCTCGCGGCGTCGTTCCGCGTGTGGGGATACGACACGTGCTGGGGCTCGTTCGCGCAGTTCACGAAGGTCCAGGCGCACCAGTGCCTCCCGAAGGCCGAACGCCTCACGTGGGAGGAGGCCGCGGCGCCGACCCTGACCGGCGCGACGGCGTACCGCATGCTCCACGGCTGGCCGCCCAACACCGTGAAGCATGACGACGTCGTCCTCGTGTGGGGCGCGTCCGGCGGCCTCGGCTCGCTCGCCGTGCAGCTCGTCACGCTCGCCGGCGCGAGGGCGGTCGCGGTCATCAGCAGCGCCGAGAAGGGGCAGTACGCGAAGGAGCTCGGCGCCGTCGGATCCATCGACCGGACCGCGTTCGACCACTGGGGCGTGCCGCCCGCGTGGGACGCGCCCGAGTGGAAGACGTGGTTCGACGGCGCGAAGGCGTTCGGCAAGGCGATCTGGGACGTGGTGGGGGGGCGGCGGAGCCCGGACATCGTGTTCGAGCACCCGGGG
>Ga0081455_10004404_pt1 | contig 15825 bp, 15 predicted proteins | sample TabmetS3T2R1_FD_70207 | JGI IMG/M metagenome (GOLD analysis project Ga0081455, IMG submission 70207) | Tabebuia heterophylla rhizosphere microbial communities from the University of Puerto Rico - S3T2R1 | ecosystem: Host-associated > Plants > Roots > Rhizosphere ... | reverse complement strand
GGAGAGCCTGGCGGTCGAGTTCGCCCCCAAGGTCCGGGTCAACTGCGTGACGGCTGGCGCCCTCGAGACAGACGAGCTCCACCAGGCGTACGGCGGCGACGCCTACTTCGAGGCGGTGGCGGCCACCGTGCCGCTCGGCCGGATGGGCCGGCCACCGGACGTCGCCAGGGCGTGCCTGTTCCTGGCGTCCGAGGGGGCGTCGTTCATCACCGGCGCCAACCTGCTGGTCCATGGCGGCGGTGACGATCCGCCTCCGGCGACGGGCCAAGGGTGACCCCCACGGCGTTGCTGTCGCCGTCGTACCGCCAGGCGGTGCTCTGGCAGGAGCAGGCGGAGTTCCCGGACCTGCCCGCGACACCGCTCCCCCGATCGGCCGACTACGTCGTGGTCGGCGGCGGATACGCCGGACTCTCGTGCGCTCGGGACCTGGCCCGGGCGGGCCGGTCTGTCGTCGTGCTCGACGCCCATCGGGCGGGGTGGGGTGCCAGCAGCCGCAACGGTGGGATGGTCATTCCCGAGTTGAAGGCCGGTCCGGCGGCCCTGGCACGCGCGTACGGTCCGCTGGGGCGTCGCATGTACGACGAGGTCAACCAGGCGTTCGACCACGTGGAGGCCCTCATCGAGGCCGAGTCCCTCGACTGCGACTACAGCCGGACCGGCCAGCTCTATCTCGCCCACGCCGACCGGCTGGTGGCGTCGTTGAGGGCGATGGCGCGCGAGCACGGCGACGAGCTGGGCGAGCCGGTCCGGTTCGTGCCCCGCGACCAGCTGGGTGACGAGGTGGGATCGACCGCCTACGCCGCCGGCGTGGTCATCGAGCGCACGGGCGGCCTGCACCCGGCGCGCTTCCATGCGGGCCTCTGCCGCCTGGCCCTGGCGGCCGGCGTTGCGCTGCACCCGGCGACGGCCGCGAGCGCGATCGACCGGCGCCGCGGTGGCCATGCCGGCTTTCGCGTCATGACCGCTCGTGGGGCGGTCGACGCCGACACCGTCGTGGTCTGCACCAACGCCTACGCCGATGGCCTGCTGCCCGAGCTGCGCCGCCGGGTGCTGCCGGTGGGGAGCTTCATCATCGCCACCGAGGTGCTCGAGCCCGACCTGGCCCGCTCGGTGAGCCCCCGCGGCCGCATGCTCGTCGACAGCAAGAACTTCCTCTTCTACTGGCGGCTGACGCCCGATCGCCGTGTCCTGTTCGGTGGCCGCCGGAGCCTGGCGCCGTCGACGATTCCTCAGGCCCGCGACTTCCTGTACCGATCGATGCTGCGGGTCCATCCGCAGCTTGCTGGCGCCCGCATCGAGCGGGCGTGGGGCGGGAACGTCGCGGTCACCATCGACCGGATGCCGCACGTGGGCCGGCTCGATGGGGCCTGGTACGTGACCGGATGCAACGGCTCCGGGGTTGGGCTCAACACCTGGCTGGGCGCCAGGATGGCCCACCACCTGCTGGGCGAGGCCGCGCTCCCGTCGTTCGCAGAGCTCCAGCATCGCCCCATACCGCTGCACCGCGCCCGCGCCGCGTACCTGCCGCTCGTCGGGCTGTGGTTCCGCTGGCAGGACCGCGGATTCGCGGCCTGAGCCGTCAGGCGGAGGGAACCCGGTCCACAACCTCGTCGGTGTGCTCCGACTCGCGGGCGCAGTGGGCGCAGCAGTAGAAGCGGCCACTCACCTCGGCCCCATGCCCGATGACGGCGCACCCGCAGTGCTCGCAGCGGGGCGCCAGGCGTGAGATGGCGCACTCGAAGCTGTCGAACGTGTGGCGGTCGCCCGCGGCGATCACCTCGAAGGACTTGTCGTAGTCGTTCCCGCAGACCTCGCATTCGGCCATGGCCACCTCCGTGTCGTGAGAACCGCCTGGCCTGTCCGCTACCCGCCGCCCGCAGTCTCTACGCAGGCGACGGCGCCCCGCGATTCCGATTGTGTAGTCCTACCGATGTGCGCCGGGCGGGTCGGGCTTACCGTCGCTGACGTGGTCGTAACGGCGGAACGGGCGTTGGACGTGCGGCGGGAGTTCGTGGGCGTGGACCATCCGGTCCCCGTCCTGGACGGTCAGCTCGTGCCCTACGTCAACCTCGACAACGCCGCCAGCACGCCGGCACTCCGGCCGGTGGTCGAGGCCGTGGAGGAGTTCCTCCCGTTCTACGCCAGCGTGCACCGCGGGACCGGCTACATGTCCCGCCTGAGCACGGCGGCGTACGAGCGGGCGCGCGAGCACGTCCTCGCGTTCGTCGGCGCAGACCCCGAGCGTGACGTCGTCGTGTTCGCGAAGAACACCACCGAGGCGCTGAACCGCCTGGCGCGCTCGATGCGGATGCCGGCGGGTTCCGTCGTGCTCACAACCATGCTGGAGCACCACTCCAACGACCTGCCCTGGCGGGCACGGACTCGAACCGTGCGCGTGCCCGCCCTCCCCGACGGCACCCTCGACGAGGACGCGCTAGACGGCCTGCTGGCCGAGCACGCCGGACGGGTCGCGCTGCTGGCGGTGGCGGGCGCCTCCAACGTCACGGGCCTGGTTCCGCCCATCCATCGGCTGGCAGAGAAGGTGCACGCCGTCGGCGGCCGGATCCTGGTCGACGCCGCCCAGCTGGCTGCGCACCGCCCGATCGACATGAGCGCGCACGACGACCCCGGTCACCTCGACTTCGTTGCGCTGTCGGCGCACAAGATGTACGCACCGTTCGGGACCGGCGCCCTCGTCGGGGATCGCGCCTCGTTCGGAACCGAGCCCGACCACGCGGGTGGGGGCACGATCCGGGCGGTCGCGGTCTACGACGTCGTGTGGGCCGACCTACCCGACCGCGAGGAGGCGGGCAGCCCCAACGTGGTTGGTGCGGTCGCGCTGGCGGCCGCCATCAAAGCGATCCAGCGGATCGGCCTGGCCCGCATCGCGGCCCACGAATCCGAGCTCGCCCGCTACGCCGTGGCACGCTTGGCGGGCGTGCCCGGCCTCCGCCTCCAGGGACCGGCGGAGAACGAGGCACCGGGCATCGTCGGCCGGAAGGTCGGCGTCATCCCGTTCACCGTCGACGGCATCGACCACGGCCTGGTGGCGGCCGTCCTCGGCTATGAGCACGGTGTCGGCGTCCGCCACGGGTGCTTCTGCGCCCAGCCCTACATCCACCACCTGTTGGGAGTGCGGCGCGTCGAGTCGACCCGGTGGCTCGACCGTGCCCGCGCCGACGAGCACCGGGGCGCACCGGGCATGGTCCGCATCAGCCTGGGCGCCTACAACGACATGGCCGACATCGACCGCGCCGTGCGGGCCCTCGAGTGGCTCGTCGCCGGGGAGGTCCAGGGCAGCTACCGGGCCGGTTCGGACGGGTCGTTCGTCCCCGACGGCTACATCGAGCCGCTGCTGTTCGAGCTCGGCGGCCCCGGGCTCGGCGACTGAGGACCTGGGCGGTCCTGGCTCAGAGCTTGAGCATCACGTGCTTGAGCTCGGTGTAGTGCTCGATCGCGTACAGCGACATGTCCTTGCCGTAGCCGCTCTGCTTGAACCCCCCGTGCGGTAGTTCCGACACGAGCGGAATGTGATCGTTGACCCACACGGTGCCGAACCGCAGCGCCCGTGACATGCGCAGCGCCCGGCCCACGTCGCGGGTCCACACGCTGGCGGCGAGGCCGTAATCGACGTCGTTGGCCCAGGCCAGGGCCTGGTCCTCGTCGCTGAAGCGCTGGACGCTGACGACCGGGCCGAACACCTCTCGCTGAACCAGCTCGGAGTCCTGGTCCGGGTTGGCCACCACGGTCGCCTGATAGAAGAAGCCGGGACCGTCGATCGCCCCGCCGCCCGTCACCACCTCGGCGCCCGCCTCGACCGACCGGCTGACCATGCCGGCCACCCGTTCCCGCTGGTCCGCCGAGACGAGCGGCCCGACGGCGGTGCCGTCGAGCGTGGGGTCGCCGACCGCCACGGCACCGACGGCGTCGCCCAGTTCGCCGAGCAGCTGGTCGTAGACGCCAGGTCCGGCGACCACGCGGCACGGGGCCGTGCAGTCCTGGCCGGTGTTGTAGTAGCCGTTCTCGGCCAGGCAAGTGACCAGGGCGTCCACGTCGGCGTCGTCGAACACCAGCACCGGCGCCTTGCCGCCCAGCTCGAGGTGGACCCGCTTGAGCGAGTCGGCGGCGTTGCGGGCGATCATCTTCCCGGTCTGGACGTCGCCGGTCAGCGACACCATCGCGACCCCCGGATGCCGCACGAACGCATCGCCGACCTGCTCGCCCTGCCCGCACACCACGTTGAAGACACCGGGCGGGAAGATGTCGGCCGAGATCTCCGCCAGCCGGAGGGCGGTCAGGGGGGTGAGCTCCGAGGGCTTGAGGACGAACGTGTTGCCGGCCGCCAACGCCGGGCCCAGCTTCCACGCCGCCATGTTGAGCGGGTAGTTCCACGGCGCGATGCCGACGCAGACGCCGAGTGGGTCCCGCCGCAGCATCGAGGTGTAGCCATCGAGGTACTCGCCTGCGGCCTGGGTCTGCAGCGTGCGCGCCGCGCCGGCGAAGAACCGCAGGTTGTCGACGGTCAGGTCGAACTCGAACTCGAGGATCGAGACCGGCTTGCCGACGTTGGTCATCTCGATCTGCTTGAGCTCGTCGAGGTTGGCCTCGATGGCGTCGGCCAGGGCGAGCAGCTTCTCGGCACGCTCCCGCGGGGTGGTCGCGCCCCAACTGTTGAAGGCCTCGGCGGCCACGGCGACGGCGGCGTCGGCGTCCGTGGCGTCGCTCGACGGCACCTGGGCGATCACCTCGCCCGTCGCCGGGTTCAGCACCTCGTCGGTGGCCCCGGTCGCGGCGGGCTTCCACGCCCCGCCGATGAAGTTCTCGTGCGGCACGATCGTCTCCCCCTCTGCGTCTCTGCCTCCGCCAGAGCATCTACCGGCCACACCGGGTCCCGCAAGGGATTCGGTTGCGGGGCCATCGAATGGCGACAGGATCAGTTGCAGAGCTGCGCATTGTCCGCGAATCTTCGTGTCGGACAGCGGGCTGCAACAGGAGGGGGGCCGGCCCTGGGTGACGACACCACGCTGAGCAGCGAGGCCCACCCGTCGGAGGCCACCGCGGCCGGGGCGGGCGTGGCCGCGGGCACGGTGCCGGAGGCGGTGGTCGTCGAGTTCGACCACGTGACCAAGCGGTTCGGCGACTTCGTCGCGGTCGACGACGTCTGCTTCGACATCGCTGCGGGCGAGTTCTTCTCGCTGCTGGGCCCGTCGGGGTGCGGCAAGACGACGACCCTGCGGATGATCGCCGGGTTCGAGGAGACGACGGAGGGGGCGGTCCGGCTGGAGGGCACGGACGTCTCCCGTACGCCGCCCTACAAGCGCAACGTGAACACGGTCTTCCAGCACTACGCGCTGTTCCCGCACATGTCGGTGTGGGAGAACGTGGCCTTCGGGCCGCGCAGCCGCAAGCTGTCGAAGGCCGAGACCGCCAAGCGGGTCGACGAGATGCTCGCGGTGGTGCGCCTCGATGACTTCGCGCGGCGCAAGCCGGCGCAGCTGTCCGGAGCCGCTGGGAGCCCTCGACCTCAAGCTGCGACAGGTCATGCAGTTCGAGCTCAAGCGGATCCAGCGCGAGGTGGGCATCACCTTCGTCTACGTGACCCACGACCAGGAGGAGGCGCTCACCATGAGCGACCGCATCGCGGTCATGAATGGTGGGCGCGTCGAGCAGATCGGCACGCCGGTCGACATCTACGCCCGGCCCGCCAGCGTGTTCGTTGCGGGCTTCATCGGGCAGGCGAACCTGTGGCCGTGCCGGGTCACCGGCACCGCGTCGCCGACGGCCGACGGGTCGCCGGCCTTCGATGTCGAGGTCCTCGGCACCGCGATGGCGTCGGCCTGCGGCGACGTCCGCATCGAGATCGGGGGCACTGCCACCCTGATGGTCAGGCCCGAGCGCGTGCGCATCACGACCGACGAGCCGACCGACGCCGGCGCCGTGCGGGCGACGGTGACCGACCTCACCTTCCAGGGACCCCTGGTCCGCCTGCTGCTGGTGGCGGGCGACGGATCGCCGATCGTCGCCCAGCTCGGCCACGAGGTCGAATTGCCGCTGCTCCACCCCGGCGACGAGGTGTGGGCGAGCTGGCCTCCCGACGCATCGCTGGTCTTGCCCGCCGCCGAGATTCCGACCGCCGAGGACCTCGAGGAACTGCTCGACGACACCTGAGCCCCTGTCTCATCGATTACAGCCCCAACGACAGCCGCCAAGGAAACCGCCGCAAACCGAGGAGTTGCCATGGCAGGGAGCAGAACACACCGACCACGTCCGGACGATCCCTTTGTCCGTTTCGTCGCCCTACGCGCGAGCCGCAGGCGCTTCCTGGGCCGAGGCGCAGTCACCGTCGCGGGCCTCACGCTGGTGCCGCCGTGGCTGGCAGCGGCCTGCGGCGGCGACGACGATGACGACACGTCAGCGTCCGGCGGCGATGGCACGACACAGAGCTCCAGCGACACGCTGCGCGTCTCCAACTGGCCGCTCTACATCGCCGAGGGCTTCGTCGACGAGTTCCAGGACGCCTCGGGGCTGACCGTCGACTACAAGGAGGACTTCAACGACAACGAGCAGTGGTTCGCCAAGGTCAAGGACCCGCTCGAACAAGGCCAGGACATCGGCGCGGACCTGGCGGTGCCCACCGACTTCATGGCCGCCCGGCTGATTCGGCTGGAGTGGCTCAACCCGCTCAACGACGAGAACATCCCCAACAAGTCGAACCTGCGCACCGACCTGCTCAAGGCATCGACCGATCCCGATCGCCGCTACACCCTGCCGTACATGTCGGGGATGGTGGGCCTGGGGTACAACCGACGGCTCGCCGGGCGCGACATCACGAGCATGGATGACCTGTGGGATCCCGCCTTCAAGGGTCGGGTGTCGTTGTTCTCGGACCAGCAGGACGCCCTCGGCATGGTCATGCTCGCCCAGGGTGACGACCCGTCCGACCCCTCCACCGAGACCGTGCAGGCGGCCGCCGACAAGGTGGCGGAGGAGAAGGACAAGGGCCAGATCCGGCGCTTCACCGGCAACGACTACATAGACGACCTCGCAGCCGGGAACCTGGTGATCGCGCAGGCGTATTCGGGCGACGTGGTGCAGCTCCAGGCCGACGATCCCGACCTCGACTTCATTGTTCCCGAGGCCGGCGGCACAACCTTCGTGGACGTGATGGTGATCCCGAGGACGACGCGCAATCAGCTCGGCGCCGAGGAGTGGATGAACTACGTCTACGACCGGGCCAACTACGCCAAGCTCGTCAACGAGGTCCAGTACGTGCCCGTGCTGAGCGACATGACCGACGAGCTGGCCAAGCTCGACCCCGAGGTGGCGAACAACCCGCTCATCAACCCGCCCGCGGAGACGATCGACAGGCTGTACGGATGGCCGGCGCTCACCGACGAGCAGGAAGGCGAGTACACCACGATCTACGCGGAGGTCACCGGAGAGTGACCTCCGCGGCGTGCGTCCCGCTCTTGGCGCCTTCGGCACCGGGCCGCTCGGGCCCCGACCGCGCCGTTCGGCGCGGCCTCGGAGTGACGGGGGAGTAGGCGCGGGTGGCGGGGACTGCCACCAGCGGGCGCCGGCGCAGTCGCGTCGGGCCGTACCTGCTGGTGGCCCCCGCCCTCGTCTATCTCGTCATCTTCTTCGTGGTGCCGATCTGGTCGCTGCTCCGAACGTCGCTGTCATCGAACGCCGGCTCGGTGTTCCTGCCCGAGCTGAAGTTCAGCTGGGAGTGGTCCAACTACGGCGACGCGCTCACCGACTTCCGCGACCAGATCGTGCGCTCCTTCGGGTATGCGACCGTGGCCACGCTGGCGTGCCTGGTGATGGCGTACCCGCTGGCGTACGTCATCGCCTTCAAGTCGGGCCGCTACAAGAACGCCCTGCTGGGTCTGGTGATCCTGCCGTTCTTCGTCACCTTCCTGGTGCGCACGCTGGCGTGGAAGACGATCCTCGCCGACGACGGCTGGGTGGTCGACGCGCTCGACACCGTTGGCCTGCTGCCCCGCGAGGGTCGCCTCCTCAGCACGAGCTGGGCCGTCATCGGCGGGCTCATCTACAACTTCTTGCCCTTCATGGTGCTGCCCCTCTACGTGAGCCTGGAGAAGATCGACCCCGCCCTGCTGGAGGCCTCCCGCGACCTCTACTCCGGGGCCTGGCGGGCGTTTCGCAAGGTCGTGCTGCCGCTGTCCATGCCCGGCGTGTTGGCGGGGAGCCTGCTCGTGTTCATTCCCGCCAGCGGCGACTTCATCAACGCCGACTACCTGGGTAGCACTCAGACCCGGATGATCGGCAACGTCGTCCAGCAGCAGTTCCTGGTGGTCAAGGACTACCCGGCGGCGGCAGCGCTGAGCTTCCTGCTGATGGCGATCATTCTGGTGGCGGTCCTGGCCTACACGTGGGCCCTCGGCACGGAGGAGCTGGTCTGATGGCGACCGCCCCCACGATCGAGGCGCGCCCGTCCGGTGGCGTCGAGAGTCCCGCACCCCCGACGGCAGGTCGCCGCCGCCGGCCCGGGCGCCTCGGCGACTTCGCCCTGCGGCTGGTGGCCGGGCTGGTGCTCGTCTACCTGTTCATCCCGATCGCCGTGATCGTCGCCTTCTCGTTCAACAACCCTGCGGGCAAGTTCAACCTCACCTGGCAAGGCTTCACGCTCGACAACTGGGCCGACCCGTTCCGCTACTCCCAGCTCACCGAGGCCCTGTGGACCAGCCTGCAGGTGGCGGCGTTGTCGACGGCGGTCGCGATCGTGCTGGGCACGCTGGTGGCGGTTGCGCTCGTGCGCCAGCGCTTCGCCGGCGACAAGCTCGTCGAGACGTTCCTCGTGCTCCCGCTCACCGCCCCCGAGATCGTGATGGGGGCCTCGCTGCTCACGCTGTTCCTCGACCTCGGCTGGAACCGCGGGTTCGGCACGATCATCATCGCCCACATCGCGTTCGAGGTCAGCTTCGTCGCGCTCACGGTCAGGGCCCGGGTGCGCGGCCTCGACTGGACGCTCGAGGACGCGGCGATGGACCTGGGGGCCCCGCCGCTGCGCACGTTCCTACGCGTCACGCTGCCCTTGATCGTGCCCGGCATCGTGGCCGCCGCGATGTTGTCCTTCGCGTTGTCGCTCGACGACTTCATCATCACGTACTTCAACAGCGGCTCGACCGTGACCTACCCCCTCTACGTCAACGCCGCCACCAAGGCCTCGTTGCCACCGCAGATCAACGTCCTGGCCACCTCGATCCTGGTCGTGAGCCTGCTGTTGGTCGGCGTGATCACGCTCTGGCAGCGCCGCCGCCTCCGTGCCTGACCCGTTGACGATCGACCCTGCGACCAAGGAGCCCGCGCCCGATGACCTACTCCGCTGACGAACTCCAACAGCTCGCCCGCGATCACCTGTGGGGCCACTTCTCGCGGCTGACCCCGGGCGTCGACGGCGTGACGGTCATCGAGCGGGGCGAGGGCTGCTACGTGTGGGACCACAGCGGCAAGCGCTACCTGGACGGGCTGGCCGGGCTGTTCACGGTCCAGGCGGGCCACGGGCGCACGGAGCTGGCGCAGGCGGCGTCGAAGCAGGCCAGCGAGCTCGCCTACTTCCCCATCTGGACCTACACCCACCCCACCGCCATCGAGCTGGCGGCCCGGCTGGCGCAGCTGGCCCCGGGCAACCTCAACCGGGCGTTCTTCACCACCGGGGGCAGCGAGGCCGTGGAGTCGGCCTGGAAGCTGGCCCGCCAATACTTCAAGGTCATCGGCCAGCCGCAGCGCACCAAGGTGATCGCCCGCGACCTGGCGTACCACGGCACGACCATGGGCGCGCTGTCGATCACCGGCCTGGCGGCGTACCGCACGCCGTTCGAGCCGTTGGTGCCGGGCGTCTTCCACGTCGCCAACACCAACCGCTACCGGTGCCGCTTCTGCTCGTCTGCGCCTGCCTGCACGCTCGCCTGCGCCGACGACATCGAGGTCGCGATCGAGCGCGAGGACCCCGAGACCGTCGCCGCCGTCTACCTCGAGCCGGTGCAGAACGCCGGCGGCTGCTTCACGCCCGACCCGGCGTACTTCGCGCGGGTGCGGGAGATCTGCGACCGCCACGGCGTGCTGCTGGTGTCCGACGAGGTGATCTGCGCATTCGGCCGGCTCGGTGCCATGTTCGGCGCCGAACGGCTCGGCTACCAGCCCGACATGATCACCATGGCCAAGGGGCTCACCTCCGGCTACTCGCCGCTCGGCGGGGTGATGGTGGGCGACCACATCGCGGAGCCCTTCCTGGAGCCGGGCGCCTCGTTCCTCCACGGCATCACCTTCGCCGGCCACCCCGTGAGCTGTGCGGTGGCGCTGGCCAACCTCGACGTTTTCGAGTCCGAGGACCTCGTGGGACGGGTCCGCACGAACGAGCCCGAGTTCCGGGCGGCTCTCGAGTCGCTCGGCGACCTGCCGATCGTCGGCGAGGTCCGTGGCATGGGGTACTTCTACGGCATCGAGCTGGTGAAGGACCAGGAGACCAAGGAGTCGTTCGACGACGACGAGTCCGAGCGCCTGCTGCGCGGCGTGCTCACGCCCAGGCTCCTGGACTTGGGCCTCATCTGCCGCGCCGATGACCGCGGCGACCCCGTGATCCAGCTGTCGCCGCCGCTGGTCGCCGGCCCCGACCAGTTCGACGAGATCGTGGCGGCCATCCGCACCGCCCTGGTGGAGGGCATGAGCGCACTGATGCGGCGCTAGCGAGGAGAGCCGATGACCCTGGTAGTTGGCGTACCCACGGAGATCAAGGAGGACGAGGCGCGGATCGCCATCACCCCCGACGGCGTACGCGAGCTCAACACCCACGGCATCGACGTCCTCGTCCAGTCCGGCGCCGGCGCCGGGTCGAGCCTCGATGACGACAGCTTCCGGCGGGCCGGGGCCGAGGTCGTGGCGGAGGCCGCGGACCTGTGGGAGCGCGCCGAGCTCATCTGCAAGGTGAAGGAACCGCAGCCCAGCGAGTTCGCCTACTTCCGCAAGGGCCAGGTGATCTTCACTTTCCTGCACCTCGCCGCCTACCCGGGCGTCGCGGATGCCCTCCTGGAGCACGGCGTCACCGGCATCGCCTACGAGACGGTGCAGCTGGCCTCCGGGGACCTGCCACTTCTCGCACCCATGAGCGAGGTGGCCGGCAGGATGTCCGTCCAGGTCGGTGCCCACTTCCTCGAGCGCCCGCACGGCGGGCGGGGGGTGCTGATGGGCGGGGCACCGGGCGTGCGGCCGGCCCGCGTGGTCGTGCTGGGTGCCGGCAACGTCGGCTGGAACGCGGCCTGGATGGCGGCGGGCCTCGAGGCCGAGGTCGACCTGCTCGACAAGAACATCGATCGCCTGCGGCACGTCGATCAGATCCAGATGGGGAGGATCACCACGCTGGCGTCCAACCGAGGCCAGGTCGAGCGGCTGATCGGCGACGCCGACCTGGTGATCGGCGCCGTGCTCGTCGCCGGCGGCCGAGCCCCCGTGGTGGTGACCGAGGACATGGTGCGGTCGATGAAACGGGGCGCCGTCGTGGTCGACATCGCGATCGACCAGGGCGGTTGTGTCGAGACGTCGCACGAGACCACCCACTCCGAGCCCACCTTCGAACGGCACGGCGTGCTGCACTACGCGGTCGGCAACATGCCCGGCGCCGTTCCCCACACCTCGACCTATGCGCTGACCAACGTCACGCTGTCCTACATGGTCGAGCTGGCCCGGCTGGGGGTCGCGGAGGCGGTGCGCGAGGACGAAGCACTCGGCCTCGGCGTCAACACGGCGATGGGGCACGTGGTGAACCCCGCCGTAGCCGAGGCGTTGGGTCGGCCGTCGGCCGACCTCGAATCGGTGCTGGCGGGGTCGTGAGCGACAAGCCGACGGTCGTCCTCGACGACATCGACAAGGCGATCATCCGCGAGCTGCAGCTCGACGGGCGCACGCCGTACGCCAAGCTCGGTCCGGCGGTGGGCCTGTCGCAGGCGGCGGTCCGCCAGCGGGTCCAGCGTCTGATGGAAAACGGCGTGATGCAGGTGGTGGCCGTGACCGACCCGCTCATGCTCGGGTTCACGCTCGAGGCGATGATCGGCGTCGAGGTCGACGGCGACCTGCGGGCCGTGGCGTCCAAGGTGGCCCAGGTCGACAACGTCGACTACGTCGTGGTCACGACCGGACGCTTCGACCTGGTGGTCGAGGTCGTCTGCCGCGACCACCAGGAGCTGCTGCACCTCATCAACGATGTGATCCGGGCCATCCCCGGCGTCCGGGCCACCGAGACGTTCACGTACCTGCATCTCGAGAAGCAGACGTACTCATGGGGGACCGGCTAGCGCCTGCCGCTAGCGGTCGTCCTGGGTCAGCCCGTGAACGTGGGCTCAGCGCTGACGGGGCGCGCGGGTGGTGCGGCCCCGGACGCGACGGGCCCGGGGCCACCGCCGCCGTCTTCCGGCGCGGGCCCACCCCTTCCGGTCCATGCGAACGTCACCGCCAGGGGGTCGTGGTCCGACAAGGGCTCGCCGTCGTCGCGCCGGAACGTCTCGCGCTCGAAGCGGTGTGTCAGTGGCGCGATCGTCACGCCGCCGCCGCTGCGGTACACGAACTTGTCGATGCGGTCGGCGTCCTCACCGCAATCGAGGACCCCGCACACGTCTGTGAGCCTGGCGGCCGCGAGGAAGGCGTCGAACACGGCGCGGTCGACGGCGCGGTCGGTGTTGAGGTTGAAGTCGCCGCCGACGATCACCGCTCGCCCGGCCGACCGGACGGCGATGAACTCGGCGAGCTGCTCGAAGTCGGCGGCCCGGAACTGCTGGTCCAGCGGCGTGTTGCCGGCCTCGCCGTGGAGGTTGTACACGTCGACCTCGACGCCTGGGGCGATGGTCGTGGTTGCCACCGAGAACCCCTTCTGAGACAGGCAGTCGGCGGCGCCTCCGTCGCTCGTGTCGGCGCCGCCGAAGCAGTTGTCCCACATGACGCGGGTCAGCTCGCCGAACGGGAACCGGGACATGCGGTTCAGCCCGTCGGACACGAGCGCCTCGGGGCGGCGGGGGTCGCTGCCGAGGGGCGGTGGCGCCGGGTCGGACAGGTACGGGTGGGTGACCTGCGAGACCAGCACCTCGTGGAACACCTCGAGGCCGGGGATGGGCGGGTCCGGGTTGATCCAGCTCTCTTGCACGAGCACGAGGTCGTAGGCGTTGAGCAGCGGGCTGATGAGCTCGGTGTTGACGTCTGGCTCGGAGCCCGACAACCCCGCAGGCAGGCCGGCCACGTTGTAGGTGAGGGCCGTGAACCGTCCCGAGGGCTCATCGGATGCCTGCTCGCCGGTGGCGGCAAGGGCGGCCGCGGGCGGCGCGGTCGGTGCCATGAGGAGCGCTGCCGCGATGATTGCCGGCAGCGCCGAACGCGGCGTCATCGACGACGAACCCATGGACGTCCCCCAACCCGATGGTCGGGCGCAGGCTAGCCCGGGGCGCCTGGTGGGTTGGTGGCCGGGCTTGGGGCGAGCAGCAGCTCCATCACCACCACGTCGAGCCAGCGGCCGAACTTGCGGCCGACCTCGCGTTCGGTGCCGACGACCTCGAACCCCGCCGCCAGGTGGAGCTTGGCGGACGCCTCGTGGTGCCCGACGATGCGGGCGAACACGGCGTGGAAGCCGTGGGCCGTGGCGACCTCCAGCAGCTCGGCCAGCAGGGCCCTACCGATGCCGCGGCCCCGGTGGTCGCGGTGCACGTACACCGAGTCCTCGACGCTGGTGGCGTATGCCGGCCGCTTGCCCCACGGGGACAAGGACGCTAATCCCACCACGCCGTCGGCCTCGTCCTCGGCCACCAGCACCGCGTGGGCGCCGCTGCGGGCGGTCAGCCACTGGCGCTGCTCCCCGAGCGAGCGCGGCACGAGGTCGAACGTGACGGTGGACGTGGTCACCTCGGCGTTGTAGATCTGCCGCGTCGCCTCAGCGTCGTCGAGCCGCGCCGAACGGACGGTCACCCGAGGCAATGAGTTCCGCGATCGGTGCGTCGAGGTCATGGGTTCCGGCCGCGGAACCTATTGCCTCCGCCTCGATGGAACGGAACCGATTACCTCGCCTTTGGTGCGCCTAGTCGGCGGCGAGGGCGGGCTCGACCAAGGCCAGCTCGCCGGCCAGCGCCTCGAGGCGTGCCCAGCTGGCGATGGCCTCGTCGTCGGTGAGGAGCATGACCTGCAGGTCGCCCACCAGGCCCGGCAGCAGCTCGAGCAGCAGGGGCACGACCGCCGGCTCGAGCTGGTCGAACGTCTCGTCGAGCAGCACCGGGGGCCTGGTGCCCTTCGCGTTGGTGGCGGCCGTGAGCTGAGAGACGATGCTCTGCGCCAGCGCCACCGCGTCGTCGTCGGACAGGTCGGGGGCGCTGGACGACAGCGACCGCAGCGCGGCGATGTGCTGACGCAGGCGGGCGGCGGCCTGGATCTCGGTGCGATAGTCGGCGGCCCAGTTGACGTCGGTGTCGCCCGCGAGCGACCGCCACGTGCCGAGGGCGTCGCCCCGGCCGGAGCCGAGCCCGAGCAGGTCGTCGGCGGCGCCCCACAGCGCCACCTGGTCGACCGCGGACAGGGCTCGCACGGCGTCGTTGCGGGGGCTGCGATTGCGGAGGTCGTCAGCCGAGATGCGTGTGATGGTGGTGCGACCGAACTGACCGCTCAGCAGGTCGACGCGGCCGTCGAAGCCACGATGCTGCGAGGTGACGTCGGTCGCCGTGGCGACGTCGATCACGCGGTGGGGGCCCGAGGACGGGCGCAGCACCACCAGCCGTCTCCCGGTGTCGTCGATCACCTCCGCATGGACGCCGCGCACCGTGCCGTGCAGTGCGCCTGCGAGCAGCGACCCGAAGGCGGCTCGGGCGTCGGGCGGCATACCACCCAGCACGGTCAGTCGGGGATGGAAATCTACGGACGCGGCATCGCCGTCGCCCTCAACGATCAGGCGGTCCACCAGCACGAAGGGAGTATCGGCGCGTCCAGACGCCGTCTTGAGGGTTTTCTTTACGAATGTGTCGCGAATAGGCAACGACACTACGAAACGTGGCGGCGCGAGCGGCCTGCGCGGCCACGTGGGAGTGGTTGGGTGCGGCCGAGTGGGCGACGGTAGGCTGTGCTGTCCTGGTCTTGCAGGCCAGGCCCCCTTAGCTCAGTCGGCAGAGCACAGCCATGGTAAGGCTGGTGTCGTCGGTTCGATTCCGACAGGGGGCTCGCATGATGCCGCGGGTGCACCGGGCTTCTTGTGTGTCAGAACGCAATTCACCGATGGCGGCGTAGCTCAGTTGGCAGAGCACCCGGCTCATAATCGGGTTGTCGCCGGTTCGAGTCCGGCCGCCGCTACTTCCATCACCGCCATGTCAGGAGATCCGCAGGATGGCTAAGGCAAAGTTTGAGCGGACGAAGCCGCATTTGAATGTTGGGACGATGGGTCATATTGATCATGGTAAGACGACGTTGACGGCGGCGATTACGAAGGTGTTGGCGGAGTCGAACCCGAATGTGGCGTTTACGGCGTTTGATCAGATTGATAAGGCGCCGGAGGAGAAGCAGCGGGGGATCACGATCAATATTTCGCATGTGGAGTACGAGACTCCGAACCGGCATTACGCGCATGTGGATATGCCGGGGCACGCGGATTACATCAAGAACATGATCACGGGGGCGGCGCAGGTGGATGGGGCGATCCTGGTGGTGGCGGCCACCGATGGCCCCATGCCCCAGACCCGGGAGCACGTGTTGTTGGCCCGTCAGGTGGGGGTGCCGTCGATCGTGGTGGCGCTCAACAAGGTGGACGCGGTCGATGACGAGGAGCTGTTGGAGCTGGTGGAGTTGGAG
>Ga0081455_10004403_pt1 | contig 15827 bp, 15 predicted proteins | sample TabmetS3T2R1_FD_70207 | JGI IMG/M metagenome (GOLD analysis project Ga0081455, IMG submission 70207) | Tabebuia heterophylla rhizosphere microbial communities from the University of Puerto Rico - S3T2R1 | ecosystem: Host-associated > Plants > Roots > Rhizosphere ... | reverse complement strand
GAGCCGAGCTGGTTGCAGTAGGCGATGTCGGCCGCACTGACCGGAGCGCTGGGTGCAGCGCTGACTGCGGCGGCAGTCGTGGACGTCTGATTACAGGCAGCCAGCGTCAAGCCAAGGATGAGGCATGGAAGCAGAGCGCGTGTCATGGATCTCCCCGCAGATCACGGCCGTGGACTCTTGCACTTACGGCGCGCGCCGTCGACTGGATCTTCGACTGCTTCTTCATCTCCTACTTTTTCGCGGGCGCGTAGAAAACACTGTCGATCTCGATGATGTCGTCGTCGAACAGGCGCTTGGCCTCGAACATGGTGCGCGGCGGGTAGGGGCCCTTGCCCCACAGCTCGGCCTGCACCTTGTCGACCAGCGGCGCCACCTTGGCGAGGTCGCTGACATAGATGGTGAGCCGCACGCAGTCCCTGAGCGTCGCGCCCTCCGACTGGGCAATCAGCCTGATGTTGAGGAAGGCCTGGCGGATGCGGCCCTCCGGGTCGGGCACCAGCTTGTTGGTGGCGGGATCGACGCCCTGCATGCCGGCAACGAAGACGAAGTCGCCGGCGCGAGCGCCCAGGTTCCAGGTGCCCTCGGTCTTGATGGCGCCCGGCGGGTTGAGCGTGCGCACGCCGTTGGGCGAGGGTGGCGGTGATTGCGCGAGGGCAGCGCCGGATCCCATGGCCAGTACGCAACAAACCGCTAGTCTCAACAACATTGCCTGCTCCTGGTGAGGTGACCGATGACGACCGTTGATCCCCTGACCGCCGTCGGCGTGCTGGTCGCAACCGCCGCGACCGACGCGGTCTACGTCCAGTTCACCTCGGCGGTGGTATCCCGCAGGCGGCTGTGGGCCGCCAACTGGAGCGCGCTCTGGTACCTGCTCTCCTCCTATGCCGTGATCAGCTACACCGAAAACTGGGTGTACGTGGCTTTCGCCGGCGTCGGCTCCTGGGTCGGCGCCTATCTCTCGCTCACCTTCCTGCACCGTCCCCCACCCAACAAGCAGCCGCCGGTCGGCATGTCGCCGCAATAGAAGTCAGCCGGCGTGCGGATCGGCGACGAACGGCCACTGCGCCTTGTCGACCTTGGTGTAGGGCAGCAGCGACCAGTCGGGCACCAGCGCGCCGGGGGCGGCGACATAGACCACTTCGCTGGCGATCGGCGCGTAGGCGGCGTGGAAGTGCTGCATCGACTTCACCACCACGACCTTCTTGGTCGCGGGATCGACGCCGAGCTTGGTGAAGCAGTCGCGGCTGAGGCACTGGGTGCGCTTGGAGTTGACGATCACCGTCACGCCGTCGATCTGCAACGCCGCGGCATCGCCGATGAAGCCGACGCTCTTGCGCTCGCCGCCGAACTCGATGCTGACGTCCTTCGCGACCTTCAGCACCTTGGCGCGGGCATCGACCGGCGGCCCCGACTGCGGGCCGAGCTTGCCGCCCAGGCGGATGTCGAGCTCGGCTCCTTCACCGACCTCGAAGGCGAGCCTGACCGCCCCGGGGTCCCAGATCATCCCGACGGCCGCATCCTTCACCTTCTTTTCCAGGAACGCCTTCAGGATGAAGGTCGAGTCCGAAGCGGCGCCGCCGCCGGCATTGTCCGAGACGTCCGCCAGCACCATCGGCTTAGGCAGATTGTGCGAGCTCACGCGCGCCATCGCCGCCTCGAGCGTAACATAGGCCGGCTGCGTCGCTTCGCGCATGGCGAAGAATTCCTCGCCAAGCTGGCGCGCCAATCGTTGGGCCTTGGCCTTGTCGCCGTCGGTGATGGCGATGATCTTGCTGCTCATCTCCTTGATGTCGGACCAGGGGAAGCCGTGGGCGATCGAGAGTGACAGCACCCCATCCTTGCCTTCCATGACCTGAAGCTTGTCGACGAAGCCGCGCATCGGCTGGCGGGTGGTATGGAACACGCCGATCATCTTGCAGTTCCATGCGGCCATCACCGGCTTGGTGCGCCCTTCAATAGCGCCCTCCATCACGGTGAAGAGATCGTCGGCACGTTCAGGCACGTCGACGTGGGGGTATTCCTTGAACAGCACCAGCGCCGTCGCATCGCGCAAGGTGCCTTCGCCGATGTTGCAATGGAGATCGAGCTCGGCACCGACGGGCACGTCGGGCCCAACGATTCGCCGCACGCCGGCCAAGAGGTCGCTTTCGCAGTCGTCATAGCCCTCGGCGACCATGGCGCCGTGCATCGACAGCAGCACGCCGTCGACTGGCATCGCCGCCTTCAGGTCGGCGAAGATCTCGTCGCGAAAGGATTCGTAGACCTTCTTCACGGTCTTGCCGGCGGGCATGGCAAAGGCACAGAGGCTTTCGACGACCTGCCAGCCTTTGGCTTCAGCGCGGCCGCGCCAGACCGCCAGCGGCTGGCCGAACATGGGAACAGTCTTGCCGTAGTTGCCTTTGCGGAAGAGGCAGGTCTCCTCGAAAAGTTGATGGCCAGTGGGAATGGAGGCGAAGGTATTGGTCTCGGTACCAAGCGTGGCGGTGAAGATCTTTTTCATGCAACGATCTTAGAGCATGTCGTCGAATACAGGAGAAGAAATGAGCGACCGATCGACACTCGATACGATGCCGCTCTATACGCACGTCGATCGGATCGCCCGTGGCTTGGCCGCACGCGGCATCGGCCGGAATGACGCGATTCCGCCCGAGCAGCTTTTCGGCCTCGCCAGTGACATCATCACGGCACCGACGCCATTCGCGATGCGGCTCTCATTCTTGGCATCGGACTAACAAGCCGCATTCTCGACATCGGCGCAGGCGTCGGCGGTCCGGCACGGTTCCTTGCCCACACGACGGGATGCCATGTCACCGCGCTCGAGTTTCAATCCGAGCTGCATCGGATCGGCGAGGACCTTACTGAGCGGTGTGGCCTGGCGGATCGCGTGACACATTTGTGCGGCGACGCGCTCACCTATCCACTTCCTTTGGACGCATTCGATGCGCCTGGCGCGCGGGTCACGTGGCCTATGCCGCAGTGCACGGCGAAGGGGCCTGGGCGGCACAGGATCAGTTCTACACGGTGATTGATCGCCTCTATCGCAGTGGCAGCCTCGGCGGCGTGCGGTTGACGGCGCGCCGCGCCTGAGACGGCGCGCTCGATCAGGACTTTGCGCTCGACTTGATCACATCGGCGACCAGGCGTGCCACGGTGTCCATGTCGTCACGTTCGTTGAAGGCGCTGCCAAAGCGAACCACCACAAGGCGCTGGGAGGGCACGACGACCACGTATTGGCCGTTGACGCCGCGCGCCATGAAAGCGTCGGCTGGGATGCCGTGGGCGATGCGATAGCGCTGGCCCTCGCCACCGCCGCGATTGGTCCAGAAGCCTGCGCCATAACCGAAGCGCTCGCTGCCTGGCGTCGGCGCGGCAGAGTAGTCAACCCAACCTTCCGGCAACAGACGCTCGCCACCCACGACGCCATCCTGCAGATAGAGCAGCCCGAATCGGGCCCAATCGCGGGCCGAGGCCAGCATATGGCTCGAGCCAATCGGTGTGCCCATGGCGTCGAATTCCAGCGTGACGTGGTGCATGCCGAGCTTGTCGAACAGCTCGCGATGCGCAAAGGCGAGCACGCTGGCCGCGTCGCCGCCGGCGTTGTCGCGGATGATGCTGGAGAGCAGGATGGTGTTGCCATTGGCGTAGGTCCAGGTCGTGCCCGGGGGAGCCTTGAGCGAGGCCTTCTCGGCAAAGGCCGCCATGTCGCGCACGCCGTAGACCATATAGGCCGAAGGATCGAAGGCGGTGCTGGCGTTGGCCGTCAGCGAGTCGCCAATGTCGAGACCGCTCGTCATGCGCAGCAGGTTGTCGATGGAGATGGCGTGGCGCGGATCGCGCGGGTCGGACCAGGCCGCGATGGGCGCCACGCCATCGAGCGAAACCTTGCCTTGCCGCACCAGGATGCCGATCAGGGCGTTGGTGACGGACTTGGTGGCTGACCAGCCGATCAGCTCGGTGTCGATGCCGTATCCCGGCGCATAGCGTTCGGCGACCACGCGGCTGTCGCGCACGATCACGACCGCCTTGGTGTTGCGATGGGGCGGGCTGGCCGTCTCGGCGAAGGCGCGGTCGAGAGCCTCCTTGAGCGCCGGCTGATCGGGTTCGATCACCACCGGACCCGCGATGTCAGGCAGCAAGGAGGGTGTCGGGCTATCCGGCCGCAAGGCGACCGGCGCCGGTGGCTGGCCGACCACCACCAGGCATCCCAGCGGGCCACGATAGACGGCACGGGCTTCGCTCAGCCCGGCAAAGCCCGCAGTGACCTCAGCCTTTTGCCGGTCGACGTGATGGCTCGCCAGAAATCCGACAGGCGACAGGACCGGGGCGATGGACTGGCGGTAGAACGGCTCCGGCTCAAGTTGCGAGACGAAGGTCGCCGAGCACAGCTGGTGACTGACGTAGCCCGTCGCGACGGCACTGGCGCGACCAATGCTGTCGCAAGCGCCGAGCGACAGCGCGCCGAGAACGAGCGGAACGACAGAACGAGGCATGAATGGGTCTCCCTGGCGGATGCAGGGCGAACCCTATTCGGCGGCGAGATTCCCGCTCGCTGACTTCGGAAAGAGGCTGGCCGATTCTGGAATCGGCCCATCGATTCCAGAATCCGGGGCTTTCTCGAGCGCCTGGCGCCGATATTCGCTGGGCGTCATCCCGGTTTCAGCCTTGAAAGCACGGTTGAAGGGACCCAGCGAGCTGAAGCCCGCGTCGAGGGCGATGGTCAGCACCGGCACCTCGGCCTGCTTTGGGTCGGTCAGTGCCGATTTGACCTCGGCAATCCGGTAGCGATTCACAAAGCCGTTGAAGTTCCGGTAGCCGAGCGCCTGGTTGATCAGCCGCCGCAACCTGTACTCCGGCAGGCCGAGTTGCTGTGCCAATCCACCGATGGTGAGACCGTCCTGGCGATACGCCCGTTCGGCGCTCATCAGGTGCTCAAGCCGGGCGACCACGCCTTGATCGGGAGGTTCCGGCGGCACGGCAGGCTCTTCGATCGGCGCCTGTGCCACTGCCAGGGGCGCGAACAGCGTTTGCGCCCGGCCAACGCGCAGCAGGGACCAGGCCACAATCGCCGCGATGATGAGGAGGCCTCCTGCTCCGGTCAGGCTTGCGGCCTCTGGCGCCGAGCGTGGCAGGCCGATCAGCTGTGCTGCGGCATTGAGGCCAATGTAGAGCGCCGATGCGCCGACCACGAAGAGGCGCAGGCGACGGCGGCCTTCGACCAGGTCGGCTCGCCAGGATGTCATCGCCTGTGCAAGCGCCAGCGCGGCGAAGGCGAACGAGCTCATGGTCAGGGCAAGTCCCAAGGCAGGAAGGACCGGGAAGCAGGCAATCGTGCCGGCCATCACCAAGGCAAGCCACAGTGTGGCGTGCCACCAGCGCAGGCGGAAGCCGTCGTCGAACAATGCGGCTGTAAGTGTCCAGAACACGACGTTGTTGCCGGCCGAGAGCGGCAACAGAGGGATTGCCCAGATGCCAAGCTGCGCGGAGAAGCCCGTCGCCGACGTGATTGCGTAGGCGCCAGTGCCGACCGCAAACAATGCGCCCAATCGTGCGGCCATCAGTCGGCCGTGGTCGCGCATCAGCGCGGCAGCGATCAACAGCACCAGGGCGCAGGTGGCACCTCGCAAGGCCCAGTCTACAGATGATGAGAGCATCGGCCTCAAGTCGTCAGGGCGCGGTCCATCAGCGCCTGCTCTGCGCTGCCTAGATCGGCCGTGCCGAACTGAGCGAGCTTGGCACCGCTCAGGCGAGTGTCGCCATAGAGCGCCGCGAACTCAGACTTTGCGTCGACAAGGGCGGCCAGCGCCGCGATCTTGGCGAAGCCTTCGCAGAGGAAGCGAGCCCGCCGTTCGGCCTCGCCAGAGCGCAACACGGTGGCCAAGGTTTCAGCGAGCGGTGCGACGTTGAAAGCAGCAGACGCGGTCTTGGCCAAGCCGCTCACTGTCGCCATCGCCTGGTCGGGATGACGGGCGGCGGCGCGCAGCACGTCGAGCGCCATGACGTTGCCAGAGCCCTCCCAGATCGCGTTCAGCGGCGATTCGCGGAAATAGCGTGCCAGCGGCAGGTCCTCGGTGTATCCGTTGCCGCCCAGGCATTCGAGCGATTCATAGACGACCTGCGGTGTTGTCTTGCATACCAGGAATTTCACGGCCGGGGTCAGCAACCGCACATAAGCGGCCTCGGCGGCATCCGACGCCGCGCGCTCCGACGCACGACAGAGCCGGAAGACCAGCGCGATCTGAGCTTCGAGCTCGAGCGCCAGGTCGGCCACGGTGGCACGCATCGATGGCTGGTCGACGAGCCTTCGCTGGAACACTGAGCGGTGACGGATATGGTTCAGCGCCTGGCTGAGCGCGATGCGCATCTGGCCGGCCGAGGCGATGGCACAGTCGAGCCGCGTCAGGTTCACCATTTCGATGATGGTCCGCACGCCGGCGCCCTCCGGCCCGACGCGTTCGGCATAGGCGGCGTGGAATTCGACCTCGGACGACGCATTCGACTTGTTGCCGAGCTTGTCCTTCAGACGCTGGAACCGGATGCTATTCTGGCTGCCGTCGGGCCTGTAGCGTGGCATCAGATAGCAGGTGAGGCCGCCTTCCGCCTGCGCCAACACCAGGAAGGCATCGCACATCGGCGCTGACATGAACCATTTGTGGCCGGTGATCTCGACATGATCGCCCGTGGGATCGCCATGCGCGGTAGCTTGCGTAATGTTGGCGCGGACGTCGGTGCCGCCCTGCCGTTCGGTCATGCCCATGCCCAAGGTGACGCCGTTCTTCTCCCACCAGGGCAGCGGGCGGGGATCGTAGGTGCGTGTCTGGATCTTGGGTAGCCACTTGGCCAGCAGTGCCGGCTCGGAGCGCAGGGCGCCGATGCAGGCATGCGTCATGGTGACGGGGCACATATGCCCGCTCTCGGCTTGCGTCGCGAGATAGAGCCGCACTGCGCGCGTGGAGACGGGCGCCGGCTTGTCGCTGCCGTCGTGCGCCGACGCATGGATGCCGTGCCCGATGCTCTTGGCCATCATCGCGTGATAGGCGGGATGGAACTCGACGAGATCGATGCGATTGCCGCGTCCATCCATGATGCGCAGCTTGGGCGGGTTCTCGTTGGCGACGCGTCCGAGATCGAGCGTTTCGGCCGCGCCATAGTCCTTGCCGCAGGTCGATAGGTCAGCGAGATCGAGCCCGGCACGGCGGGCCGCATCGACCAGCGGTCGATCGGCGTTGAAGAGGTCGACATCGCCGAAATTGGGCGACTGGTTGAACGAGGCGTCTTCGAGTAGGCCGGCGGACATCGGGCAAATCTGGTCCGTTAACGGCGCGGCGGCAAGCCTGCCCCCTATTGCCTGAATGGCCCGGCGCTTGCACATCGAGGCCGGGGAATTGGTAAGATCGGGCAAAACGGGAGGACTTCGTGCGACGCCGGAATTTCATGAAGGCGGCAGGGGCCGCTACGCTGGTGGGATCGCTGGGTATGCGCTCGGCGTCGGCACAGACCAAGGCCGTGCGCGTGGCGCTGGGCTGGATCAACAACGTCGAATACGCCGGCGTCTGGATGGCGCTGGAGAACGGCTACTTCAAGGAAGAAGGCCTGGACGTGAAGACCTTGCCCGGCGGACCGAACGCACCGCCGCCGCCGGTCACCGTGGCTTCCGGTGGCGCCGAGTTCGGCTATGGAACTTGGCTGCCCTACCTCGATGCCATCGGGCGCGGCAACGACTTCGTGCTCGTGGCCGGCACATTTCCGGTCTCGCCGCTCGGCATCCTGTCGCTGCCCGGCAAGCCGATCCGCAGTGCCCAGGATATCGTCGGCAAGAAGATCCTCGCGCAAGGCCCGAACGAGCGCACGGCGATCGATGCTACCTTGTCGCTGAATAATCTGCCCAAGCAATGGGAGTTCGTGCCGGCGGGCTTCTCGCCCGAGCCGCTGCTCTCCAAGGCCGGCGACGGCTACACCGCGTACGGCACCAACCAGGCGGTCACGCTCGAGCGCATGGGCATGGTGCGCGACAAGGACTTCTTCTTCACGTCGTTCGATTCCATGGGGTACAAGTCCTACGCCAACCTGGTGTTCGTGACGCGCGCCTTCCTTCAGGCGGAGCGGCCGACAGTGGTGAAGTTCCTGCGCGCACTGACCCGCGGCTGGATGGAGAACGGCAAGGATCCGGCGGTGGCCGCCAAGCTCGCGGTCTCCAAGTACGGCGCGGATCTTGGCCTCGACCTCAAGCAGCAGACGCGCCAGAACGAGCTGCAGTACGCGATGCTGAAGAATCCCACCAAGCCCGACCAGCCGCTGCTGGTGCTCGATCGCGACGCCATCGCCGGGCCGATGTACGCAGCGGCCAAGGCGTCAGGACGCGAGAAGCTGCCGGAAGTCGACAGGCTCGCCGACTTTTCCGTCATGGAAGAAGTCCACGCGTCCTTGAAGAAGAGCTGAGCCGTGGCCAGGCAGACGAAGGCCAGGCAGGCGAACGAAGGCCCGCAGAAGGTCGATCTGCTGCTGTCGGGATGCGACGTCGTCACCATCGACGGCAGGAACAATGTGATCCGCGACGGCGCGGTCGCGGTGAAGGGCAACAAGATCGTCTGGATCGGCAAGGCTGCGGCGGCGCGGCGGCAGGTGGCGGCCGCTTCGACGGTCGACGGCAGCGGCCAGATCGCCATGCCCGGCCTGATCGATGGCCATGTGCACACGGCGCAGACGCTGCTGCGCGGCAAGATCGCCGAGATCGGTCGACGCCGCCCGGTCAAGATCCCGATCTGGCGCAACTACTACATCCCCTTCGAAGGCATGTTGACGGAGGAGGACGTCTATCTGAGCGGGCTGCTCTGCTACGCCAACATGATCTCGGTCGGCACGACCTGCTTTGCCGAAGCGGGCGGCCCGCATCCCGACGCCATGGGGCGCGCTGCATTGGATATCGGCATTCGCGGCTTCGTGTCGTTGAACACGGTCGACCAGGGCGCGGGTGTGCCGAAGACGATGATCGCCTCCACCCAACAGTGCTACGACCGCAACGTGGCGCTGGTGAAGCGCTGGAAGGGCAAGGGCCAGGGCCCAGACCGCGTGCAGGCCTGGCTGTCGCTGCGTCAGATCATCGTCTGCTCGCCCGAGCTGATCAAAGCCATGGCCGACGCGGCTCGCGCGCTCGACGTCAAGATCCATACCCATCTCTGCGAGGGTGTGTACGAGATCGACTACGCCCTGGAGAAGTTCGGCAAGCGGCCAGCCGAGCACCTGCACGATCTCGGCGCCCTCGACCGCCACATGCATTGCGCCCACTCGGTGTTGCTGTCGGCGGAGGAGATGGACCTCTACGTCAAGCACCGGCCGTCAGCCTGCCATTGCGCCTTCAACAACTATCATATCGGTCCGCACCGGCTGTTGGAGATGTGGCATCGCGGTATCGATGTCGGCCTGGGCACCGACGGTGCCGCCTCCTGGGGGTCGCTCGACATCTTCCAGGTCGCCCACATGGCGCGGGTCGGCCAGCAGATGGTCATGGGCACGCCGATTGCCTATCGCAACGTCATGGGCAGCGAGGAGATCCTGAAGGTCGCGACCAACGGCGGCGCCCGGGCGCTGGGCCTCGAGAAGGAGATCGGCAGCCTCGAGGTCGGCAAGAAAGCCGACATCCTGCTGGTCGATCGCAACCAGCTCGATCATATGCCGCTCTATGACCCGTACTTCGTGGCCGCCAACACCGTGGTCGGCCGCGACGTGCGCTCGGTGATCGTCGACGGCAAGGTCGTGATGAAGGATCGCGAGCTGCTGACCGTCGACCGCGAGGAGATCGACCGGCGGCTGGCGGAGCGGCTGCCCAAGCTCATGGAACGCTTCGATGCGATGACGGCCTGATGCTCATGAGCGTGAGCGAGGCCATCGTTGTCTCCAAGGTCAGCAAGCGCTTTGCCCTGGCCGGCTCGGGCGAGGGCGTGCTTGCCTTGTCGGAGCTCTCTCTCAGCATCGGGGCCGGCGAGTTCGTCGCCATCCTGGGTCCCAGCGGCTGCGGCAAGAGCACCTTGCTGCGGCTGGTTGCGGCGCTGGAGCAGCCGACCGGGGGCACAGTCACCGTACGCGGTGAGCCGCCCGGCAAGGTCTCGGCGAATCATGCGTTGGGCGTGGCGTTCCAGGACCATGCGCTGCTGCCCTGGCTCAGCATTCACGACAACATCGCCTTGCCCTTCAAGATCGCCGGTCGCCGCGCCGACGAAGCGGCCATTGCCCGGCTGATCGAGCTGGTCGGGCTGTCGCGCTTCACCCGGGCGCGGCCCAAGCAGCTCTCGGGCGGCATGCGCCAACGCGCCTCGATCGCCCGCGCGCTGGTGCTGGAACCCGAGGTGCTGCTGCTTGACGAGCCGTTCGGTGCCCTCGATGCGGTGACGCGGCGGCAGATGAATGTCGAGCTGCAGCGCATCTGGTCGGCGCGCCAGATCACCACCATGCTGATCACCCATTCGGTCGACGAGGCCCTGTTCCTGGCCGACCGCGTCGTGGTCATGAGTGGCCGGCCCGGCCGCATCCTGCGCGAGGTTGACGTGCCATTTGAGCGGCCGCGCGACCCCGCGGTCACGCGCAGCGAGAGGTTTCACCGCATGGTCGATGACTTGACGGCGGCGCTGGAGACAGAGGAGGCGCCACTGTGAGCGCTGCGGCCAGGAGCGTGCTGCTGGGCGGGCTCGGGATCGGCCTGTTCCTCGCCCTGTGGGAGACGATCGGCCTCTTCAAGCTGGCAGGCATTAGCTGGCCGCCACTCAGCGCCGTGCTGGAGATGCTGACCGACGGAAGTCGGCTGCCCCTGTTTCAACGCGCCCTGGCCGCGACCCTCGAAGAGACGGCACTGGGCTATCTGTGGGGCACGGGTGCCGGTATCGCCCTGGCGGCGCTGGCACATCTCGTTCCGTTGCTACGCCGCGGCTCGGATCGGCTCGCCGCGGTCCTGAACTCGGTGCCGTCCATCGCGCTGGGACCGATCTTTCTCGTGTTGCTCAACCGCGAAAGCACGCCGGCCGCCGTCTCGTCGATCCACGTCTTCTTCATCGTCTTCGTGTCGGTGAGTTCGGGTCTGCAGCGCGCGACGGCCGCCCATCGCGATCTGTTCGCCGTTCTGGGCGCCGATCGGTTCAAGCGCTTCCGGCGGCTGGAGCTGCCGGCCGCGCTGCCGGCGCTGGTCTCCGGCCTGCGGCTCGCCTGGCCCGCCGCATTGATCGGCGCGATCATCGGCGAATGGTTCGGCGCGCCGCGCGGCATCGGCATCCTGATCATCAACGCCATGCAGAACTTCCAGATCGTGCTGTTGTGGTGCGCCGTCCTGCTGGCGGTGGCTTCGTCCCTGCTGATCTATGGCCTGCTCACCTTGCTCGAGCGCACGGCCTACGCGCGGTTCGGCTGATGGAGCAGGCCCGCAAGCGCGCGCTAGTCTTGCGCCTGGTCGAGGACTATTGGGGCGTGCTCCTGCTGTTGATCGCCTGGGAGTTCTGGGTGGTCGCCAACCGGTTCAATCCTATCGTCATGCCGACGCCCACCGCCGTGCTCGGGGATCTTTTAGGCCATCCCGGCGTCTACCTGCGCAACGTCGGCATCACGCTCGCGGTCGCAGCCTTCGGCTTGGTCGCCGGCATGCTCGTCGGCACAGGGCTCGCAGTTGCCGCCTGGTTCTCCCCAGTCGCTTCCGGCCTGCTCAACCCGCTCACCGTGCTGTTCAGCTCGGTACCGGTCGTCGCGCTGATCCCCGTGATCGCCCGCCTCCTGGGCTACGACACGTCAACCGTGCTGGCGATCGTGGTGATCATCACCTTCTTTCCATCCTTTGTCTTCGCCTCATCCGGCCTGCGCGCACTGCCGCCCGGCAGCGAAGATTTGTTCCGCGTGCTCGGTGCGTCGAAGCTCCACGTGCTGTGGCGCCTGGCGCTGCCGGCAGCGATGCCCAACCTCGCCATCGCCTTCAAGCTTGCTGCGGCCCATGCGATCCTGGCGGCGATGGTCGCCGAATTCCTGATGGGAACGTCGGGCCTCGGCTATCTTTTCGCCAAGACCAAATCCGACTTCCAGACCGAGCAGGCGTTTGGCGCAAGTATGGTCGCCACGGTCATCTCGGCGACCGCGTTCCTGCTGGCCGGTTGGGTCGAGCGCCGCGTGCGCGAGCGCTACGCCTGATGGATCAGCCGCCGCCTTCGTACTTGAAGGACAGTTTCAATTTGGTGCGATAGGCCGTGACCTTGCCGTCGTCGATGACCAGGTCCTGCTCGACGACCTCGGCGACGCGCAGGTCGCGCAGCGATTGCGCCGCCCGCTCGACGGCGGCGCGGGCCGCCTTCTCCCAGGACTCGCTGCTGGTACCGACCAGTTCGATCACTTTGTAGACGCTGTCGGCCATGTGAGCCTCCCTCGCCACGAGTTGTGACAGCACCGTTATTTTATCACGCCGTAGCGAACTTGCCGAACTCCCAATGGCGGCCCGGAGCGGCCGCGAACAGCGCCTTGGTGTAGTCGTCGCGCGGCGAGCCGAAGATCTGCTCGGCGGGTCCGTATTCGACGACGCGGCCTCTGCTCATAACAGCCACGTAGTCGCAAATCTGCGCCGCCACGCGCAGGTCGTGGGTGATGAAGAGTACGGCGAGGTTCAACCGCTGGCGGATCTCGTCCAACAGCTCCAGCACCTGCTTCTGCACCGACACGTCGAGGGCGGAGACGGCTTCGTCGGCGATCAGCAGCTCAGGCTCCATGGCCAATGCACGGGCAATGCAGATGCGCTGGCGCTGGCCGCCTGAGAACTGGTGTGGATAGCGATCGAGCGCATTGGGATCGAGCCGCACCGTCTCCATCAGCTTTCTCGCTCGCGCGAGCGCTTCTTCGCGCTTGAGGCCGAAGTTCATTGGCCCCTCGATGATGAAATCGCCGACCGTGATGCGCGGGTTCATCGAGCGGTAGGGATCCTGGAAGACGATCTGCACGCGCCGGCGATGGGGGCGAAGCTTGCCGGCCGGCATGGTGGCGATCTCGGTATCGCCCAGGAACACCTTGCCTTCGCTAGGATCGATCAGGCGGGCGATGCAGCGCGCCACGGTCGACTTGCCGGAGCCCGACTCGCCCACGATCCCAAGCGTCTCGCCGCGGCGGATGTCGAGATCGACATCGGTGGCAGCTTTCACCACCCGCGCCTTCTGGAAGAGGCCGTGACCGGTGTAGATCTTGCCCAGCTTCTCGGTGCGCAACACGGTGATGCCGTCCTTGCGCGTGCCGCGATGCTGCGGATGGATCGACGGCACCGAGGAGATCAGCATCCTGGTGTAGCCCTGCTGCGGTCGCGACAGGATCTGCTCGGTCGGTCCCATCTCGACCAACTCACCCCAGCGCAGCACGGCGACGCGGTGGGCGATCTCGGCGACGACGCCGAAATCGTGGGTGATGAACAGCACGCCTGTGCCCTGGCTTTCCTGCAGCTCGGCGATCAGCTTCAGGATCTCGGCCTGGGTGGTGACGTCGAGGGCCGTGGTCGGCTCGTCGGCGATCAGCAGCACGGGATCGAGCACCAGCGCCATGGCGATCATGATGCGCTGACGCTGGCCGCCCGACAGCTGATGCGGATAGGAGGCGTAGATGCGCTCCGGATCGGGCAGCTTGACGCGCTCCAGGATGGACAGGATCTTGACCTTGCGTTGACCGGCGTCGAGCTTGGTATGGGTTTCCAGCACCTCGTCGATCTGCTCGCCACAGGTCATGACGGGGTTGAGCGCCGTCATCGGCTCCTGGAAGATCATCGACATGCGCGTGCAGCGCAGCTCGCGCAAGCGGGCCTCGTCAGCCGCCAGAACGTTCTCGCCCTCGAGCAGGATCTCGCCCGAGGTCGCTTTCAGCGCCTTGGCGAGCAGGCCCATGACGGTGAAGGCGATCACGGACTTGCCCGATCCCGATTCGCCCACCAGGCAGACGATCTCGCCGCGATTGACGGTGAAGCTCACCTTCTCCACGGCGTTGGTGCGATCAGCGCCGGTCGGCAGTGAGACAGTGAGATTACGAACTTCGAGGACAGGCGAGGGAGAAGGCGACGCGGAGGCTGTCATACCTTTTTACTCATCTTCGGATCGAGCGTGTCGCGGAGACCATCGCCCATGATGTTGATGGCCAGCACCGTCAGAGCCAGGAAGATGCCGGGATAGAGGATGTTGTGCGGGAACACGCGGAACAGTGTGCGGCCCTCGGCCATGATGTTGCCCCAGCTCGGAATCTCCGGTGGGATGCCGATGCCGAGGAAGGAGAGGATCGCCTCGGCAATGATCGCGGCTGCGGCGATGAACGTTCCCTGCACGATCAACGGCGCGACGGTGTTGGGCAGGATATGGCGGAACATCAAGGTCCAGGTCGGCGTGCCGACCGAGATGGCGCCTTCGACATAGGGCTCCTCGCGCACGGTCAGCACGACCGAGCGCACCAAGCGTACGACGCGCGGCACATCGGGCACGACGATGGCGAAGATCACGGTGACGAGGCCGGCGCGCCAAATCGAGACCAGGGCGATGGCGAGCAATATGCCCGGGATCGCCATCAGGCCGTCCATGATGCGCATGATGATGCCGTCGAGCCATCGGATATAGCCCGAGATCAGGCCGACCACGAGGCCGGCGGCAACGGCGATGATCGCCACCGCTACGCCGATGATGAGTGATACGCGGGTTCCGTAAACGACGCGGCTATAAACGTCGCGGCCGAGACTGTCCGTTCCCATGATGGCAACGCGCTTGAGGCTCGTGCCGTCGTCCAAACGATGGGTGATCTCGGTGCCGGGCTTCTTGTTGCGCGCTGCAGGATCGATCCGCGTCGGATCGATGGTGCCGAGAAACGGCGCGAGGACGGCAATGACCACCATGGCCAGCAGGATGACGCCGCCGATGATCACGCCCGGGTTGCGGATCGCAAGTGCCCACAGGCTCTTGCGCTTGGCCGACGCCGACGCAATGGCGGCGGAGTCGACGACTTGTTCGTCTAGTATCGCGCTCAATAGCGGATCCTCGGGTCGAAAATGGTGTAGCCGATGTCGATCAGGAGGTTGATCACGACATAGACCACGGAGAACAGCAGGATGACGGTCTGGATGGTCGGGAAGTCGCGGCTCAGCACCGCCTCGACGGTCAGCCGACCGAGCCCGGGCAGGCCATAGACGCTCTCGGTCACCACCGCGCCGCCGATCAGCAGCGCGATGCCGATGCCGATCACGGTCAGGATCGGCACCGCAGCGTTGCGCAGGGCGTGCCGCATCAGCACCACGCGGTTGGAAAGGCCTTTGGCGCGGGCCGTGCGGATATAATCCTCGTTCAGGACCTCGAGCACGCTCGCCCGCGTGATGCGTGCGATCAGTGCGATATAGACCACGGACAAGGTCACCGAAGGCAGCACCATGCGTTCGACGAACTGCCAGAAGTTGACGCCGATCCGTGTGTAGCCTTGCACCGGCAACCATCCCAGCTCGATGGCGAAGACGTAGATCAGGCAATAGCCGATCACGAACACCGGCACCGAGAAGCCCAGCACCGAGAAGCCCATCACCACGCGATCGACCAGCGAGCCATGGCGCCACGCTGCCAGCACGCCGAGCGGCACTGCGACGACCACGGCGATGATCAGGGTGCAGATGGCGAGCGCGAGGGTTGGCTCGATCCGCTGGGCGATCAGCTCGGCCACGGTCTTCTTGAAGAAGAAGCTTTCGCCGAAATTGCCTTGCAGGACGTTGCCGATCCAGATCGCGAACTGCGTCCAGATCGGCTCGTTCAGCCCGAGCTTGGCGCGGATGTCAGCGATCTGGTCGGACGTGGCGTTGTCACCCGCGATCA
>Ga0081455_10004402_pt1 | contig 15834 bp, 9 predicted proteins | sample TabmetS3T2R1_FD_70207 | JGI IMG/M metagenome (GOLD analysis project Ga0081455, IMG submission 70207) | Tabebuia heterophylla rhizosphere microbial communities from the University of Puerto Rico - S3T2R1 | ecosystem: Host-associated > Plants > Roots > Rhizosphere ... | reverse complement strand
GCAACGACCACCTGGAAGGCGGAGACGGAGACGACTACCTCGCCGGCGGAGACGGCACCGACACCCTCCTCGGCGGGCACGGAAACGACCTCCTCTACGGCGGCACCGCCGCCGACTACATCCGCGGCGGCCCCGGCACCGACCACCTCATCGGCGGCACCGGCGAAGACAACAGCATCCCGTGACGCGCGAGGAGCACGAGCGGTCGGCGGCGCCGGGCCGGGCGACCGCTCAACACCCGAGGACCATCTTGATGGCGTCGCTGTGGCCGCGGAGGATGAGGGCCTGAGCCGCCGTGAGGCCCTTGTCCGTCTGCGCCTCGACCTCGTTGTCGAACGCGCCCAGCTTGTTGCACGCCGGTGTCGTGTGCCCGCGCTCGCAGTCTCGCTTCGCGTTGCGGAGCTTCGCAGTGAGGCTCTTCTCGAGCCCCTGCTTGAGGCCGAGCGTCCCGATGTACTCGGCGAGCGCCCCCATCTGCTCGCAGGGATCGGCCGTCTCCGCGGTCACGTCGCGCTGCGCGAGGTTGTTGTCGTTGGGGATGAGCCGCCAGTGCGCGATCGCCCCGCTGACGGTGTCCGCGTTGCTCGCGTCGCCGGTCGCGGACGCGCTCGCCAGCAACGAGATCGGGCCGGCGGCAGGAGCCGACCAGGAGAATGGACCGACGACCGTCTGGCCTCCTGAGGCGAGAGGCCCGCTCGCGGCGAGCTGCCCGGTGGCCGCGGGTGTCCAGGAGGTCGGCCACTCGAGGCCGCTCGCGGGGTCGGCCTGGAAGAGCTTGACGGAGGGGTCGTTCGCAGACTGGGTCCCGCGGTTTCGCACCCGGACGTAGACGAAGCTCGGGAACCCGGCGAGCGGCTCCTGGTGCGCAGCGCCGCCGTCGGGAAACCGCCGGTTCCAGATGTCGGCCGTGTCCGCGAACTCCTCCAGGTACGGGAGGTAAGTTCCGGCGCGCCCGTCGTCGATGTAGACGTCGATGTCGGGCGGTGCGCCGGGATCCGTGGTCGAGGCCCCCGACGGCCGGAAGAGCCCCTGGACCTCGAACGACCAGCGGATCACCTTGTGGTAGGCCCCGCCCACCAGGCCCTCGGACGTCCAGTCGAACGCGTCGGTGGAGATGAGCCGGGTACACCACGCGTCGGCGGTTGCGGGATTCGTCATCGGCGTGAGGTCGCCGACCGCGCGCAGGATCAGGTACGAGACCACACGGGAGGCGAGCCGGCGCCGGTCGAGCTCGTCCGAGTCGCCGCCGATCGAGCGGTAGATCCTGAAATGGGTCGTGGCGAGGATCTCCTCGCTGTTGTAGCCGCCCGTGTCGCTGGCTCCGCCCCAGCCCCATCCGGTCGCCACGTCACGGTTCATCCAGCGAATGGGACGGAAGGGCGTGTAGCGGAAGCGCTCCACGAGGCCGAGCTGGCGCAGGAGCGATTCGGGATCGTTCTGGAGCCCGGCCAGCCCGTCGCCGGCGCTGTGGCTGAAGCCGAAGTTGGGCGAGTCGACGTGGTCCCAGAGGATCCCGTGCCCCCCGATCTCGTGCCAGTGCACGTACTTGTCCACGGCACGCCCCAGCGGGTTCGTCGTGTCGGCCAGGTGGCTCAGGCAGTAGCCGACGAGGCCGATCCCGTCCCCCTGCGCGTCGCCCCCGCAGAAGGCGTTGATCTCGATTCCGTTTGGATCGCTGATGCTCGCCCGGTGATCGACGTGGACCGGAAACGCCGTGCCGTCGAAGTACGTGTTGAGGTCGAAGCCGAGGTCCTCGACCACGGCGAAGAAGTTGTTGGCGTGGTAGTAGGCACTGACGGCTGCGAAGTTGTCCGTCCGCGCGTCGTAGTCGAAGTTGGTGCCGGTCGCCTCGGTGGGCGGCGCCATCGTAGGCGCGTCGTCGTCGCTCACCAGGACGTTCGTCCCGGCGAGAGACTGCGTCCCGGCGACCGGGCCGTTCAGGTCGTCCAACGTGACGGGGTCGCGCAGCGGGTTGAGCGTCGCGTTCGGCTGGTCGGCCGTGTTCGTGAGCACGCCCGTCGACGTGATCGGGTCGTACGTGAAGACGAGCCCGTTGACGACGCCGGCGATGAGCGCCCGCAGCCACAGGACGGCGTTGGTCTCGACCTCGATGAGCGCGCGCCAGTTCAGCTCCTCCAGGCCCGCGTAGGGCAAGGAGAAGACGACCTCGGTGACCAGGTAGTCCTGTCCTCGCCGGATCGACTTCGGAACGGCCGGAAGCGGCAAGGTCGGCTCGACGTCCTTGCGCTCCATGTCGAGCGCCTTGCCAGCAGCGGCGCGGCGCCCTTTCGGCTGTCGCTCCCTGGGGTCGTAGCGGTACACGTAGAACCGTCCCTGGTTCACCCGCAGCCGGGCTGCCGCCCGGACCACCGCCGCCGAGACGCCCGTCTCCTTCGCTCCCTGGTTGGTCAGGCCGAGGGCCTCGCGGACCATGCGGTCGGACGGCGTTGCCGCCGGCAGCTTCTTCCGGACGCCGGCCGGACGGTGCTCGGCGACGTCGAGCACCTTGCGCCAGCGGCCGATCGCCCGGCTCGAGGGCAGCTTGGGCCGGACGCCGGTCAGGGTCGCGTTGGTGGTCTCGACGATGCCGCTGGGCTTGCTCTTCACGGTGACGCTGATGCCGGTCCGCCAGACCGGGACGTTGAGGTACGTCTGGGCGAACGCGAATGTGACGCTGTCGAACTGCCGCTTCTCCTCGACCAGCCGGTACGACTCGCCCTCGTCGCGCGGCTCCGTGTACGACACTTGTTCGCCGAGGCGATCGAGCGCGGTGGAGGGGATGTCGAGCAGCCCCGCCTGGGCGCGGACGTACTCGATCGCCGCCCTGCGCGGATTCTTCTGCGTGGGCTGCCAAAACTCCTCGGCGTGGAGGACGTGGCGGACCTTGCCCTCGTCGTCGACCGATACGTGCGCCTTCAGTTCAGGCCGGAACTGGCTCTCCATCGCGGACTCCTTCGTCGACTACGTGTGCGCGAGCAGCTTGGGACGGCGGTGCAGCCGGACCTCGGCGTGAATGCCGCAGCAATGACCGTGGGAGACGGCAAGCCCAGGTTCCTCTCGCTGCTGAGTGACCGAACATATGGCGCGCACAGACGGGTGTCAATCACGCCGGACGGAGGCTTTTTTTGACAATTCACACGCGTCGCTGAAAGACTCGCGGCCGCTCTGTCAGTTTGCGACACGCCCCGGGGGGAGTGCTCGTTCGAAAAAGGGGGGGAATGAGGATGTCCAGCAGGCCACCAGGACTACGCCTGGTCCTCGTCGCCGCGCTCGTGGCGCTCGTGCTCGTGCCGGGCTCCATGTCGGCGTCGGACGGAAACGGATCGGCGCAGGCAACCGAGGCCGGCGACGCGGTCGGCATCGCGTTCGGCCACGTGCGGGACAACGCGGCCGACTTCGGCGTCACGCGAGCCGACGTCACCGACCTGTTCGTGACGAGCTCGTCCACGAGCAGACACAACGGCGTCACGCACGTCTATCTCAACCAGCGCTACCGAGGGCTCGAGGTCTTCGGCGGGCACGCGACCGTGAACGTCGCGAAGGACGGACGCGTGGTCTTCGCCCGCGGGACGCTCGCCGACCTCGGCGAGGTGGCCTCGGCCGCCGACGAGCTCGGCGCCACCGAGGCCGTGGAGGCGGCTGCGGAGTCGCTCGACCTCGACGAACCGGCCAGGCTGCGCGTGCTGAGCCAGAAGGACGGGGCCTCCCAGAAGACGGTCGTCTCTACGGGAGGCATCTCCGACGAGGCGATCCCGGCCCGGCAGGGCTGGCAGCCGACGGAGGCCGGGCTCCGGCTCGCGTGGCAGCTCGTGATCGACGACAACTCCGCCGCCCACCTCTGGAACGCGACGGTCGCCGCCGACACGGGCGGCCTTCTCGCGGTGGACGACTGGACCGATCACGACACGCGCGAGGGCCTGGCGAGCCGGCTTCAGCGGCAGGGCGGCCAGAGCTCCACGGCCGTGCAGGCTCTGACGGCCGGGCCGACGGTGTTCGAGCCGGCGAATCCCGTCCAGGACGGGTCCAGCTACCGGGCCTACCCGCAGGAGAGCCCCGACGACAGCGACCGGGTGCTCTTCACGAACCCGGCCGACGGTCTCGCGTCGCCGTTCGGCTGGCACGACATCGACGGCGTTCCGGGCGCCGAGTTCACGATCACGCGCGGCAACAACGTCCACTCCTACACCGACCGCGACAACGACGGGGAGCAGGACACCGGGGGCTCGCCGGACGGCGGCACCGGGCTCGATTTCGACTTCCCCATCGACCTGGGCGAGCACGCGCAGTTCAACGTGGCCGCGAACCAGACGAACCAGTTCCGCTGGTGCAACATCGTTCACGACGTCATGTACCTCTACGGCTTCGACGAGGCCTCGGGGAACTTCCAGGTGAACAACTACGGCCGCGGCGGAACCGGTGGCGACGACGTCCGCTGCGAGGGGATGGACGGCTCCGGCGAGAGCAACGCGAACTTCTCGACCCCCGCGAACGACGGCGGGCGGCCGCGCATGCAGACGTTTATCGAGTTCGGCTCCGGTCTGCCGAGCGCCGTCACGGTGAACTCCGGGCCCGCGGCGGGCACGTACCTGGCTCACTACGCCCGGTTCAGCCCGCCCGCGACGACGGCCGGGACGCCCGGGACGCTCGTCCTCGTGGACGACGGAAGCGGCGCCCCGACCGACGGGTGCCAGCCGTACACGCTGCCGGCGGGGTCGATCGCCGTCGTCGACACCACGACCGTGTGCAACAACTACATGCAGACCGTGAACGCGGAGAGCGCGGGTGCCGTCGCGGTCGTGGTCGTGAACACCGCGGACCCCGCGGCGCGCATGTCCGGGGAGATGGACCCGCCGGTCGGCATCCCGGCGATTCGCATCGGGCTCACCGACGGCAACGCGATCAAGGCAGCCATCGCGGGCGCGCCCACTCCGGGCTCGGTGCACCGCAACCTGGCCCGGCCGCCGCTGCGGGTCGGCGACCTCGACACGGCGACGATCATCCACGAGTACAGCCACGGCGTCTCCAACCGCCTCACCGGCGGCCTGAACGTCAACTGCCTCACCGGGCAGGAGCAGATGGGTGAGGGCTGGGGCGACTGGCACGCGATCACGGCGCTGATCGACACGACCAAGGACGACCCCGACGGGCCGCGCGGCATCTACCCGTACGTCGTGTACGAACCGCCGCGAACGAGCCCCGGGCTCCGGAACCGGCCGTACTCGCGCAACATGGAGATCCAGCCTTCGACCTACGACAGCATCAAGACGAACGGCTGGCTTCTCAATGCACAGGGCAACCCGACGTCGCTGTCACAGCCGCACGGGATCGGGCATGCCTGGGCTGCGTTCCTCTGGGACATGACCTGGGACCTGATCGAGAAGCACGGCTTCAACCCGAACCTCTACGACGACTGGAGCACCGGGGGGAACAACCTCGCGTACCAGCTCGTGAACGACGGCCTCAAGTTCCAGGGCTGCGCCCCGACGTTCGTCGCGGGGCGTAACGCGATCATCGCCGCTGAGGACGTCCTGACCGGAGGCGAGGACGCCTGCACGCTCTGGGCGTCGTTCTCCCGCCGCGGCCTCGGGTTCAGCGCCAGCGACGGAGGCACGACGAGCCGCAACGACGGCACCGAGGCGTTCGACACGGATCCGGCCTGCCGCCGCGGCTTCGTTGCGCCCGCGACGGGCTCCTACGGGACGCTCACGGAGGTCGACGCGGGCGACACGGTGCCGCTCCGCTTCACGGCGGACGGCTACAGGGGGCTCGACGTGCTCGCCTCGAACTCGCCGTTCTCCCGGAGAGTCGACTGCGACACGCTGCGGGTTCCGTCGATCGGGGCCGGGGTCACGCCCCGCGAATTCCCGATTCTGACGCGGACCCCCGGCAACTCGAAGCTGTCCGTGAACGCCGAGGGGCGCTTCAACTACCCCTGGAAGACGCTCGAGGACTGGGCCGGCACGTGCCGCGAGCTCGTGCTCACGCGCGACGACGGCAGGCAGCACCGGGCCTTCTTCCGGTTCGTCGAGACGGACTAGGGCCAGGCACACGGGAGGGAGCGCCCGGCAACGGGCGCTCCCTCCGGATCAGGGCCCGTGCTGTTCCGCCAGCGCGCGCTCGAGGAGGGAGCCCGCGGCGAGCACGCGGGCGTCCTCGCCGAGACGCGCGACGAGCTGGACCGAAGCGGGCAGCCCGTCCTCGGCCGGGCCGCAGGGCAGCGCGAGCGCCGGCCAGCCGAGCGCGTTGAAGGGGTACGTGAGGCGAATCATGGCCCCGCGTAACTCGAGGTCGTCCCTGATCGCGGGGGGAGCGACGAACGCGAGCGTCGGCGTGACGAGCAGGTCGAGCCCCTCGAGTGCCGTCGACGCCTGCTCCCGGTACTCCTCCAGGCTGCGCACTGCCGCGTCGAGCTCCGCGTCCGTCACCCTCAGGCAGCGTTCGAGCTTCGCCCGCACGTTCGCGCCGTAGGCGTCCGCATGCTCCGGGAAGAGGCCTCGGTGCGACTCCGCTACCTCTCGCATGAACAGCGGCCCGACTTCCCCGAGGGGCGGGAACTCGACCGCTCGACGGCGCGGAAAGCGGTCCGCCGCCGCCTCGACGCGGGCCCGTACGAGCGGCTCGGCGAGCTCGAGCCAGGCGACCCCGACCTCGAGCTCCTCGAGCGAGCCGAGCTCCATGCGCTCGAAGCCGGGCGCGAGGGCCACCAGCATGCGCGTGCACGTCTCCACGTCGCGCGCCATCGGGCCCGCGTGGTCGAAGCTGGGCGCGAGCGGAAAGCAGCCGTCGAGCGGCACGAGCCCTCGGCTCGGCTTGAAGCCGACGACGCCGCAGCAAGCCGCCGGGATCCGGATCGAGCCGCCCGAGTCCGAGCCAAGCGCGGCCTCGGCGAGGCCCGCTGCAAGCGCCGCCCCGGAGCCGGCACTCGACCCTCCGGCCGTCCGGCCGGCCGCGAGCGGATTGGGGACCTCGCCGAAGTGCGGGTTGTAGCTCGTGACCCCGTAGGCGAACTCGTGCAGGTTCGTCTTGCCCACGTTCACGTACCCCGCCTCCTCGAGACGGACGACCGCCTCGGCAGCGCGCTCGGGCACGTGGTCGGCGAAGAGGGTGGAGCCGTACGTGGTGCGCAGGCCGGCCGTGTCGAACAGGTCCTTGACGGCCAGTGGAATGCCCTCCCCGACCCGCTCCGGCCGGGCCAGAAAGATCGTCACGCCGCGACTCTAGCCCGACCGCCCAGAGCGGGGAGCTCAACCCCCCCGCTCGAGTCTGCCCTCGATCGCAGCCAGCCGCTCGTCGAGCCGTCGGAGGATCGCGCGGGTCTCGGCCTCGCTCGCCTCCCGGAGCACTCGCTCGTCGGCCTGCTTCCTCTCCTGGTCGCTGGAGACGAACAGCGACGTGACGATCGCAGTCAGGAACGTGAGGAACGTCACCCCGAAGACGATCAACGCGCTTCCGACGACGCGTCCCCAGCCCGTGGTGGGCACGATGTCCCCGTAACCGACGGTCCCGAGCGTCACGATCGCCCACCAGACGGCGTCGCCGTACGACGGAAAGTCCTTCTCGTCGACGAGGGTGGCGACGAAGCCCGCCAGCAGCCCGATGCCCACCGTTACGAGGACGAGGAAAGGGAAAATCCGACGGTGTGCCACGACGCGCTCGACGCGTGTCTCGAAGCGAGCACCGACGCGGGGTCGTTCGCCGCTGGCACCTGGCTCATCCGGCACAGTCGACGTTCTTCTAGCGGGCGCCGTCCGTCCCTGCCCGCCGGGAAGCCCTCGAATCCTGGAGAGGGGAGCGGCCAACCGCTCCCCTCTCCGCATCGCTCGGAACTACTTCAGCTTGAAATTCGCGTCGAGATGCGATCCGTCGTCGGTCGTCATCGTCACGCGATAGCAGTAGCCCGGCTTGGCAGGCGTCTTCCAGTTGTTGATGAACTGCCCGCCCGTCGTGTCGTAGCGGAGGCTCGTCCCGCCGGTCGTCGTGACCTCGATGGCGTCCTCTGTTACGGCGCTCAGCGAGGAGCAGTTGACCTGTTGTGCCGAGAAGGCCTTCACGTTGGCCGGGTCGGTCAGCTCGTTCGAGCCTGCGAAGATCTCGAACTTGAACGGCACTGTCGAACCGTTCTTGACCGTGTTGAGCCTGTCCATGTCAACGGGCTGGTAGAACCCGCGCAGCGTCCACGCCTTCACGGTGTACGTCGCGGAGGCGGTGTTCGTATTCCCCGCCTTGTCCTTGGCGGTCGCCGTGACGGTGTGCGTGCCAACGGCCGCCGAGTACCCGCTCACCGAGCTGGCACCGTCGAGCCCGGACAGGGCATCGGAGGCGTCGGAAGTCGGGGCTCCTGGGACGGAGCCGAAGTAGTAGCTCCCTCCGTCGGCGGGACCGCCGACCAGGCTGACGCTCGGAGCGGTCATGTCGATGTTGATGTCGTTGATCGTGGTCGAGGCGGAGTTTCCAGCCTTGTCCTTGGCCGTGCCAGTCGCCGACTGCCCGGCACCCTCGGTGCTCACGGTGATCGGCGAGTCACACGAGGCGATCTCCGAGAGCTCATCCGAGCAGTCGAAGCTCACCGTGACGTCCTCGTTGTTCCAACCGTTCGCATTCGCGGCCGGCGTGCGAGTGGCCGTGATCTTCGGTGCGGTCTTGTCGATGTTGATGTCGCTGACCGTAGCCGAGGCGGAGTTTCCAGCCTGATCCTTGGCCGTGCCCGTCACCGACTGACCCTTGCCCTCGGTGCTCACGGTGACCGCAGGCGGGCAAGAGGCGACGCCCGAGGTGGCATCCAAGCAGTCGAAGCTCACCGTGACGTCCTCGTTGTTCCAACCGTTCGCGTTCGCGGCCGGGGTGCGTGTCGCCGTGATCGACGGAGCGGTCGCATCCCGCTTGATCGTGACGCTCTCGGTTGCCGTGCCGCCCGCACTCCTTGCCGAGCACGTCAGCGTCGTCCCATCCTCGTCCGTGTCCGTGTCGATCGTGGTTGGACCGCAGCCCGTGGACGCGACCGAGGACTCAGGGTCGTTGACGTTCCAGGACACCGTCACGTCGCTCGTGTACCAGCCGTTGTCGCCGAGCGTGCCGCTGATGTTCGGCGTGATGACCGGAGGCGTCGTATCGGAGGGCTGAGGCGCCGGGTCGACATGCAACCTGAACTTGGCCGGGTTCGTGTTGTACGAGCCCGCACCGCCGTCCGTGACGCTGACAGTGATGTCGTAGTCACCGGGCGTCGAGGAAGCAAAGGTAACCGGCTTGTTCGTGTCGCATGAAGTGAAGCTCAGCGACGGCGGTGAGGCTGTAACGGCGGCCGGGGCGTTGATCGTCACGGTCGCCGGGGTCGCGTCAGCCGCATTACACCCAGGCTGGCCATCGCCGTTGTTCCCATTGATGCGGTAATTGACCGTCGTCGAATTACCCGCGACGATCGTGCCGTTGCCGCCTGCAACGACGTCGTTCTGCACGTTGTCCGCGTACGCGACTCCGACGAACGCAAATTGTTGCCAGGATCGCGCCGAGCACGAGGCTGAAGCGCCCGCGTCCTCGGACTTGCTTCAGTGTAGCCATGATCTCCTTCCCGAGTGCGGTGTCGGGGGCTTTCAGGTCCCCGCAGCTCGGGCACGAGGGTCCACAAGCCGTCGAGCCCCGCGCTGCGCACAAGGGAAGTCGGCAGGAGCACAGCCACGATCAATCCCTCTTCCTGGGGAACCCTCGGCAGCGCCGCGGCCTGACGAGGCAGCAATGGCGCTCACGGAACGCTTCCCGCCACGGGGGCTCTCGCGCGCGTCATGCGACCGGCGGTGCGGCGACGCGGTGGGCGATCGCGGCCGCCTCGCGTCTGTTCGGCACACCGAGCTTGCGCAAAATGTGCGAGACGTGGACGCTGGCCGTCTTGACGCTGATGACGAGCGTCTCGGCGATCTCGCGGTTCGTGTAGCCGCGGGCGACAAGGCTCAGGACTTCTGCCTCGCGCGGTGTCAAGCCGAGACTCGTCTCCAAACCTCGCCGTCGATCGCTTGGTTCGGCCTCAGGCGGCGCGAAATCGAGCCGCGCGCGTTGGGCGAGCAGCTCGAGCTCTCGCAGCAGGGGTTTGGCGCCAATGCGAACCGCGACGGCATGCGCCTCCCGGAGGGGTGCGCTCGCCTCGCGGCGGGAGGCGCCGGCGGCGACGAGCGCCTCGGCTTCGCGCCAGCGACAATACGCGGCGAGCGGCGTGCGCTCGCGTTGCTCCCAGACCTCGGCGGCGTCGGACCAAAGCTCGGGTCGGGCGAGGCCGCGAGCGCGCTCATACTCGGCCTCTGCGAGGGAGAGCCAGCTGGCGGCGTTCGCCGTGACTGAAGCGGCCTCGGACGCTGCCTGACGCGCGGCGCTGACGAGCTTCCGCGCGCGAGCGAGCCTGGTTCGGACGGTATCGGCATCGCGGCGGGCGCGCGCCAGTGCGGCCAGCTCCGCTTGCGCCCGCAGTCCCTTGGCGCACAGCTGGACGCGCATCTGCGCAGCCTCACCCGGGCGGGCCCGAGACAGACCTTCGTCGATGGCTGCTTCCGCATCGGTCCAGCGGCGCTCCCAGAGCGCGAGTTCTGCGACGTAGCTGTCGTAGAGGCCGAGCACGTGGTCCTCACGCAGGGTGGGGGCCGCGGCCTCGAGGTGCGCTCGCGCGCCGTCGAGTTCGCCGCGGCCGATCTCGACGCTGGCGCGGATGGTGAGCAGCCAGTACGGGAAGCTCGCGGCCATGCCCCGGAGCGCGGCAGCGCTGAGCCTGTCGGCCTCGTCCCAATCGCCGATCGCGACCAGCGTTTCGATCTGGTTCCCCTCGAGCATAGGGCTGTAGATCCCGTACCGGCGCATCACCTCGAGGCCCTCCCGACCCACTCGCGCCGACTCGCGGAGCCGTCCCAACATCGTCAGCGCATTGGTGAGATGGACCCACGCTCGCTCGAGGCCGATGCGATCTCCGAGCTCCTCGGCGAGTTGCAGGGTCTGACGAAGATGCGCGACACCCTCGTCACCGCGGCCCAGGAATGCGAGGTCGGTCCCGATAACCGTGAGCGCGCGGACCTCCGCCTCGCGTGCGCCGACATCCCGGGCGAGTGCGAGCGCCTGTTCGCCGATGGCCAATGACTCCGCAAACCGCCAGTGCACTGATACGACCCCCGCGAGCGACGCCAGGGCGTACGCGCGCTCCGGCGAGGGCGGCTGCGCCGGCACGATCTCGACCGCGCGCTCGACCGCGGCGAGGCACGCGTCTTCGCGGCCGGTCTGCTCGAGATACTCGCCGAGCCGAACATGGAGGAGGGCCGCACGGTGCCGGTCGCCCTCGCCGACGACCTCGACCGCCTGCCGGCCGAGCTCGACCGCGCGCGAGGCAGCACCGATTTCGCTGGCGAGCTCGGCCGTCCGGGTGCAGAGCTCGGCGAGGTCAAGCCCGGCGACCTCGGCGGCGTCGGGCACCGCGTCCCAGAGCGCCAGCGCGCGCTCGAGGTGCGCGTGCGCCTCCGCCAGGCCGAACATGGCCTCCGCCTCGAGTGCCGCCTCGACGGAGGCGACGAACGCCTCCACGGTGCGCCCCGCAGCCGCCCAGTGCGGCGCGAGCTCCGCCGGCGACGCAGCTCCGCTGCGGAGCAGTTCGTCGGCGAGCCGCGCGTGCAGCTCCTCGCGCTCGCCGGGCAGGATCGTCGCGTAGATCGCCTCCGCTAGGAGCGCGTGGCGGAAGCGGAAACTGCCCGTCGTCTGGTCGGCGACGAGCACGCCATGCTCCACTGCACGGCGCAGCGACTCGCGCACGTCGCGTTCCGAGAGCGCCGTGACAGCGCGGAGCAGCGGATACGCGACGTCTCGCCCGGAGGCCGCCGCCACACGCAGAAGTCCTTGCGTCTGACGGTCGAGTTGTGTCACCCGCTGCAGGAGCAGGTCGCGCAGGCCGCGCGGGAGCTCGCCGCTCGGGTCGCCGGCGGCGGCGAGGAGCTCCTCGGCGAAGAAGGGGTTGCCCTCCGCGCGGGCCACGATCTCGTTCGTCAGCCTCGTCGGCAGGGAGTCTTCGCTACGAGCTGCAAGCAGGGCCGACAACTCGTCGCGTTCCAGCGGCCCGAGGTCGAGCAGGACCGTCGATCCTGAACGCCGGACGCGATCTGCAAGGTGGCGCATACGCTCCGACGACGACGGCTCGTCCGCGCGGTAGGTGGCGAGCAGCAAAACGGCCCGGCTGTCGAGGTTGTGCGCGAGGAAGACGGTGAGATCGAGCGTCGAGGTATCCGCCCAGTGCAAGTCCTCGAGCACGAGCAGCACCGGTGCGGTGGCTGCTCTATCGGTGAGCAGCTCGAGCGTGTTCTCGAAGACGTCCAGCTGCGAGCTTGGCCTCCGTTCGTCGACCTGTCGAGGCTCCCCGAGCGGACGAAGGGCGTCGACGAACGGCTGATACGGCAGCTCTGCGCCGACGAGATCGATCGCGCGCCCGAGCAGGATCTCGAACCCGGCGGCGCGGGCACGCCCCGCGAGCTCGGACGCGAGCCGCGTCTTCCCGATGCCCGCTTCCCCGGCGACGAGGATGGTCGCACCGCTTCCGGCTCGCGTCGCATCGACAGCGCGCTCGAGCTGCCCGAGCTCGCGTATGCGTCCGACGAATACCTCGCTCGCGCGAGCCACCACTCCTGCCAGTATCGCGCACCCACACTCGAAGCTGGTAAGGCGGCATAAGGATCCGACCCACCGAAGATACGCAACCCGAGGGCAGAAGATAAGGCTCTCCGCCCGATGCGCTCCCTCTCGTCGACGGCGACGATCCAGTCGACCGGAAAACGCCCGTCCAGGACTGGATGCAACGCTCCCAAGGAGGTCCACCCATGACGAGAGGAGACACGCCCAACCGTGACCGGCCGGCCCTCACGATGCAGCGTTTAGTAGCGCTGGTCGGTGTGCTCGCGTTCCTCGCCGGCTCGCCGGCCGCCGGCGCTTCGCCGGCCGGGCAGAGCGGCAACTTCCCGGCCCGCATCGACTTGCCCAACGGGTCTTTCCCGGAGGGCATCGAGAAGGGACGCGGGACATCGTTCTTTGTCGGCTCCCTGCTGGACGGCACGATCTGGAAGGGTGATCTTCGAACCGGGTCGGTGAGAGTGCTCGCGGCCGGCGCGCCGGGGCTCGCATCCGCCGGGATCGCGTACGAGGCCGGCCGCAACCGGATCTGGGTCGCAGGCGTCGGGCCGCCGCTCTTCGGTCGTGCTGACGTGCGCGTCTACGACGCGTCGAGCGGGGTGCTGCTCGCGACGTATCAGCCGCCCGGAGCGGGGCTGCTGAACGATGTCGCGGTCACCCGGAATGCGGTGTACGTGACTGACTCGAGCTTCCCGCAGCTGGCCGTGATCCCCCTGGCACGGGACGGCACGCTCCCGCCGCCCTCGGCGGCGACGATCCTGCCGGTCGGCGGCGACTGGCTCCAGACCCCGGGCGACAATCCAGCCCCCGGCATCAATATGAACGGGATCGTGGCCGAGAACGGCGTCCTGCTCGTCGCGCAGTCCTCGACAGGCAAGCTCTTCCGGGTCGATCCGGCCACCGGCGTCGCCGTCGAGCTCGACCTCGGCGGAATCAATCTCGGCTACCCCGACGGGCTCGAGCTGCTCGGGCACACGCTCTACGTGGTCCGCCCGTTCCAGAACCGGGTCACGGTGGTCTCGCTCGGAGCGCGCCTGACCGGCGGCGTCGTGCTCGGCGATTTGACCGACCCGAGCTTCGACATCCCCTCGACCGCGACTGTAGCCGCGGGCCGACTGTGGGCGGTCAACCTGCGTTTCACAACGCCGCCGGAGCCAACCACGCCCTACTGGATCACGCAGCTGCCGCTACGGCGCTAGGTGGCAAGGCGATGCCGTCGATACGAGCACGCCGAGGAGGCGAGACATGACAGCGATCTCACAGCCCGGGACGGAGCACAAGACGAGTGGATGGATGAAGACGCACACGGTGCGGGGCGGCGGCGGCCTGCGGTTGCACGTGCGTGAGTGGGGCAAAGTGGACGGGCCGCCGATCCTGTTCGTGCACGGCTGGTCGCAGAACCATCTCTGCTGGGTTAAGCAGTACGAGAGCGCGCTGGCGAAAGAGTTCCGGCTCGTCGGCTACGACCTCCGTGGTCACGGCATGTCCGAGGCGCCGCTCGAGCCCGAGCACTACACGGACGGCAGACTCTGGGCCGACGACGTGGCGGCGATCGTCGACCAACTGCTTCTGGAGCGGACGGTGCTCGTCGCGTGGTCCTACGGCGCCTTTGTCGTCTGCGACTACGTGCGTACGCACGGCCAGGATCGCATCTCTGCGATCAACTTCGTCGAGGCTACGGTCAAGCTCGGCGAGGCGGCGTTCGGCACGCTGATCGGCCCAGGCTTTCTCGATCACTTCGTCGACGCCACCGCGGACGACCTACCGACCAACATCCAGGCGATGCGCTCCTTCGTGCGGGCGTGCCTAGTGAAGCCGGTGTCGCACGACGACCTCGAGACGGCAGCGTGCTGGAACGTCGTCGTGCCGGCCGCGATCCGCGCCAATCTCGCGGCCCGCGAGCTCGACTGCGACGACGTCCTGCGCGCACTCGGCGTGCCGCTGCTCGTCACGCAGGGCCGGGCCGATACGGTCGTGCTCCCGGCGACGACCGAGCACATCCTCGCGACCTGCCCGACCGCCGAGGCATCCTGGTACGAGGGCGTCGGTCACGTGCCCCACGTGGAGGAGCCCGAGCGCTTCAACCGCGAGCTGGCCCAGCTGACCCGCCGCGTCCATGCCTGAGGTGGAAACACGGCCTACTCGGAGGTGAGCTCACGCCTCGAGCGTTCTACCAAGCGGCGATGGTCTCGGCTATCTCGTGCTCGAGATCAGCCCACGTCCACTCGCCCGAGCTGAACAGGTCGTGCCATTCGAGCTCGTGACGCAGCACCAGGTTCCGCTCCCAGGATTCGAGGGTTCCTATCCAGGTGACCCACACTGCTTCCAAGCCATCGTCTGCCCCGAGTGTGTCTCCAACGGTCGTGCTCATCGTGCTCACCTCCCTTCTTCTTGCTCAGGTGGTCGCCTTGGGGAGAACGCGATCGGGGCCCAGCGGGACCCCGATTGCTCCGGGGGAAAGGGTGTAGCTACTCGTCGCCGCCAAGGTCGACCAGTGTCTGGATCAGCGCCGCCACGCCGTCGCCAACCACGACGCTGTCGTCACCGCCGAGCGTGTTGATTGCGAGCAAGTCGTTCGCAACATCCGAGTGGCTGATTCCGACAGCGGTGACGAGGCCCGTCACGTCGACGCCGCCGCCGTTCGCGGCCAGCGCGATGTTGTCGGGGCCGTTGGTGCCGTCGACTGTGATCGCGTCGGCAGCCGAGTCGTTGGCTCCGCCGCCGAGCACGCCGGCCAGGTCAATGTTCGCCTTCGTGACGTCCGTGCCGGTCAGGTCGTTGACGATGGCCAGGTCCGCGCCGCCGAGCGCCCTGAGCTCGACGGTCTCCGTGTCGTCGACGTCCATGACGATGTTGCCGACGTTGCGGGTGAAGAGGAGCCGTCCGGCCACGGCTGAGGCCTCGAAGGCCTCGTCGACGCCGGCGCCGTTGAACTCCATCGTGTCGTTGCCCGCCTGCCCTTCGACAAGGTCGTTGGCGTCGCCAGGGTTCCACACGAGGGTGTCGTTGCCGGGCCCACCGAACATGGAGTCGTTCTGCTGCTGGCCGACGATCCGGTCGTTGCCGTCGCCGCCGGTGAGGACGTCGACCTCCGTCCCGCCGTTGATCACGAGCTGGATCAGCGCCGCGAGGCCACGCCCGGCCGTGATCGTGTCGGCACCGCCGAGGCCGTTGACTGTCAGCTCGTCGTTCGCGGCC
>Ga0081455_10004401_pt1 | contig 15834 bp, 14 predicted proteins | sample TabmetS3T2R1_FD_70207 | JGI IMG/M metagenome (GOLD analysis project Ga0081455, IMG submission 70207) | Tabebuia heterophylla rhizosphere microbial communities from the University of Puerto Rico - S3T2R1 | ecosystem: Host-associated > Plants > Roots > Rhizosphere ... | reverse complement strand
CGCGGCGACGCCACGCTGTTTACCCGCAACGACGAGGTCGAGGCGCAGTGGCGCATCTGCGACCCGATCGTGCAGCAGTGGGCGGCCACCCCCGGGCCGCTGCCGCAGTACGAGGCGGGCACCCAGGGCCCCGAACTGGCGGACTCGCTGATGCTCGGCGATGATCGCTGGCGCGCCGTCTAGAACGCCGTGTCCGGCGTCACCGACAGCCGCTGGGCGGCCCAGAACACCAACCCGGGCGAGATCGAGCAGGCGCTGCGCGCGATGCTCACCGAGCGCCACGCCGAGAACGAGTGCTACGTGCCCGCGCGGGTGCTGAACATGGTCTGCGTCGTCGACAAGGCGTGGAGCGGCGAGATCGCCAACCGACTACGCCAGGTCGGGCGCTACCACGCCTCACGCACCATCGTCCTGTCCGTGGACCCCGACCGCTCCACGGTCGACGCCGTGGCCACCATCGCCAGCGACACGCAGCCCAAGACCGGCGAGTTCGCGCCGCTGCGCGAGACCGTCATCGTCGACGTCGGCGACCAACACGTCGCCGCCCTGGACACCATCGTCGACCCCCTGTTGGTCACCGACCTGCCCACCCTGCTGTGGTCACCCCACGGCCACCCCGAAGCGATCGACACCCTCCTGCCGCTCGCCCAGGCCGTGCTGCTCGACTCCGTCGACGACCCCGATCTCAAGGACGCCCTGGACCGCGCCCAGGCGCTCGCCCGCAAGGCCTACGTGGTCGACCTCGCCTGGCTGCGCTCCACACCCTGGCGCGAACGCGTCGCCGCGAGCTTCGACCCCGACCACCTGCGCCCCGATCTCGAGGCCATCAGCTCGGTCACCGTGCGCCACCACCCGCTCTCGGCGGCAGCCGGCCTGCTGCTCATCGGCTGGCTTGCATCGCGCCTGGGCTGGGAGCCGTCGACCCTCACGTCGCGCAACGGCGCGCTGGCAGGGACGGCGCACGCGTGGGGCCAGGACGTCGAGCTGTTGCTCGAGGCCGAGCCGGACCAGAATGTAGCCGGCCTCGCCGGGCTGACGCTCGAGACGGCGTCAGGGCGCAACCTGGAGCTCGACCGCGGGCCCGGCGGCCTGCGCGCCCGCCACACCAACCGGGATGGCGACCAGCGCCAATGGACCGTCCTGGGCGCCTCTCGCGGGGAGGCCGGCGTCCTCGGCGAAGGGATCCGCCAGGCCCTGCTGCGCGACCCCACCTACGGCCCCGCGCTCGAAGCGGCCAACTGCTTCGCCCCGTGAACCCCCGATTCGCCCCTACGCTGTGAGATTAAGCACGGTTTTACGACACAAAGCGTTACTAGATCACTATGCGGATTATTTGTCACCGGAGAGTCTACGTGACGAACCTCACATCCAATGGCCATGCGTTCCTTGACGCCCGCACTCATTGCTGGGATCGTCGTCGGCGGCAGGCAGACTTGGCAGTGGGGGGCGTCCATTTCACTGACGAGACTCTGCGGTTCTTACGTGGAATGGGGTGAATGGGATGGCCGAGTTTTTTGACGTTCCTCGAACGGCCCGGGTGGTGACGCGATGAGCGCCGTCGAACAGGGTGTCACCCTTCGCAGCGCGCCGCGCGTGACGTTCGGAGTGATCTTGTTCCTCGCCTGGGGCGTCGAGACGTTCTTCTGGGTGTACGCGACCGTCAACTCCGCCGCCGACGGCCACATCATGCCGGTGATCACTGCCGTCGCGGCGATCGCTCTGCTGGTCCTGCTCGCCGGCATGGAGGGTCTCGAGGTCGCCGTCATCGATCGGTGGCGCTCGCTGTATCCCCAACGCACGACTTCCGATCTGGCGGCGTGGCTCGCCGCCAGGCAGCTGTTCGTTGCGCTGATCGTGACGACCGCGACCCTGTTGGCCCACCGCGAGGCGATCGTCGTCCCCGGCGGGGGCGAAGTCACCCAGGGTCTCGTCCTCGGCCTCTTCGACCTGACGTGGACCGGGTTCACCGTGCTGTGGTTCGCGCAGATCTTCCCGAAGCACATGGCCGCGACGAACCCCGACCGGTACCTCAGGCACCTGCGCGGCACGCTTTTCCCGATCGTCGAGGTCGTCCGCAAGGTCGGCGTCTCTCAGCCCGGCGAGTGGGTTGCCTCGGGCGTCGAGGGCCGTCTGGACTGGCCGATCCCGTACGTCGAGGAGGGCCCCGCTGCAGGCGGCGAGTCGCTTGCGTCGATCTGGCGCGAACTCATCCCCGAGAGTGCGCCGGGCACCGGCCCGAGCGCTCGGGAGACGACCAGCGCCCCAGCGAACCTCGAGCGAGCGCGCGAGAAGGCCACGGCCGAGTAGCTCGCGCGAGTTACTGGAAGTTGAGGTCGCCCCGCTTCAGGAGCGGATCGTCCGCGAGCATCCACAGCGGGACGGCGTAGTTGCCCACCCCGTAGCGGCCGCCGAAGTGCAGGCCGATGACCTGGTGGGTCTCGAGGTCGACGACCGGTGAGCCCGAGTTGCCGCCCAGCGTCGAGCAGTCGTGCTCGAGCGCGGAGAACCTGGTCGAGTAGCCGACCGCCTTGCCCGGCTGAAGGCGCTTGACGTTGTAGATGTCCGTGAAGATGCGGCGCAGCGGCTCGGGCTCGCTGCGCCGGCTGTCCCAAGCCGGATAGCCGACGACGTAGACGTCGCGCCCGAACAGATCCTCGGGTGCCGTCGCCGCCACCGGGAGCGGCTCGGGCAGCCTGCGCCCGTCGGGCGCTGCGGCCTCGACGCGCAGCAGCGCGAGGTCGCGCTCATCGTGGATCCCGATCGTCTCGGTGATCTCGAACTCCAGCGAGCCGGTGCTGCCCAGCTCCTCGAGGAAGTCGACGCGCAGCGTCATGCCCGGCCGGAACGTCCACGCGCCGCCATCGCGCGAGCAGAACTCCTGCGCGACATGGCGATTCGTCATGAGCGTTGTGGGCCCGACGAGGAACGCGGTCCCGAGCCAATCGAGGTTGATGTGGCCATCGACCTCGATGCGCCCAGAGCGGGCGATCACGTCGCGGATCCGCTCGCGGCGGTCGGCCAGCCGCGACCACTCGTGCGGCGGTTTGAGGAAGTCGCCCTCCTGGATGAGGATCGCCGGCCGCCCCTCGAGCAGGACGATCGCCTCGAGCCCGAAGCGCTCGTCGTCGCTGAGGTCCTCCTCGCGACCGTCGGCGAGCTTGGCGAGCCCCTCGATGCCGTCGTCCACGACGCGCTCGCGCTCGAGCCACATCGCCTCGAGGACGGGGTCCTCGGCCTCGCCGTGGGCCAGCGGTTGCACGGACGCGGCGAAGCGATCTTCCTGCAGCCGCTCGGCCACCTCTCCCACGTCGCCGAAGATGCGCTTGACATCGTCGACCAACCTGTCGCCGGTCATCTCCTCGCCCCCGTCGCGCGCTCCCAGGGCGGACGCTCGACGGGGCGTCCGCCGGGCTGTTGCGGCGCGCGCACGAGCCCCGCGCCTGCATCGACGACCGCGATGCCCGGCAGCTCCTGGCCGGTGCCGGTCAGGCGCGAATGCAGGAGACCGATATCGATGCGCCGCGCGGAAGCAAGCAGGCTCTCGCCCCACAGTGCCGCGACGCCCGCCACGTGCGGAGCCGCCGTGCTCGTTCCACTCATGACGGTGAAGCCGCCGCCGGCCTTGGCGGACAGGATGTCGACGCCGGGCGCGGCGACGGTGGCACCGGTGTTGGAGAAGTCAGCGACGTCGAGGGCGCCGTCGGACGCTCGCCGCAGCGCTCCAACCGCGATGAAGCCCTCGGATGCCGCCGGAGGCGCGACGCCGAGCGTGTACGGCGTGTCCGCACCGCGCTGGCTCTCGTTTCCGGCCGCCGCGATCACCAGGGCGGAGTGGCCATACGGGCCCGTGGCTCTGATGACGTCGCCGAGCGCCTCGAACAAGCGCAGGCTGTCGCGGTAGCCCTCGAGCGCGCGGGACGTCGCGGGCTGCAGCGGCAGGCCCTTCTGGGTCCACCGTGCGACCAGGCCCGGGAAGTCGAGACCGAGCGACATCGACATCACGTGGGCACCCGACTCGAGCGCCCACAGGATGGCCTTCATCAGCGCATCCGTCGATCCGCCCTGGGCGCCGGCGACCTTCCCGACGAGAAGCTCGTCGATGCCCGGTGCCACGGCGTAGCGATATCCGCTGAAGTCGCGGCCGGCGATGATGCCGGCGCAGTGCGTTCCGTGGCCGACGCGATCGCCGTCACCTTCGCCGGTGAAGTCGCGCTGCGTGACGCGGAGCCCGTCGAACGCCTCGTGACCTGCGTCGATTCCGGTGTCGAGCACGGCGACCTTGATGCCCGCGCCTGAGAAAGGGCTGTCGATCGCACCCACCGCGTCGACGCCCCACGCGGACCCGGGCGACACCGGCATGGGCGCCGCGAGCGTGGAGACCGGCTCGACCAGCTTCATGGGCAGCAGCGGCGCGACCTCTACCCCCGGGGCGCGGCGCGCTTCGGCCGCATCCGCTGCCGATAGCGACTCGACGCTCACGGCCGCGGTGGCGGGTCCGCCCGTGCTCGCCGGCCCGCGGCGACGGGTCCGGTCCGCGGACCGGACCTCCAGCACGATGTACTGCTCCTCATCCATGAGCGTCCGGTGAAGCGAGCCGCAGGAACTCCGGAGGTTCCTCGACGGCTCGGCTCTCGGCGAGCACCTGATCGGCGTCGACGATGTGCATCACGGCGTTGATGAGCGCCAGGTGCGTGAACGCCTGCGGAAAGTTCCCCAAGTGCCGTCCGCTGTAGGGCTCGATCTCCTCGGCGTAGAGCAGCAACGGGCTGGCGTAGGAGAGGAGCTTCTCGCACAGGGTGCGAGCCCGGTCGAGTTCGCCGATCTCGGCAAGCGCGGACACGAGCCAGAACGAGCAGATCGTGAACGTCCCCTCCTCGCCGCTCAGGCCGTCGTCGGTCTCGTCCACCCGATAGCGCAGGACAAGGCCGTCGATCGTCAACTCGTCGGCGATCGCGAGCACGGTTGCGCGTATCCGCTCGTCGGACGCCGGCAGGAATCCGACGAGCGGCAGCAGCAGCAGCGAAGCGTCGAGGGCATCGGTGTCGTAGTGCTGCACGAAGACGCCGCGATCGTCGGTGCCGCGCTCGCAGATCTCGGCGTGCATCTCGTCGGCGGCGGCGCCCCAGCGTTCGGCCGCCGCCTCGTCGCCGCGCAGCCGCGCGAGGCGCGCGCCGCGATCGGCGGCGACCCAGCAGAAGACCTTGGAAGACGTGAAGTGCTTCGGGTCGCCGCGCACCTCCCAGATCCCCCGGTCGGGCTCCTGCCAGTGCTCCAGCGCCGCGTCGACCTGGCGCGACAGCACCGACCAGAATCGATCGTCGAGCCGATCGCCGGAGCGGACGTGGAGCCGGACGGAGTCGAGCAGCACCCCCCAGACGTCGTGCTGACGGTGGTGCCATGCGTCGTTGCCGACACGGACGGGGCGAGCGTCGTCGTAGCCCGAGAGGTGATCGAGCGTCGACTCGTCGAGCTCCCGGCGCCCGTCGATGCCGTACATGATCTGGAGGTCCTGGTCTTCGGCCCGGTCGGCGATGAAATAGAAGTAGTCGGCGGCTTCGCGGTCGAGGCCGAGGGTCGAGAGCCCCCACAGCGTGAAGGTCGAGTCCCGTAGCCAGCTGTAGCGGTAGTCCCAGTTGCGCTCTCCGCCCGGCGTCTCGGGGAGCGAGGTGGTCGCCGCGGCGACCATCGCCCCGGTCGGGGCGTAGGTCAGGCCCTTGAGCGTGAGCGCGGACCGTTGCAGGTAGATCTGCCACGGGTGGTCGGGGAAGCGCCCGCGGCTGATCCAGTCGTGCCAGTAGGCGCGCGTCTCGGAAAGCCGGGCCTCTGCCTCCTCGCACGTCGAGGGAGGCGCGTGCTCGCTCCAGCCCAGCGCGCAGAACGCCGACTGGCCCGCGCGGATGCTGGTCTCCGCGCGCGCCCGCGGCCCCTCGAAGCCCAGGCGCAGATCCGTGCGCAGCCGAAGCGAGGGCTCGACGCCCTCGGCCTCGCAAAGAGCGTCTCCGTACCCCTCGCCGATGTGACGCCACGTGCCGCGCGTGCGCCCGTAGTCGAACGCGGGCAGGCAATCGATCTCGAGGTCGACGAAGCCGTCCAGACAGCGGAAGATGCGCAACAGGACGTGCTGGGCCTCGTGGTCACGCGGCGCGCGAACGTATCGGTGCGAGCGCTCGTCATCGTGATGCCACGGTCCTATCAGCAGCACGTCCTGCACCTCGAGCCACCCGGTGGGCGTGCCCCAGGTCGTCTCGAGGATCATGGTGCCCGGCACGTAGCGGCGGCCGGCAGGCACCGTGCGGTCGATCGGTCCCGCGCGAAATCGGCCGGCGTAGCGGTCGAGAATCGCCGAGAAGACGCTCGGGCCGTCCATCTGCGGAAGCGACAGCCACTCGACGTTCCCGCTCGGCGCGACGAGGGCGCAGACCTCGCAGTCGGACAGAAGCGCGTAGTCCGCGATCGGCGGGAACGGAGTTCCGCGGAGTGGTATGTCGCGCCCAGGAGCTTCGCCGGTCGGCAGCTCCAGATCCAGCTCCATCAGATGCGCCCGTCGGTCGAGAGCTTCCAGTAGAAGCGGCCAAGCGCCGTGAGCCGGCACGCGGTGCTGTGGATCGCCGCGTAGTACATGTCCTCTTCGCCGACCGGCTCGACGAGCTTGACCCGGTTGCAGCGCTGTAGCGCGCGGAACGTGCTCTCCGCCTCGCTGTCGTGCGGCTCCGCGGTCGGCTCGTACCGCGACGAGAGCGGAAACTCGGCCTCGCGTGACGCGAACCATTCGGGAAGCCGCTGGAGGATCGCCAGGTCGATGGCGGGCTTCGCCGTTCGCAACGCAAGCATGCGTGACACGTGGGACTTGAAGAGCGGACGCTGGTCCCACGCGCCGAGGGCCTGATCGACGTAGGCATAGATGCTGGCCACCGACACGTTGCCCAGGATGTCGGCGGCGCCGCCGTCGAGTGCACTGCAGACCAGACCGGTGAAGATCCCCGCTTGATCGCGCTCCAACGCGGGCTGAGACGCCCGGGCAGCGGTCAGGATCGAGAGCCCCTCGCGCAGCGAGGCCTGCATGTTGTCGACCGCGGGCACCGCGCCCAGCCAGCCGCTGTGACAGGAGTCGATGATGATCGCGACTTCGGTGATCTGCCGCGCGCGATTCGCGAGCGCGAGGACGTCGCCGAGCGCCAGGCCTTCGTCGTACAGCGTCGCGTCCGACGTCACCAGGTAGCCGCCCAGGTTGTTCTCCGTGCCGTGGCCCGAGAAGTACAGAAGCGCCACATCCGCGGGATCGGCAAAGAGATCCTCGACGGCCTGCCGCAGGCGTGCGCGGGTGATCGTCTCGTCATCGGAGACGAGCAGCTGTGTGTCGAAGTTGACCCGGCCGTCGTCGTTGCGATGTAAGAGGCGCTGCATCGCCCGTGCGTCATCGACGCAGCCCGCCAGCGGGGCCGATGGATAGTCGTTGATTCCGACCAGCAGCGCTCGGCGCATGATCACCGCGCAAGGATTATGCGCGCCGCATCAGAGCGACCGCTCAACGTGGCATCCGCACAGTCCGCGTGACCCGGACGACATGGCCGCGGCCGTCGCTGAGCGACACGGCCAGCCGGTACGTGCCGCGCCGCGTCCGGGCCGGCACCTTCAGGCGCAGCAGCGGGGTCCCCGCCCCGACCCGCCAGCGCTTTGACGTCACGCGATGCCCGCGGCGAGTGGCCAGCCTGGCCCCGACGATGGCCCGTGCGTTGACCTGGACGCGCATGAGGATCCGGCGCTTGCGCCCGTGACCGCTGACGACGAACCTGCGCAACCGCGCTGTGAAGCGCGGCGTCGCGCGGGACGGCTGCGACCCGGGCGACGACCCCGGCGAAGGGCTGGGCAGGGCGTTGAAGGCCGCCACCACGGCTGTCACCGGCCCGACGGCCAGGGAGCAGGTCGGCGCGGGCCCGCAGGCGCCTTGCCAGCCGCCGAACGTCGACCCGGAGTCGGGTTTCGCTTGCAGATTCTCGCGCGTCCCGAAGTCCTCCTGGATCGCGCAGCCGTTCCCGCAATCCAGCGACCCGCTGCGCACGGTGCCCGAGCCATTGCCTCGCTTGAGCACGCGGAAGCGCACGCTGACCTGAGGCGGGGTGCCATTGGGCGTCTGCCCATCGAAGGACACGTGCGCCCAGGTCAGGTTGTAGACGCTCACCGTGCAGGACGGCTGTTTCACCGGATCCTGAGTCGTGCCGTGGCATTGCGAGTCGAACCACGTGGCCGCCGTGTCGTTTGGGGGATCGGCTCGAAGCGTGACGTCGGAGAAGATCGGAAAGCGGCCGCAGTCGAGGTATGTGTCGTTGTTGGCGACGAGCTTTTGGCATGGCCCGGCGTCGGTGCTCACCCCCTCTGCCCCGTCAGGGGACGTCTGGACCAGGAGACGCTGGGGCGAGAACAGCGCGGTGATGGACTGCAGATCTGCATCCATCGGCAGCGTGCACGCTCCGGTCCCCGGACAGCGCTCGTCGCTCCAGCCCACGAAGCTGACGCCGGCCGCGTTTGGGGCCGCCGTCAGCGTCACCAATTGGCCGGGGGCATACGTGTACGGACACTCCGTCGCCGTGTGGTCCCTCGGGGCGTCGTCGCTGCCCACGCACGGGGCCTGGCCGCTCGCCGTGACCGTCCCGGCCCCGTCCGCGACGACACCGAGTTGCACCGTGGCCCCGGTCAGTTCGGATGCCAGCGGCGCGGCGTGCGCCGAACTTGCGGATCCCACGAGCGCGCAAATCGCGACTGCTCCTACGAGTAAGCGCGACGTCCACGTCGCGCGTGTGGATTGGTTTTGCATGGCCCCCCGACCTTGCTAGACGTCTATACCCCGCCCTGCACTGAAACCGACAACGCGCGCCGACTGTGTGTGAGTCGACACGCAAACGTTCCCATCGCGTATCGCGCGTTACTCCACACTCGTGCATTTGAACTGTTTTTCAGCCATTACCGGCACAGAAGCTCTCAGATGTGAGCGCGCACCAGACGAGACGCTCCTGAGCTCCCTTGCGTGTCAGGTGGGCCGGGTTCACAGTAGGCAGCACCTTGCAGGTCTCCACCCGGTCTGACGCGCGCCCCCGCAGCGGCGTGCGTGGCGACAGGATCTTCATCAGCTATCGGCGCGCCGACTCCGGCGGCTGGGCGCGCAGCCTGCACGACCACCTCGAGGACCGGCTCGGCACCGGCCGCTCGTTCCGCGACGTCGCGATGGAGGCCGGCGTGGACTTCCACGATCACGTCGAGTCCCTGCTCGATCGCTGCGACGTCCTGCTGGCGGTCATCGGGAGGCGCTGGGCCTCCATCACCGACCCCGACGGCAGGCGACGGTTGGACGACCCCGACGACCTCGTGCGCCGCGAGATAGCGCGGGCGCTGGAGCGCCCGGACGTTCAGGTCATCCCCGTGCTGGTGGACGGCGCGAAGATGCCCGCGGAGCACGAGCTCCCGCCCGATCTCGTTCCGCTGAGCCGGCGCCACGCCGTCGAGCTCACAGACGCGCGTTGGGAGTACGACGTCGAGAGCCTGACGCAGCGGCTGCGAGACCTGATCGGCGAGAAGCCGCGCGGCCCGTGGTGGAAGGCCTGGCCGGTGCGGGCGGGGCTCGTCGTCGTGGTCGTGGCCGGCGTCGCGCTCCTTCTGTGGACAGCGCTCGGGTCGCACGGTCAGCAAGCGCCGCCGACGAAGGCGGCCACGCTCAGCCACCCGACTGTCGAGAACCTCAGATTCGGCCAGTACCTCGACCGCAAAGGGCTCAGCAGGCAGCCCTATCCGGCCGCGCAACTCGCGCGCCGCGGCGCCTTCGTCATGTTCGATTACAGGATCCAGGGCTACAAGAGCAAGAGCCTGCCCGTGGAATGGCAGCTGATCGACGCCGACACGGGCGACCAGCTCGGGCACGCACGCGACACCTTCATCACCCCGGGCGCGCAGACGGATCAGGCCAACTGGGACTTCTGGGTGCCGGTCCCCCGCGGCGCGGCCCGGCACCTGTACGTGCAACTGCAGCTCTTCGAGAATCAGGGCAAGTTCCCGATCGGGCGGCTGCAGACCAAGACGTTCAGTCCCGCCGATTAGTCCCGCCGCGCTTCACCGGCTGACCGCCGCAGATAACATCGAGGCGGCAGCCGGTGACGCTCCACACGGACATCCCGACGCGGTCGGACCTCGAGCGCCTGCTCGAGGCGCGCGAGCCTTGGTGCGTCTCGATCTACCTGGCGACGAATCCGATCCCGCAGGAGGCGCAGGCCGACCGGATCGAGCTCAAGAACCTCGCCTCCGACGCGACCGAGCAGATGCAGGCCGCCGACGCCGATCGCCGCACGGTCCTGGAGATCGGCGAGTCGCTCGACGATCTCATCGAGGACGACGAGTTCTGGAGCGAGCAGGCGTACAGCCTTGCCGTCTTCGCCACGCCGGCGAGCGTGCGCACGTTCCGCCTGCCCAATCGCCTGACGAGCGAGGTCGAGGTCGCCGACCGCTTCTACGTCAAGCCGCTGCTGCGCGCCGTCACCTTCCCGCAGGCAGCGTTCGTGCTGGCGCTCGCGGCCGGGTCGGTCCGCCTCGTCGAGGTCACGCGCGAGGGGCCGCCGTTCACGGTCGACGTCACCGGGCTTCCGTCCGACGCGGCGAGCGCCGCGGGCAAGGCATCGATCACCGAACGCGCGCCCATCGGGCGACTGCAGGGCTCGGAAGGCCAGAAGGTGAGGTTGCGCCAGTACGCCCGGAAGGTCGACCACGCGATGCGCGGCGTGCTCACCGGGCTCGAGCTCCCGCTCATCCTCGCGGCCGCCGAGCCGCTCGACGCGATCTACCGGTCGGTGAACAGCTACCCGCACCTCGTCGACGCGGGGCTCCCCGGCAACCCGGAGACGAAGACCGATCAGCAACTTGCCAACGAGGCACGCACGGTTCTCGACGACATCTACGAGCGCGAGGGTGCCGCGGTCCGCGCCCGCTTCGAGGCACTGTCGTCCGACGGCCGGGCGTCGGGCGACGTCGCGACGGTCGCCCGCGCGGCGACCCAGGGCGCGGTCGACACGTTGCTCGTCGACATCGACGAGAAGGTGCCCGGCTTCGTCGACGACACGACCGGCGCGGTGTCGTTCGCCGAGGACGACGCCGCCAGCTACGGCGTCGTCGACGAGATCGCCCGGCGGGTCCTGCTCACCGGAGGGCGCGTCCTGGCGGTCCGCAGGGCCGACGTGCCCGGCAACGGAACGCTCGCCGCGATCCTCCGATACCCGATCTGATGGCGCTGCGCGGGATCGCCGCGCTCGCGCTGGCTGCGTGTGTCGCGGTCCTACTGGCCGCGTGCGGCTCCTCGAACTCGTCGTCGACGTCGACGACCGCCGCCGCGACGACCGCCACAGGCACCGACACCGGCGACGGCCAGCAGGCCCCCGACATCGAGGGCAATGCGATCGAGCGTCTCCCGCAGGTCCCGGCGGCGACGGACGCGACGAAGCATCCCGTCTCGCCCAGCGGCAGCGGCGGCAGGGCGTTCCTGACCGCGGTCTTCAACGACATCCAGGCGATGTGGACCCGCGAGTTCGCGGACGCGGGCATCCAGTACACCCCGGCGCGGCTCACGATCTTCCGCGACGAGGTCGACACGGCATGCGGGACCCAGAGCGCGCAGGTCGGCCCGTTCTACTGCGGCGCCAACCACGGCGTGTACCTCGACATCCGCTTCTTCGACGCGCTCTCTCGCCAGGTGGGCGTCCGGCTGGGCGACTTCGCGCAGGCCTACGTCGTCGGCCACGAGGTCGGCCATCACGTGCAGCTGCTGCTGGGCATCTCGCACCGGGTCGCGGCGGCCAACCAGCAGGATCCGGCGGGGACGAACGCGCGGTCGGTGCGCGTCGAGCTGCAGGCCGACTGCTTCTCCGGCGTCTGGATGCACTCGAGCTACCAGCGCGGTGAGATCAGCAGCGCGGCCATCGCGGACGCGCTCAATGCGGCGGCGGTCGTGGGCGACGACTTCCAGCAACGCGGCGCCACCGGCACCATCACGCCCGAGACGTGGACGCACGGCTCCTCGGCCCAGCGCCAGCATTGGCTCACGGTCGGATACGAGCAGGGCAGGCCCGCCGCGTGTGACACGTTCGCGGCGGGGAGCCCCTAGGCGACCCAGGGGTCGTCCACCGGCACGCCGTCGGCCTCGTGATGCGAGCCGAAGGCGAGGAACTCCAGGCCCTCCGGCCCGGCCTCGAAAGCGCGGGCGACGTCCGGCGCGATCCTGATCGCGTCGAGAGGGCGGACGTCGAACAGCTCGTCGTCGAGCTTGACCCGGCCGGAGCCGCTGAGGATCACGTAGGTTTCCTCGTCGGCGCGGTGGCGGTGTGAGAACGGCGAGCGCTTCCCCGCGCGAAGCCGGAACAGGCTGACGCCGGTCCGCTCGGCGTCGAGCGCCACCCGCGCCACGTGCGCCTCCCAGCGATGGCCGAAGCCGTTCGCCGGTGCGACGTCCTCGACGTCGTCGAGGTTGATCTGCGTGTGTGGCGAGGGCATCTCGATCACCTTCGCACAGGGCGGCGCGCGCCGCCCAGCGGCAGAAGGTACAAATGGGCCGCTGATGGCGAGGACCGTGCTGATCGGTGTGGACGGCTCGAGCAGGTCCGACGACGCGATGGCTGTCGCGGAGCTGATCGCGCCGGCGCTCGACGCGCAGCCTGCGCTGCTCTACGCGCATCCGTATCGCGAGCTCGAGAGCCTGCTCTCGGAGGGCGAGCGCGAGCAGCTCGTGCGCGAGGTCGCCGAGACGTCCGCCCGTCAGGCCCGGGCGCACTTCGGCGACGCGGAGGCGCCCCGCCTCGAGCTCGTCGGGAATCGCTCTCCGGCGGCCGCGCTCCACACCGCGGCCGCCGAGCGGGACGTTGTCGCGATCATCGTCGGCTCGTCGCACCGGGGCGCGATCGGCCGGGTCATGCCCGGCGGCGTCGCGCAGCGGCTGCTGTCGGGCGCGCCGTGTCCCATTGTCGTCGCGCCCGCGGGTTTCGCGGCCCGCCACCCGCTCGGGCTCGGCGCGATCGGGGCGGGGTTCGACGCGTCCGCCGAGGCCGCGGACGCGCTCGGCTTCGCCGCTCGCATGGCGGCCGCGAACAAGGGCCCGCTGATCGTGATCGCCGTGTACCAGCGCGTCGCGTTCGGACACCTGCCCGTGGGCGCCGGTCAGGCGGTCGCGACGGTGAATGAAGAGCTCAGGGCCGACCTTGCCGGCGACCTCGAGAAGGCCGTCAACGAGCTCGCCGTGGGACAGCAGGTCACGGCGCGGCTGCGCCAAGGCGACCCCGCGGGCGTGCTCGCCGAGGAGTCGGAGAAGCTCGGTCTCCTCGTGGTTGGCTCGCGCGGCTACGGCCCGATCGGCTCCGTGCTCGTCGGGAGCGTCGCGACCCGCCTGCTGAGCAGCTCGTCGTGCCCGGTCATGGTCGTCCCGCGCGGCGCCTAGACACCAACCGCACCGCCGATCAGGCGACCGACCACATAGGTGAGCGCCGCCGCCGCGGCGCCGCTGAAGAAGAAGTAGGGCGACACTGTCGATCTCGTCCCTCCAGTTGGCCAGATGACGCGCGGTGTCGGCGATGCGCGGATTTCACCACCCGCGCGTGCGACGCTTCCGGTCCATGGGGTTGGCCGCGGTCGACCTGTACTGGCTGCCGCTCGGCGCGGGCGGGCACTTCGTCAGGCTCAACGGGCGCGCGTACGAGGCGCTGGCGGCGCGGCTCCAGCACCGGCCGGCACGCGACCTCTACCACGCCGCCTTGCGCGTCGAACTTCCCGAGGGCTGGTTCGTGATCGAGCAGGCGCCTGTCCGCGACCTGCGTGGTGCCGAGCGCGGCGTCGTCGCCGAGGGACCCGTCGGCGCGCACTGGGCCGGCCGGTTCCGGATCTTCCGCTACGAGATCCGGCTCTGGCGCGGTGGCCGTATCCCCGACCTTGCGGAGGCAGTCGACAGCCCGCGGCGACTGAGCGACTCGGAGGAGTGCGCCCGGCGCGTGCTCGACGCGGTGCCGCGCGTCCCGACGCCGGTGTGGGGCCGCGACGAGTTCGGGACTGGCGAGATGTGGAACTCGAACTCGGTGATCGCGTGGGTGACCGCGCAAAGCGGCATCGACACCAGGTCGATTCGGCCCCCGAGCGGCGGGCGAGCACCCGGGTGGCGGGCGGGTGTCGTCGTGGCGGCCGGAGAGTTCGGCTGCGCCAACCATCGGCAGCGCTCCTCCGACGAAATGTAGGTTTGCGCCCTCTCATCAGCCGAACGTAGGAGGGAGCAAGTGGTGCGTGCCTTTCGTCTCGCAGCCGCCGCGATCTGCGCCGCGGCATTCGGATTGGTTCCCGCCGCGACCGCGGTAGGAGCGAACACGCCGAGCGGTCAGGCGGCGAAGCTGCGCGATGCGATCACGGTCCAGGGGATGCAGCGCCATCAGCAGGCGCTGCAGAACATCGCCAGCGCCAACGGCAATACCCGGGCCTCGGGGACTCCGGGGTACCAGGCATCGGTCGACTACGTCGTGGGCCAGCTCAGGAACGCGGGCTACGACCCGGTCGTGCAGCCGTTCGACTTCGCGTTCTTCCAGGAGCTGGCCACCCCGAGCTTCCAGCGGATCTCGCCGAACCCGAGGACCTTCATCGCGGGTGCCGACCAGGAGTTCTCGACGATGACGTACTCCGGCTCGGGCGACGTGACCGCGGCGACCACCCACGTGACCGATCTGGGTGGCGCGCCGGGCCCGGGCTGCGAAGCGCCCGACTTCGCGGGCTTCACGGCCGGCAACGTCGCGCTGATCGAACGCGGCGGCTGCACGTTCAAGATCAAGGCGACCAACGCCCAGGCCGCCGGAGCTGGTGCCGTCGTCATCTACAACAACATCGCCGGCCCGCTCAACGGCACGCTCGGCAGCCCCGGCCAGAACATCCCAGTGGTCGGCACGCTGCAGTCGATCGGCCAGGAGCTCGCGTCGCAGGTGGCCCTGGGGCTCAGGCTGCGCGTCGCGACCTCCACGCAGTCCGAGATCCGCGTGACGTACAACGTGCTCGCCGACACCCGAGGCGGCGATCCGAACCATGTCGTCGTGCAGGGCTCGCACCTGGACTCGCGTCTCGAGGGCCCGGGCATCAACGACAACGGGTCGGGCTCCTCGTACAACCTCGAGTCCGCGATCCAGGTCGCCAAGCAGAACCTGCGGCCGCGCAACACGATCCGGTTCGCCTGGTGGGGCGCCGAGGAGCTCAACCTCCTCGGCTCGACGGCCTACGTCCAGAGCCTGTCCGACGCGGAGTTCGGCAAGATCATGCTGAACCTCAACCACGACATGATCGCGTCGCCGAACTTCGTGCGCTTCGTGTACGACGGTGACGGGTCGGACACGCCGACCGCGGGGCCGGCGGGCTCGGCCGAGATCGAGCAGGTCTTCCTGCAGTGGTTCGCAAGCCAGGGCCTGGCGACGGCGCCGACGGCCTTCGACGGGCGGTCCGACTATGGCCCGTTCATCGCTCGCGGCGCGCCTGCCGGTGGCCTGTTCACCGGCGCGGAGGGCATCAAGACCGACGCGCAGGCGGCGATCTTCGGCGGCGTTCCCAACCTGGCGTTCGACCCCTGTTACCACCAGGCCTGCGACGACGTCACGAACCTCAACGCGACCGCGTTCGACCAGATGTCGGACGGGGCGGCCACGGCACTGGCGACCTTCGCCTTCACGAAGCAGCCGGTGACCGAGACGAGCCCGTCGTCCGGGAGCCAGCGGGTGAGCAGCGCGACCGCGGCACAGCGGCTGGCCGCCGCCACCTACCTCGGGTCCAAGGCCCAGCGCTAGACGTACCGGG
>Ga0081455_10004400_pt1 | contig 15835 bp, 17 predicted proteins | sample TabmetS3T2R1_FD_70207 | JGI IMG/M metagenome (GOLD analysis project Ga0081455, IMG submission 70207) | Tabebuia heterophylla rhizosphere microbial communities from the University of Puerto Rico - S3T2R1 | ecosystem: Host-associated > Plants > Roots > Rhizosphere ... | reverse complement strand
TGCTCCCACTGCTGTGCATGCTCTTCAGCATATTGCAAGGCCGTCACATGCTCCAGGGGCACTTCCTGGCACGCCACGGTCTCCCAAATTGCATGCAGCAGCGCCGCCCATTTGACCAACGCCTGGCATTCCTCAGTCCGAAAATACTCAACGACGGCCCCCGTGATAGGCTGTAAGTGCGAACCAGGGTCGCTCATGAGGTCTTCTACCGCTTGATAAGTCCGGACGGAATGGTCGAAGACATCCAATCGTTCACCCGGTTGGTAGGGGCTGCCCCGTGCCAGAGCTAATTCAGGAAACAGTACGTCGAGCAGGCCAAGGCGAGCCATGGTCGCGATGTGTGGGCTGGACTGTAGAGCCGCAAATAGCCTGAACAGCTCGCGATGAATCCGCTCAGCTGCTACATCGACGAGGTGCGGCGCCACCGGCTCCATGGCGGCCAACGTCGGAGGATCGATGGTCAAGTCGAGGGTAGCCGCCAAACGAAAGGCCCGGAGTAGTCTGAGTGGGTCGTCGCGAAAACTCATCGGGGAAACCATACGAATGGTGCGCGCCTGAAGGTCGTCCCAACCACCGTAGGGATCGATGAGCACAGGGGCAGTTTGGGTCAACAGCACGGCCAATGGGCAGGCCATGGCGTTGATGGTGAAATCGCGACCTTGCAAGTCCGTGATGATGGTCTCGCCCCGCATGCGAGCGAAATCGAGGACATCGCGTTTGCGATAGACCACTCTGACCTCACCCCGCTCGGCATCCATAGGCACGTAGGCCGCTCTCAGGTGGTTGGCAAATCCGCTGGCAAACTTCGTGACGTCGCCCATCACGGCCACATCCACATCGTGTACGGGACGCCCCAGGCAGATATCGCGCAGGGTTCCCCCCACCGTATACAGCTCCACGCCGCGCTGCTCTGCAAACATTAGCAAGCGCTGCAGCAGTGGTCGCTGTTGCAGCTCCGCAAGGGCACGTTGCATTTGATCCGTCCACATGATCGAGATCGTGTCCATGGCAATGCTTGCCCCGAATTGGCTGTCAGATCAACTTCATATGAAGGCCCAACGCTATTGTCATCAGGTGCCCACAGGAGTTCCGCGTCCATGCCCCCCAAGGGGCTTGAATTTATAGAGCGTACCGCACCTGTGATCGTTCTAGCCTGGTTGCGGGTATCCGTGCGGGTTGTCGACGACTCGCCACCCTATCGATGAACGTAGCATATTTACGATCGGCTGACAGCCCTTTCTTGACTTGCATTATGCAAATTTTTGCCTCAAGCTCTTGACTACCGCCGCAGAAGCTGGTACGCTGGGCCGTCGTTTCTAAGGCAATTGCAGTATGCATGATCTCGGTGAGATTAAACGGAACCGCATAAGGGTACACAGATGCCGATGCGGTTTTCAATCTCCTCCGGGCAGCCAAGGCTGCATAACGTTCACCCATGTCAGGAGGATGTCCCACATGGCAACTGGTACCGTCAAATGGTTCAACGATCAGAAGGGGTATGGGTTTATTTCCCAGGACGATGGCGCTGACGTCTTTGTCCATTATTCGGCCATCGATGGCAGCGGGTTCCGTTCGTTGAATGAGGGCGACCGCGTTCAGTTCGAGATCGTGCAGGGACCGAAAGGGCCTCAAGCCAAAACAGTGACCAAGCTCGCGGCTACGGCACGTTGAACCTCCTGCGCTCCTCTACTCCGTTGTGAGCCCCGAGTGGAGGGGCGCAGCATTTCTCTTCCACATGGTCTTGTGTTGTGGTATTCATAAGTCTAGATGTCTGCTCTCTGTCCCCGGATTGCCTGAGGTCCTCCACCATTTTGCCTAATTGAATTTGCCTATGGTCGACATTGACGAAGCGACCGGCACTACCGTTTTGCGGCGGACCTCACCCTATCGGCCACCAGGTTTCTGGCGCAAGTGGCTGATCGGGCGCCCTCTTCCTACTGCCGATGCGGCGCATCAAACCATTGGGAAAACCATCGGCCTGGCGGTGTTCGCCTCCGACGCATTATCCTCGACAGCCTATGCGACCCAGGAGATCCTGCTCATTCTAGCGGTGGCCGGCACCGCTGCCTTCGGCTATGCCTTTCCCATCGCACTATGCATCGTCGGCTTGCTGGCGATGGTGACAATTTCGTATGAACAAACGATCCATGCCTATCCCAGCGGTGGCGGTGCCTATATCGTGGCCCGTGATAACCTGGGTGATTTCGCGGCGCAGGTAGCCGGCGCGGCGCTCCTAATCGATTACATCCTGACCGTGGCGGTATCGGTGTCCTCGGGCGTGGCACAGATCGCCTCGGCCTTCCCCGCCTGCTTACCCTACCGCGCCTACCTCGCCGTCGGGCTGATATTGTTCGTCATGCTGGTGAATCTGCGTGGGGTGAAGGAATCGGGTGTGGCATTCGCGGTTCCCACCTACTTCTTCCTATTGATGATGTTCTCGATGGTCGGTGTAGGGTTCTTGGGGTACATGGTGGGTAGCCTGGGTTCGGTCATCGACCCCCCGCCTATAGATTTGGTCCATATAGCCTCAGGGATCACGCCATTTCTGCTGTTGCATGCGTTCTCCAGCGGCACCACAGCGCTGACCGGCGTCGAGGCGATCTCCAACGGCATTCCTGCGTTTCAGGAACCCCGTAGCCGCAACGCTGGCATCACGCTGATCTGGATGTCGGTGATTCTTGCCACGCTGTTTCTGGGCATTACCTTCCTCGCCGGACAAGTCCACGCCCTCCCTGCGGAAGCAGAGACGGTGATTTCGCAACTGGCACGCACGGTGTTTGATGGCCGAGGGCTCTTGTATCATGGGGTCATCGCCGCCACGACCATCATCCTGATCATGGCGACGAACACCTCGTTCGCCGACTTCCCCCGCTTGAGCGCGCTGCTTGCCGCCGATGGCTTCTTACCCCGACAGTTGACCTACCGTGGGAGTCGCCTGGTATACTCCCGTGGCATCGTAACCCTGGCGTTGATTGCGTCATTGCTCATCGTCGTGTTCGATGCCAGCGTGAGCGGTTTGATTCCTCTCTACGCCATTGGGGTGTTTCTCTCCTTCACGCTGTCGCAGACGGGGATGGCGCGCCGCTGGTGGAAGATCGGTCATCTCCAGAGCGGACAGGAGGTCAAGGAACGGGGGTCGATTCTGCGCTATGAGCCACGGTGGCGGCTTAAAATGGTGGTCAATGCCTGGGGTGCGGCGTGCACGGCTATCGTCATGCTGGTCTTCGCCGCGACTAAATTCACCGAGGGGGCCTGGATCGTTCTGCTGCTCATGCCAATTCTGGTGGGGGTGTTTTCGGGTATCCATCGTCACTACCTGGACCTTGCCGCCCGCCTCTCGCTCGAACGCTACGGCGAGCCGCCGCGCGTGCTGCGTCAATGCGTCATCATTCCTCTCAGTGGCGTCCATCGCGGCACGCTCGAGGCCTTGCGTTATGCGCATTCGTTGTCGGATGACATCACCGCCGTGCACGTCTCGATCGATCCCACTCAGGCCGAAGCGGTGCGGCAGAAATGGGAGCATTGGGGGGGAGGCGTGCGCCTGGTGATTCTTGAATCCCCCTATCGATTGTTGCTTGAGCCCTTACTGCAGTATATTGCCGAAATCGCCGAGTCACGTCAGCAGAATGAAACCATCACCATCATCGTGCCGCAGTTCGTGTCAGGGCGGTGGTGGCATAACTTCCTGCACAACCAGACAGCGATCATGTTGCGCTTGGCACTACTGTTCAGACGGGGGATCGTCATCACCGATGTGCCGTTCCATCTTGAATGACACCCGCATGCATCCTGGCTGACGCTTGACGGCGCGCAGTCGTGAGGGTTATCATCAGCTACGCTTTCCCTGCATGCGCCATGAGCAGGGTGGGGGTATGAGCGCTGATGCTGCAATGGATCACACACGTTGAAAGGAGGCATCTGTGGCCCAGCAGCCGGTTACGCTGACGATGCTGTCGCCGCTCCCCGTCTATCTCGATGAGACCACCGAGGGAACAGCGTTGGCTCCCCGTCCAGAAACCCTCGACGGGCACGTTGTGGGGCTTCTTCCGAACTGGCGACCCTCCGCCGTCAAGCTGCTGGAAGCGGTGGGTCAGATCTTGTCGGAGCGCTATCGTGTACAGGCAGTGGTCATGGAGCAGCCAGCTCGCGAACTGCCACAACGCACCGGTGGGCTTATCGATGCTCTGGGCGGCACCCTCGATGAATTGGCCCGAGGCGTAGATGTCGTCATCACTGCCACTGGTGACTGAGGCTCGTGCTCGACGTGGTGTAGCCACGTCACACCCGAACTTGAAAGACGCGGCATTCCGACCGTCATGATCACTACTCACACCTTCACCAGCTTCGCCAGGCGATTAGCGGCGACGAAGGGATGTCCCTATGTGGTCATCGCCGAGACCCCGAATCCCATCCGTCAGTTAGAGGCAGCCCCCCTGCGCCAGCGCGCTGAGGCCATGCTCGACACGATCATCTTCGGGCTCACGCAATCGCCTGCGGCGATTCAGCGCAGCCTCGAGAAAGTCGCCACGGCGCAGATTCATCCCCAGGGTGTGGTGCGCGCCGCCGTGCCAGTATAGAGGAGCATTGGCGACGGCCATCTATAGAGGAGGGTAGGGGTGTGGCGCAAACGAGCGTGCGCCTCGAGTCGATCTCCATTGCGGAACTGATGACCCAGGCCTACGAGCATGCCTACGATCAGGGCTGGACCGACGGGTTGCCGATCATCCCCGCGACACCGGAGGCTGTGCAGCGGTTCATCGCAGCGTCGGGCCACCCTGGTGAAGAGGTCATCGGCGTCATCCCGCCGCGCAAAGGGCAGGCCACCGTGGAGGTTCTGGCGGTGAATGCGGTGATGGCTGGCTGCCGTCCGGAGTATATGCCGGTGATCATCGCGGCGCTGGAAGGCCTGACAGATAAGGGCTTTCCGCTGGAGTTCATGCAGGTGACCACCAACCCGATGACGCCCTTTCTGCTGATCAACGGACCCATCCGTCAACAATTGGACATCAATTTTGGAACCGGCTGCCTGGGACCAGGCTGGCGCGCCAATGCGACCATTGGGCGGGCTATCCGATTCATTCTGCAAAACGTCGGAGGGGCCTTGCCAGGTGTCTATTCCAAGTCGAGCTTTGCCTCACCACTGCGTTATAGTTACATCTGCGGGGAAGACGAGGAAGAAAATCCCTGGTTTCCATTCCATGTTGACCGGGGATTCGCTCGGCATGACAGTACGGTGACGGTGTTTAAAGCTTCCAACTATTGTAATATCTCTGGGGGTGAGGGGGTTGGCGCCGATGAAATCCTGCGACAGATCGCCAGCAATATGCCTCCTATGTATGGCGGTGGGGATGGTGCACTGTTACTACTCGGCGTCAATCATGCCCGATCACTGCACGAAGCCGGCCTGACCAAACGCGATCTGCAGGAGAGACTCTGGGCCCTGGCCAGATTGCCTGAGGATCACTTCGCCGCTGATTTCGGCGCCATGGAGCGTGGCGCCGGTCGTGGAGCAGACGGTATGTTGTGGCGCACAGAGGGGCCGGAGCACATCCACGTCGTCGTCGCTGGCGGTCCGGGGCCGCAGGATGTCTACATCGCCGCCGGTCTGCCGCAGACGCGGCTGATTCGAGGTTAACATGCACGTCATCGTCGTCGGCTGCGGCCGCTTGGGCGCGGAGCTGGCTCATCGGTTGTTCCAGCGCGGACATAACGTGACCGTCATCGATCAAGTCGACGCCGCGTTCGACAATCTGCACCCCCTCTTTCGCGGCCGGACGGTGGAGGGGGAAGTACTGAATCAGGATGTGTTGCGCCGCGCCGGCATCGAGCACGCCGATGGGCTTGCGGCGGTGACCAATTCCGATACGCTCAACGCCGTTGTAGCCCATGTGGCGCGCACGGTCTATCATGTGCCCCACGTGGTCGCACGCAACTTCAACCCGCGCTGGCGGCCCGTGCATGAAGCCTTCGGTCTGCAGTCGGTCAGCTCGACCACCTGGGGAGCCCAGCGCATCGAAGAAAAACTATACGAGGCGGAAGTCCGCCCAGTCTGGTCGAGCGGCGATGGGACGGTGGATCTCTATGAACTCGTCGTCCCCGAACGTTTCCGCGGACGCTTGCTGTGTGAAGTCCTACCCGAAGTACCATACGTCGTCGTCGCATTTACGCGAGCCGGACAGCCCATGCCCTTGGCTCACAAAATCCCGCTCGAAGCGGGCGATGTGATCTATCTCAGCCCTGCGCCCGAGAGCCGAGAGGCCTTGCGGTGCTGGCTGACATCACAACAGAGAGCCTGAAATGTTTATCTTGATCGCGGGGGGGGGACTGACTGCGGCACACCTGGCAATGCTCCTGGTGCGACAGAATCACCAGGTATGCTTGGTCGAACATAGGCGCGAGATCTTGACCAGCCTGCACCGCGAACTGCCCACCGAGGTGATCTACGAAGGCGTTCCTACCGACCCACAGGTCCTAGAGCAAGCCGGCATCCGGGAGGCGGATGTCTTGGCGGCGTGTACCTCGAACGATGTCGAAAACCTGGTGCTGTGCTTTTTGGGACATACGCGTTACAGCGTCCCGCGCACCATTGCCCGCATCAATAACCCGCGCAATGCCTGGCTGTTCGACCAGAAATTCCATGTGGACGTAGCTCTCAATCAGTCCGAGATCCTGGCCACACTGATCGAGGAAGAGATGTCGCTGGGAGATATGATGATCTTGCTGCGACTCCGGCGAGGACGTTACTCACTGGTGCAAGAGCGAGTGCACGCAGATGCGCCAGCCGTCGGGGTGACGCTGAGAGATCTCCCATTGCCAGCGAATTCGGTGATCGCTGCCATTCTACGCCAGGATCAGATGCACATTCCTAGAGGCATCACACAATTCCAGGCCGGCGATGAAGTCCTGGCCATCGTTGATCGTGAGGGAGCTGAGGAGTTAGCCCATCTGTTCGGTGACCCGGAGGCCGTATCAGAGCGCGAGAGCAATGACACATAGAGGGCATTAAGCCACGCGATGGCCTGTGCCTCTCTCTCCCGTTGGGAGAGGGCCGCGGTGAGGGGAGTGCGGACCCTCTCCCTCATGAGAGGTGCAGGCATGGACGCCTTGCCGTCGGACGCACGCTATCGACGCGATTCGATATGAGCCATAGACTCCACGGTGGTATCAGCGGTCGCCACGGCGACCGAGCCGTAGAGCGGTCAGCGCCGCTTCCAGGTATCGACCAGCCCATCGGCCTGGTCCTTGTCGACTCCCCACATCTCAAAATGCACCCGAATCGCATCGTATACCGAGCGCTCACCTGGGGCTTTCGTCGGATCCCGGTAGGCTTCGACGCCGACATCCATCCACTGCAAAGGAATGTGCTGCTCCTTGGCTAGGCGTTCGACCATATTCACGGCACAGGCCGAGATTCCCGACAGAAACAGTTCTCCAGCGCCCACCTCCTCACCGCCGGCATCGTCGGCAACAAAGTGATGCGTGCGGGCGTTGCAAATGGCGCGGCCCAATGTCCCCGTACTGTAGCTCCGGACCTTGTAGGCTAGAGTTAAGTCCCCCATCGACCCCTCCTTTCCTCCCTTAATCACCCGCAGCGGAAGTCGCAGGTGTCATGTAACGCACCGAATAACGCCGCTCGGCGATCGACAAGCTGATCAACGCCGCGCCAACCAGTGCCACAGCCGCCAGGGCAAACGACAGATTATAGCTGCCGGTCAAGTCATGCATGGCGCCAGCCAGCCAGACACTCGCCCCACCGCCGATCTGGTGAGCCAACAAGGAAATTCCCCCCAGCGTGCCGAGGGCGCGCAAGCCATAGATTTCGCCGGTGAGCGCGATTATCGATGGCGGCGTCGCCAGCCAGGAAAGCCCGCCGAGCACGGCAAACACGTACAGGGCCAGCTCATGGTGCCACAGGAGGAGCAGCATAAACGCCACGCCACGAGTCAGGTAGGCCAGCGCCAGGACGTTCTTGCGCCCAACGCGGTCGGAGAGCACACCACTCAGCAACGAGCCGACGACGCTGAGAATGGCCATCAACCCAAACGCCTTGGCAGCGGTCTGGGGTGAAAACCCACTGTCGGTCGCGAAGGGAATGAAATGCACGCTAAAGATCCCTACGGTCATGCCACAGACGAAATAACCACCATTAAGCTGCCAGAGCGGCGCGCTGCACAGCGCCTTGGACCAACTGGTGGTGTCTAACGGGCCTGAGGCCGCTGCTTGGCGAGTCACACCGCCAGACGTGCCGGTGGAATCTGGCCTCCGTCGTGGCACCATCAAGGCCATCGGCACTGCCACCACCAGTACGGCTAGCCCCAGATATACATGACTTGGGCGCCACCCAATGGATTCGAGCAGGAGGTAACTGATATAGACCAGAATCAGTTGGCCGACGGCGCCGCAAGCGTTGTTGATGCTCATGGCAAAGGCACGCCCGTCGCGGAACCATTGGGCCAGCAGGGCGTTGGACAGGCTCATCGACGAGCCAGCGGATGCCGCGCCCAGCATGATCCCGTAGATCACCAACAAATATCCAAAGCTGTTGGTAAGGCCCGTCAGCGCCACGCCCATGCCGTAAGCCGCCACACTGATGGTGAAGAGCCATTTGGCGCCAAACCGGTCCATGAGATGGCCAGTGAAGGGTTGCAACAGCCCGCTGATCCACAGATTGACCGCCACCACAAACGAAATGGTGCCCCGATCCCAACTCAAATCGGCGATGATGGTCTTAAAAAAATTGCCCAGGGTGGCCCGTGTGCCGATCGTGACAAAGCCGATCAGGCAGAGGGCAATAAGCAGGAACCAACGATATGCCTGCTTCTGCGCTTCGAGCGACGCCTGTGCCATACTTCCTCCCATCACCCCAGGGAAATGCAGCATGCGCCACTACCATAGCACTCGCGCGGTCGCGGTACAAGCGTTGGAGTGGGAGGTCATTCTATGGCGAGTTATGGCAGCATGTCCTCGGCTTCGCATGTGTGCGAGCGGCCGACCGTGAACCACCAGAATCGCCACCACGTTTCGCGAGCATGCGGCAATAAGCCTCCGGTGGCAGCGGTAGATGGCAAAGACGAGAAAGCTTGCGCTGTACTAGGGATACCGTAAGTATTTCCAATAGATTCTGGCGAGATCGAAGAAGCTTTTGAAAAAATCGAGCGGCTTGACTTTCGACCCCGCCACATCGCTCCAGGTCTGTAAAGGGAGCTCATAGATGAGATCTTTGGGCGGCGGGAGACTGCCGTGTCGGCAGGCTTGGATGAGCCGCGCAATGATTTCGACATCGAACAGCCAGCGCGTCATAAAGGGTTGTTGAAACAATGAGCGGACAAGAGGACACACTCTGAAGAGCTTAGCGCCACATTGCGTGTCATAGATAGGCAGGCCTATTGTCAAGGAGGCAGCCGTAGCAAACATCCGACCCAGATAATGTCTAAGCGGGCTGCGCTCGATGGCTCTTCCAAGGAGGCGAACCCTTGCCCCGAAGACCATCGCGATCTCTGCATGGGATTCAAGAAGTTTACAAAAGGAGGGAATAGCCTCAAGGGGCGTGGCCATATCGGCATCCCAATAGCCCGCAAAGTCAGGGTTCGTGTCAAAGGCAGACAATAAACCGCGCCTTACAGCTTCGGCTTTGCCGAAATTCCTCAGCAGATCGATATATGAACAGTGATCCGGATTGTCTCTGTGGAGGTCTTGTATAACCTTCAATGTCGCATCGTTACTGCCATCATTGACAAACACAAACAGATGTGAACGATCGGCATCGGAGTATTCTATAAACTTGTTGACCTTAAGCCGTCTGGCCTCATTGTAGCATGGAATAACAATGGCGACCGATGAGCCCATTGATGTGCTCCCAGCACGTTTCATACTCAGGGGGGAACGCTTGTCATCACACTCAGGCAGAACCGTGAGGAGGGCGTAGTTTACGAGATGACGCCCGACAATTCACGCGAGACAGGGGAGTAGTTTAGGAACACGCTGCAGTGATGTGTTGGTACCGGCAGTGGATCACGCATCGATCACGATCGCGGCCGGGGCGTTATGAATGCTCTGGCGGTAAGATCGCCGACGCACTCAAGGACGCGGGGTTTCGCACACCCCATTTCCCCGCCTCGACGGCTGTCAGAAAGTCGCTGACGATGCGGTTGAACGCGTCTGGTTCCTCAATGTTGATGGTGTGGCCGCACTTGGGCATGACCACCAGCCCGGCGGTGGGAATGGCGCGTTTCATGAATAGGCCTGGCTCCAGGCAGGGCTCGTCTTCGTCCCCGGTGACAATCAGCGTTGGCACATGTAGCTGGCGCATCTGGGCTTCCAGGGCATAGACGGAGGGACGCCGTCCCTGCACTCCAAGCAGCGTCAGCGCCGCGCCGATGGCTGAATGCTCGGCCAGTTGTGCGGCAAACTCGCGCCAGCCCCGTGGATCCTTGTCGGAAAACTGCACACGGGTCGGGCCTCTGGCATAGACTTCAGCGACAGCTGGCATGCCCTCACGCTGGAGCCGTTCAGCGATCTGGCCAGAATCCTGCTGGAAGCGCTCGCGCTCGCTCGACACAGAGCCGTATCCACATCCGGCGACCACCAGAGATCGAGTTCTAGAGGGATGGCGCAGCCCCGCGTGTAAGACGGCATAGCCTCCCATTGACAGCCCGACGAGGTGCGCCTGGGGAATGTTCAAACACTGTAGGAGCCCAACGATATCCTCGGCCGCTTGCTCCTGCGAATAGGCGTTGACGTCCTCCGGGACATCTGACGGCGGATAGCCACGGGCATTGTACACGATCACTTGGTAGCGCCGGGAGAAGTAGCGCACTTGTGGTTCCCAACTGCGGTAATCTCCAGCGAATTCATGGACTAAGAGCAACGGATAGCCGCTACCGGTCACCTCATAGTACAAGTTCACCCCATTCACAGGAGCCTTGGGCATACGTGTAGTCCTCTGGTATTCGACCCCGTATCTTAGCTCTCCACGCCCGTGGGAGACAGGAGCACTCCTCCCTCACGCACCAGCACCTTACCACCTTTGACGACGGTATGAATGCGTTGCATCGCGGTGATATCCGTCAGTGGGTCGCCGTCGACGACAACCATGTCGGCGAGTTTGCCGGGAGCCAGCGTGCCGATGTCATTGGCCATGCCCACCGCTTCGGCTGCCAGAGCGGTCGCACCGCGCAGGATGTCGGCTGCGGGAATCTGCACTCCCTTGCCCAGAAATTCCATCAAGAGTGCCAACTCATCGATCTTGGTGCCGGTTGACCCAGTATCGCTACTGACCACCAGCTTGACGCCGGCCATATGCATGCGGCGAATTGTCTCGTAGCGCGCTTCCCAGAGATGGCCGGGATGGGTGCGTGCCTCGCGCATGTCCTCAGCCCGTATCCGATACCAGGTAGCGGGCATGGCTAGGCTGACGATAAGCCCTTTGCGTACGATGTTCTCGACAAGTCGTTCATCATAGGCAATCCCCCCGTGAGCGCGGAATGGCACATGCTCCAGTGTGTCGATCCCAGCGTCCACCGCCATGCGCGTACCTTCCACCCCATGGACGTGGACCGCGACCTTCTTGCCCATACGGTGCGCATCCTCTGCCACTGCTATGAATCCCATCGCGTCGTATTGTGAGGCTTCTGGGTTGGATCCTGGTGTGGCATTGCCGCCAGTACCCATGAGCTTGACGCAATCGACACCATGCTTCACCAAGGTGCGAACACCACGCCGTAGGTCATCTACCGTGTCGCACTCGATGCCGTCCCACCACAGATGACCAGCCGTACTGGTGAGGACTGGTCCCGAGCAGACCACCCGGGGGCCCGCGAGGCCACCATCGTTGATGAAGTCGCGCAGGACCAGACTCAGATAACGCCGGTCGCCGCAATCGCGCACGGTTGTCAGACCGCTCTTGAGCGCCAGCTGGGAGTTCCGCGCTCCCACCAACAACACCTGATGGTCCGTCATGGCGCGCGATTCCTGGCCACTGAGCGGGCTCCCAGTTGAGAGGATGTGTACATGCGCATCGATCAGACCAGGCATGAGCGTGCGGTCGCCGACGTCGAGGACCGGACTACCTGGCGGCAATTGCACCTGGGCAACCGGTCCCACAGCGGCGATACGTGCATCATCGACGACCACCACCGCATCACGCATCACCGAATTTCCAGTGCCATCGAACACTCGCTGCGCTCGTATCGCCCACTTCACAATGCCCTCCTTTTTTTCCCCTCTTCCCTTGGGAGAAGGCTGGGGTGAGGGTTAACTCGGAGTGCACGCTGTCTCCCTCACCCTGACCCTCTCCCAGAGGGGAAGGGAATGAAAGACCGAACGCCGTTGGCGTCTTTCCAGCGAGGGAGGGATCAAGACCGTTCCAGCAGCTCAATTCGAACGTTGTCTGGACCGCGCACAAAGGCGATCTTGACGCCGGGACGGATCGTGCGTGGCTCCACGGCGAAGTCAGCCCCACGCTGTTTCAGCTCGGCATACGCGGCGTCGAGGTTGTCGACCCTGAGCCCAAAATGGTCCAGTCCGAGATGGGGGTCGCCTGGCGCCTCACCAATTTTGGCGTCTGCCGGCACACGCGCTAGGAACACTGTCAGACCGTTGATGTCGAGGTCTATGCGCGGTTGCCCATCCGATTGGATGGATTCGACGATCTTGGCGTCGAACATCTTCTGATAATACTGGGCGGTCGCCATCGGGTCACGGCTGCGAAGATGGATGTGGTCATAGCTGTAGACTGGCATCGCTGTTCTCCTCTTGAACGATTAGCTGCGCCCAATTCCTCACCGGCCCGACGATGGGCCGTTTCCTGCGTCATGCCACCACCGAGGTCTCCACATCGAAGACCGTCGGCTGCTGCACCGGCGTGCACAGGGCACGAATGGTCTGCTCGACGAAGGCACGCCGAAAGGCATACTCATCCGCCGGCGGTATATCGGGGTTTCCAAACGGATGGTGGAATTTCCCGCCACGCACGATGCGATTCGCTCCCACACGCGTGGCAACTGTATACAAGCAGGTCGCTAGCACGGTGGGAATGCCAACGCGTTCACACTCCTTGGCGATCGTAGCACCGCTACGAGTGCCGGTCCCTCACGTGGCAGGCAAGATGACGGCGCCCACCCCGCGCTGCACCAGCATGGTGGCGATCTCCGCGCCGATGCGTTTCATGGCATTCAAGCTGCCGAGATTACCCACGGTGACACACAACTCGTCCAGCAGCTGGCCAATCACCCCCTCACGCTCCAGATCACGCACAGCGTCGAGCGGCACCACACGATTGGGATCTTGCAATGCGGCGCCATTATCGTATCCTCCGTGTACGCCGTCCCACTCCCCAGACACCAGCCGCTCCATCCCAGCGATGGAATACTTGGCCCAATGCGTGGCGGTGGCGGCGGGCAAGCGATCAGGATTGCCCCTGGGGACTAAGCCCGACTCCGTGACCAGAGCGAAGAGCATCTTGCTGGGATCGCTGAGGGGCGGAGGCGGGGGGATGACCTCGAAAGTTTCGACGGTGAGCTCGCTGGTATATGGTTCGCCGCGCCATTTCTTCAACGCCATGGCCACGGCCCGTGCGGCTGCCGGTGTGCCCGTCCGCACCGTGCGACGGACAGCCCGTGGGAGGAAACCTTCTTCTGCGGCGGAGCCCAGCGGCAGCCCACGTCGACGCTTAATCGCCAGCCCGGCCATGCGTTGCAGAGCCGGTTGCATACCGACAGTGCTCGCGGCCGTGGCAATAATGTAGAGGTGCTGCGGGCGGTAGAGGTCACCACCAGGGTTTTCTTCATGCATTCCAGTGATCGCTGGGATCCCCAGGCGTTCGGCTTCCAGGCAGAGTCGTCCGCAGGCAAGACCATAGCGTCCGGAGCGAAAGGCGGGGCCAGCGAGAAAAATATCTGGCTTCAGATCGCGCAGGTACCCTTGCACCTGCGCAACCACTGTCTCTTCATGCTCACTAAAATACCCATCGCCGCACATGATGGTGGCGATCACCTGGCCCTCATCAGCCAGGATCTGCTCCAGGAGTCTTCCCGGCCCGAGCGCCCCATCCTGGAGGCTGACAGCGGTGTGCGCTTCCTCTTCACCCCCCAGACCCCCGAAAAACGCGTTGATGTAATGCAAGACGCGGAGTGGCTCAGCCATGATCGTCTCCTACTCTGCAGGACTGAGGACTGTCTTAGGCGTCTTCCGCCGACAGCCCCAGCTCGGAGCGCTTCCAGATAGCACCATACCACGATTCGACCTGCAAGGGACCGGAGGCATCGAGCGGATCCTGTGCGATGCTGGGCTGCACCGTGAGACCACCGATGACCCGGTCGACGGCCGGAGCGGCTGGAGCATGCCAGCCGACGCCGCCAACGCTTACGAGGGCATCCGCTTCAGGGACATAATCGACCAGTGTGGGGTCTGTGCCATCAGGATTGCCCGCTTCCTGGAGAATCGCCACCGTCCGTAAGCCCATGTGCTCGCAGGCTTTGATGGTTTGCATGAAGTCAATCGTGTTGTTGCCGCCCGTGCCGCTCATATCGGCCGATACAATGGCGACCTGCGCCCCCATCAGGCGGGCCACCCGCGCCATCATCCAGCCCTGACGTTCTTTGAGGAATTGCGTATCTTGCCAGCCGCGGCCAACAACCACTCCCAAGAAATTTAGATCATCCCCATGACGGCGGTAGAGTTCTCGGACCAAGGAGTTATCACAGTGGGCTGAGGTAATCCCCCGCCCGGGAGCACGATAATTACCGTTCACCAGGGCGCCATCAAGCATCTCGTTGGGATGCAGGATCGTTGGCTCCAAGCCCTGGGTATGCATGGCGTAGAGAAAGGTTTGGGCCATTAAACCCTGCTGGTGGAGCAGGTTCACGTAGACGATCCGCGGCAGCATAGCATCGACCGCCGGCAAATGATAGCGCTCTAGCTCAGGGGGTTCGATCGAGGTGGTAGCGCGCGCCAGGTAGACAGCTGCCTTCAACTTGGCGCGGTGCAGCGCGGCATCGAACTCGGCATTGCTGATCCTCGGAGCGGGATGACACACCAGGACGATATTCGCGGTGTCGGAGAAGGCGCAATACGGCGCCGCTGGTCCGCTCATATCGATGATCACTTCCACCGGGGACAGCGCGCCGCTGGTAGGATCGGGAAAGGTGCCACAGACCAGCACGGAGGCGCCACGAATACGGTGATTGCGGCCCTCGCCTGCAGGAATAGCGGAGCCAAAGAAGCCCGGAAACACCGTGGAGCGCCCCTCGACCTTGACCATCAGCGGCACTGCATCCAACACATGGACAATCCGGCAGGACTCGCCCGGATGCGCCAGATGAATCTCGATGTCGGCAATCACACGAGGCTCGGCGATAGCATTCAGGAGGGCAGCTCGATTGATCCCCAGGGTGCCGTTTTGATAGTTTGTCTGCGAGGCGAACACCAGCCGTTGCAGTGGGAACACGCCGACTTCGAGGTTGAAAGCTCCTGCGTCTCCAGCCATGTGACCTTCTCCCGAAAACCCGTCACAGTCATAAATCCCCTGCATGCCTTCGATCCAAAGTTCATCAAGGACCGGTAGCGCGAGCCATTATCGCAAAGCCCTGCACCTAGTACAAGGGAAAAGGCCGCGATCATCTACCATTCTTTAGCGCATGGGACAACTGTACGGCGTCCATACTTGCCTATCGGGAGGCGGGCCTGTCGGCGAAGCGCCTAACGAATAAATGTGAATCGACCGTTCCCAATGGAGCTGAACCCAGGAGACTGATACCGCGGCCGGAGAGGGCGGCGCCGAGGGTTGTCTCCCTCACCTGTACTGCGAGTCGATGCACCAGGGAGATGGCCATCTTTA
>Ga0081455_10004399_pt1 | contig 15836 bp, 9 predicted proteins | sample TabmetS3T2R1_FD_70207 | JGI IMG/M metagenome (GOLD analysis project Ga0081455, IMG submission 70207) | Tabebuia heterophylla rhizosphere microbial communities from the University of Puerto Rico - S3T2R1 | ecosystem: Host-associated > Plants > Roots > Rhizosphere ... | reverse complement strand
GGTCGGCGCGTACAGGCCGGTCGGCTGATAGCCCCATGAGCCGTCGAACGGATGTTCGCTGACGGGCAGGAATTCGATATGGGTGAAGCCCATGTCCTTCGCGTAGGCGGGAAGCTGTTCGGCGAGATCACGATAGCTCAGCCATTCGTTGCCGTTCTTGCGCCGCCACGAGCCGAGATGCACCTCGTAGATCGAAATCGGCGCTTCCAGCGCGTTGATGCCCGATGGCGCGGAGCGCGGATGCGGAATTTTGCTTTCGTCGACGACGATCGAGGCCGTCGACGGCCGGATCTCCGCCGCGAACGCCACCGGATCGGATTTCAGCGGCAGACGCCGTCCGTCCGAGTCGGTGATGTCGAACTTGTAGCGGTCGCCGGCGCGGGCATGGGGCACGAACAGTTCCCAATAGCCGACGCCGCGCACCCGCATCGGATGCCGCCTGGCATTCCAGTAATTGAAATCGCCGACCACGCTGACGGCTTTGGCGTTCGGCGCCAGCACCACGAAGGCGACGCCCTCGACGCCATCCAGCCGCATCGGATGCGCGCCGAGCTTGTCGTAGATCCGCCGGTGGGTGCCTTCGCCCAGCAGATAGAGGTCGAAGTCGCTGAGTACCGGCGGGAATCGGTAGGGGTCGTCGAGATCGACGACGTTCTCGCCGAAGCGGGCGCGGAGCTGGTAGCGCTTCGATCCGTTCGGCAACGCGCCCGCGAACAGTCCGGCATCGTGAATTCGCTGCAGCGGCGCGGTCTCGCCATGCTCGCCGATCGCCTCCACGTTGGAGGCTTCGGGGATGAACGCGCGCACCACGCTGCGGCCGCCTTCGCTGTGCAGACCGAGATAGCGGAACGGATCGGAATGCTTGCCTTCGATGATCGCATAGGCCTCGGCGGATAGCTTGGTCATGCGGCCTCGAATGGTGGTTGCGACAACGTTCGGATGATTCCGGTCAGGGGCATGCGTAGCCAGTCCGGTCGATACAACAGCTCGTGTTCGATTTCGTTCAAGGCTTTCTCGAGCAGGAAGAAGTTCAATATGCCTTCGGCAGCCCTGGGATCGTTCGGCCACAGCCGCTGATCGGTCATGGCGTCGCTGTAGGCGGCGAAAAATGCGACGGTTGCCCGGTCGCGCCACTCGCTAAGCGCCGCACCGAGCTTGCCATGCTCATCGTGGGCTACTTTGAGCGCGCGCTCAAGGGCGGCAGTTGCCGAATAATCGATCGAGCGGATCAGGCTGGCGACATCGCGGGCCGCGGGCACCTTGCGCCGGCGTTCGGCAATGGTACGCCGCGGCGTGCCTTCGAAGTCGACGATGAAGATGTCGTCCTTGACGATCAGCAACTGGCTGAGATTGAGGTCGCCATGGCAGCGGATGTTGGCGGCGTCGAACTCGCGCGGCAGCAGCGTTTCGAGGCGATCGCGCAGGGCCGGCTGCAACGCCAGCACCTGGTCGGCCAGCGCCCGGTCGGCGGCGTCCTTCAGCGTTTCGCGCCGCTGCCTGAGCAGATCGAAGACGCGTCCGGCGCAGAGCGCCAAATCGTCGATCCAGCGCTGCACGTCGTCGCGGCCGGTCGGCTCCGGCGCGAATTCGGCCAGCTCGCTATTGCTGGCGAGCGCGACATGCAGCTCGGCTACGCGCCGTCCGGCCTGCGCGATGTAACGCAGATAGGGGATTTCTTCCTCGCGCTCGCCCGGGTGGATGCTCTCCGCCAGCAGCCGCTGCTCCTCGACAAAACGATCGAGATAGGCGGCGCTCACGGTCCAGAGGTCGCCCTGATTGGCGACGAAGGCGAGAACGACACCGACCGCGCTCTTCTCGTTGCCCTCGACCAGCTCGGCGCTGCCGAGCAGTGCCGGCGTGTTGGGAAAATTGGCGACGTCGGTGAGGAAGCGCCCCATCTCGATCTCGGGATTGGGGCCGGCCTGAAGCGTCCGGTAGATCTTGACGACGTAATCGTTGTCCACCAGGGCGGTGCTGCGAGGCAGATCGGACTCGACGGTGCGGATGTGCTCGGGCTGCCGGATCGGCTTGTCGCCGAAGCGGCCGGTCGGCCGGAATTCGAGTTGCAGGCCCTGTTCGCTCTCGTCGACCGTCAGCGATTGCTGCAGGTTGCGCAAGAACAGCGAGATGAAGATCTGGTCGGTGGCGACGTCGAGCAAGGTACCCTCGCGGGCGCCTTGCCGGACGGCGGCCAGCGCATGCGGATTGTAGCGCTCGCGGTCGAAGCGTACCCATTCGATCTGCATCGGCAGCACGTAGCGCGTTGTGACGCCGCGCTCCGTGGTTTCGAAGAAGGCGAGCCACGGCCGGTTGTCGCCGATGTCGCAGAACGGTATCGCCGACGTCAGCGCCGGACGGATCGCTTTCTCCGACCGTTCCGGGTACCAGCGGCTGCGCGCCAGATGTCCCGGAAGCACGTCGCGCTCGAACACGCCGCGTTCGCGCGCCAGCGACACCCAGGTCGCGTTCAGCGGCACCACCAGCGTTTCGAACTCGGGCACGGCGCGCTGCGGCACCGGCGCCGACTTGTCGCGCTCCTGCAGTTCGAACCAGTAGAAGCCGTAAGGCGCCAGCGTGATCATGTAGGGCAGCTCGCCGATCGCCGGGAAGCGGGTGCGGCCGAGCATTTCCAGCGGGATGCGGTCCTTGAAGGCGGAGAGATCCAGCTCGGTCGCCTGCGCCGATCGCGACAGGTTGGCGACGCAGAGAATGACCTGGTCCTGGTACTGGCGCACATAGCACAGCACCGCGCGGTTCTCCGGGCGAATGAAGGTCATGGTGCCGCGGCCGAAAGCGAGTGTCGACTTGCGGACCGCGATCAGCCGCTTGGTGGCGGAGAGCAGCGAGGACAGGCTGCGCGACTGCGCCTCGACATTGACCGATTCATAGCCATAGACCGGGTCCATGATGGTCGGCGCGTAGAGCCGCGCGGGGTCGGCGCGGGAGAAGCCGCCATTGCGGTCCGGCGTCCATTGCATCGGGGTGCGGACGCCGTTGCGGTCGCCGAGATAGATGTTGTCGCCCATGCCGATCTCGTCGCCGTAATAGATGATCGGCGTGCCCGGGAATGAGAACAGCAGCGAGTTCATCAACTCGATCTTGCGCCGGTCGTTGTCCATCAGCGGCGCCAGCCGCCGGCGGATGCCGACATTGATGCGGGCGCGGGGGTCGTTGGCGTAGGTCGACCACAGGTAATCGCGCTCGACGTCGGTGACCATTTCCAGCGTCAACTCATCATGGTTGCGCAGGAACAGGGCCCATTGGCAGTTGCCCGGAATGTCCGGCGTCTGCCGCAGGATGTCGGTGATGGGGAAGCGGTCTTCCTGCGCGATCGCCATGTAGATGCGTGGCATCAGCGGGAAGTGATAGGCCATGTGACATTCGTCGCCGCGCCCGAAATATTCCTGCACGTCTTCCGGCCATTGGTTGGCCTCAGCCAGCAGCACCTTGCCTTTTGCATAGGCATCGAGTTCGCCGCGCAGCCGCTTGATGATGGTATGCGTCTCCGGCAGGTTCTCGTTGTTGGTGCCGTCGCGCTCGCAGAGATAGGGAATGGCGTCGAGACGGAAGCCGTCGACGCCGGTATCGAGCCAGCGCTTCATCACCTGCACCAGCGCGCTCACCACGCGCGGATTGTCGAAATTGAGGTCCGGCTGGTGCGAGAAGAAGCGGTGCCAGTAGAACTGGCCGGCTTCCGGGTCCCAGGTCCAGTTCGATTTCTCGGTATCGGTGAAGATGATCCGCGTGCCCAGATATTTCTGGTCGGTGTCGCTCCAGACATACCAGTTGCGGGCGGAGGAGTTCGGGTCCGAGCGGCGGGCGCGCTTGAACCAGTCGTGCTGATCGGAGGTGTGGTTGATGACGAGCTCGGTGATGACCCGCAAGCCCCGCTTCTTGGCTTCCTGGATGAAGCGCTTGAAATCCTTCATCGTCCCGAAATCGGGATTGATGTCGCCGTAATCGGCGATGTCGTAGCCGTCGTCGCGGCCGGGCGAGGGGTAAAACGGCAACAGCCACAGCGTGGTGACGCCGAGATCCTGCAGGTATCCTAGTTTCTCGGTCAGCCCGGCAAAGTCGCCGATACCGTCATTGTTGCTGTCGGCGAAAGCCTTGACGTGGAGCTGGTAGATGATCGCATCCTTGTACCAGAGCTCGTCGGCCACGGGGTCGGTGGCTGGCATCTCCTTTGCTTCGAGCGACAGGTTGCCGTCCTTATCCAGCGGATAGGCGCCATCGATAGGGAGAGAGACGCCGGAATGAGAGCTTTCGGCGGTTTGCGCTTTTTTGTTCACGGTGATGCCATTGCCATGGAAATGACGTCCCCGTTTCGTTTTCAGAAAGGGAGACGTTCCGGACATAGATAAAAAGCCGCTCGGCTCGCTTTGGTTCCAGCGGAACCGTTGGTGAGGCCGAGCGTTAGACACCGTCTATCTCCTTCCCGTAATTGGACAATTTCGCGACGTCGGTTTGATGTTTGCGTGCAAAGTACGTGCCGAATGGACCTTTTTGCTCAAGCCAAAGCCCTGGGGATTCAAACCGAGTTCCTGGATGGTCAGGGTCACCGCCGTGTGACGGACGCCGCCGCGCTCAAAATAATTCTGGACGCCCTGCCACCGCAGGCGCCGGGACCACTGGTCGGTCATCCGGTCGTGGTCCGGTCCGGACGGCCGTCGCGGACCGAACTCCCGAACGCCAGGCTCCCGGTGGAGTGGAAAATCGTTGCGGATTCGGGAGTTATCGCCAAAGGCGAGAGCTCGGATCACGCCATCGATTGGCCGAAGGACCTGCCGCTTGGCATCTACCGGCTGCAGGTGAGGGATGCCGCGACGACTGAGGATGTGCCGCTGATTTCGGCGCCGGAACGGGCGTTTGGCGGGGAGTTCGACCGCTGCTGGCTGCTCGCGGTGCAGCTTTATAGCGTCCGTTCGGCGCGCAATTGGGGGATGGGCGACTTCACCGACCTCGCCAGCCTGATCGAACTCGCCGATCAGCTCGGCGCCGACGGCGTCGGCCTCAATCCGCTGCACGCCTTGTTCGACGATCGTCCGGGCGATTGCAGCCCGTATTCGCCGAACAGCCGGCTGTTTCTCAACGCGCTTTATATCGACGTTGAAAAGCTTCCCGAATTTCAGCCCGATGCCGAGATGCGCGATGCGCTGGCGTCGTTGCGGGCAGGCGATGTCGTCGATTACGTCGGTGTTGCCGCCTTGAAGTGGCCCGCGCTTCGCTCAGCCTTTGCTGCCTTCAAGTCCAACGCCAAGCCGGGGCGCCAACAGGATTTCGACAAATTCCGTAGCGAGCGCGGCACCTTGCTGTCGCACTTTGCCTGCTTCGAGGTGCTCCGGCACAAATTCGGCAAGCCATGGTGGGAATGGCCCGAAGAATGGCGGCAGCCGGACGATGCCAGATGCGCCGCGTTGCGCCAGGGCGCGGACGCCGGTGAAATCGAATTCGTCGAATTCGTGCAATGGACCGCGGACCGGCAGCTCGGCGCGGCCAACGATCTGGCCAAAAAGCTCGGCATGAAGGTCGGGCTCTATCTCGACGTCGCAGTCGGCGTGCAGGCCGACGGCTTCGACGCCTGGAACGAACAGGTCGCAATATCCCGTCATCTCGGCGTCGGCGCGCCGCCCGATCCGCTCAACACCGCCGGCCAGAGCTGGGGCCTTGCCGGCTTCAATGCGGTCGGGCTCGAGCAGCAGTCGTTTGCGCCGTATCGCGACATGCTGCGCGCCTCGATGCGGCATGCCGGCGCGATCCGGCTCGATCATGTGCTGGGCCTGAAGCGGCTCTATCTGGTGCCGCAAGGCTTTACCGCGCGCGACGGCGTCTATGTGCAGATGCCGTTCGAGGCGCTGCTGGCCGTGACCGCGCAGGAAAGCATGGCCCAACGCTGCGTCGTGATCGGTGAAGACCTCGGCACCGTGCCGGAAGGGTTTCGCGACCAGATCGCCGATTGGGGCATCTGGTCATATCTCGTGATGATGTTCGAGCGCGACGACCACGGGTCGTTCCGCAACATCGATCATTATTTGACCAACGCGCTTGTCACCTTCAATACCCATGATCTCTCGACCTATGCCGGCTGGCGCTCGTTCGGCGATCTCAAGCTGAAGCGCTCGCTCGGGATCGATCCCGGCGAGAGCGACGAGGCGCGCTGGCACGCGCTTGCCATGCTGGACGACGTGCTGCGGCACCACGCCATCGACCGCAACGATCTCTATTCGGTCGCGAATTTCCTGGCGCGGACCAAATCGCGGCTGCTTGCGGTCTCGCTGGAGGATCTGCTCGGGGTGGTCGACCAGCCCAACATTCCCGGCACCGTCAACGAGCATCCGAACTGGCGGCGGCGGCTCCCGGTAGCGGTAGAGGAAATGACATCCACGGTCGACGTCGCCGCGCTCAAGGCGGCAACCCATGAGCGGTCGCGCGCCGCGATCTGAAATCATTCATGAGCAGGAAGGTAGAGCGGGATGATAGCTGGAACAAATGCCATCCCGCTCCGGCGGTGAATCACCGTGCCGTGCCCGATCGAAGATTATGGGCTGATCGGCGATTGCGAAACCGCGGCGCTGGTCGGCCGTGACGGGTCGATCGACTGGCTGTGCTGGCCGGCGTTCGATTCCGATGCCTGCTTTGCGGCTGTTCTCGGCACGCACAAGCACGGTCGCTGGCTGATCGCGCCGGCGGGGGAGGTCACCGGCACCTCGCGCCGCTATTGGGGCGACACCCTGATCCTGGAGACACGGTTCGAGACGGCTGACGGCGCGGTCGACCTGATCGACTTCATGCCGCCGCGCGGCAACGCCTCCGACGTGGTGCGGCTGGTGCGCGGCGTTCGCGGCCGGGTCAGGATGCACATGCAACTGGTGATCCGCTTCGGCTTCGGCATCGACATTCCCTGGGTCAAGAAGAGCGAGGACGGCTCCGCGCTGCTCGCAATCTGCGGGCAGGACATGACGGTGTTGCGCACCCCGGTGGAAACCCGCGGCGAGGACCTGACCACGGTCGCCGATTTCGAAGTAAGCGAGGGCGACAGCGTTCCCTTCGTGCTCACCTACGGCCCCTCGCATCTGCCCGTACCCAAGCCGATCGATCCTGCCCATGCATTGAAGGACACCGAAGCATTCTGGACCGAATGGTGCAGCCGCTGCACCTATGAAGGCGAATACCGCGATCTCGTGATGCGCTCCCTGATCACGCTGAAGGCGCAGACCTATGCGCCGACCGGCGGCATCGTCGCCGCGCCAACGACGTCGCTGCCGGAGAAGCTCGGGGGACAGCGCAACTGGGACTACCGCTTCTGCTGGCTGCGCGACGCCACCTTCACGCTGCTGGCGCTGATGAACTCGGGCTATACCGAGGAAGCGTCCGCCTGGTACCGCTGGCTGCTGCGGGCGGCGGCAGGTTCTCCCGCCAACATGCAGATCATGTACGGCATCATGGGGCAGCGGCGCCTCCTGGAATGGGAGGCCACCTGGCTACCCGGCTATGAGGGCGCAAAGCCGGTGCGGGTCGGCAACGCCGCGCATGCGCAGTTGCAGCTCGATGTTTACGGCGAACTGATCGATGCCTTTCATCAGTGGCGCGTGGCCAAGCTTGAGCTGGATGAGACCAGCTGGGCGATGGAATGCGCCGTGCTGCAGCACCTTGCCGAAGTATGGCACAAGCCCGACCACGGCATCTGGGAGCGCCGCGGCGCCGGCAGGCACTATGTCTCGTCCAAGGTGATGACCTGGCTCGCCTTCGACCGCGGCATCAAGAGCGCGGAAACATTCGGTTTCAAGGCGCCGCTTGTAAAGTGGCGCGCGTTGCGTGATGCCATTCATCGCGACGTCTGCGCCAAGGGCTTCGATCCCGAGCTCAATGCCTTCGTCGAGCACTACGGCTCGAAAATGCTCGATGCCAGCATCCTGCTGCTGCCGTCAGTCGGATTTCTGCCGCCGGAAGATCCCCGTGTTCGCGGCACGCTTGCCGCGATCGAACAGCATCTGATGCGCGACGGTTTTGTGCTGCGGCACGACCCCCGTGAAGTGGAGAAACAGCCGGCTGAAGGCGCATTCCTCGCCTGCACGCTGTGGCTGGCCGACGCCTATGTGCTGGCCGGGGAGTTTGATAGGGCGCAGGAACTGTTTGCCCGCGTGGTCGCGATCGCCAACGACCTCGGCCTTTTGGCCGAGGAGTACGATACCGCCGCCCGCCGCCAGACCGGCAATTTCCCGCAAGCGCTGACGCACATCGCGCTGATCAACACCGCGCATAATCTCTGCGCGGCAAAGACGCCGACCGAAAAGCCGGCGGTGCAGCGCTCGAAGTAGCGGCAGGCTCCGTCAGGCGGTGCAAAGCTTTGATTTGAATTGTCGGACAAGTCTGCGTTCACACTGGCCGAATGAGCAACGATTACGCTGCAGGGTTTCAGAGTAGGAGTAAGCGTCGAAGATTGGCACAAACCGTACATTACAGCGGGGCCTACTTCGGTTACGTTGAAGGCATCTACTGCGCTGGGAAAGGGAACGGACACTTACCGATCATATGATCTAGTCAGCGTAGGAATAGGAGCTTGCCGCTCGCGGTGGGCTGGATGACGCTGAATTCGCCTGGGCTCCGCGTTCATGCTCGGCGACGTGCATATGGCCAACACCTGGCAGGGTGATTTTTGGCATGGTGATTTTCCACGACATAGTCATAGCGAAGACGGTTACGAACGCGCCTCCCCGGCGACGGCCTTTCCGTCCAACATCAAGATTCCGCGCAAGGTGCTGAGAGGCGGCTCGCATCTGTGCGTACTGAACCACTGCCGCCGCTATCGTCCGGCCACGCGCCGTGCTGAGCGATCAATACTCGACCAGTCCCGTCGGCGGTCGTGCGTGATGAGGAGCGTCATCGTGTCCTAGTCCCCAAAGGGAGAGTGAACATGCCCGAAGAAACTAAGCGTCGAATCGAAACGACTTCAGCGCAATCGAGCGGCCGCACGCCGAACCGCCGCAACATTCTGCTCGCGGGGTCTTCTTTTGTGGCAGCCACCGCGGCCAATGCCGTCGCTGGAACACAGGTCGCGCAAGCCCAGCAACCCGCAGCGCCATCCGGGCAGCGACCGAATATCCTCGTCATCTGGGGCGATGATGTCGGCCTTGCCAATGTCAGCGCTTATTCCTTTGGTCTGATGGGTTACAAGACGCCGAACATCGATCGCATCGCCCGTGAAGGATTGATGTTCACCGACTACTACGCCGAACAGAGCTGCACGGCGGGCAGGGCCTCGTTCATCACGGGCCAGGCTGGTCTGCGCACAGGGATGACCAAGGTCGGCTTGCCGGGTGCGGCGCTCGGCCTGCGTTTCGAGGACATCACCATCGCCGAGGCGCTGAAACCGCTCGGCTACGCCACCGGCCAGTTCGGCAAGAACCATCTCGGCGACCGCAACGAATTCCTGCCGACGGTGCACGGGTTCGATGAGTTCTTCGGCAATCTCTATCACCTCAACGCCGAGGAAGAGCCGGAGCATGTCGACTATCCGAAGGACCCCGCGTTCAGGGCAAAATTCGGCCCGCGCGGCGTGCTTAAGTGCAAAGCCACCGACCGGGACGACCCCACCGTCGATCCGCGCTTCGGCAAGGTCGGTAAGCAGACCATCGAGGACACCGGTCCGCTCACGAGGAAGCGAATGGAGACGGTCGACGACGAGACGTCCAGTGCGGCGATCGACTTCGTCAAGCGGCAGGTCCAGGCCAACAAGCCGTTTTTCTGCTGGTGGAACGGCACCCGCATGCATCTCTACACCCACGTGCGGCCTGAATATAAGGGCCGCAGCGGTCTCAGCGAATACATGGATGGCATGCTCGAACACGACGGCCAGGTCGGCAGCCTGCTCAAGACGCTCGACGATCTCGGCATCGCCAACAACACCATCGTGATTTACGGCACCGACAATGGCGTGCACATGAACTCGTGGCCCGACGGCGGCATGACGCCGTTCCGCAGCGAGAAGAACACCAACTGGGAAGGCGCCTATCGCGTACCCGCAATGATCCGCTGGCCGGGCCGCATCAAGCCCGGACAAGCCAGCAACGAAATCTTCGCGGCACTCGACTGGTTCCCGACGCTGCTGGCCGCCGCCGGCGAGCCCGACATCAAGAACAAGCTGCTCACCGGCTATGTCTCCGGCGGCAAGACGTTCAAGGTACACCTCGACGGCTACAACCAGTTGCCGCTCCTTACCGGCCAACAGGAGAAGTCGGCACGTAAGGAATTCTTCTACATCAACGACGACGCCCAGCTCGTGGCGATGCGTTACGAGAACTGGAAGATGGTGTTCTGCGAACAACGTGCCCCGGGTACGCTGCGAATATGGGCGGAGCCGTTCGTCTGCCTGCGGTTGCCAAAACTGATCAACCTGCGCTTGGACCCCTACGAGCGCGCCGACATCACGTCGAATACGTACTATGACTGGGCCATCCAGCGGGCCTTCCTGATTGTGCCGGCTCAGGCGATGGTTGCGCAATTCGTCGAGACATTCCGGGACTTCCCGCCGCGGCAGAAGCCGTCGAGCTTCAGCGTCGATGAGGTGCTGGCGTCGATGTCGAATGCGCATGGCGGCTGACGGCCACTGCAACGCCGGTCGGCGGAAATGCCGGCCGGCGGTCAACAATCGCCAAGCCAATTGTTGCAAGTCGCGCGAGCCGGCGCCCGTTCGCCGAGGCGGGCTCGGGCTGGGAGAGCCTGCCTTCATGGGAGGAGGCGGCGCTTGGACACCGGCTCGCGCTTGCCGATCGTGCCCGCCGACAGGACCGGATTCGCGGCCGGAAGACTTTGACAATTCCTCGATTTATCCTTCAGGCGGGCTTGATACGGCGGGAGCACAGCGCCTGCCCCGATGCCGTTTGGCGTGAAGAAAACGCGTCGAAATCCCTATCCGAGCCGCAGTATCGTCTCGATGGCGGCCGCGAATCCGTCGCGCTCGTTGCTGTCGGTGACATGCGTCGCGCGCTGCTTGATGCCGTCGGCCGCATTGCCCATCGCAAACGAAACGCCGCTCCTGGCGAACATCGGCAGGTCGTTCTCCATGTCGCCGATGGTCGCTACCGCTGCCGGCGAAATGCCGAGCCGCCTGATCGTGGCGTCCACGAAGGTGCCCTTGTCGTGGCCGGGCGGCGTTACGTCGAGATAGTAGGTCTGCGAGCGCACCGCGGTCGCCTCAAGGCCGACGGCCTCCTTCATGGCCACCTCGCAACGCTGCAGCAATGCCGGGTCCGAACTGGCGCCGACGATCTTGCAGGCCTCGTTGAGATGCGGCGTGAAGTCGGCGATGATGGTCGGGTCAGCCTTGATGGCCCGCTTCTCGTGCGGGACATACTCGCCGTCGGGATTGCGCGTGTACCAGCGTTCGTTGCTGAACAGCCAGATATCGACGCCGAATGCGTTGAGCACGTCAAGGCTGCGCTGCGCCACGGCAGGGGCAATGAGATGCTGCTCGATCGGCTTGAGCTTGCTATCGACGATCGAACTGCCATTGAAGGCGCCGACGGGAAGCGTGATCGAAAGCGGCTCGATCAGAAAACCCATGCCGATGGTCGGCCGGCTGGAGACGATGGTGAAGCCGATGCCGGCCGCGTGCAGTTTGCGCACGGCCGCCCTGGCGCCCTCGGTCAGGATCTTGTCGTGCGTCAACAGGGTGCCGTCGACGTCGGAAACAACGAGTGCGATGCGGGTCATTGGGAAACCAGGTTCAATTGACTGACGATATCATCGACGATTGCCTCGACCGGGGCATCGATCGATACCTTGATCGGGCGCTCGTCGCTACCAGGCGGCTCCAGCGTTTTGAACTGGCTGGCGAGCAGGCCCGGCGGCATGAAATGTCCCTTGCGGGCCGCAAGCCGTTCCGCGATCAGCTCCTGCGTTCCCTGGAGAAAGACGATGCGGACATCCTCGCGCCCATGCACGAGAATATCGCGATAGGCGCGCTTCAAGGCCGAGCAGGCGATCACGGCGCGCTCGCCGGACGCTGCGAGGCGGTCGATCTCGTCGGCGATCGCCTTGAGCCACGGCCAGCGGTCTTCGTCGGTCAGCGGGTGGCCGGCGCTCATCTTCGCAACATTGGCCGGCGGATGAAACCGGTCGCCGTCCTCGTAGCGCCAGCCGAGCCGCCGGGCGAGATGATCGGCGATGGTGCTCTTGCCCGAGCCGGAAACGCCCATCACCACCAGCGCGCATGGAGTGCTGTCGCTCAACCAAAATCCTCCGGAAGCGATTCCCGGTCGACCAGCCAGATCGTCTCGCCGGTGGATCGCGCGCGGTTGGCGGGCAGGTTCTCGCCTGCGAACAGGCGCGTCAAGATCGCGCGCTTGGCACCGCCTGCAACCTCGAACAACATTTCGCGGCAGGAGGCAAGGGTGGGCAGCGTAAGCGTGATCCGCGGGACGAACGGTTCGACATTCGCCTTGGCGACGCCGACGACCCAGCGCGTGGTCTCGTCGAGTGCGGGATCGCCGGGAAACAGCGATGCGGTGTGGCCGTCGGGACCTGCGCCCATCAGCACGAGATCGAACAGGGGACGTGCCGGATCGAGCGTGTCTGCGCCATAGAACGAACGCAGCTCCTGTTCGTAGAGGGCTGCGCCCCGGTCAGGATCGGCCGGGTCGGCGGTCGCCGTCGGAATCGGATGGATGTTGGCCGCCGGCGCGCATCCGTCCAGCAAGGTCTTTCGCGCCATGCCCATGTTGTTGAGCGGATCATCCGCCGGCACGAAGCGTTCGTCGCCGATGAACCAGTGCACGCGCTGCCACGGAATCCGGCTTCGATAGGTATCGCTTGCGAGCAATTGATAAAGCTGCTTCGGGCTCGACCCGCCAGTCAGGCAAATCGCCACGCGGCCGTTGTTGGCGGCTATTCGGGCCAGCACCCGCTCGGCGGCGGCCGCTGCCAGCGCCGCCGGATCGGCAACCGCAATCACGCGGCGATTGTCGTTCGCTGCCATCGCTCACCCGAGCTTTCGCCAGCTTCGGCCGTCGCGTTCAAGCAGATCGTTGGCTTCCTCCGGTCCTTCGCTGCCCGGCTCGTAGACCTTCAGCCCCTTGCCGCCGGCCTTCTTCCAGGCATCGAGGAACGGCTGCACCGCCTGCCAGCCGGCCTCGACGCTGTCGGCGCGCTGAAACAGGATATTGTCGCCGATCATGCAGTCATAGATCAGCGTCTCATAGCCGGTGGACGGTTCGGCCTTGAAGTAGTCCTTGTAGCGGAACTTCATCTCGACGCCGTCGATGTTGATGTTCGGCCCCGGCACCTTGGTGTTGAATTGCAGCGCGATGCCTTCGGTCGGCTCGGTCGAGATGATGAGGTAGTTCTGCGACAGCCGGTCCACCGGCGTGTCGCGGAACATCGCGAACGGCGCCTGCTTGAACTTGATGGCGATTTCGGTGCGCTTGACGCCGAGCGCCTTGCCGGTGCGGAGATAAAACGGCACGCCGGCCCAGCGCCAGTTATCGATGGTTAGCTTCAGCGCGGCATAGGTCTCGGTGGTGCTGGTGGGCGCGACATCGGGGGTTTTGCGATAGTCGTCGATTTCGGCATCGCCAATCCTGCCGCCCCGATATTGGCCGCGCACGGAATTTTGCAGCGCCTCCTGCTCGGTCTGGGTCTGGATCGCGGAAAGCACTTCGGCCTTTTCGGAGCGAACCGAATGGGCGTCGAATTTCACCGGCGGCTCCATCGTGACCAGCGACAGCAGCTGGAACAGATGGTTCGGCACCATGTCGCGCAACGCACCGGTCGCGTCGTAAAAGCTGCCGCGATGCCCGACACCGAGTTTCTCGTCCACGGTGATCTGGATGTGGTCGATATGGTTGCGGTTCCAGATCGGCTCGAACATGCCATTGGCGAAGCGCAGCACCAGGATGTTCTGCACCGTCTCCTTGCCGAGGTAATGATCGATCCGATAGATCTGGTGCTCTTCAACCAGCTTGAGCAATTCACTGTTGAGCGCTTTTGCCGAAGCGAGGTCGGTGCCGAACGGCTTTTCGACCACCAGCCGCCGCCATGCGCCATTCTCCGCCAGCATGCCGGTGCGGCCGAGCTCACGGCTGATCGGCAGGAACGCGTTCGGCGGCGTCGCCAGATAGAACAGGCGGTTGCCGCCGGTCTGACGAGCGGCCTCCAGCGCGTCGAGCTGCCGGTTCATGGCATCGAACGTTTCAGGCTCCTTCGGATCGGCCTCGATGCAGGTGACGCATGCAAGAAGGCGCTCGGCGATCGCATCGTCGACGGCGCGGGTGGCGAACTGGCGCAGGCCTTTCATCAGGCTGTCGCGCAGTTGAGCGCTGGTCATGCCCTTGCGGGCAATGCCGACCACGCAGAACTTGTCCGGCAGGAGATCGGCGGCCGCGAGGTTATAGAGTGCCGGGATCACCAGCCGGTGCGCGAGGTCTCCGGTGACGCCGAATATGACGAAAGAGCAGGGATCTGGCCGTTGCCGTGCTGCTTTACCGACAGCCATGACAGCCTACGCCTTCGTATCAGGTTTCTTCGGCGGCTCCTTGTGGCCGCCGAAACCGGCCCGCATCGCGGACAGGATCTTTTCCGCAAAGGTGTGATCCTTGCGGGAACGGAAGCGCGCGTAGAGCGCTGCCGTCAAGACTTCCGCCGGCACGGCCTCGTCGATCGCGGCGTTGACGGTCCAGCGGCCTTCGCCAGAATCCTCGACGAAGCCGGAGTAGTTATCGAGCGTCTGATTTTCGGCGAGTGCCGACGCCGTGAGGTCGAGCAGCCAGGACGGGATCACGCTGCCGCGCCGCCACACCTCGGCAATGTCGGCGATGTTCATGTCGAAGCGATGTTCCGGCGGCAGCGCATCGATGTTGGCGTTCTTGAGGATGTCAAAACCCTCGGCATAGGCCTGCATCAGGCCGTATTCGATGCCGTTGTGGATCATCTTGACGAAGTGCCCGGCGCCGGACGGGCCGGCGTGGATGTAGCCCTGTTCGATGCGGGGGTCGCGGCCCTCGCGCCCGGGTGTGCGCGGGATGTCGCCGATCCCAGGCGCCAGTGTCTTGAAGATTGGATCGAGCCGGTCGACAACGGCCTTGTCGCCGCCGATCATCATGCAATAGCCGCGTTCGATCCCCCAGACGCCGCCGCTGGTGCCGACGTCGAGATAGTGCAGGCCACGTTCCTTCAAGGCCATGCCGCGGCGGACGTCGTCCTGCCAGAACGTGTTGCCGCCGTCGATGATGACGTCACCGGGCTGCATCAGCTTGGCCAGCGCCTCGATGGTCGCCTCGGTGATCTTGCCGGCCGGCAGCATCACCCAGGCGGTGCGGGGCTTCTCCAGTTTTGCCACGAAGGCTTCCAGCGTATCTGCGCCGGTTGCGCCTTCGCCGGCGAGCGCGGCGACCGCCTTGGCGTCCTTGTCGTAGACCACGGCGGTGTGGCCGTTCTTCATCAACCGGCGGACGATGTTGCCGCCCATCCGGCCGAGGCCGATCATGCCGAGTTGCATCTGACTTTCCTAACTGAGCGCTTCCGAAATCGCGGCATCGAGTGCGGCCAGCCCCGGTCCGAGGCTGCCCTTGAGATGGACGCGTAGCGCACGCCGGCCGCGCTCGGTGAGCACGTCGAAATCGCCGCGCGCCTGCGCCGCCTTGATGATGCCGAAACTCGCCTTCTGTCCGGGCACCGGCAGATCCTCGCCATCGTCGGCCGTGATCTGCAGGAACACGCCGCTGTCGGGGCCGCCCTTGTAGGCCTGCCCGGTCGAATGCAGGAAGCGCGGACCGAACTCGGCGCAGGTTGCGAGCGGATGCGTGTCGCGCACCGCGAGCCGCATTTTTTGCAGCGAGCCG
>Ga0081455_10004398_pt1 | contig 15839 bp, 23 predicted proteins | sample TabmetS3T2R1_FD_70207 | JGI IMG/M metagenome (GOLD analysis project Ga0081455, IMG submission 70207) | Tabebuia heterophylla rhizosphere microbial communities from the University of Puerto Rico - S3T2R1 | ecosystem: Host-associated > Plants > Roots > Rhizosphere ... | reverse complement strand
GAGCCACCACATCAGCCAGAGCCCGCCGACCAGCGCGAACGGCAGCGACAGCATCACGATCAGCGTCTCCGCCACCGAACGAAAATTGAGATAGAGCAACAGGAAGATGATCAGGAGCGTCGCCGGCACCACGATCTTCAGCCGCGCGGTAGCCCGTTCCAGATATTCGTACTGGCCGCTCCAGACCACGTAATATCCCGCCGGGAATTGGATGCTCGCCTGCACCGCCTTCTGTGCGTCGGCGACATAGCCGCCGAGATCGCGGTCGCGAATGTCGACGTAAATATAGGTCGCAAGCTGCCCGTTCTCGGTACGGATCGTGTTCGGCCCCCGCGCCTGCTTGACGGCCGCGACTTCGCCCAGCGGCACGGCGCCGCCTGCGGGCATCGGCACCAGGATATCGTCGGCAATCGCCTTCGGATTGTCGCGGAGGTCACGCGGGTAGCGCATGTTGACGGCAAAGCGCTGCCGCCCCTCGACCGTCGTGGTGACGGTCTGGCCCCCGAGCGCGGTCGCGATCGCGTCCTGCACGTCCTGAACCATCATGCCATAGCGCGCCAGCGCCGCCCGGTCGGGCACAATTTCCAGATAGTAGCCGCCGATGCCGCGCTCGGCATAGGCCGATGACGTGCCAGGCACGACCTTGAGCACCTGCTCGATCTGCTTGGCGAGCTTGTCGATCTCGACGAGATCGGTGCCGATCACCTTGACGCCGACAGGTGTGCGGATGCCGGTCGAGAGCATGTCGATGCGCGCCTTGATCGGCATGGTCCAGGCGTTCGACACGCCGGGAAACTGCAGCGCCTTGTCCATCTCGGCGATCAGGCCGTCGACGGTGAGCCCTGCGCGCCATTGCTCCTTCGGCTTGAGATTGACCACCGTCTCGAACATTTCAGTCGGCGCCGGATCGGTCGAGGTGGAGGCGCGCCCGGCCTTGCCGTAGACGGAAGCAACCTCAGGGAAGGAACGGATGATCCTGTCCTGAGTCTGCATCAACTCGGCAGCCTTGGTCACGGAGATGCCGGGCAGAGTTGTCGGCATGTAGAGCAGCGTCCCCTCATTGAGGTTCGGCATGAATTCGGTGCCGAGCTGGCGCGCAGGCCAGATCGTCACCGCCAGCACACCGATCGCGAGCAGGATCACGAGCGTTTTGGCGCGCAGCACGCCGCGGATGACCGGCCGATAGATGAAGATCAGGAAGCGGTTGATCGGATTCTTGTGCTCCGGAACAATCCGCCCGCGGACAAAAATCACCATCAGCGCCGGCACCAGCGTGACCGAGAGCAGCGCCGCGGCCGCCATCGCAAAGGTTTTTGTGAAGGCGAGCGGGCTGAACAGCCGCCCCTCCTGCGCCTCCAGTGTGAAGATCGGCATGAAGGAGACGGTGATGATGAGCAGGCTGAAAAACAATGCCGGCCCGACCTCGGACGCCGCCTCGATCAGGATCGTGATGCGCGATTTGCCGGGCTCGGCGCGCTCGAGATGCTTGTGTGCGTTCTCGATCATGACGATCGCGGCGTCGACCATGGCGCCGATCGCGATCGCGATGCCGCCCAGACTCATGATGTTGGAGCCGATGCCGAAATATTTCATGGCGGCGAACGCCATCAGCACGCCGACCGGCAGCATCAGGATGGCCACCAGCGCGCTCCTGACATGCAACAGGAACACGATGCAGACCAGCGCCACCACAAGACTTTCCTCCAGCAATGTCCGCTTGAGCGTGTCGATGGCGGCATAGATCAGATTGGAGCGGTCATAGACCGGCACGATCTCTACCGATTTCGGCAGACTGGTCGTAATCTCCGCAAAGCGCTTCTTGACATTGGCGATCACGTCAAGCGCGTTCATGCCAAAACGCTGCAGCACGATGCCGCTGGCCACCTCGCCCTCGCCGTCGAGCTCGGTGATGCCGCGCCGCTCGTCGGGGCCAAGCTCGACGCGCGCGACGTCGCGCAGCAGCACCGGCGTGCCCTTGTCGGCCTTCAGCACGATGTTGCCGAGGTCGTTGATGTCCTTGATGTAGCCCTTGCCGCGAATGACGTATTCGAATTCCGACAGCTCCACCGTGCGGCCGCCGACATCGGCATTGCTGGCGCGGATCGCGTCGCGCATCCGCTGCATGGTGATGCCGAGATTGCGCATGCGCTGCGGGTCGAGGATCACGTTGTACTGCTTGACAAAGCCGCCGACGCTGGCGACTTCCGCCACGCCTTCCGCTTTCGCAAGCGCAAACCGCAAATTCCAGTCCTGGATCGTGCGGGTGTCGGCGAGATTCAACTCCTTGGACATCACCGCGTACTGATAGACCCAGCCGACGCCGGTGGCGTCCGGCCCGATGGTCGGCGTCACGCCGGCCGGCAATCGCGACGTCGCCCCGTTGAGGAATTCCAGCACGCGCGAGCGCGCCCAATAGATGTCGGTGCCGTCCTCGAAGATGACGTAGACAAAGGAAACGCCGAAGAAGGAGAAGCCGCGCACCACCTTGGATTTCGGCACCGTCAGCATTGCGGTTGTCAGGGGATAGGTGACCTGGTCCTCGATCACCTGCGGCGCCTGCCCCGGATATTCCGTGTAGACGATCACCTGCGTGTCGGAGAGATCGGGAATGGCGTCGAGCGGCAGATGCAGCAGCGCCCAGAGGCCGGCGGCCGCGGCAAAGCCGGTGCCGAACAGCACCAGTAGCAGATTGCGTGCCGACCAGGCGATGAGACGGGCGATCATGGCTGGCCTCCGCTCGCGGCGAGGCCTTTCAGCGCCGCCTTGAGGTTGCTCTCGGCATCGATCAGGAAATTGGCTGATGTCACGACCGGCTCGCCTTCGCGCAAGCCGTCGCGAACCTCGACATAGCCGCCGCCGCGCTGGCTGATCTTCACCTCGCGCGGCTCGAAACGGCCATCGCCCTTGTCGACCAGCACCGTCTGCCTGCCGCCGGTATCGAGTATGGCGCTTTCCGGCACCGCCAGCACAGCGTCAGCCTTGCCGACGTTGATTTCGGCATCGACGTACATGTCCGGCAGCAGCGCCAAATCGGCATTGGCCAACTCGACGCGGACGCGCGCGGTGCGGGTGTCGCGGTTGATCTGCGGATAGATCACGGCGATCGTGCCGGCGAACTCCCGGCCGGGAAAACCGCGTGCTTTCACCACGACCGGCTGGCCCACCGCCAGCGTGCCGAGATCGCGCTCGGCGACATCGATCATCGCCCACACCACCGAGGTGTCGGCAACGCGGAACAGCACGTCGCCCGGCTGCGCCCGCATCCCCTCGATGGCGTTGCGCTCGAGCACGATGCCGTCGCGCGGCGCCGACCATTCGACGGTCAATGGCACGGTCTGCGTCTTCTCCATCGCAGCAATCACGTTATCGGGCACGTCATAATTCTTCAGCCGCTGGCGCGAGCCGCGGCCATACTGCTCGACGCGCGCCGTGGCTGGCGAGCCGATGGTGGCGATATATTCGGCGGCAGCCGAGGAGATCGCGGGGCTGTAGATCTCCATCAGCGGCTGGCCTTTCTTCACCGCGGTGCCGGTCGTGACATTGGCGACCTTCTGGAGAAAGCTCTCCACTCGCATCGAGATCACGGAGATGCGCCGCTCGTCGAGCTGGATGGTGCCGGGCGCGCGAATCGCAGCTCGGACCACGCGCGGCCCTGCGGGCTCCGACTTCACGCCGGTGCGCTGGATTTTTCCCGGCGACAATTTGACCGAGCCATCGTCGCTGTCCTCGCCCTCATAGACCGCGATGTAATCCATTCCCATGGAGTCCTTCTTCGGCACCGGCGAGGTGTCCGGCAATCCCATGGGGTTGCGGTAGTACTTGATCTTGCGCGGGCCCTGTGCCGGCGCCGCGGGCTCAGGCGCCTGGTCAAGATCGAAGCTGATGTCGCCACCAACGGGCACGGCGACATAGTCGCGGCCGTCAGGCGTCTTCTTCGGCGTCAGCGAATAGAACGGCTTGCCGTCGGGATCGCGGTAGTACAGCGGCTCAGCCGCCGGCTGCGCGACCGCAGGCGTTGCGATCGCGAGCTGCGGCCGGTCCCGATGCATCAGGTACCAGCCGGACGCGGCGGACGCCGCCGCGATAACGGCGACAGCTGCGGCGATGAGGGAAGCGCGGCTCATTTTTGCGCCGTGATGACAAGCTTGTTGTCGACCGTGCCGGTCTCGCCCTGCACCTTGGCGCCGAGCGAAAGCTGCCAGCGTCCCTCCATGGAAAAGCGGGCCTTGAAGGTGTAGGTGCCGGGCTCGCCTCCCGGAACCGGTGTAATCTTCGCCACCATTTCCTCCATGGCGTCAGGCGCCATGTCGAGACGGGTCGCGAAGATCACGGCATCGGGCACGGGTTTGCCGGTCTTCTTGTTCAGCAGGCGAACCGTGAACACGCGGTCACTGCCGACCTGCACGGTCGGCGCGACGAGCTGGAATTCATAGTCCTTGATATCGGCAAAGGCCGTTTTCGGCCCCGCAAGTGCCAGGCCGGTCAGCGCCAGCGCAGCGGCGCGCACAAAGTTGGAAGTCTTCATTTTTCTTGTCCTCGAACGATCTGACCTGCCGCGGGTTGCGGCATGTGTATGCCGCGCAGCCGCTTACGGACGGCGCGCGTCAGCGATCCGGCGCAGCTATGCGCCGGTCAGACGTTCGTTCGAGGAGGATGGTCGGGCGGAAGGGCGGAAAGACCGTCGATCAGGAGATCGTCGGGAAAGGCAAAGGCGGTTTGCGCAGTCTCGCCAAGTGCGATCACAGCACCCGACGGCGCTGATATCGGTATCGTCAGGGAGCACAGCGCCATCATCGGACAGTCGCAGCTGTTCGCTTTGCCCTCACCCGGGCAGCACGGCATGTCGTCCGCCATGGCATGCATGTCGCCGGCCATCGCGTGCATCTCACCGGTGGCAGCGTGGTGCGACTTCGCAACCGCCGGCGCCGCGAACGGCGTGGACAACAGTCCCGCCGCAACGGTCAGCGCGATCAGAAGGTTAAGAAGCCGCCTTGGACTCATGGAACCATTTTCCCACGCCCGTCCGGAAACCGCAAACGGCCGGAAGATCACGATTACGCCAAAAGCGGCAGATTCCGCAGTCGCACTGGCGATTTATCCGGTCTTTTTAAACCATACGGCGACTTTTCGATTTGACCCCGGTCAACCCGCGCGGGCCTAGCCCGTGCCGGGATCGACCAGCGCGATCCCGAGGTCCGGCCGCTTCCTGCGCCGCAGTGTCACTGGCGCCTCCGTCAGCACCACTTCCAGCGTCGGCCGCACGATGCCAGACAGGAAATGCCCGCCCCGCGTCGTGCCGTCGGAAAGCCCGAGCACGACATGGACGTGCAGACTCGCCTTGCCGTCGTCGCCTTCAGCGACGTCGCCGATCGCGCTCAGCACCTCGCACTGCTCGTTGACTTCGATCTTGCGGTAGTTCTTTGCGGCGAGGTCGAACCAGCCGATGGTCGCCCGCTCGAAGGCGCCGATTGCCGTCAGCGACGCCGCCGCCAGCTTTTCGTCGTTGGCCAATTTGGTCAGCGCGGCGAACGCCTCCTCGCCGGCATCGAGAATGACGACGCGGATGTTTGCCGGCGCGCGGGTGACCAGCCTGCTCTTCATCCTTCCCTCCTATGTTGCACAGCACCTGACGCGCTGGCCGGTTGCTGACAATTGGCGGTCGCGCTCATCGTTCCGCGCCCCAGCATTTCTTCCGGCCAAGGAGAAAATCATGCTGCTGGCAAGTTCCCGGATTAAGGCGCATGCTTACCTCATCACCGCCAGGCACGTGGTATTTATCGGTGACAGAGAGACCGGTTTGAGCTCCCGCCCCCGAGGCAATGGGAGAGCTCCCGCCAATCACTCACGCACGGTGGAGAGCTCCCTGCCAATACACAGGCAACGGAGCACGCCATGCAGCAGCGACGCCGCGTCCTGCACACAACTTCATTCGAGGAACGTTCGGCCCAGGAGGCCGAGCGCGCGAAAACAGAGGCGGAGGCTTTGCCTCCCGGCGCAGAGCGCGACCAGCTTCTGAAGAAGGCGCGACAGGCCGAGACCGCCTCGCATATCAACGAGTGGCTCGCCTCACCCGGGCTGCGCCCCCCGCGCTAGAGCATGATCCGAAAAAGTGTGCAGCGGTTTTCCGAAAAGATCATGCTCAAATAATAACCTAGAGCGCGATGATGATTCATCCCAATCTCATCGCGCTTTAGCGGAAAACAGAACCGGCCCCGGCGCGGCGTGCCGGGGCCGTCATTTCCGGATAGCTTCCGGCCCAATGGGGCTGAGACAGGACCGGACGCCGGAGGGCAAACGCCCTGGCCTCGATTTGGTTCCTAAATGATCCACCGCGCCGCGTCGGCGGCACGGGCGGTCAATGCGTCCTGGTCTTATGCCACTTTTCCAGATCGGGCTTCTTGTCTCCAGGCCGCTGTTCCTTCTCGGGATTTCCCTTCCAGGGCTTGCGTGTCTGGGCGTGGGAACCCCAATCCGTGCGGTCGCCGGGATCCGGCGTGACGGGCTTCTTGACCGGCTTCCTGCCCATCTTTTTTTCCATGGGACCCTCCTCTTATCGATCCGGGTCAACAGGCCGCATGCGATCGAGGTTCCCACCGGAACGCGGCGCGACGGCGCGTCGTTGTCCGGGTGAAAGCGACGGGAGAGCCGCATGACCGATTCCAGGGATATCCAGCACGGCGTCAACGATCCCGTCAGCGGTGTCGACGTCAAGCGCCGGTTTCGCGAGAACCAGACACCACATGAGCGTGCGCAGAGCGCCGCCGATGTCCGCCGCGAGGCCCTGCCCGATCCGAACGAGTATTTCCTGCCCGAAGCGTTGCGCCGCCGGCCAACCTCGCCGCTGAACTGCCGGACCGGACGCCGTCCGACCACGTAGCCAAGGAGTTGGCCATGAGCAAAGCGCAGCAGAAGGCCGAAGGATTTACCAAGCAGCTGGTCGGTCAGATGATCGGCGACGAACTGCTGGTCAGGGAAGGCAAGGAGCAGGAACGCAAGGCCGCGGGCGAGGACACGGCCGAGGCAAAGCCGCAGCCGGAACAAGAGTCACAGGAAGAGCGCCCCGCGCAATCTCGGAAGGACAAAGACAAAGCCTGAACCGTCCGGCTGTCAAAAAGTCAAAGCTTCAGTCGGGCAGTCAATCGGCCTTGCCTTCGCGGCGCGCCGGCACGCTGACGTGAACCTCATGGCCTTGCCGCATCGCCGTCGATGCCGCGGCAACCGCCGATTCGAACGCCGCTTCCTTGGTGGCATATTCGCCATTGATCTCGCCGTCGTGCAGCACGCCCCACTGGTTGCGCACCGGCACGATCGCATATTGGGCAAGTCCCATCTTCGTCTCCGATCTCACAAAGAAAATCTCATAAGGAAAAATGCCGCCGGCGATCGGCCGGCGGCACCCGATCCCTCACCGTCCGCCGGGCTGCTTGCCGGAGAGGTTGTCGGTCCCGGGACCGACATTGCCCTGGCTGGACGGATTGGCCGAGATGCTCTTGCTCTTGCTGCTGCGCGCCGAGCCCGATCCCATGCCCGTGGTCATGCCCTTCTTCACATGCTTTGACGTGCTGGTAGCACCAGGGCCGACATTGCCTTCGCTGGAAGCGCCCGGTGCGGGCTGCGACTGCGCGAACGCGCCGCCCATCGACAGGGCAAGGGTACACGCCGTGGCGATCATCAGTTTCTTCATCCAAAGCTCCTTCGGTTGGGACAAGCCCCAACCGGCGCAGGGCCGATGCGTTCCGGCAGGGAACCACGCGCAACGAAAACTTGATCAGAAGGAAACTTGATCAATCGTGTCAGCTCGGCGGCAATAGCCGCGGCGGCTCGTCATATCCGTTGCGATTGCTGTAGAAGAGCAGCGCCATCAGCCCGACCCCGATGCCCAGCGAGAAGACCGAGCCGAGAATGAGTGCCGCAAAAAAATGCGGCGACATCGGCCGGCCCGGCTCGCTCAACCCGAAATAAGCGAAGGCAACGGCTCCGGCGAGCAGGAATGCGAGCACGGCGAGTACCACAATGGTTCCTGCACGCATGATGGTCCTCCCTGCGAGAGCCGGAAAAACCTATCCGGCCTTGTCGGTCTTGGTCGCCCGCTGCGCCCGTTCCTTGTCGGCTGGCTGTTCCTGGCCACGCTCGTCGCGGACGATGCCCTGGCTCTTGGTATCGCGCGGTTTCGAGGCCTCGTCGTGACGCGGCTCGTTCCGGACGCGATCTTGCCGGGTCATTGTCTTATCCCTCTCCGATCACGAGGAAACGACGGCGATGCCGCCGGAAGGTTCCTGCTGCACGACAAAAAATCAGGCTGGCGCGACTGGAACGGCGGTTCGGCCGCCCGGGTTGTTGAGGGATCAACGAGGATGCAAACCAATGACAGCCCGGCGATACCAGTCAGATCGCAGGGCGCGACGCCCAGGGGAACTCCTGCATCGCCGGTCCCGGGCGTTCGACGACTCCGGCGCTGACCAGCTTGACGAATGGATGACGGCTTGCCCGGGCGCGGACACACCCCGGCCTTCGCGCTAGAGCATGATCCGGAAAAGTGTGCAGCGGTTTTCCGAAAAGATCATGCTCAAACAATAATCTAAAGCGCGATGATGATTCATCTCATCGCGCTTTAGGATCTCGTTTTCTTCTTCGGCACTCGGGCGCCGCGCTTGCGCGCCTCCGACAGGCCGATGGCGATGGCCTGCTTGCGACTCCTGACCTTCTTGCCGGAGCGGCCGCTGCGCAGCGTGCCCGCCTTGCGCTTCTTCATGGCTCGGCCGACCTTCTTGGCCGCGCCCTTCGAGTATTTTCTCTTCTTCGCCTTCTTCGCCACGTCGTCCTCCCAACAAGCCAGCCGGGACGATGGTCACGCATCATCCCGGTTCGCGTAACTCACAGCATCGGCACGCCGTAATAATCGTTGACGGCGCGGGCCCGTGCGGCGTCGCCCCAATTCCAGTCATTGTCGTTGCTGTATTTCGGCGCGCCGCGCAGCTGGCTCTCGGTCACGCCGGTGACATACCCGCCGAGCCGCGTGTCGTATTTCAGGGATTGCCACGGCAGCGGGTAATGATCGTTGCCGATGCCGAGGAATCCGCCGAAGCCGAGCACGGCGTAGGACACCCGCCCGCTGACCTTGTCGATCATCACGCGCTCGATGGTGCCGATCTTCTGCGCATCGGCGCCGAACACGGCAGTGCCCTCGACCTTGTCGCTGCCGATCAGGTTGGAAGTCTCGTTCGCATCCATTGCCATTGCGCTCTCCCGGTTGGTTGCTCAGGGCCAACCGGCTGGTGCAATGATGGTTCCTGCTCTTTGCGAAGGTCCGGCCGCGCCGGTCAATGCACGACGTCGAGCGGCAGCCGGCAGACTTCGTCGCCCTCCTCGTTGGTGACGAGAACGGCATAGTGGTGGTTCTTCAAATCCGGCATCCGCTCGAGCAGGCGCCTTGCGATCAGGTCCGCGGAGTTCATCGCCTCGATGTCGTCGGACAGATCGGCGCCGCCGGCATCGACGATCGCTTTCCAGTTCACCAGATCGAAATGATAGAGCGGCATGGGCACCTCGCATCGCACGCCCCGTCAAATGAAGATGCGCAAGCCCCGCATTTTGTTCCCCACCCTCGCGCCCGCAGCAACGTGATCGCAGCCGAGGAACAAGCCACCATCCGTCCTGTTAGCCGCCGATAGCGCGGCGCACACGCTATTCACGTCGCGGCGGAGGTTGAACATGGACGACAAGACACGCGCATCCGGCAATCGCCCGGTAAGCATCTCCGGCTTCGACCGGCGGCGTTTTATGGCGGGCGCCGCAGGAACCGCCGCCGTGCTTCCGCTGACGGCGCGGGCCGCGGGACCAATCACCGGTGGAATTCCAACGGCACAGGATCCTTCCCTGCCCGCGCACGTCACGCTGCGCGTCAATGGCGAGAACCGCTCGCTCGACATCGATGCGCGCACCACCGTGCTCGACGCGCTGCGCGAGCATATGGGGCTGACCGGCAGCAAGAAGGGATGCGATCACGGCCAGTGCGGCGCCTGCACGGTGCTGATCGAGGGCCGCCGCGTGCTGTCCTGCCTGACGCTGGCGCTGGTCGCCGAGGGTCAGGACATCACCACCATCGAGGGGCTCGCGCAGGACGGCAGGCTGCATCCGATGCAGCAGGCCTTCATCGACCAGGATGCCTTCCAGTGCGGATATTGCACGCCGGGACAGATCATGTCGGCGGTCGCCTGCGTCAACGAGGGCCACACCGGCAATGACGACGACATCCGCGAATATATGAGCGGCAATATCTGCCGCTGCGCCGCATACCCGAACATCGTGGCCGCGGTGAAGCAGGCGGCGGCCGACATCAAGAAAGGCTGATCGCATGCGCTCCTTTTCTTACCGGCGGGCCACCGATGCCTCGGCCGCGGTTGAGGCCCTGTCCGCGGCCGCCGCCAGCAACAGTCCGTTCACGGAAGCCGAAAGCCTGCCGCTGGCCGGCGGCACCACGCTGATCGATCTGATGAAGCTCGACGTGATGCGGCCAAAGACGCTGGTCGACATCAATCCGCTCGCCGCGCAGTGGTCGGCGATCGACCTGTCGGGTGATCATCTCCGCCTCGGCGCCATGGCGCGGATGTCCGACGTCGCTGAAAATGCCGACGTGCAGCGGCATTATCCCGTGATCGTCCAAGCGCTGAAGCTCGCCGCAAGCCAGCAGATCCGCAACATGGCGACGCTGGGCGGCAATGTCATGCAGCGCACCCGCTGCAGCTATTTCCGCGACGTCAGCTACGATGCCTGCAACAAGCGCAATCCCGGCTCCGGCTGCGCGGCGATGCAGGGGTTCAACCGCGCGCATGCCGTGCTCGGTACCTCCGACCAGTGCATCGCGACGTATCCCGGCGACTTTGCGCAGGCCCTGATCGCGCTCAACGCCAACGTCGAGATCACAGGCAGGTCTGGCACGCGCAACCTGCCGTTCGACCAACTGCACAAGCAGCCCGGCCGTTCGCCGCAGGTCGAGACCACGCTCGTGCCCGGCGAACTGATTTCCGGCTTCCTGATCCAGGGCCGCTGGCCGCGCTCAGTGTACCTCAAGGCCCGCGACCGCCAAAGTTACGAGTTCGCGCTGGCCTCGGCCGCGGTCGCGCTCGACGTGCAGGACGGATTTGTCCGCGACGCCCGCGTCGCCCTCGGCGGCGTCGCCACCGTGCCCTGGCGCGCGCGCGAGGTCGAGATCCTGCTCAAGGATCAGAAATTCGACGATACGCTGGCGCACCGGGTGGCGGAGGCGGCGTTCGCCACCGCCGTTCCGCGCAAGCACAACGCATTCAAGATCGAGCTTGGTCAGCGCGTGGTCGCCCGCGCGCTGCATCAGGCGGCGACCATGGAGGTCTGAGCATGACGACAGCCGCGCCCGAACCGAAAGCCAATATGGGCCAGCCGATCCCGCGCTACGATGCGGTTGCAAAAGTTACCGGCAAGGCCGAATACGCCGCCGACATGCCGCTGGCGCGGCCCGCCTACGCCTATCTCATCACCAGCGCCATCGCCAAGGGCCGCATCGACGCCATCGAGACCGAGGACGCCAAGAAGACCCGCGGCGTGCTTGCCATCGTCACGCACGAGAATGCCGAGAAGCTGAAGGACGTGAAAACGTTCAACGATGGCGGGTATCTGTCGACCAGCAACCAGCCGCTGAAGTCAGCAGAGATCGCCGAGGAAGGCCAGATCATCGGCATCGTGCTCGCCGAGACCTATGAGGCGGCGCGCGAGGCGGCCAATCGCGTGCGGGTCAGCTACACCGCGATGAAGCCGACCACCACCTTCGACTCGCCGGGCACGACTTCCGCGCCAGCCAAGGGACAGATTGCGCGGCACAAGGATGATCCGAAGGTCGGCAATTTCGCCAAAGCCTTCACGGAATCCGAGGTGCAGTTCGAGGCCACCTACGAGACGCCGACCCAGCACCACAACCCGATGGAGCTGTTTGCCACCAGCTGCGTCTGGTTTGGCGACCGCCTCACGATCTACGAGCCCAGCCAGTATGTCCACGGTCTGAAGAATGGCGTCGCCGCGCAGCTCGGCATCGACCCGGACAATGTGCGCGTGGTCAATGCCTATGTCGGCGGCGCCTTCGGCTCCAAGGGCTCGGTGACCCCGCGCACGGCTGTCATCGCAAGCCTTGCGCGTGCGCTGAAGCGTCCGGTCAAGCTGGTCCCCACCCGCGAGCAGGGCTTCAATATCGCAACCTATCGCGCCGAGACGCGCCACAAGATCAGGATCGGCGCCAGCGGCAACGGCAAGCTGACCGCGCTTCGCCATGAGGGGCTTGAGGTGTCCTCGCGCACCGACCCCTATGCGGTGGCCGGCACCAAGACCACGACGCGGCTCTACGACTGCCCCAATGTCGAGAGCCTCGTCTCGATCGTGCGTGCCGACCGCAACACGCCGGGCTTCATGCGCTCCCCGCCCGAGGTGCCCTACATGTTTGCGCTGGAAAGCGCGCTGGATGAGGTGGCGTATCTGCTCCGCATGGATCCGATTGAGCTTCGCCGCGTCAACGACACCATGAAGGAGCCGATCGGGGGCAAGGCCTACACCTCGCGCTCGCTGATGGCCTGTTACGACGAAGGCGCCAAAGCCTTCGGCTGGGCCAATCGCAAGCGCGAACCGAAATCGATGGAAGACGGCGACTGGCTGATCGGCTATGGCTGCGCCACCGCCTGCTACCCGACGCAGATGGCGCCGGCTGCGGCGCGCGTGCGGCTGCAGCGCGACGGCCGGACGCGGGTGGAGATCGCCGGCCACGAGATCGGCACCGGCGCCTACACCGTCATTGCCCAGGCCGCGGCCGAACGGCTCGGCGTCCCCGTCGAGCGGGTTTCCGTTTTGATGGGCGACAGCGACCTGCCCCCCGCCCCCGTCGCCGGCGGCTCCAACTCGACCGCGAGCACCTGCTCGGCGGTGATGATGGTTTGCGACCAGATCAGGCAACGGCTGTTCAGGGCCGTGATGCCGCAGCAATCCGTGCTGGACCGCGCCAAGGAAACCGTCGGTGTCGGCAAGACGCCCGTCACCGAAGCCGCCAAGGGCGACCAGCCGCTCGAGCGGGAAAAGGCGTTCGATACGCTCGGCGTCAGCGTGGTCGAGGAATATGGCGAGTGGAAGCCGGAGGGCGCGCCGATGGATTCGTTCCGCGCCATGCATCAGGGCCAGATGCGCATGGTCGGCGGCCCCGAATTCAAGAACGGCATCGCCTATGCGTTCGGCGCCGAATTCGTCGAGGTCCGCGTCAACCGCTGGACCCACGAGATCCGCGTGCCGCGCCTGCTCGGCGCCTTTGCCGCCGGCCGCATCATGAACCCGCGCACCGCGCGCAGCCAGCTAATGGGCGGCCTCATATGGGGCATGTCCTCGGCGCTGCACGAGGCTACCGAGCTCGACGAGCGTTACGCGCGCTACGTCAACGACAATTTGGCCGATTATCTGGTGCCTGTTAATGCCGACACGCCTGATGTCGAGGTGATCCTGCTCTCCGAGCAGGACGACCAGATCAACCCGGCCGGCATCAAGGGCCTTGGTGAGCTCGGCAATGTCGGCACCAACGCCGCAGTCTGCAATGCCGTCTTCCACGCCACCGGCCAGCGCATCCGCAAGCTGCCGGTCCGGCTGGAGAAGCTCGAGGTCTGATGCGAGGAAGAGCCGAATTCGACCGCGACGAGGTGCTGGTCTGCATGGTGCTGGCGTTCTGCATTGCCGGCGCCTCGGTGGATGTCATCTACAAGATGTTTGGCTGAAAGTTCGGCAAGCACTCATCAATTCGGATTACGGATGCAACCTTCGTCGGCCTGCGTCGTCATCCCCCGACAAGGAGGACGACAAGATGGATTACAGAACTGCGATGATCGGCCTTGCGGCGCTCTCGACGGTGGCGATCGCTTCACCTGCCTCTGCCATGCCGAACGGACTGCCGCTCGGCGCCCAGCCGCAGAATGTCGAGCAGGTACGCTACGTCTGTAACTGGCGGGGTCGTTGCTGGTGGCAGCCGGGTCCCCGCTTCTACGGCTCCTATGCGTATGGGCCGCGCTTTCACCGCGGTTACTATCACCGCCACTGGCGTCGCTGGTGAGCACATCAAGGCAAAGCGGAGAGCTTCGGCTCTCCGCACTTTGATCGCGTTTGTTGATCGCAGCCGCCTGATCTTTCGGGAACCCGCGCGCAATTGCGGTTCGATGATGCAGGTTCACCTTTCACATCAAACCGGTCACGCCGCGTCCTCCGCGGCAGCGCCGGGCGCTGCGACAAAATCCTGCAGATGATCGGGGACCGGCACGCCGTCCATATCGCAACGCGTCTGGATTTCGCGCGCGACCTCCGCAGACAAATCCCTCGACCAGTGCTCGAGCGTGTTGAAGGCAAGGACCCGGACCGGGTCTGCGAACTGTCCGGCCAGCAGATCGGAGACCACCGTATCGAGATCGGTACACTCGACCTCGCGATAGACGCTTCCGGGCACGCCGGAATTCTCGACGACGACAAAGACGGTCTCGTCGGCACCATATGGTACGGTCGGCGGTGCGAAGCTGGCCACGGACATTTGGCCCTCCCTCGGGTTTGTCGGATCAACCGATGACGCCGGGCTGGCGTTCCAAAATCGAGGAACCAACTTTCGGATGATCCGTTGAGGCAATGCCTGCCGCCCGCCGTAAGCCATGCCGCCGGCAGAGAGCCGAGGTTTGCCGTGGTCGCGGTCGCCATGACTTTCTGGAAAGTGTTCTATCGGGCGATCCAGGGATTCATCCAACACGGCGACCTGAGCCGCGGCGCGGCAATCGCCTTCTACACCGTCACCTCGCTTGCGCCGCTGCTGCTGCTCGTGATTGCGCTGGCCGGCCTCGTCATCGGCAACGACGCCGCGCGCACCGGCGTGATCGACGAATTTACCGGTCTGGTCGGTCCGGAGGGCGCCGACTTCATCAAGTCCGTCGTGGCGCGCTCCAGCGATCCCGCGTCGGGAACGGCGGCGACCGTCATCGGCGCCATCATGGTGCTGGTAACGGCGTCGGGCATTTTTGGGGAAATGCAGACCGCCCTCAACATGACCTGGGAGGTCAAACCGCCAGACGAACCCGTGATGTCGCTGATCCGGGCGCGCGCGGCCAGCCTTGGCCTTGTCGCCGCGCTCGGCTTTGTGACAATCGTTTCGCTTCTCGCCAGCGCGGCGCTGTCCGCGCTCGGCCAGGAGCTTGCCATGCGCACGCCGGCCGGCAATCTGGTTCTCACTGTCCTCAATACCTGTCTTTCGCTGGCGGTCTTCGCCCTGCTGTTCGCCGCCATCTACAAGGTTCTGCCGGACACGCCGCTGCGCTGGCGCGATGTCGGCATCGGCGCCGTCGTCACCGCGGCGCTATTCACCGGCGGCAAGTCGCTGATCGGCTGGTACCTGGGACAGGCAGCGCCGGGCTCGACCTACGGCGCCGCCGGCGCACTGATCGTGCTGCTGTTGTGGACCTATTACTCGGCCGAGATTTTCCTCTTCGGTGCCGAACTCACCAAGGCGATTTCCGATGCGCGTGCGCCGCCCGCCGGTAAATCCCGTGAAGCCATGGCCCGCGCGGCCTGATCGTCTCTCTTGGGGACCGTCTATGACCGGCTGAGCATCTGCCTGAGATAACGCAAACCGTCGTAAGTCAGGCGCGTCTCGCTGGTTTCGCCGTTGGCAACCTCGCTTTCCAGAAATGTTTCCAGATCCGGCAGCACGCGATCGAACTGGTCGGCAATGCCCATCATCGCGCAGGTTTCATGAATGCGCTCGATCGGTTTGTCGAGAATGTCGATTTTGCTCATGCCCTAGAAAAACGCGG
>Ga0081455_10004397_pt1 | contig 15843 bp, 13 predicted proteins | sample TabmetS3T2R1_FD_70207 | JGI IMG/M metagenome (GOLD analysis project Ga0081455, IMG submission 70207) | Tabebuia heterophylla rhizosphere microbial communities from the University of Puerto Rico - S3T2R1 | ecosystem: Host-associated > Plants > Roots > Rhizosphere ... | reverse complement strand
CCCGGCTTTTTCACGGGCAAGCCCGTCGTGGTGGACGTTTCGGGGCTCCCGCTGACCAAGGACAAGGCGGCCGAGCTGATTGGCAGTTTGAGCACGCGCGACATACGGGTCATGGGCATGCTTGGCGCGGACGCGAGCTTGATCGATCCCGCTCTCCCGCCTCTGTTGTCGCTGGGGCGCAAGCTCGATTTCGACGCCGGCAACGAGACTCCTGACCCGCAACCGTCGCCGGCCCCTGCTTCGACATCTTCGCTGCTGATCGATTCGCCCGTGCGCTCCGGCCAGTCGCTGTTTCACGAGGGCGACGTCACCATCATCGGCTCGGTCTCCTCGGGCGCCGAGATCGTCGCCACCGGTTCGATTCACATCTATGGAACGCTGCGCGGCCGGGTGCTGGCCGGAGCCGACGGAAACGCAAGGGCGCATATCTTCTGCCGCCGTCTCGAAGCCGAGCTTATCGCCATCGACGGCTATTACCGCATGGCTGAGGACATTTCCGCTTCGCTCGGAAAGTCCGCCCACGCTTGGCTGGAAGACGGCGCACTCACCATCAAGGCACTCGACTGAGATACGGAAGGAGACAAGCAATGACGCGGGTCATCGTAGTGACATCCGGAAAGGGCGGGGTCGGCAAGACAACGACGACCGCCGCGCTCGGAGCTGCTCTCGCGCAACATGGTCAGCGGGTGGTGGTCGTCGATTTTGACGTTGGCTTGCGAAATCTTGACCTGGTCATGGGCGCCGAACGCCGGGTCGTCTATGATCTCACCTATGTCGCACAAGGCAATGTTCGCCTTTCACAGGCCCTGATCCGCGACAAGCGCATCGAGACCCTTTTCCTGCTTGCCGCTTCGCAAACCCGAGACAAGGACGCCCTGACCGATGAAGGCGTGGAGCGCGTGATCCGCGAGCTGCGTGCATCCTTCGACTGGATCATCTGCGATAGCCCTGCCGGCATCGAGCGCGGCGCAACGCTGGCGATGCGCTACGCCGATCTTGCCGTGGTGGTGACGAACCCGGAAATCTCCTCGGTGCGCGACTCGGATCGCATCATCGGCCTGCTCGACGCCAAGACGGAGAAGGCTACCCGCGGCGAGCGCATGGAGAAGCACCTCCTGCTGACCCGCTACGATGCCGTGCGTGCCGGGCGGGGCGACATGCTCAGGATCGAGGACGTTATCGACATCTTGTCGATCCCGCTGCTTGCCGTGATTCCCGAGAGCGAGGACGTGCTGCGGGCATCCAATGTCGGCTCGCCGGTCACCATCAGCAGCCCGAAGAGCGCCCCGGCCCGCGCTTACGATGAGGCTGCTCAACGCTTGATGGGCGTCGATATGCCGGTCTCCATTCCCAATGGACGCAATGGCCTCTTCACCAAGTTGTTTGGAAGGAGGGCGGCATGAACTGGTTCGCGGCCCTATCTAGACGAAAATCCGCCTCGGTCGCGCGCGAGCGTCTCCAGATCCTGTTGACGCATGAGCGCGTGGCAGCCGGCCAATCGGATCTGATCCCGATCCTGCGCGAGGAAGTCCTCGCCGTGGTCGCAAAACACGTCGACGTGGATCCGGAGAAGGTCGAGGTCAGGATCGAGCGCGGAAAGGCGGTCTCGCTGCTCGAGATCGATATCGAGATCCCGAGCGTGGGCGGGCGCGCTATCGTTTCAATCCCTCATACTCCAAAAGGCGCCGGCGGCCGCAGCACAGAGATGGCGGCGAAGCCCGCTTAGCGGACTGCGTGGCGTCTCCGAGGAGTGAACCTCATGTCAAAGCCATGCGTCATCGTTGCCGCGATGCGAGACACATCCGGGCTTTGCTGAGCGCCCCTCATCGGAGATGAGGGGATGGCGCGCCGAAAGGCGCAAACCTATGGCTCCGCGTCCTTAGCGGACACGGCGGGCGCCTCTCGGCGCGCCAATCGCGGACGTCTCCGGCATCGGGCCGCGCTTTCCGTTGCCGACTATGGCCGGGCGGTCAGCCAGCTCCTGGCAGGGACTCCTAGTGGTCCCGGGCGGAGCCCAGATGCCGCCCGGGTGCTTCGTTGCGACGAAGCCCGCGGGCGCCGCACCCCATCCCGCTTCTCACGACGCCTCGCGAAGCGCCCCTCAAGTGGACGAGGTGAGGTGAAATTTAAGGGCGATTTGGCGCGCGGGGATAAGCCTCGGAAGGCAGGCGCCCGTTATCGAGCGGATATCCGCCAACTTCCCACATCCGGGGGCGCGGGTTACCGACTCTTGCAAATCGGCGTTGGCCCCGGCGGCGGTGCCGGATGATCCTTCTTGTATTGAGCGATGATCGGCTCGAGAGTTTCTTTTGGCCAAAATTTCGGAGAACGGATTTCGTTCAAGCAGGAGGCGTTCCAATATAATCCCGCGCGCGACGGCGACCGGCCGGCCTTCACCGCTTGCGCGACGGCGGCGATGTCGTCCGACTCTGGATAAATGTAAAGCGTCGTCGGCTCCTTCATCAGCGGGATGATTTGCGCGGCGTCGGAGCGCGACCAACTGGTGCAGCCGTTGCTGCGTCCGCCGGCGTAATCCACCAGCTTTCCAAACGGAACGTAGCCATCTTGGTTCGCGTAGGGGCTGTCCGGATCTTTACGCAGACAAACTCCCCGCAACAACGCGGCCGGATGCCCGCCGATGGCGCGGGGTCTCGCGCTTGCGGCGTCGCCTTCGCCGTCGAACTGCACGAACGAGCGTATGAAGACCACGCTCTTTCCCGCTCCGTCGCGATAATACCCCTTGAAAGACGTGATGGTCTCGGCCGTCACATAGGGGCCGCCGGTCGTCAATTTCGAATCCAGCGCATTGCTGAAGTTCTTCGCGCAGCGTTGTCCGTTGGCGAAATTCGCGATGCCTTGCAAATTGCGGCCGTTGCCGTGACCCGATGGAATCGCGCGAAACGTTTGACCGGCTTCGCAGATAATGTAAAACCGGCGCCCAAACCCGGCCGGGCGCGTGGCGTCCATGGCGAAGTAGCAGGGATTCTTGACGGCGCCTTCGCTTAGTTTTTGCAGGTAGAGCGCGCGCGCCCTTTGCAAGACCACTGGCGCGATCTGGCCGTCGCCTTCGCCGATACGTGCCTGTAGCCAAGCCGGCACGTCATCCGATTGCTCCACGGCAAAAGATCGGGGGGCAGCCGACAAGGCGGCGCCAACACCAATGCCGACGATGCCAACCGCCAAAAGGAGCGATCTTGATTGCAACGGATCAATTCCCCCGTCGACGCATGTGCAATTGGCCCGATGTTGCGACCGTCCAACCCGGCCAATGCAGACGGCCCCGTCCTACAAGCCCTCTGTCCTTATTCTAGACGATGCGCCCCCAGTGCAAAAAGCGGACATTTAGCCCTGCCCCGGCGCTGGCGCTAAGGCTCGCGATCACTCACTGCGAGGACACCGACGTGAAGCTCGCCGGCTTCAGCGCGCCGACGCAAGCTGTGTCGGGGGCGGCGGGATCGGCGAGGAACGATGCGACGACGGCTTGAGCGCAAGGCGACTGGGGCGAGACCCCGTGCCCGACGCCCGGGATGCTGATGATGGTCGCATTGGACAATTTCGCCGCCGCTGCCTTGGCGCCTGCAAGCGACGTCAGCGTATCGAAGCTGCCGGAGATGAGAAGCGTCGGGATGCTGCTCACGACGGGCTGGTGCATAGCCTCCGGGGCAGCGGGGACCTTCCAGACCTCGCGGCAGTCCTCATTGAAATAAGCCCAGCCCCCGATACCCTCGCGTGTTATCGAGGGCGGATAGTCCGGAAACGCTTTCCGCCCGGCCGCGGCGAGATCCTCCGGCGTCCCGAATGGATAACTTTCGCGACAGCTGACCCCATACGATAGTCCGTAGCCGAGCGCGGGGACATCCGGACCGGGTGGCGGCGCGCGAACAACCCGATCGAGCGCAATCGCCTGGATGGCGTCGGCGCGCCCGGCGGCGAGCCCATCGATGCGACTAGGCGCAGCTTGGAGCATAGGCACGGCGTAGTTCTGGTTTCGCAGCCAGTCGATCAGCGCTCCGCCGTCGATGACGACATCGATGTCTTTTTTGGTGGCCGGATCCTCGACGGTCGCCGTCAACGGCTCCGCCTCGAGTTTGTTGACCAGGCTTGTGAAGGTTTGTTCGAGACGCGGATGTGCGGCGTTGCAGGCGGGTTCGTCCACGCAAGCCTGGAAGATGTTGTCGAAGCCGTCGCGCGCATTCTGCCAGTTTTGCGCGACGTTGTACGTGGCGGGCAAGACCGAATCGAGGACGACGCTGCGGATGCCCTCCGGGTGATCGCGCATCAGCGTTTGCGCCAGGTAGCTGCCGTACGACATCCCGTAGACGTTCCACGAAGATATGTCGAGCACCTTGCGCAGGTCGGCGAAATCGGCGGCGCTCTCGGTCGAGTTGTAGGCGCCAAGCTCGGCGCCGGTGGCGGCGAGATCGCGATGACAGGCCTCGGTCGCGGCCAAATGCGCGCGCTTCGTCGCGTCGGAGTAGAAACGAAACCCGAGCAACTCTCTGGCGAAGTCGTCTTCGGCCACACATGTCAGCGCCGGCTCCGCGAACATGGTGCCGCGCTGGCTCATCGCATAGACGTCGCGGTCGCGGATGAAATCGGCGGCGATAAACCCGTTGACCTCGAGCGGTACAATGTCGCCCGGCCCGCCGGCGAGATAGACAACCGGATCGGGTTGCTTCTCCGTGGACCGAGCGGGAAATTTGGCGACCAGCAGCTTGATAGTGCGGCCGTTCGACTGGCTGCGATCCTCGGGCACAATAAGATAACTGCAGCTCGCTTTGGCCAGCTCATCGGCCCACGGCAGTTTCGGGCACGCCGCCGGCTCGAAGCGCGGCACGGTTGGCTCGGCGGCCGGTGCAGCTCGCGCCACAAAGGGTGAAGCGAGAAGAAGGGCGAGCAGGAGGAGGTTCTGGTGCGTGACAGCTATGGTACGCAGCCTTCCGTCTAGTGGCGCCCGCCAAGGCGCCCTGGCGCAGCCTACGCCGAGATTGGCGATAAAGCACTGCCAATGTCCGCTTGGCTCAAAAGCAGCCCCTCTACTCCCACTCGATGGTGCCCGGCGGCTTCGAGGTGATGTCGTAGACCACGCGGTTGATGCCGCGCACCTCGTTGATGATGCGCCGCGCGGTCGCGCCAAGAAAATCGTGGGAGAAGTCGTAATAGTCGGCGGTCATGCCGTCGGTCGAGGTGACGGCGCGCAGCGCGCAGACATAGTCATAGGTGCGCGCGTCTCCCATGACGCCGACCGTGCGCACCGGAAGCAGCACGGCGAAGGCCTGCCAGATCGTGTCGTAAAGCCCCGCCTTCCTGATCTCGTCGAGATAGATAGCGTCGGCCTTGCGCAGGATCGCGAGCTTCTCCTCGGTGACCTCGCCCGGCACGCGGATGGCAAGGCCTGGGCCAGGGAACGGGTGCCGTTTGACGAAGGCGTCAGGCAGGCCGAGCTCGCGGCCAAGCGCACGCACTTCGTCCTTGAACAATTCACGCAACGGCTCGATCAGCTTGAGCTTCATGCGCTCGGGCAACCCGCCGACATTGTGGTGCGACTTGATGGTGGCAGAGGGCCCGCCGAGCGCCGAGGTGCTCTCGATCACGTCGGGATAGAGCGTGCCCTGCGCCAGGAAATCGACCGTGCCGATCTTGTCGGCCTCGGCCTCGAACACATCGACGAACAGCTTGCCGATCATCTTTCGCTTCACTTCAGGATCGGTGACGCCATGCAGCGCATCGAGAAACTTCGCCGAGGCATCGACGGCGACGAGCGGGATGTTGTAATGGCCGCGGAACAGGTCGACGACCTCGCGCGCCTCGCCTTCGCGCAGCAGCCCATGATCGACGAAGATGCAAGTGAGCTGGTCGCCGATCGCCTCGTGGATGAGGAGCGCGGCGACGGCCGAATCCACGCCGCCCGAGAGCCCGCAGATCACGTGCCCCTCACCGACCTGCGCGCGAATGCGCGCAATCTCGCTGTCGCGGAAATGCGCCATGGTCCAGTCGCCGGGGCAGCCGGAGATGGCGTGGACGAAATTGGCGAGCAGCTGCGCACCTTTCGGCGTGTGCACCACCTCGGGATGGAACTGGAGACCGTAGAGTCGGCGCGAGTCGTCGGCGATGGCCGCGAACGGCGCGCCGGTCGAGATGCCGACGGCGCGGAAACCGGGCGGAAGCCGCGTCACGCGGTCGCCGTGGCTCATCCACACTTGCGCCCGCTCGCCCTCCTTGAACACGCCGTCGAATAGCGGCGTCTCGTCGATGATCTGAAGCTCGGCGCGACCGAACTCGCGTGAATGGCCGCCCTCGACCTGGCCGCCGAGCGCGGCGACCATGGCCTGCTCGCCGTAGCAGATGCCGAGCACGGGGACGCCGGCGGTGAAGATTGCCTGCGGCGCCTGCGGCGTGCCGGTCTCGTGCACGCTGGCCGGCCCGCCGGACAGGATGATGGCCTTTGGCCGCTGCGCCGCGAGCGCCGCCTCCGCCTTGTCGTACGGCACGATCTCGGAATAGACGCCGGCCTCGCGCACGCGGCGCGCGATCAGCTGCGTCACCTGGCTGCCGAAATCGACGATGAGCACGCGGATCTGCTCAGGCTCGCGCGCCGCCTTGCTTTCCTTGGCGGCCGGCGCTGCGGGAGCGGGTGTCGTATCTGCCGTTTCGTCCATCATGGCGGGTGGTTATAGCAGCGTCTTCTTGTCGGCAATGACTCTCCTCACTTCCTCCCCCTGAAAGGGGGAGGTCGTCCGCCGTAGCCCGCAAGGGCGAAGGCGCAGCGGGCGGGGGTCGGGATCCAAAGTCTTTGCTCCGCAAAAGACCTCTAACCCTGCCCTCCCCCTTGCAGGGGCAAGGAGTTTACGTGCAAAGCGGGAGGCCGGAGGATGGTTCGATGAGTGGGGCTCGGCAGGACGATCTCGAGACGCGGCTGCGCCGCCAAATCGAGGCTTACCACGAGTCCGCGCTCGTTTACGCGGCGGTGAAGCTTGGCCTGCCCGACAGGATGGGCGAGCGGGCTTGGACCGCGGAGCAATTGGCCGCGGAGCTTGCCCTGTCGGCACCGCACCTCCTTCGCTTCATGCGCGGGCTGGTGACCCTCGGCATTTGCCAGGAGCTGCCCGACGGCACTTTCGCGCTCGCCGAAGGGGGATGGTCGCTGCGCTCGGACTCGCCGTCTCGCCTCGACAAGAAGGTCCAGATTGTCGTCGAGCAATATTGGCGGCCCTGGGCCAATCTCGCGTCTTGCTTGCAAACCGGGACGCCGGCTTTCGATCGGGTGTTCGGCCTGAGCGTGCGCGACTGGCGGCAGCGGAATGCCGCCCAAGGCGCGCTGTTCGAGTCGTATCTAGCCAAGGAAACGCTCGCCCACTCCGCTTCATTTATCGACGCCGTGAACTTCGCTGGCGTCAGAACTGTCGCCGACATTGGCGGCGGCTTTGGCGGTTTGCTCGCAGCACTTCTGCAAGCTCATCCGCATCTTCAAGGTGTTTTGTTCGACCGCCCAGAGACCGTCGCGGGTGCGGAGCCTCATCTAGAGTCCCTTGGCATCGCGGACCGCACGGCTCTCGTCGGCGGCGACATTCTCACCGCGATACCGGTCCGTGCCGATCTCTACGTTCTGAACGGCGTGCTCCAGCAGTGGTACGATACTGACGCCCTCGCGATCCTGAAGAATGTCCGCGCAGCCATGCCGGAAGGCGCCCGTCTGATCATCATCGAGCGCGTTCTGCCCGAGCGCGCGACCGACGACCCAGCCGCGGTCATGCTCGACCTGCACATGATGGCCATCACCGGCGGCCGGGTCCGCACGCTCGCCGAATTCGAGGCACTATTGTCTGACGCAGGGCTGAAACTGTCGGAGGTCACACCTACCAGCTCGGGCTTCTCCGTACTCGCTTCTGTCAGGCGAGCCTAGAAGCAGGCTTGCCCGGCCATGGTCGTCCTATTGGGAAGCTCGGCCTGACACGGCTGCCCCACTGCCACCGTGGAATTCGGATAAGGTCCGAAGCGCCCGGCGGGCGTGCAGCAAAACTGCGGAAGAGCGCCGACGCCAGAACCGGCGATCGTGCCGGCCACAAGCCCATCGGGGGTTGCGCAATAGCACTGGCTCCCCGCCGCCGGCGCTCCCCCGACCTCGCAACTGCCGAAGGAAGTCACGCACGTTGCTGCCGCAAGAGCGGCCTCCCAAGATCCGACGAGGAGCAGAGAGGCGGTCAAGAGGCACAGCTTCATCGCCGCTCGCCTTCCCTCTCAGATAAGAATGGGTCGCTTGCCGTAGAGCCCATCAGCAGGCCGGGCTGGAAGGCATTGATCGTAATCAGCGTGGGAACGCCATCCTGCACGTTCACACGGAAGCTCTCCATCGGCTTTCCCGAATAGGTAATCTCGAGTGGAACGGGGTCGACGCCGACCAGACCGCTCTCAGGGGCCGGTCCAAACTTGTAATAGGAGAGCGCGAATTTCTCCCCGACTTGAAACGGACGGTCGCGAACGATCAGCAAATAGACGTCGTGGATGGGGGTGCCTCCTGGCACCAGTGGCCGCTGCACGCTCTTGGTGAAATAGTCGGCGCTGATCCCTTCGTTGTCTTTGAGATTGAGGATGGCGACTTGATAGAAATTGCCACCGCGCCAGTTGGCATAGAGCCACCAGCCGATGGCGAGCGCCATCACGACGAGCCCAGTCCAGACGCTGCACAGGAAGTAGAACCGGTAGGTGCGCCGCTCCTCGGTCGACGCGGGGGGATTGGTTCGTGTGATCGCTTCTCGATAATAGCCGTGCGCCGTCCGCGTGATCACGAGGATGAACAGCACGGCAAAGAGGAAGGGACCGAACTGTTCAGCAAGCTGAACAGCTCTTTCGAATGCCGGAATTTCCATCCGACTTGCGTCCGGGCGCCGCTACACTGGACTAGCGCCATCATAGAAGACCGCGGCGTCACTATCAACGATTGCATGCGCTAAGGGCCCGCTCGGTTGGAATTACACGAGCTGCTAGGCCGGCGCGTTGGAATCCGGGCCGCGGCTTGCGCGCGTAGGCTCCGGCCCTGCCACATCAAGCGCCTTCACGTAGATGACCTTGCCGTCGCCTGGGGCGTAGAAATCGGGAAGCCGCGCCTCCTCGACAAAACCCATGCGCTGGTAGAAGCCGCGCGTTCCCGCGTAGCGGTCCGCCGAGGAGGTATCGACATAGATGTGTTTGGCGCCTGCCTTGCGCATGGCGGCCTCGGCCCTTGCATAGACATGGGCGCCAAGGCCCCTGCCCCGCTCCTCCGGCGCCACCACGATCCAATAAAGATCGAAGGAGCCCTGCGTGCCCTCGATCAGCCCGTAACAGGCATAGGCGACGAGCGTCGCCCCGCGCTCGGCGAGCACGAAGTGATAGCCCGAGCGGAGGCCCTTGGTCAGGCGCTCGGTGACCAGCTCGGCGGCGATGTCCACCTCGGCGCTGGAGAACATGCCGGTGCTGGCGACGAGCGAGCGCACGCGGCCGACATCGTGGGGCATTACCGCGCTCCGCCAGTCGAGCCCGTCGCGGTGGCCGCTCCGCGCGGCGGCGGCAGCCAGACCGCGATTGAGCGCGGGCGCCACCTGGCGCGCCGAGGATCGGCCGGTGACGAGCCCGTTGAAGAAGCTCCGCACATTGGCGCCGAGCGTACGCACGCGATAGCCGCCCTCCTGCACCACGAGCGTGGAATAGCCCTGTTCGCCGATCATGCGCCCGAGCTGCTCGAAATCCTTCGCCCGGTTCGGCCAGGTGCCGGTCGGATCGCCGCGCGCCGTGTCGAAGCCGGCGCATACCACGAGGAAGGAAGGCGCAAACCGCCTGATGCGGCGCAAGCCTTCGGCCACCGCGTTCCTGTGCTGCTCCGGCGTGATGTGCTCAGGCAGCGGGATATTGAGATTGAAGCCCGCGCCTTCGCCAATGCCGGTCTCGTCGCGGAAGCCGGAGAAATACGGATAGGCGAAGCTCGGATGGCCGTGGATCGAGACGGTCAGCACGTCGGCGCGGTTATAGAAGATCTCCTGCTGGCCGTTGCCGTGATGGTAGTCGATGTCGAGGATGGCGACCTTGCCGTAGCGCGCGAGAAGGTTCGCGGCGATGGCGCCATTGTTGAAATAGCAGAAGCCGCCGAACGTGCGCGTCTCGGCGTGATGGCCCGGTGGCCGCACTAGGGCATAGGCGAGGTCGCTGCCCTCGAGCACCTTCTCCGCCGCGGTGAGCGCGCAATCCACCGCCGAGCGCGCGGCAAGATAGGCGTTCTGGTTGAGCGGGGTGAAAGTGTCGATGCAGTAATAGCCGGCGAGAACCGTTTCGTCCTTCGGCGCCCGCGCCGGGTTCCGCGTCGGGAAGACATAAGGGTAGATCGACTTCTTCGGCCCGGCCATCAGGCAGGCCTTGCGGATGTAATCGACGAGCCTCCCGTCATGCACGGCGCGGATGTGCCGGTCCGAGTAGCGCTTGGCCGGCACCCTCTCGAACAGGCCCGACGCTTCGAGCTCGGACAGGATCGAGCGGATGCGCACCGGCGCCTCGACATAGCCCCTATCCTGCACGTGGTGGATGGTGTGCTCGTCATTCAGCACGAGCGCGATGTGCGGCTCGGATGTCGCGCGGACTTCGGCCTTCGCGGGGCGCCGCGACTTGGTGTAGCGCGGCTCGCGGAGTTTGATCGGGTCGTCCTTGATCGAATCGACCACCGTCTGCACGTAGTCGCCGGAAAGCCCGTATTTCCGCTCGAGGATGGCGCGCACCACCTTCCTCACCTTGTCGCGGCTCGGTAGATCGTTCGCGCCGAGCGGATCGAGCAGGAGATAGGGTGGATCGATGGCACCCGGCGTCACCGGAGTCTCGTAGACGGTATTGACGATCGGCCGTGCCCCGTAACGCTCGTAGAACTTGAGTCGCGCGGCGTTGCGGGCGCGGATGTCGGGGTTGGGGCTCAGCAGCGGGTCGTCCGGCAAGCTCTCGAAATAAAGCTGAGTGCCGAGCGCACGCGCCTCCTCGCGCACGCGCTCGTAGAGCGTGGCGCCGATGCCGTAGCCGGTGCGGCCCGGCGCCGCCGAGATGATCTCGAGATAGGAGAAGCCGATATCGGGGGCATGCAGCAAGAGTGCCACGCCGAGCGTCTGGTCGCGCGCGTTCTCCGCCACGAACAGGCGCGAGACGAAGCGGTGCTTGAGAGGGTTGGCGAGCTGCTCGGGCAGCTTGTCGATGTCGTAGGCGGGCATCGCCGGGAACTGCTCGCGCATGATCTTCTGCGCCGCCTCGATGGCCGAGCGGTTCACCGCCGTCGTCGCGTCGGCCACTTTGCGAATGCGAAGCATGGCCTAGATGCGAAGCACGTCAGGCCGTGGCGCGCAAGGCTCCAAGCGAGGCCTCGAGGATGCGGCCCACCATGGCGTCATAGGTGAGGCCGCCGTGCCCGGCCGCCGCGGCAAAGCCCGCGTCAGGGCTAAGGCAAGGATTGACGTTAACTTCGAGGATGAAGGGCTGACCTCGTGCATCGACCCGGAAATCGACGCGCGCATAGCCGGAGAGCTCGAACAGCCCCCAGCAGGACAGGGCAAGCTTTCTGAGCTGCGCGGCAAGCTCGGGCTCGCCCCGCTCCAGGCCGAAGTGGCGCGGCGTGCCGATATAGGCCTCGCTGTCGGGCGTCCATTTGGCGTCATAGCCGACGATCTTGGGGGCGCGGTTCTCGAAGCCCTCGAACACGATCTCGGCGATGGGCAGCACCTCGACCCCGGACGGCCCGTCGAGCAAAGCGAGGTTGAATTCGCGTCCCTCGATGAAGCTCTCGGCGAAATGGTCCGTGCCCCATTCGGAATTACGCTCGATGATGGTCTTGGCCGCGTCCCGCCCGCGCACCACCGAGGCCGCGTCGAGACCGAGCGAGCCATGCTCCCAAACCGCCTTGACGATGATCTTGGCATTGGGATCAAGCCCGGTCCCTTTGACGGACCACGCCGGCGTCGGCAAGCCGGCATGTTTCAGCAAGAGCTTGGTCGCGGTCTTCGATAAGGTCGCGAACCAGGCATTGGTGCTGGCTCCGGTATAGCGTAGGCCGAGCGCATCGAGCCGGGCCGGGACGAAGGGCGCAAGCCTGCCGTCGCCGCTCACCGCATCGACGAGATTGAACGCGACGAGCGGGCGACGGGGCGGCAAATCCTCGAGCTCGGCGAGATCGGCGCCGAGCGCCACGATCGGCGCGGCGAAGCCGAGGCGCTCAAGCGATGCCGCAACTGCCTCGGCAGCAACGATGGTGTCGAGCTCGTCGGGGCGGCTTTCCGTAGCCGCATGCAGGACAGGGACGAAGCCGCGCGTGCCCGCGCCCATCACGCGCGCTTCCGCGGGCGCTCCTCAGCGGGCCGCGCCAAGCCGTAGCGGGCAAGGCCCGCGTCGAGGATAATGCCGATTAGCTCCACGAACTCGATGCCGTTCTGCGCGGCAAGGATCGGCAGGTCCGAGTGCCAAGGATTGAGGCCGGCGAGCGGATTCGCCTCTAGGAAATAGGGCTCGCCCTTGGCGTCGGAGCGGAAGTCGATGCGGGCAGCATCACGGCATTCGAGCGCGCGATAAGCTTGCAGCGCACGCTGGCCGGCGAGAAGCGCCTCGCCATCGCTCGCCGGCGCATAGATGACGAGGTCCTCGCACAGCTCCTTGTTGTGCAGCGAATAGACATTGGCCTCGGCATTCTCTCTCAGCAGGATCTCGCACACGCCGAGCACGCGGGCCTGGTCGCCGTTGCCGACAATGCCCACGGTGAACTCGCGGCCCGGGAGATAGCGCTCGACCAGCGCCGGCTGGCGGTAGCGCTCGATCACGCGCGCCGTGGCGGTCTGGAGCTCGGCGGCCGTATGGACCAGCGAGGCGGCCTCGCAGCCTTTGCCGGTGCCTTCGGCCAAAGGCTTGACGAAAGCCGGGAAGTCGGCCCAGCCCAAGACCTCGCTCGCACTCCTCTCCGCCACAGCGAAGGCAGCCGTCAGGACGCCGGCGTCGCGGACAAGGCGCTTCGCCACCCCCTTATCGAGGGAGACAGCCATCGTCAGCGGGTCGGAGAAGAGGTAGGGCTGGTCGAACAGCTCGCACAGCGCAGGAACTTGCGCCTCGCGCGAGCGGCCCCTCACCCCTTCGGCGATGGAGAAGACGAGATCGAAACGCTCGCCAGCAGCAAACCGGGCGGCGAGCGCCTGCCCACGGCCCACGCGGATGGCCTCGCAACCAAGCGCTTCGAGCGCACCGGCGAGCTGGTCGATGGTCGCGACCGAGTCGAACTCGGCGATCTCCTCCTCTGAGAAGCCGAGCGCGCGATAGTCGTCGCGCAAATCGTAGACGAGGGCGATACGCATCAGAGCGCGCCCGCGGCCCGATCGGCACCGACAGTGCCGTCGGGATCGGTGTAGCGGTAGATCTCGCCCTCGAAGTTCTTGAGGATGAGATCGTCGCCTTCCCGCCCCACGACATAATCGGGGAGCAGCGGGATCTTGCCGCCCCCACCGGGAGCATCGATCACGTAGGTCGGCACCGCATAGCCGGTGGTGTGGCCGCGCAAGCCCCGCATGATCTCGAGCCCCTTGTCGACGCTGGTGCGGAAGTGCGACGAGCCCGAGATCGGATCGCACTGATAGAGGTAATAGGGCCGGACCCGACGCGCCAGCAGCCCGTGGAACAAGGGCTTCAGCGTCTCTACGGAATCGTTGATGCCCTTGAGCAGCACCGTCTGGCTGCCGAGCGGAATGCCCGCGTCGGCAAGGCGCGTCGTGGCCTCGGTGACCTCCGGCGTCAGCTCGGCCGGATGGGTGAAGTGAAGGCTCATCCACAGCGGATGATGTTTCCTCAGCACGCGGATGAGCGAGCGCGTCACGCGCATGGGCAGCACCACCGGCACTTTGGTGCCGAGGCGGACGAACTCCACGTGCTTGATGGCCCTGAGGCGGCCGAGCAGGTAATCGAGCCGCTCGTCGGAGAGCGTCAGAGGATCGCCGCCGGAGATCAACACGTCGCGCACCTCGGGATGCGCGGCGATGTAATTCAGCGCCTCCTCCCATTGCGGCCGGCTGAACGTGTAGTCGCCGCCAGCCTCGCCCACCATGCGCGAGCGGGTGCAGTAGCGGCAATAGGTCGAGCAAAAGCCGGTGGCCAGGAACAGCACGCGGTCCGGGTAGCGGTGCACCAGCCCCGGCACGGCGGTATGGCCATCCTCGCCGAGCGGGTCGTCGGCCTCGCCCGGTGTCTTGAGATATTCGGTGCCGACGGGGATATGGGTGCGGCGGAGCGGCTCGGACGCGTCCTCGCGCGCCATCAGGCTCGCGTAATAGGGCGTGATGCCGAGCGGCAGCGAGCCCTCGTGGCGGATCACCGCATCGCGCTCATCGTCGGACAGCACGAAGATGCGCTCGAGCTCGGCAATCGTCCGGATGCGCGCGCGGGCCTGCCAGCGCCAGTCGTTCCACTGTGAAAGCTCGACCTCAGGGAAGTGGCGCTTGCGGAACGCGCGCGTCAGCGGCCCGATGGGAAAGCGCTCGGCGCGCGTTGCCAGCGCGACGAGATGCGGTCCCGTTGCGGGCAAGCCCGCGGGCTTAAGAGCTTTGATCTGACGATGTGGTTTGGTGAGAAGTTGAGATGTCGCTTTTGGGCGACTGGGCGGCTCTTCGGCCTCGACCTGTAACAGATCCATGGGAAATGCGTCCCCTCCATGCTCTTGGCGGACCGCCGTGCGCCAACCGCCGATTCTGCGTCCAGCCAAAAGCGCGAGTCATTTCAGCGACCTCTTTATTAATTTCAAGTACCAATTGGGTCGCGGGCCGAACTTTTTCCCGCGCCCGTTGCTTGCTCGCCCGCCTGCCTTAATCTGCCGTCATCGGGCGACCGGAGGACCGCCGGCATGAGGACCTGGATGGCAGCTTTGACCTTCGTCTGCTGCTCGCTGGCGGCCGGCTCCGCCATGCCCGAATATCAGGGGCCTGATTATGCGAAGCTGAAGGCGCTGCTGCCGCCAGGGCCGGACGCCGCGCTATGTCTTGCGCGGAGCTATGACGCCGAGCACTTGCAGCAGCACCCGGAGCAGAAGGTTACCGAGCTGATCCTTTATATCCGCTACATCACGCTCGCCGAGGATGAGGCCACGCTAATCGCCTCGGACGATGGCGGAATCGAGAAGCAGTATTTCCGCTACGACTTCACCTTGGCCGCCAAGGTCAGGGATCGGAGCCAAACTCTCTATGCGAGCGGCGACTGCGCCTCCGCGGAAGGGATCGGCTGCGGGGTGGATTGCGACGGCGGCGGCATCGAGCTCGAGCCCATCGCGGGGAAGCCGGACGACCTCATGGTGCGGCTTGAGCGAATTCGCATGACGCTTGGCTGCGGCGAGGGCGAAGAGGTCGAGCTCGAGGGCGGGGCAGACGACAAGCTGTTCAAGCTTACCAAGGCCCCGCGCCCGCTTTGCGACGCCATGGAAGCACAAGCCCGCAAGTGATTCGAACGATTCGCTGTTTGGCGGCTATGCCCTCAGGGTGTCCGCCGCATCACCGCCACGAAGAAGCCGTCCGTGCCGTGGCTCAAGGGCGTCATCAGCAGCGTCTCATCGGAGCCATCGGCGGAAGGAAGCCGCTGGCTCGGCAGAGCCTCTTCCCAAAGCTGCCGCCAGGGGACGAACTTGAACTCAGGGTGGCGGCCGAGGAAGGCCTCGACCTGGTCGCGATTTTCGGCCGGCAGTACCGAGCACGTGATGTAGGCGAGACGCCCGCCCGGCTTGACGAGAGCAGATCCCTCCTCCAGCACCTCGCTCTGTTCGGCGAGCCGCGCCTCCAGCATCTGGGGGCCGAGCCGCCACTTGGCGTCGGGGCGCCGCCGCCA
>Ga0081455_10004396_pt1 | contig 15844 bp, 16 predicted proteins | sample TabmetS3T2R1_FD_70207 | JGI IMG/M metagenome (GOLD analysis project Ga0081455, IMG submission 70207) | Tabebuia heterophylla rhizosphere microbial communities from the University of Puerto Rico - S3T2R1 | ecosystem: Host-associated > Plants > Roots > Rhizosphere ... | reverse complement strand
CAGCAGGACCGCATGCTGTTCAACGGCGTGCTGCTCGGCATCACCGGGCTGCTCGCCATCTTTCTGACCGCGATCTTTGCCGCCAACCACAAGGCGATCTTCCCCGCGACCGCGCTCGTGGCCTGGGCGGCACTCGCCTATTTCTGCGTCGATTTCGGCTTCTGGAACAAGCTGTTCCCGGTCGGCCCCGACCGCACGGCGCTTTACCGCGCCGCCGCCGAGGCGGGCCTTGCCGCGAGCCTCGTGCTTTTCCTCTACGCCTTCCTGCGCATCGGGCTCTGGCATGTATGGATCAGGACCTTGTTCTGGTGCTGGATCGCCGCCCAGTTCAGCCTGATCTTCGTTGCCATCGTCGATCCCGCCTTCGCCTCAGGGCTCGCTCGCGCCTCGACCGTGGCGATCGCCGGCGTCGGCACGGCGCTCATCGCCTATCTTGCCCTACGCGGCCAGGACCGCGCGCTGGCGCTCATTCCGAGCTGGCTGCTGCTCCTCGTCTGGCTGTTCGGCGCGGCCATGATCGTGCTCGGCAAGCTCTCCGGCGACATCGTCATCTCCGGCCTGGTCGCGGGGCTGGTGCTGATCCTCGTCCTGCTCGGCTTCACCGTGACGCAATTCGCCTTCCGCGCCGGCGGCGGTCCGCAACTTGGACCCTTAAGCCTGGTGCAGATGAAGTCGCTTGCCGTCGACGGCTCCGGCACTCACGTCTTCCAGTGGCATGCAGGTCGCGATCTGATCACCGTGGCGGCAGAGATCGAGAAGGAGCTTGGGCTCGATCCCGGCAGCCTCAACGTCACCGTCGAGGACTTCCTCCAGCACATGCACGCTTCCGACCGCGAGCGCTTCCGCCTGATGCTGTGGTCCTTGCAGGAGAAGCTCGGCGGCGACCTTCAGACCGATTTTCGGCTCAGGCGTCACGACGGCACTTATCTCTGGTACGACCTCAGGGCGCATGCCGCCAAGAGCGAGAACGCGCGGCTGCTCCGCTGCGTCGGGCTGATGCGCGACGTGACCAGCGTCAAGCGCTCGCATGAGCGGCTGATGCACGACGCGGTGCATGACAGCCTGACCGGGCTCCCCAACCGCGAGCTGTTCATGGACCGCTTGCAGGGCGCCATCACCCGCGCGCGCGAGGGACAGGCCAACCGCCCCACCGTGATTTTCATCGACATCGATCGCTTCAAGAACGTCAACAAGAGCTTCGGGCTCGTCATCGGCGACTCCATGCTGCTCACGCTTGGGCGGCGGCTCGGGCGCCATCTCAACGCGCAAGATACGCTTGCCCGGCTCGGCGGCGACCAGTTCGCCATCCTGCTGATCTCCGAGGCCGACCCGCACCACGTGGCGACGCTCGCCGAGCGGGTGCGGCGGGCGCTCAGGACCCCGATGAAGATCAGCGCCAAGGAGATCGTGCTCACCGCCTCGATCGGCATCGTCGTCTATGACGGGAGTCAGGTAGCGGCTCAGGACATGCTCCGCGACGGCGAGCTCGCCATGCTGCGGGCAAAGCGCAGCGGCGCCGATCGTATCGAAATCTTCAATCCGTCGATGCGCGGCGAGGACGAGAGCAAGCTTCCGCTCGAAAGCGATTTGCGCAAGGCGCTCGAGCGCCAGCAGATCGCGGTGCTCTATCAGCCGATCACGCGGCTTGCCTCGAACCAGCTCGCCGGCTTCGAGGCGCTGCTGCGCTGGGACCACCCCACGCGGGGGCGGCTCGGCGCCGAGGACTTCATCCCGCTCGCCGAGGAGTCCGGCCTGATCGTCGAGCTTGGCAGCTATGTGCTGAGCCAGGCGCTGGAGGAGGCCGCCGGCTGGCACAAGCTGCTGCCGCGCGACCGCGATCCGCTCTTCGTCAGCGTCAATGTGTCGAGCCGCCAGCTGTTTCGCCAGGACATGGTGCAGGAGATCAGGCTGATGCTCGCGCGCGAGGCGGTGCCCAAGGGCACGCTCAAGCTCGAGATCACCGAGTCGCTCGTCATGGAGAACCCCGAGCGCGCGGTCGAGATCCTCACTTGGCTCAAGACCTTCGGCGCCAGCCTGGCGCTCGACGATTTCGGCACCGGCTACAGCTCGCTGAGCTACCTGCACCGCTTCCCTGTCGACACCATCAAGGTGGATCGCTCGCTCGTGCGCGACAGCGGGCTCAACGGCTCGACCCCGCTCATTCTTCGCTCGGTCATCGCGCTGTCGCATGAGCTCGGCAAGGAGGTGGTGGCGGAGGGCGTCGAGACGGCGGCCGATGCGAGCTACCTCCGTTCGATCGGCTGCGAATACGGACAGGGCTATTACTACGGCGAGCCGATGCCGGCGAAGGAGGTGGCGAGCCTGCTTGCCGCGCTCGCGAGCCATCGCAAGCGCAAGGAACGCGAGCGCGCCCACTCATCGGCCGCGCCCCAGGGTCTCGAGGTGAAAGTTGCTGGTCCTTCGCCGATCCCGGCTTTGCCTCGGCCATCGACGTCTTAGTACCAGATCTCAATAATCAGAGAGGTCTGACAACTGACCTCTGATTTCTGACACCTGAATCAGGCGTGGCCTGAATCGTTGACGAGGCGGATGGGGTCGATGCCGATCTTGCCGAGCGCGCGGGTATATTTGCGGTCGACCTCCGGATCGAAAATGATCTCCGGGTCGGCCGGGCAATTGAGCCAGCCGTTGTTTTGGATCTCGCTTTCGAGCTGGCCCGGCGCCCAGCCGGCATAGCCCAGCGCCAGCAGCGCCTTGTCCGGGCCGGTGCCCTTGGCGATATCGCGCAAGATGTCGATGGTCGCGGTGAGGCAGACGCTCTCGTCGATCGGAAGCGTGCTCTCGGCCTTGAAATAGTCGGCGCTGTGCAGCACGAAGCCGCGTCCGGTCTCAACCGGTCCGCCGAGATGCACCGCCATTGCGGTGAGGCCTTCGGGAAGCCTGATGCGCTCTTGCGGCGGCACGATGTTGAGCTGCTCGAGCAGCTCGGTGAAGCTGATATTCGGCGCGCGCTGGTTGATGATGATGCCCATGGCGCCGTCGGCTGAGTGCGCGCACACATAGATGACCGAGCGGGCGAAGCGCGGGTCGCCCATCGCCGGCATGGCGATCAAGAGCTGACCGTCGAGATAGAGGTCGCGTTGCGGCCGCTTGGATGCGCTACGAGCTGACATGAGACAAGACTACTCCAGTTCTGCTCCTATGGAAGAGGCAACGCTCAATTAAGGCTGAACGAGACATTTTCGTCGCATGCGGCTCACGAAAGAGTGAAACTTCGCGGGCTCGCTCCACGTCGCGCTGCCGCATCCTCGAAGCTAAAGTCGCGCCCCGAAGCCAAGTTCCGTCAATTCGCATGTCTGCACCCGCCTTATTCCAGAGCATCGTGGCATCGCCCAAGCTGCGCCTCGCAATTGGCGCAATATTGAGCATCGCCGGTGCCGGCGCTGCGCTCGCGGCCGTTGCGAGCCAATCGCCCTGGCTAGCTTCCTCTAATTCCAAGGTGCGCCTCGTCTCCGGCGTGGTCGAACTTGGCGGCAAGCCGGCGCTGCTCGCCGGCGTGCAGCTCCGCCTGGATAAGGGCTGGAAGACCTATTGGCGGAACCCCGGCGATTCCGGCGTGCCGCCGAGCTTCGACTTTGCGGGCTCCACGAACCTGGAACACGCCGAGGTGCTGTACCCGGCGCCGCACCGCTTTGCCGATGCGAACGGGGTGGCCATCGGCTATGACGACGAGGTGGTGTTTCCGGTAAAGCTCACCCCCGAGCGCGACGGCGAGCCGATCGAGCTCAAGCTCGCCTTCAACTATGGCCTGTGCAAGACGCTGTGCGTGCCGAACGACGTGAGCCTTGGGCTTGCGCTCCCCGCCGATGCCGCAGCGCGTCCCGGCGATGCGGCCCTTCTCGAAGCCGCGCTCGCCCGCGTGCCGAAGCCGTCGACCGCCCATGGTTTGCCGCGGATCGAAAACGTCGCCGCCGATCTTGACGGCCCGCAACCCCAGATTCTCGTCGATGCCGTCTTTGCCGGGAAGGCCACGGGGACCGACCTCTTCATCGACGGCGGCGAGACCTACGTGCCGGTGCCACAACCGCTTGGACCCGTCGTCGACGGCAGGCAGCGTTTCGCCGTCACCTTCAGCTCCGTCAAGGAGGCTTCCGCCATCAAAGGCAAGCAATTGACGCTGACCCTCGTCTCGGATCAGGGCTCAAGCGAAACGACCTGGACCGCAGACGCCACCTCCCCCTTTCAGGGGGAGGGGCAAGCCGGTATGGTGCCGCGCAAGACGGGCGAGCGTTCAGGAGAACAATGATGGCCCTTAAAGTTGGAGACCGCCTGCCGGAAGCCACGTTCAGAGTCGCGGGCCCCGACGGACTTGAGACCTTGACCACCAAGGATGTGTTCGCCGGCAAACGGGTTGTGCTGTTCGCCGTGCCCGGCGCCTTCACCCCGACCTGTCATTTGAAGCACCTGCCGGGCTTCATCGAGAGCGCCGACGACTTCAAGAAACAGGGCATCGACAGGGTGGTATGTGTCGCCGTGAACGACCCGTTCGTGCTCGCCGCCTGGGAGGAGAAGTCGGGCGGCAGGGAAAAGGTGCTGTTCCTCTCCGACGGCAACGCCGAGTTCACCAAGAAGATCGGCATGGATTTCGACGGCTCGGGCTTCGGCCTCGGCACGCGCTCCAAGCGCTATGCCGCGTTCGTCGATAACGGCGTGGTCAAGATCCTGAATGTCGAGGACTCGCCCGCTGTCGCCGAGGCGAGCACCGCCGCCAAGATCCTGGAAGCGCTATAGTTTCGTCCCCACGATCCCGACTTCAACTTTCGGATTTGCGGCTCCTGCGCCCAGTAGCTAGGAACGGCGCCATGCCCTGGCGGGCGAGCTCGTCGGCGCGCTCATTGTCGTCATGGCCGTGGTGGCCCCTGACCCAGTGCCAGCGCACGGTGTGGCGCTCCGATGCCTTTTCCAGCCGCGCCCATAGCTCGGCGTTCTTCACCGGTTTCCGGTCGGCCGTGCGCCAGCCGTTCTTCTTCCAGCTTTTGATCCAGCTCGTGATGCCGCCGCGCAGATAGTTCGAGTCGGTATAGAGCTCGACGTCCGAGGGGGCTTTCAGCGCCTCCAACGCCTCGATCGCCGCCGTCAGCTCCATCCGGTTGTTGGTAGTCATCGGCTCGCCGCCGGACAGCTCTTTGCGATGCGCACCGGATTGGAGGATCACGCCCCAGCCGCCTGGCCCCGGATTGCCTGAGCAGGCGCCGTCGGTATGGATCACCACCTTGGGCCGCTCTGCCATGCTTAACTCTCCTTGAGCCCGTAATCGCGATACGACTTCACCCGCTGATGGAACCGGAGTTTGCGCAGGTATTCGTTGGGGTCCTTGGTCTTCACCAGCGCGTTCGCGTCGGTGTTGAGCAGATCGTAGGTGCGGGTCAAGAGGAAGCGGAGCGCCGCACCGCGCGCGAGCGTGGGTAGGCTCCGGAGCTCCGGCGTGGTCAGGGGCCTGACCTTCTCATAGGCCTGCAACAGCGCGCGCGCCTTGGTGATATTGAAACTCGCGTCCTTCTCGAAGCACCAGGCATTGAGGCAGACGGCGACGTCATAGGCGAGCATGTCGTTGCAAGCGAAATAGAAGTCGATCAGCCCCGAGACCTTGTCGCCGAGAAAGAACACGTTGTCCGGGAAGAGGTCGGCATGAATCACCCCTCGCGGCAGGTCCGCCGGCCAACCGGCTTCGAGATGCGCAAGCTCCTTCTCGATCTCGGCCGAGAGCTTGGGCGTCACCTTGTCGGCGCCGCTGCCGATTGCGCCGAACAGAGCGCGCCAACCCGGCAGCGATAGGCTGTTCGCCCGGTGCATGGGGAAGTCTGCGCCGGCGACGTGAAAGCGCGCAAGCGCATCGCCGAGCCCCGCGCAGTGCTCGATGCTTGGCCGCCGCACCCACAAGCCCTCGAGGAAGGTGATCAGCGCGGCAGGACGCCCGGCAAGCTTCTTCAACGTGTGTCCCGCGCGGTCGTGCACCGGCAGCGGGCAGGTAATGCCGCGCGAGGCCAAATGCTCCATCAGCGCGAGGAAATAGGGGAGGTCCTCGGGATGAACCCGCTTCTCGTAGAGCGTGAGGATATAGGGCCCAGTCTCGGTGTGGACGAGATAGTTCGAGTTCTCGACGCCTTCGGCGATACCCTTGAACGAGGTCAGCGCGCCGATGGCATAGCTGCCGATGAACTTGTCGAGCTCCTCGTCGGAGACGTCGGTGTAGACGGCCATCTAGAGCGCCGGCATCTCTCTAAGCTCGCGCGGCAACTTGAAGGCGATGCTCTCTTCCGCCGTGGTGACGGTCTCGACCTTGGCATCGAAGCGCGCCTTGAAGGCGTCGATGATCTCGTCGACCAGCACCTCGGGCGCCGACGCTCCCGCCGTGACGCCGAGCCGACTGACGCCGCTGAACATGGCCCAGTCGATTTCGCTCGCGCGCTGCACGAGCATGGCATGCGGGCAGCCGGCTCGCTCGGCGACCTCGACCAGGCGGAGCGAGTTGGAGCTGTTGGGCGAGCCGACCACGATCATGCGGTCGCAGCGTGGCGCAATCCGCTTCACCGCGTCTTGGCGATTGGTGGTGGCGTAGCAGATATCGTCCTTGCGCGAGGTCACCATGAGCGGGAAGCGCTCCTTTAGCACGTTCACGATGTCCTTGGTGTCGTCCACCGAGAGCGTGGTCTGGGTGATCACCGCGAGCTTGTCGGCGTTCTTCGGCGTGAAGGAAAGCGCGTCGGCCATGGTCTCGATCAGATGCACCGCGCCGTCAGGCAATTGGCCGGTGGTGCCGATCACCTCGGGGTGCCCGGCATGGCCGATGAGCAGGATCTCTCGCCCCTCATGGAAATGCCGCTCCGCCTCGACGTGAACTTTCGACACCAGGGGGCAGGTGGCGTCGAGCACGAACATCCGCCGCGACCGCGCGGCCTCCGGCACCACCTTGGGCACGCCGTGCGCCGAGAACACGATCGGCGCGTCGGTCTCGGGGATCTCGTCCAATTCCTCGACGAAGATCGCGCCCTTGGCCTTGAGGCTCTCGACCACGTAGCGGTTATGCACGATTTCATGGCGCACATAGACCGGGGCGCCGTATTTGGCGAGGGCAAGCTCGACAATCTGAATGGCACGGTCGACGCCGGCGCAGAAGCCGCGCGGCGCCGCGAGATAGATGGTCAGTGGAGGACGGTCGGCGTGCCTCCCATTGGCCTTATTCGTGCCGTTCATCGGAGCCTCGGAAGTGTCGTCGAGCGAGCCGGAAACGGGCTGGCCGCAATGGAATCAAGTCTGGCCTTGTCGCGCCTAGGGACTGCGGATAGGTTTGCGCCCATTGGGGAAACTGGCAGCTCGCGACATCAAGCAAAGCAATTCTATGTCGCGCCCGGCATATCAGGCGGGGAGGCCTGACATGTCAAGCCGAGGACGGGGTGAGTTGAGGCGTACCGACGCGCTTTGGGGCTTGCGCCTGTGCTGCCTTCTTGGGCTGCTCTCAGTTCCATTTCTCCTCTCGGCCTGCGCCGTATCGAAGCTCTCCAGTCCCTTCCGCTCCGGCAGCGAAGATACTTCCGCTTCCGCCGTCACCGCGGACCGGCTGCTCGAGACGGCAAAGGCGGATACCGGCACCGACCTCCCGGGCGGCAACAGCTCCCATTGCCCGCAGGTCGTGGCCTGGCCGCGCGACCGGCTGCTCACCATCTACCAGCCAGGCCATGTCGGCGATCAGCTCTCGGTTGTGCATCGGGGCGAGATCACCAAGATGGCGCGCGAATGCCAGCTTTATTCCGATCGCGTGGTGGTCAAATACGGCTTTGCCGGGCGCGTGCTGCTTGGCCCCAAGGGAGGACCCGGCACGGTGCAACTTCCCATAAGCGTCCGCGTCGCGGGCTCCGACCAGAAGACGCTTGCGACCGACAAGATGAGCATCACCACGACCGTCCCGCAAGGCGACCCGGCCGGATATTTCTCGATGGTGCGGGAGATCGCCTTCCCCATTCAGGTCGGCTCGCGGCCCGAGGACTATAAAGTGTTCGTCGCCTTCGACCGCAACCAGGCCGGCTCGGGATAACCCGCCGAATCCAAGCGTTAAGCGGCCGGCTTCTCGGCGAGCGGGGACGCGGCGCCCCACTCTTTTCATTTTGATGACAAAAAACCGCTCCAGCCTTTTGCTAAATGCGAGCTTGGGCACGCAGCGCTTCATTAATTCGACCTGGTGCAGGAACCGCACCGCGTCGTTCACGTTTCAGCAAGTTACAGAGGGATTTGCAGCGCCAGTGCAAGAGCAGTCGTCGCCCTTAGGGCGCGCCGTCTTTGTCGACTCGTCGAGTTCGCTGCCTTCTGCGCGTTCCGTGGATAGCGTCAGTGACAGTTAAGAACGGAAGAGATGCGAATCTTTCCGCTGCGCGCATTTTGGCTGGAGAGATTCGGCAACGGGAGGGGTCGGTAAAGACCGGCGAGTCTCATGGGCCAACTTAAGCTCGTCCCCCAAGGCGACAAGACTGGCGGTCATCGCGGTGTCGCCGAGAAGGCCATCAGCCAGCCATCGAGTTCGGGAGAACGCGTGCGGCCGATGCCCCGCGTCGCAACCGCGGAGGTTACGCGAAATCCGCCGCGGGAACGCGACCCGCAAAATGCTGCCGAGCTGGACCGGCCCCCGGTCAAGGGGCCTGAGCCTAGGCCGCCGCTTACGCCTCTCCACCGCAAGCCGCAGACTTCTCCCGGATTGGCACTGAGCTCGGGGCTACGCCTCCTCATCGCTGGCCTCATCTTGGTGGCGCTGATCCCGAACCTGATCCTCGGAGCGATGTTCTTGTCCGGTACGTTCAGTTCGCCCTCGTCGAAACCGGAAACGCCCGCACCGGCGGCCGAGGCAGCTACTCCGCTCGCGGTGCTGACCGCCCCCCCAACCATCGAGGCGTCAGCTGGAGACGAGGTCGGTTTCCCGATTGCCTTGGACGGCACGGACGGCGTGCCGGCCCGCAGCGTCATCGCCATAAGCGGCCTGCCGCATGGAGCGAGTTTCTCCGACGGGCGTCCCTATGGCGAAGCCGAATGGAACTTGAGGTCGGATCAGATCGGCGATTTGCGTCTCATCTTGCCAGATACGGCGAGCGGCGAGTCTCGCCTCGCCATCAAGCTGATCGCGCCCGACGACAAGGTCATCGCCGACGCCGAGACGGTCGTCAAGGTAACGCCGGCGCCGACAGAGCAAGCTACGGAGCCCGATCATTCCGATGCGGCGCTCGCCGCGATCGAGGACCATGTCGGCGTGCAGGAGAGGCTTACCCCGGTGGAGGCGGCGACTGCCCCTTCCGGGGAGGTAGCGGCTGCGACCTCCGGAGAAGCAGCGACTGCGCCGTCCGAACCGTCCGCCGAATCGCCACCCGACGCTCCCGAGACGAGCGAAGCCAATCAAGCCGGGAATGACAAGGGCAGCGCCAACGTGGTCCGGCCGTCGGCCTACGTCAATTTTCGTGACGGCCCCTCGTCGTCATCGCGCATCCTCGGCGTGATTGCGAAGGGCGCCAAGCTCACCGTCAGCGAGCGCAAGCGCGGTTGGCTAAAGGTGACCGACCCCGCCACCTCGAAGGAGGGGTGGATCTACAGCGGCTATATCGAGGGCGCTCCCAAGTCACGCCCCCGCACCAGGCGAGCGGCCGCTCCTGCCGAACCGGAGCAAAAATCCGGGTCCTCGTTCTGGTCGAATCTTGGTCAGTGGCTGACCCAGTAGCTCCGGTCAAGGCCATCCGATTCAGCTTGCTGTTGAGGCGTCGACGCCCGCTCGGCGAGCCGTTGCCGCGGCCTGCATCGGCCTCCACGCGCGGCTGAACCAAGCCAATAAATCGCCTCAACATGGTCATCGGTGTACCGATTTATCGTCCTGTTTTTCCGTAACTTGGCCCGCGCGCGCAAGACGCGCAGACCGGCTTGAATCGTCGTCGGTCTTTTCTCCTCAAACACAATCAAATCAGGAGCGGGCACATCATGTTCAGAGTGCGTCACATTGCTTTTTCGTTGGCCATCCTGGGGATCGCGGCGTCGCTGCCGATCGACCTCGCTAACGCCAGGGGGCCCGCCCTTCAGCGGCACCTGCGTCACGCGTCGGTCGGAGGCAAGCCAGCGCGCTGGTGCGGATGGTGGATGAGAACGCAAAAGGGCGGGGGCCCGGAAATGAATCTTGCGCAGAACTGGAAGCATTGGGGGCGCCCGACGCGTCCACAAGTTGGCGCGGTGGTGGTTTGGCCCCACCACGTCGGTTTGATAACCGGCCAAACCGCTAACGGCCAATGGATCGTGCGTTCGGGCAATGACGGCGGACGCGTGCGTGAGCGGGTTCGGTCCGTGGCGGGCGCCGTGTTCCGCATCTAGCGCGCCATGATTCGCATCTACGCGCCATGAGAAGGGCTCCGGTCGCCGCTGGCGGCCGGGGCCTCTTTTTACCATTCACCGCCGGAGGAGAATGCCTAATTCAGACGCGACTTGAGTGCGTCGATGCCCTGCTTGACGAGCTTGTCCGCCGTCTCCGGCGTCAGCGACTTGGCGATCAGGCTCTGCGCCGCAGCGATTGCGGCGTCGGCGGCGGCGGTGCGCACCTCGCGCAAGGCGTCGGCCTCGGCGCGGGAGATCTTGTCCTCGGCGAGCTTCATGCGCCGCTCGAAATTCTCCTTCATCGAGCGCCGTGTCTCTGCGGCGAGGATCTCGGCCTCCTTGGCGGCCAGGCTGACAATGTCTTGCGCCTCCTTGACCGCGTCGCCCTGCTTCTGCCGGTAGTCGGCGAGCACCTTCGCCGCCTCCTCGCGCAAGCGCCTGGCCTCGGCGAGCTCCTTGGCGATCGCCGCGGACCTGGCGTCAAGCGCGGCAGCGATCTTCTTGTGCACGCCGAGATAGAGCACGACGCCCACGAAGATGAAGAACGAGATGGCGACCCAGAATTCGGGCTCGAAGATGAATTCCATCGCTCAGTCTTTCCGCGCGGCCTCAACCGCCTTGTCGATCTCGGCCTTTGGCGGCGCGGCTCCGATCAGCCGGCGCACGATGTCGGCGGCGACGTCCGCGGCCACGGCGTTGACATCCTTCATCGCCGATTTCTTGGCGGCGTCGATGCGGGCTTCAGCCTCGGCGCTTCGCTTGGCGAGATCGGCCTCGAGCTTGGCGCGCTCCTTGGCCGTCTCGTCCTTGAGCTTGGCGCGGCCTTCCTCGACGATAGCGTGCGCTTTTTGCTTCGCCTCGGCCAGCGCCTGCTCGTAGGCGGCGATGGCCTCCTCGGTCTGGCGGCGGAGTCTGTCGGCCTCGGCGAGGTCGCCCGCGATATGCGCGGCGCGCTTCTCGATCACTCCGCCGATGCGTGGCAGCGCGACATACACCATCAGCAGGTAGAGGATGCCGAAGGTGATGAGGAGCCAGACGAGTTGCGGCCCCCAGTCGAGCGGATTGAGTTGCGGCATGGTCGCGTCCTCGCGCCTAAGCCCGCCTCACGGCAGACTAGAACACGAACAGGATGATCAGCGCTACCACAAGGCCGAACAGGCCGGTGGCTTCAGCCAAGGCAAAGCCGAGCAGAAGATTGGCGAACTGGGTCGGCGCGGCCGACGGGTTGCGCAGCGCGCCTTGCAGGTAGTTGCCAAAGATCGTGCCGATGCCGACGCCGGCGCCGACAAGCGCGATCGAGGCGAGGCCCGCGCCGATCAATTTTGCTGCTGATGGATCCATTTCACTCTCCCTTGAGACGATGTGGCGATTTCCGTGTAAAGGCTAATGATGCATGTGCAGTGCATCGTTGAGATAGATGCAGGTGAGGATGGCGAATACATAGGCCTGGAGGAACGCGACCAGGATCTCGAGCCCGGTGAACGCCACCATGAAGGCGAGCGGCGCCCAGCCGCCGAGCAGGCCGAGCGCCACAACGAAGGCGCCGAACACTTTCAGCATGGTATGGCCCGCCATCATGTTGGCGAACAGCCGCACCGAGAGCGAGAGCGGGCGCGTCAGGTAGGAGATCACCTCGATCACCACGAGCAGCGGCAGCATCACGATCGGCACACCTTCCGGCACGAAGAATTTCAAGAACTTCGCGCCGTGCTTCCAGAAGCCGATCGCCGTCACACCGAGAAAGATGAAGGCGGCGAGCGCGAAGGTAACGATGATGTGGCTGGTCACGGTGAAGGAGTAGGGCACCATGCCGAGCATGTTCAGCGTGAGCACGAACATGAACAGCGTGAACACGAACGGGAAATATTTCATCCCGTCGGTGCCGACATTGTCGCGCACCATGTTGGCGACGAAGGTGTAGGAGAGCTCGGCGACCGACTGCACCCGCGACGGCACGAGCGCGCGATTGCGCATGGCGTAGACGGTAAACAGCGTGATGATGGTGCCGGCGATCACCATGAACAGAGCGGAGTTGGTGAAGGAGGCGTCGAAGCCGAACAGCTCGAGCGGGATGAGCCGCTTGATCTCGAATTGGTGCATGGGGTTGGGCAGGTGGCTGGCGCCGCCCGCTCCATGCTCTGCCCCTTCCGCGGCGTATGCTTCGATCACTGTCAAACGCCTCTAATCGTCATCGTCATCCACTACGGCCGGAGGCGCCTTGCCCTCTAGCGGCTTGACCTCCGCCTGCATGGCCTTGGCGCTCCGTACCACATTCATGATCCCGGCGGTGGCGCCCAATGCCAAGAACACCACCATCAGGAACGGCGCCGAGCCGAACAAGCGGTCGAGCGCCCAGCCGATGAAACCCCCGACGGCCACACCCGCGATCAGCTCGGTCGCTAGCCGAAGCGCCTTGCCGAGTGCCGCGCCGCGCGCCTCAGGCTCCGGCGTTGGCGCCGGTGCGCGCCTTGCCTTCGCCTCCGCCAGCTGCTCGCCAAGCGCATCGAGCCGCTTGCGAATACTCTCGGAGTCACGGCCGCTATGCTCGCGACCGGACTTGTTTTCGGCTCCGGCCATTGGCACTGCTCAATTTCCGGGGAGGCCTTGGGGACCGGCTGGTCCTTAAGCTTGGCGGGCACTTTAGTTTGCGATTTCCCCCTGTCAAGGAAGTCGGAGGGTTCGGTCGGGACCCGGAAACCGGCGGAACTGCGCGATAGCGCCAGTTGTGCTAGCATCTGCGAGAATTTGGAGTCGGTAATGAACGCCAAGACCAAAGCTCTCAGCCAAGAGGCGAAGAAGCTAAGTCCTGAAGAGCGCATCGAGCTGATCGAGGAGCTTCAGCGCAGCCTCGATCCGACCGATCCTGAAATCGATCGCGCCTGGGCCGAAGAAGCGCGCGACCGCCTCGCCGCCTATCTGCGCGGCGAGATGGAGGCCACGCCGTTCGAAGAGATATTGCAGAAGTACGTCAAGCGGTGACGGTTAGGTTCGTCGACGCGGCTGAAGCAGAGTTAGATGAGGCGTTTCGCCACTACGAGAGCGAATCCCCTGGCCTTGGTGCTCATTTCCTGACCGAACTCACGATAGTCGTGAACCGCATTCTGGAGTTTCCAGACGCCTGGCAAAAGCTGGAAGGCGGGATTCGCTGCTGCCGGTTTAAGCGATTTCCCTATGGCGTCGTCTACGCGGTGCGGTCGAACTACATCGTGTTGCTTTGAGTCATGCATCTGCACCGCAAGCCAATGAGTTGGCGAGGCCGGTTGAAAAAAGCTTAGCTCGCGTCGCGGAGGCGCTCTGCCGTCTCGAGGTCGACCGAGACCAGCTGGCTCACGCCGCGCTCGGCCATGGTCACGCCGAACAGTCGGCTCATGCGCGCCATGGTGAGCGGGTGGTGGGTGATGATCAGGAAGCGCGTGTCGGTCTCCTTGGCCATCTCCTCCATCAGGAGGCAGAAGCGCTCGACATTGGCGTCGTCGAGCGGCGCGTCAACCTCGTCGAGCACGCAGATCGGCGAGGGGTTGGTGAGGAACACGGCGAAAATCAGCGCAAGCGCCGTGAGTGCCTTCTCGCCACCGGACAGCAGCGTCAGCACCTGCGGTCGCTTGCCGGGTGGGCAGGCGAGGATCTCCAGCCCAGACTCGAGCGGGTCGTCGGAATCGACGAGCTTGAGCTCGGCCGTGCCGCCGCCGAACAGCGTCTGGAACAGCCGCCCGAAATGGCCGTTGACCGTGTCGAAGGCTTCGAGCAGGCGCTTGCGGCCCTCGCGGTTCAAATTGGCGATGCCCTGGCGGAGCCGCTGAATCGCCTGCTCGACGTCCGCCTTCTCGCGTTCCATCTCCTCGAGCTTGGCGGCAAGCTCGGCCTCTTCCTCCTCGGCGGCAAGATTGACGCCACCAAGCCGCTCGCGGTCGCCCTTGAGCTTGACGAGCCGCGCCTCGACTTCGGCGAGCGGCGGAATCTCCGCCCCTGGCTTCAGGCCGGCGAGTGAGAGGCAATCGTCGGGCGCGCAGTCGAGCTGATCGCGGATCGCCTTCGCGCAGTCGCTCCGACGCTCGCGCGCTCCCTCAAGCATGGCCTCGCTCCGTGCGCGCGCCTCGCGCGCGGCAGACAACCGCTCCTGCACGTCGCGCAAGCCTTTCTCGCGCTGCTTGAGCGCGGTCTCGGCGACGGCGAGGTTGTCGGCGGCCTTGCCCCGCTCGCGCTCGGCGGCGGCAATAGCATCGAGCAGCTTCGAGCGTCGTTGCTCGATCTCGGCGGGAAATTTGGCAAGCGCCGCAAGGTCCGCGCTGGTCTCCTCCTCGCGCGCGCGCAAGGTGGCGATCTGCTCCCGCGCATTGGCGATTCGCTTCTGCCAGAGTTCTTCCTCGGCGGAGATCGCCTCCATGCGCTCCTGCCGGAGCCTCACTTCTCGCTCGAAGCCCCCGAGGGCAGCCTCGGCGCGTGCCGCAACCGATCGGCTTGAAGCGGCTCTCGCTTGTGCATCCTCGAGCGCCGCTTCGAGCGCCGCCAGCGGCGCGAGGGCCATGAGCGACGCCTCGATCCGCCCCCCATGCTCGCGCGCCTCGTCCTGTGCCGCCCGCGTCCTGGCAACGGCTTCGGCAAGCGCGCCGAGCTGCTTGGAATAGCTTTGCGCCGCGTGTTCCGCCGCGGCGATCGCGTCGCGAATGCGGTCGAGCTCGGCATGGGCATCCTTCGCGGCTTGGCGCAGCGATTTGGTCTTGTGCGCGGCGGTCTCCAACCTGCTTACCGCTTCGGCGAGGTCGGCTTCGGCAGATTTGGCGCGGGCCTCCGCCGCGGACCGCTCTACCTTGAGAGCCTCCAGCCGGCTTCGCTCGATGAGCCGCGCCCCGGCGGCGCTGGCGGCGCCGGCCTTGACGCTATAGCCGTCCCAGCGCCAGAGATCGCCCTCGCGCGAGACGAGGCGCATGCCCGGCGAAAGTTGCTTCGCGAGCTTGGCGCCTTCTCGCGCCTCGACAACACCGATCAGCGCAAGCCGCGCCGCAAGCGCGGCCGGCGCCTTGACGAAACGCGCGAGCGAATGCGCCTCCGGCGGGAGATGTGGGGCAGGAGACTCAGCGCCCGCCCAGCGCACCGGCGCATCGGCGTTTGTCGACGCGTCAAGATCGTCGCCAAGCGCTGCGGCCAAGGCGCGCTCATAGCCGGCCTCGACTTCGATCGACGCCAGCACAGGCGGAAATTTTGCGTTGGCGGGCGGGGCGAGCTTATCCAGCGCCTTCACCTCCGCCTCGATCTGATGGAATGCTGCATCCGCCCCACGCGACGCGCTCCAAGCGGCTTCGTCAGCGACTTCGGCGCGCTTCAGCGCGGCTTCGGCATCCGCCAGCGCCGCGCGCGTTTCGCCGCTGCGTTTGTTGGAAGCGTCGGCAGCGGCATTCGCATCGGCTATGCGCTCGGCGAGCGAGTCCTCGCTCGGCAGCGCGCCGATTTGTGAAACGAGCGCTCGCTTGCGTTCCTCCAGGCGCTGCAGACG
>Ga0081455_10004395_pt1 | contig 15848 bp, 12 predicted proteins | sample TabmetS3T2R1_FD_70207 | JGI IMG/M metagenome (GOLD analysis project Ga0081455, IMG submission 70207) | Tabebuia heterophylla rhizosphere microbial communities from the University of Puerto Rico - S3T2R1 | ecosystem: Host-associated > Plants > Roots > Rhizosphere ... | reverse complement strand
CTTTACGCCGCAAGCTGCAGGGAATCAAGTTCGCAATTTCGAGCCCGCTCGGTTTAAACCAGAGATGGAAGCTTTCATCGACGGACTTTTCTTAGTTTTGCAGTGGAAGGCTTTCAGCCTGATGATGGTCGGCATGGCCGTGGGTTTCGCCGTCGGTCTGCTTCCCGGGATTGGCGGCGCGGCAACCCTGGCTCTGATGATTCCCTTCGTCTTCAAAATGAGTCCCGTCGAAGCCTTTGCCTTCTTGCTGGGAATGCACTCCGTAGCGGCAACAACGGGAGACATCACATCTATCTTGTTTGGAGTTCCGGGTGAGGGGTTGTCCGCTGCCACAGTCGTGGACGGTTACCCCATGGCAAAACGCGGCGAAGCCGGCCGGGCGCTCGGTGCCGCATTGATGAGCTCTCTGGTTGGCGCTTTGATCGGCGCGCTGACTCTCGCTCTGGCGATCCCCATCGTCCGGCCGCTGGTTCTTACGTTCGGTTCCCCGGAACTTTTTATGCTCTCGGTAATCGGCATCGCCTGCATTACCTCCCTTAGCGGTTTGAGCCTGAGAGCGCAGCTGCGCGGATTCGCTATGGGATTACTGGGACTTTTGCTGTCCACCATCGGGCAAGAGCGGCAGTCGGGATCGCTCAGGTTTGATATGGGACTCATGTACCTCTGGGAAGGTCTCGATCTGGTGCCGGTCTTGGTTGGCATCTTTGCCATCCCCGAGCTCGTTGATCTGGCTGTCCGCGGGACCTCAATAGCGGGTGACAAGGTGCCGGCAAACTTGAGCAGCGGAGTTATGGAAGGAATCAAAGATACATTCCGCCATTTCTGGCTCGTTTTTCGCTGTTCCGCAGTCGGTGTCTTTGTTGGCATCATGCCAGGGGCAGGCGGAGGTGTAGCGCAGTGGATGGCCTACGCGCATGCAGTGCAGAGCGCTAAAAACGCAAAGGAGCGTGAGCAGTTTGGTAAAGGCGATGTCCGAGGGGTTCTGGGGCCAGGCGCGGCTAACAACTCCAAGGAGGGAGGCGACCTCATCCCGACGATCGCCTTCGGCGTGCCCGGAAGCGGGGCGATGGCGATACTTTTAGGTGCTTTCATGATCATGGGGCTGATTCCTGGTCCCGACATGTTGACCAAACACCTGACTGTAACCTACTCGATGGTCTGGACCTTAGCGATTGCCAATATCATCACCGTGCTCTTGTCACTTGCAGTGCTGAACCATCTGGCGAAGCTCACTTACATCAGAGGCGGACTCATCATTCCGTTTGTCTTGCTTCTGGTTTTTGTCGGCAGTTACACCGCTAATAACCATATCGCCGATTTGGTCGTGACCTTTTGTTTCGGCTTGCTCGGCTACATCATGGTGCGACTGGGCTGGCCCCGACCTCCGCTGGTTCTGGGCTTTGTTTTAGGAAAACTTGTGGAAACGTATCTCTTCATCTCGGTGTCGCGGTATGGTTTTGCCTGGTTGAGCCAACCGCTAGTCTTACTCTTGATCGGGCTCATGGTGGTTGTGATCGTTTATCCTTTCGTGCGAGAGAAACCGGCTTGGGCCGGAGGCGGCGATTGATGGAAAAGAAAGGTGATTTGCTTTTTAGCATTTTCCTTATTCTAGTGGCAGGCTATGCCGCCCTCTCCGCTTCGCAGTGGTCATTTAAAGCCGGGTTCTTTCCTCTCGTCATTGCCGTTCCGCTCATTATCCTTACAATCGTTCACCTTGTATTGGAATTTTTTGGCGGAGCAGAAAAAGCGAGCGGTCCCGCAGTCGAAGCGGAGTTCACCACGGAAGTGGCACCCGAGGTAGCTCGCCGCCGAGCCATCGAAACCTTCTCCTGGATTGCCGGATTTATCCTGCTAGTTTTTCTGTTGGGTTTCCCGCTTGCGGTTCCGCTCTTCATGATTTCTTACCTGACCTTCCAAAGCCGCACGGGTTGGCTGCAATCGACCGTGCTGACAGCAGGAGCTTGGGGCTTCTTTTATTTTCTCTTCCAACGGCTCCTCAACCTCCAATTCGAGACGGGAGTAATCCAGAGCTGGATGGGTTTGTAAAAATATTGGTTATTCCGGGGTTTTCTGTGAAGAAGTCTTCACCGCAGAGTCACAGAGTTCGCAGAAATCGAAGAATGTTTTTACTCAAGAACTCTTTACTCCGTGTTCTCCGTGCCTCAGCGGTGCAATCTGCGAATCCTGCTTCACAGGAAAGCCTGAAGACCCAAGATATTTAAAGGAAGGAAGGGAGACTTGCGATGAAGCGAAGCAGTGAACGTATCTTGACGACTCACGCGGGGGCGCTGCCGCAGCCGGCTGACTTAAAGCAAATGCACACCGCGCAGACCGCCGGTCAGGCTGTCGATCAGAAGGCTTTCGCTCAGCGGGTACGCGAAGTGGTCGCACAGGTCGTCAAGAAGCAGCTCGACTGTGGCCTCGATATTATTAACGACGGCGAAGTTGGCAAATCCAATTTTTCCCGTTATGCGCGGGAGCGTCTCTCGGGCTTCATTGAACGAGAAGTGAGACCGGAGGATCGGGCCTCGACGATTTTCGCCCGCGACATGGTGGAGTTCGGCGATTACTTCAACAACCGGACAGGCAGCAACCGCGGCGATAATATCAAGCGAGTCTTCTGCAACGGGCCGCTAAAGTATGTCGGTCAGAAGGGGTTGCAACAGGAAATAGATGATTTCAAGGCCGGGCTCCAGGGACAAAAATACGAGGAAGCTTTTCTCCCCGCCATCGCTCCCGGCACCATCGAACATTGGATGAAAAACGACTACTACCCCAACGATGAAGCCTATCTGTTCGCTATCGCCGACGCCATGCACGAAGAATACAAAGCGATCGTCGATGCCGGTTTCCTGCTTCAGATCGACGATCCCGACCTGCCTGACGGTTGGCAATTCATGTCGCAGATGTCTGTGCCGGAATATCGCAAGTATGCCGAGCTGCGCGTCGACGCGCTCAACCACGGTCTCAGAGATATCCCGCTGGACAGAGTGCGCTTCCATACCTGTTGGGGCAGTTACCACGGTCCCCACAAATACGACATTCCACTAAGAGATATCATCGATCTGATCTTGAAAGTGCGAGCCGATACCATTTCCATCGAAGCCGCCAATCCGAGACACGAGCACGAGTGGCGGGTTTGGCAAGACGTGAAACTACCCGAAGGAAAAGTCCTCGTGCCCGGTGTCGTCGGCCACGCCACCGACATCGTCGAGCATCCGCAGGCGATTGCCGACCGTCTGGTGCGCTATGCCAACATCGTCGGCCGGGAAAACGTCATGGCAGGGACCGACTGCGGCCTCGGACCGCGGGTGGGCGATCCGCAAATCGCCTGGGCAAAGTTCGCGGCCATGGCTGAAGGCGCCCGCATCGCGACCAAGGAACTGTGGGGGCAATAAAGAACCGCTCAGAAAACCTTTTGCGTTCCATGCGTGCTCCTTGAAAAATACCGCGCGGACGAGCTTCGGTCAGTTCAAGAACCCTCGATTACGTCATTCCAGCATGGAGTGCTGGAATCCAGGTTGACATGGACGTTTCCGGACGCATCCTTATGAACCTCGATGCCAGCTATCAATGCCGGCATGACGAAGATCACGTTTTCCATTCTCCGTAGGTGAGCGTAAGCTCGTGAATCACTTTGTAGTTAAGATCAGAGCCAATGGGGTCTCTCGTCCAAGAGTTAAACAAACGTTGACATAAGGCACCGCCGCAGATTAGATTGAACGGCCTCAATAGGAGGACTCGCGATGAATGCCCGTTGGAATCCGCGATGGCTTGCCGTTACCTCGGCATTTTTCTTACTCCAGCTTTTCGCCAGCGCGGCGCAGGCGCAGCAGCCGCCCAAATCAGTCACGATCGGAACAAATCCGGCCGGGACTGTCTTCTATGCGCTGGGCGGAGGTCTGGCCAGTGTGATAAGCGGCTCCGCTCACTTTCAGGCAGTGATCCAACCATACACCGGTACAAGCACCTTCCTACCTTTGCTCGACAGCGGCGAGATTGATTTTGGTGTAATTAACGCGGTGGAAATGAACCTCGCCTATCAGGGGCCAGCGCGGTTTAAAGTCAGCGGCCGAAATCCCCTGCCGCACGTTCCGAACACGAGACTCATCATGCGTGGCTCGCCATTGCAGGTAAGCTTAGTCGTCAGGAAGGACTCCACCATCAAGACGGTTCAAGATGTTAAGGGCAAGCGAGTGACCGGAGAATACCCAGCCAACATTGCAATCTGGTACCATGTTTTCACGGGGCTCGCGAATGGGGGGCTGACGTGGGATGATGTTAAAGTCGTGCCCGTTCCGGCGGTCAACGACGGCGTCGACGCGGTGGTTCAAGGACGAGCCGACGTGAGCAACCACGCCATTGGGGCGGCCAAGATCAAGGAAGCGGACGCTTCCGTCGGGGTTCGGTTCGTTTCCCTGGATTGTTCCCCCCAGGGAGAAGAGCGGGTTAAAAAGGCGGTTCCCGGATATTATGTTACGACAATCAAGTCAGGTTCATCTACGGGAGTTGTCGGCGACACTTGCGTTCTTACTTATGACATTTATCTTGTCGGTCATAAAGCGCTCCCGGATCAAGTTGTCCAAGCCGCGCTGAAAGCTGTCTGGGACAATGTCGATAAACTTCCTCCCTTGCATGCGAACTTCAAAGACTGGACGCGTGAGCGCGCCGCTTCTGCCGATGTGACGATTCCATATCATCCGGCGGCCGTGCAATTCTTCAAAGAAAAAGGCGCCTGGACTGCGAAAATGGACGAGACGCAAAAGAGGCTGCTGGCGCTGAACCCATGAGTTGCATGAAAGTAAATGCAGGTTGGAGTAATGGAGTAATGCATCTAATCCCAATACTTCATAACCAAATTCCCACGAGCGGTGCGACCCGGAGATCGGAGGGCTTATGATTAAGCGGTACAACGTACTCGCTTGCTCGACCGGCGTTCTGTTGGTGCTCTTTTTGTTCGGTCTCGGTTTGGCACAGGGACAACAGCTGACCAAGTCAGTGACGATGGGCACGAATCCGGCCGGGACTGTTTTCTATGCAGTGGCCAGTGGACTGGCTAACGTGATAAGCGGCGCCGCGCCCTTTCAAGCGGTGGTTCAGCCTTACACCGGGACGAGCACCTTCTTGCCGCTCCTCGACAATGGTGAACTCGACCTCGGGGTCGTCAACGCAGTTGACATGGGACTCGCCTACCAGGGGCCGGCTCGGTTTAAGATCGGCGGCCGAAACCCCTTTCCCCACGTCCCTAATACGAGGCTGTTGATGCGCGGATCACCGCTGATGGCAAGCCTTGTGACCAGGAAGGATACCGGAATCAAGACCGTCCATGAAGTTAAAGGGAAGCGAGTCACTGGCGAATATCCCGCTCACCTCGCAGTGTGGTACAGCGTCTTCGGCAGCTTGGCCAGCGGAGGATTGAGCTGGGATGATGTCAAAGTCGTGCCGGTACCCGCCGTCAACGAAGGAATAGATGCACTGGTTCAGGGACGGGCTGACGTCAGCAACCACGCGGTCGGCTCGGCAAAAGTAAAGGAAGCCGATGCCGCGGTTGGCGTGCGCTACGTTTCTCTGGATTGCTCCCCTCAGGGTGAAGAGCGCATCAAAAAAGCGGTTCCTGGTTATTATCTCACCACTCTCAAGTCCGGTTCGTCCACCGGAATCGTTGGCGATACTTGTGTCCAATCGTATGACATTTACTTTGTCGGTCACAAAGCGCTTTCGGGTCAGACCGTTCAAGCTACGCTGAAAGCTCTCTGGGACAATGTCGATAAGCTGCCTCCCTTGCACCCGCAATTTAAGGATTGGACACGCGAGCGAGCGGCGTCTCCCGACGTAACGATTCCGTATCATCCGGCAGCCATTGATTTCTATAAAGAAAAAGGAGCCTGGCCCGCAAAAATGGACGAAACGCAAAAAAAGCTCCTGGCGTTGAATCCGTGAAGAACAGTACAGAGCGGAGCAATGAAGCGATTGGCGCAACGAGACAACTGAGCAAGGTTTCCACCAGTTAAATAAACTGAAGATTGGAGGCCGTATGACTAGGCGATGCGACGTACGCGCTTTCTCGACTGGTGTCCCGCTGGTGCTTCTCCTACTCGCCCTCGACGTTGGGCAGGCGCAACAGCTACCCAAGTCGGTGAACATCGGCTCCAATCCGCCGGGCTCTGTTTTCTACGCCCTAGCGAGCGGACTGGCCAAGGTCGTAAGTGAAGCCACGCCCATGCAGATGGCCGTGCAGCCCTATACCGGGACCAGTAGCTTCCTGCCGCTCCTAAACAGCGGTGAACTCGACTTCGCCATCAACAACTTCGTGGACTTGGCGCTAGCCTATCAGGGGCCGGATCGCTTGAAGATTGGCGGCCGTAACCCATTTCCTCACATTCCCAATGTGCGGCTGGTAATGCGCGGCTCCCCTTTCTTGGTGGGGCTGGTCGTGCGCAAGGACTCCGCCATCAAGACCATCCACGACATCAAAGGCAAACGGCTCACCGGAGAGTACCCGGCCCAACTGGCTAACTGGTATATCACATTCGCAGCCCTTGCTGGCGCGGGGCTTAGCTGGAAGGATGTAAAAGTTGTTGCCGTGCCGGCGGCCAACGAAGGAGTCGATGCCTTAGTCCAAGGCCGTGCGGACGCCGCTCTGCATGCGCTAAACTCCGCCAAGGTCAGAGAGGCGGATGCATCAGTCGGAGTGCGCCACCTCACGATCGACTGCTCTCCGGAGGGAGACAAGCGCATCCGCCAGGCAGTTCCCGGCTACTACACGAGGATGGTCAATGCTGGAGGCGGCACCGCGGTGGTTGACGACACCTGCTTCGTCGCGTTCGACATCTGCCTGACCTCGAGCATGACGGCTTCCGACACCGTGGTGACAACTGTTATCAAAGCCGTCTGGGACAATATAGAAAAACTGCCGCCCGCGCACCCGGCCTTCAAGGAGTGGACCCGAGAGCGGGCGGTGGACACTGACGTGACCATCCCCTATCATTCAGGGGCCATTTCCTTCTATAAGGAGCAAAAGCTCTGGTCTACCAAGATGGATGAGGTGCAAAAGAAGTTACTGGCGCTTAACCCTTAATATCGATTTCAACCCACGGAGGAATCAATGTTGCGGAAAACCATTGCAGGAATGATCTTATCGCTGGCTGTTCTCCTGTCACAACCGGCATGGGCTCAGTTGCCCAAGTCGGCCGTCATCGGGACGAACACGCCGGGCACAGTCTTCTACGCGCTGGCGGGTGGGCTTGCAAAAGTGGCCAGTGAGGCAGGGCCGGTTCAGACCACGGTCCAGCCGTACACAGGAACCAGCACGTTTCTTCCGCTTCTTGACAATGGAGAGCTAGACTTCGGTATCGTGAACGGCGTCGACATGGGAATGGCTTATCAGGGCCCGCAAAGACTCAAGATCGGGGGTAAGAACGAGTTTTCGCATTCTCCCAATACGCGGTTGGTGATGCGCGGCGCTCCCCTGGTCATTGGACTGCTGGTCAAGAAGGACTCACCTTTGAAGAGCGTCCACGACATTAAGGGAAAGCGGGTGACGGGCGAGTATCCCGCTCATCAAGCGGTCTGGTTTAACATGTTCGGTATGATGGCGAGCGGCGGGCTCACCTGGAAGGACGTGAACGTGGTTCCCGTGCCCGCGGTCAATGACGGTATCGACGCTCTGGTCCAAGGGCGTGCCGAGGTTACCGCCGGCGCCCTGAACATGGCTAAGATCAGAGAGGCTGATGCGTCCGTTGGCGTGCGCCATCTGCCGCTCGACTGCTCACCGGAAGGTGATCGACGTGTCCGTCAAGCCGTGCCTGGCTACTACACGAGGATCGTCAAGGCCGGAGGTGCCGCTGCGGTAGTTGAGGATACCTGCACGGTTGCCTACGACATCTACTTCGCTACCCACAAACGGGCTTCTGATCAGTTGGTAAATGCTATTCTCAAGGCTATCTGGGATAACGCAGAGAAGCTCCAGCCGATGCACCCGGGCTTCAAGGAATGGACGTTAGATCGAGCGGCCTCTGCCGATGTTACGTTGCCCTATCATCCAGCAGCGATCAAATTCTACCAGGAGAAGGGAGTATGGAAGAAGGAAATGGATCAAGCACAACAGAAGCTTCTTGCTCTGAACCCATAGCACTAAACAGTTTCGAGTTTCGCGTCTCGGGTTTCAAGTTAAACTCAAAACTTGGGACTCGGGACTGAAGACTGCGAACGCGCGAGTGCCAGCGTGAGTGACGATTACATTCTCACCTCCAAGTTCAGGACCCTCACTGGATGGCCCAGAGCACTCCTGCAGGGACTTCTGTACGCTCTCACGATCCTCGGCGCCCTGTGGGCCTTGGAGATCCATCACAGCCTTGCCTTGGCTTTCTTCAAAGAACAGTATCTGGCTCTCTTCTTGGCCCTCGGACTAGGAAGTATCTTCCTCGGAGTAAAAGCGCGGACCACAGAGCTTGGTGATAAGGTACCTTGGTATGACTGGCTTCTCGCGGGAGGTGGTTTTCTCGTGGGCCTCTATGTCACAGTCATGTATCCCACCATCGCTTACCGGCTCGGTGTTTTGTCCCCAGACCGTTGGCTTTTAGGCGGACTCGCTATCCTCTTGATTCTCGAAGCCACTCGGCGTATTGCCGGATGGGGCCTGGTGTGGTGCGCTTTGCCATGCATTCTCTACGCTAAGTTTGCATATCTACTTCCGGGGCTGCTTTATGCCAAAGGCTCCTCTTGGGAGCGCATCGCCAGCTACCTTTATCTCGACGCCAGCGGCATCCTTGGTCTTCCATTGAACGTGGCCGCAAGCGTCATCGTGGCATTTATCTTCTTTGGCCGAGCCCTTTATGCCGTGGGCGGAGATAAGTTCTTGACCGACGTAGCGCTCAAGATCATGGGACGCTATCGCGGAGGCGCCGCGAAGGTGTCGGTCGTTTCTTCCGCCCTCTTTGGCACCGTTTCGGGAAGCGCGGTGGCCAACGTGGCGGTCGACGGCGCCATCACGATCCCGTTGATGAAGCGCACCGGCTACCCTCCGCATGTAGCGGCGGCTATCGAGGCGGTGGCATCAAATGGCGGGCAGATCATGCCGCCGGTGATGGGCGCGGCTGCTTTTCTCATCGCGGAATTTCTGAATATTTCCTATGGCCAGGTGGCGCTGGCCGCCGCGATTCCTGCTTGCCTCTATTATTTGGCGCTCTTCACGCAGGTAGACCTGGAGGCGGCGAAGCATGGCCTCGTCGGGCTGCCCGCTGAGCAGATTCCAAAATTCCGAGCCACGATGAGACGCGGCTGGGTTTTTGTGATTCCGCTTTCGCTCCTGGTCTACACCCTGATGATTGCCAATTGGGAGCCAGGAAAAGCCGGCATGGTGGCGGTCATCGCAACCTTTCTTGTCGGCGCGCTCCAGAAAGAGACGCGGCCAACGTTTCGCGCAATACTCGCGAGCATCGAGGAAACCGGCCAGACTCTCCTGGATATAATCGTGGTTACGGCACTTGCCGGCCTAGTGATTGGCTCACTGCAACTTTCAGGGCTTACCTTTAAGCTCTCCCTCCTCCTGGTGACGGTCACCGGCGGGAACGTCTTGCTCCTATTGACTCTCACAGCGGTCGTCTGCATCCTACTCGGGATGTCACTACCCACCACGGTCGTGTACATCACTCTGGCTGTGCTGGTCGGGCCTGCCCTCACTCAGCTTGGCATCGTTCCGCTCGCAGCTCACCTCTTTCTCTTTTATTTCGGCATGCTTTCCCTGATCACGCCTCCTGACTGCCTCGCGACTTACACCGCAGCCGCCATCGCTCGCTCGGATTTCTGGCAAACGGGCTGGACCGGCATGAGATTAGGCATCGCCGCTTACATCGTCCCGTTTATCTTCGCCGTCCATCCGGCCTTGATTCTTATGGGTGGAGTCGAGGAGATCCTCGTGGCGGTAATCACGTCAGCGGTCGGCGTAATCCTCCTCGGCATCGGGTGCGCGGGATATTTGTTCCGCCCATTGGGCTGGGCAAAACGCGGAATTCTCTGGCTAGCTTCCATTCTCCTGCTGCTCCCTTCGTGGAGCGGCGTCTGGCTTATGATCGACGCTGTCGGATTAGTTCTCGGTCTCATCCTCATCCTATGGGAATGGAACCGAAGCGCTGCGGCCGCGGCGCCTATAGCTCAGGTGAACAGCAGCGGGCCGTAACAAATCCCGGTAAGGCTTGAAAAGAATCAAGCACAAGGAGGGGCATAGCTCTCAAAGAACATTACCCTGCGGTTAGGAACTTTCTCAGTTAGGCAAGTTTACTCGTTTCCGCGCTCCCTACCTTATACCGTAGATCGCTGCGACCTTATCCATGTACCCGTTCTCGTCGAGCTTGCGAATCAGGCGAGCGTCGATCAACTCTTCCACTTTTACATTTGCCGCTTTGGGATTCTGCGCGGCCATCAGCCGGCGAATGTTGCGCAGCGCTTCGAGTGAGGGAAGTGGTTTGCGCTCGATGCTCGTCAGCAGATCCTGATAGCCATCCTCAGCGACCGTTGGATCGCTAATCTGCAATCCGCGCATCATGATTTTGGTCACGATCGCTTTGTTCATCGGTGCCAGGGTGTAGGCGAGGCTCTCCACCAGTGCCATCAGCATCTTTTCCGCGACGTCGGCGCGCTTCTGTAAAAAGTCCTGGTTGACGACGATGGCCTGGTTGAGCATCGGAATGGCTGCCGGCGTCATATCGGCAATTAACGTAAATCCCTTGCTTTTAAGACGCCGAACCAGCACGCCATCGAGCACCGCCGCGTCGATCCGGCCGGCTTCCAACGACTGGCTGATTAACACCGAATCGCCGATAACCAGCAGATTGATGTGGTCCCGCTTGATGTCGATGCCAATATGCTCAAGCGCGAGAATAGTATGCATCCAGGTGCTGCCACCCATGCTTTGGATCCCGAAGCTTTTGCCGCGCAATTGCTCGGCAGTTTTGAGATTGGGACTGCCGACGATCGTGTGCGTCAGCTTGCTGGAGATAGAAGAAAGGATTCGCAAATAGAGACCTTGAGAGGCCGCGCCCAAAACCGCGGTACCGCCGGTGTAGCCGACTTCGATATCTCCGGAGATAAGGCTCGCCACCAAAGCGGGAGCGCCTTTAATGAGCACGACGCGCGCTTCGATCCCTTGCTTCGCAAACAATCCTTGCTGCTGTGCGACGAGGAGCGGAATCGTCCTCGGGCTCATGGCCGCGACGCCGACGGTGATCTTGGTTTGCGCCCCTGCGGTAGATAACTGAAATGCGATCAGCGAGAGAATCGTGACCCACGAAGCAATCCATAATTTACCGGCCATCTTTTGCTCCTCCCTCAAAGTGGCTAAGAGTCCGCTAGAAACGTCTGTTATTGAGAGACATTCTCAAAGTCCCATTACATACGAGAAAGGCTGTCCTGGCGTCAAATCATTCTATGGGGCATGGATTGATTGACCGGTTTCTTTAAGTTAAGCTTCCCACGATTGCAGTTCGATTTGACCCAAAGGAGGCAATTCTTATGGCGATATCGAAACGTAAAATAATCCTTATGGCGATCAGCTTATTCGCCTTTGTCAGCTTATCGCAGGTAGTCCTTGAGAGCTTCGCCGACGCTCGCGCGGGCGGCGGCCGCTCAGGCGGCTTTCGCGGTTCCAGAAGTTACCAGTCCCCTAGCAGGCCCACTCAACCGTCCCAGTCGAGACGAGAAGCAGCTCCTCCACCACAACAGCCTAGCCCGATGGCACCGCAACCCGGCGGATTTATGCGTACCTTTGGCACCGCCATGTTGGGCGGATTTCTAGGCTCCATGCTTTTCTCAGGGTTAGCGAATGCAGGCTTTGGCGGCATTGGTGGGTTCGGCGGTAGCGGTTTCGGACTTATCGAGATCCTTTTGTTGGCCGGCTTGGGATATTTTCTCTACCGAAGGTTTGTTAGACCCGCCGCCGCCACCGGTTACGGGAGCATGCAATATCAAAACACCCGCGATTACTCTCCACAGTACACCCCGGTCCAGGAGGCGCCGGCGATCAATAATGATATCGACTATCGGTCCCTCACGATGATGGACCGAAGCTTCGATCCCAACCAGTTTTTAAAAACGGCTCAAGATATCTTTTTCAAAGTTCAGGGGGCGTGGAACAAGCAGGATACGACTGCTCTGCGTTCTCTATGTGGATCCGAGTTGATGCAAACCTGGGAACAGGAACTGAACGACCTGCGGGCTCGCGGTCACCAGAACAAAATGGAGAATATCGCCCTTCGCGAAAGTGAGATCACCGAAGCCTGGACGGAAAACGGCCAGGACTATATCACCGTTCGGCTCCACGCCAATCTGCTCGATTATACTGTCGATCAAAAGAGCGGAAACGTGGTCAGCGGTAACAACTCCGATCCGGTTGAATTCGAAGAATACTGGACCTTCACCCGTCCCGTCGGCCCCAATGCATGGAAGTTAACGGCCGTGCAACAAGCATAGCAGACCGTCGATAAGACCTATCCAAACCCAGCGGCGCACCTTATCCGTGCGCCGCTCTGCTTTTGCATCCGATCGCGCAACGACGGCAGTAATCGCGATGTCAAATTATGGCTGCGCCCGCCTTCTCCTTGTCTGCTTGTCTCCGTGTCTCCTTGTCTATTTCCTCCCTCCCCAAATCTGATCGAAGAATCCGCTCTTTTCCATCTCATCGAGGTAACGCGTATCAACCATTTCTTGAGGCTTGACATTCTTTGCCCGTGGATCGACAGGGGCGATTTCATCCAAGGTCGACTGCAGGCCCTCAGGCTTGATCGCTAACCTTGGTTCCAGAGACTTGATCTCGACATTGTAACTCGCCTCCAGCAGCTTGCGGTCGTCGATGCGAAGATATTTCCCCAGAACCTTGTAAACGTACTCCTTGTCCGTTTGCATAATCTTGGCGGCCTCTGCCATCGCGCGCATGAAGCGACCAAGCACCGGCCCGCGCTTGGCGATGATCGACCGGCGAGTGGTGAAAGTTGTCGCGGCATAGGCGATCCGCAGATCGGGACCGTAAATAACGTAGTGATAACCGAGCTTGAGAGCTTGAGCGTCGGTCGGCACGGTCAAAACCGCAGCATCGATTCCCTGAGCGACCAACGCGGCCAAGGTCTCGGGCGCGCCACCGGCCTGAATATAACTGACTTCGCGCGAGTCGATGCCATAGTGACGCAGCGCCTGGACCGCGAAATAATGTGGGTTGCTGCCAATGCGTGAAACACCGATGCGTTTTCCTTTTAGCTGCTCCGGTGTCTTCACTTCTGGCTTGGCGATGATGCTGTGGGTCAGCAGGCTTTTGACGCCGCCGATTACAACCGGCTCTTTATTGCCCGCGACGAAAGGTCGAGTGATGCTGGCCGCTCCAATCACGGCTACCTCGCTGTCGCCGGAAAGAATCGCCGCCACCGCCGGAGGCCCGGGAGTGACGAAAACCAACGGAATCTCCAAATCATACTTCTTGAAAAGACCGGCTTCCTCGGCGATCCATGGGTAGGACTGCGACATCACCCGCGCGCTATAGATCGTAAATAGCTTGTCCGCCGCGGAAGCCCCACATGGAACTACCAATAATATGCAGAGGACACTCAGCGCGAAGACCCGGAAATGATTCTTGCTCATTTGCAACTCCATGATCCATACCCCATAAACTTGGAGATTTCTTGCAGTGTTTCTCTAAACCGTCGTCTCTGATTTGTGTCCCGTCACCACGCTGTAGCAAAGTTGATGACATTGCGGGCAAACTCCTCAGGATGTTCCCGGTAATGAAAGTGGCCTGCGTCGTTGACGATGAGCATGCGTGCACGCGGATTTTTCTCGGCAATCATGTCGAACAGTGCAAGACCCACCGCCAAAATCGCCGAGGGATCATTCTTTCCCCAGTAGAGAAGTGTCGGGGCCTGCAGTTTTCCTTGCTTGATCCACTCTCTCATCTCCGACGCTCCCTGGGCGATAATCATCTCATATCGTTTAGCCGCTTCTCCGCGCATAGCGGCATCGGTCTTTTTTCCCCCAGGAAGACTGGCCATGTAACCCGCAGCCAAGACAAATTCCTCCGTGATGTGCTCGCGATTCTTGGAGAGCTGTTGGTGTGCGAAGCGGAACTGCTCCTTCGGGTCGTCCGATGCACCGCGACTTCCGCCAGCTCCCGTGCCAAGTCCGATGGCCGCGCGCCGCTCCTCGACGTTTCCAACTGGCGGCGACAATGTTGCGCTGTCCGCAAGGATCAAGGTTTTAACCATTTCGGGATGTTCTAAAGCGACGCGTGCGGCATGATAGGCGCCCGTGGACTGACCCATAATGTGAAACTTCTCGAGCTTCATCACCTTGATGAATGCGTAGATATGCTCCATCTCCGCGGTGACACTGTAGTCGCCCTTTGGATTATCCGTCATGCCGTGGCCCAGCCGATCGGGCGCGAGAACGCGAAACCGCTTGCTGATGCCAGTAAGAATCGGAACCCAGGTATTTGCGCTGGACGTTCCCGACGGCCGCGCCCCGTGAATCAGCAAAATCGCTTCTCCGCTACCGGCATCGTAATAGCGTGTCCGCGCGCCGTTCACATCCACGAACTTCGCTTCATGGCCGCCGATCGAAGCGGAAGGCGAAGCGCTTTGATCAACAGCGGAGGTCATTGTAGGGATCGACAAAACAATGCAAATAACCACAAGCGTGGACCATGACCATAATGATCTTCGCCTTCCAGACGGCAAACGAACACCACGATGGACTATCATTTTTCCTCCCCATCGGTCCCATATCATTAACTATGGCTTGAATAACTCGCGAACTCCGCGAAAATAAGCCAGTAAGCCGGCGGGCGTCAAGCAGCGATGAAAATAGAACCTGTGCAGAAATCGCTTTAAAAAATCTACCATCATTGATAAAATTAGATTTGATGGCAGGAGAGTAAACCTATGAACGAAAATGTTGTTTCGACTCCGACTCAGGAACGGTGCGTAACTTCCTATGCCGCCCGCACCCAATATAAACCCGGTGAAATCCACCCGCCCCATATTAAAGTAAAAGACGCCATCGATATTCACTGCCACGCCCACGAGGGACAGCAAAATCCCTATGACTTGGCGAGACGAGCTTCCCTGGCGGAAATGAAAGGTCTCTTGTTTAAGAGCATTTCTGGGGAGGACCCTGTGAAAGCAGTTCGTGACGTTCAGGACGACGTCAATCGTTGGGCGGAAAAGGAACGCGTCGAGCCCATCAGCTGCTGGGCCGGCTACATCTGCGGCAGGCAACCCGCGGCCGTGTCGGCAAAAATCGTGCGCGAGATGATCGACCGCGGCGTCACGGCGATTTGGCTACCGGTGTTCAACCATGCAATCACCCTCAGCACGGTGGGGACCTATCGACGCACCATCGAAGGCGGCAATGCCAACGGTTGGCACGGGCCGCTGCCGTGGGACAAGGCCGTCGAGCTTGGGCACTACAACTTGGGTGAAAATGGCGAGCTGAAATCCGAGGTCAAAGAGATCGTGCGCATTTGCGCCGATCGAAACATCGCGCTTTTCTTCGGCCACGCCACCCACAAAGAGATCTACAAGCTCGCCGAGGAAGTCGGGAAAGTCGGCTTAAAGCGTGCCGTGATCGACCATCCGTTCAGTCCATTTCTCAATGTCTCGCCGGACATGATGAAAGAACTTTCGCCGGTGGGAATTCTCTTCAACTTTACCTACGATGAGCTTTCGCCGCTGCTGGGTGTCGACCCACAGATCATGTACAACACCATCCGCGACGTTGGCGTGGAGCATTTCACGTTGTCCAGCGACGCCGGCGAGCCGCTCTTCCCCGACTCGGTGGAGGCGCTGCGTCTGGTTCGAGGTTATATGGAA
>Ga0081455_10004394_pt1 | contig 15850 bp, 16 predicted proteins | sample TabmetS3T2R1_FD_70207 | JGI IMG/M metagenome (GOLD analysis project Ga0081455, IMG submission 70207) | Tabebuia heterophylla rhizosphere microbial communities from the University of Puerto Rico - S3T2R1 | ecosystem: Host-associated > Plants > Roots > Rhizosphere ... | reverse complement strand
AACGTTCAAGGTACAAAGTTCAAAATGCCAGGTAAGAAAAACCAACATGGCCCTGTTTAACGCTGAGCAGTGCATGTTAAATCCTGAATAGTGAACGAGGCGCTCTATGTACAAGGTCACCAAAGAATTGCGTTTCTGCTACGGCCACCGGTTGATGCAGTATCAGGGGAAATGCCGCGTACCGCATGGACATAATGCCAAGGTGGCCATCGACCTGATGGCCGAAACGCTCAACCCTCTGGGTATGGTGGTGGATTTCACCGATATCAAACGGGTCCTGCAAGGATGGATCGATAGCAACCTGGATCATCGTATGCTGCTGCGTCGGGATGATCCTCTGGCCAAATGGCTGCAGGAGACGGGAGAACCCTGCTTCATCGTGGACCACAATCCGACGGCCGAAACCGTCGCCCAGCTCATCTTCGAGTATGCTATCTCCCAGGGTTTCCCCGTTGTGGAAGTGCGGCTATGGGAGACGCCCGATTCCTATGCCACGTACCGACAGAGTTGAACCGTCAAATCATCAGAGCTGCTCAGTCGTTCACCCCTATGATGGCGGCTGTGCCCCCTGATCACACATACTTCGGAGGTGACGAACAGCCTCCTTCATACCAAGCAGAATAATGTTGCCCCCCCTGAGCTAAACGGCTATGATGGCTATCACCCCCGACGCAACAGATGCATTCGTCTATGGCGCTATCTGAACCGCAATCTTGCGGAGAAGCGTGGGGAGCATGGTGTTCCCACAGACGGGTTGCCTCTGGAGGGAAGTCGGCGATGTCACGTATCCTAGTGCTCCATGGCCCGAATCTGAACCTACTCGGTCGCCGCGAACCTGGGATTTATGGCCTTGTGACCTTGGAGGAAATCAACCACCGCCTGCAGAAGCTTGCGGCTGAGCACCATGTCGAGCTTGAAATCCTGCAGTCCAACCATGAGGGAGGCCTCGTCGAAGCCATTCAGGGGGCTATGGGGCGCATCGATGCGTTGATCATCAACGCTGGCGCGTATACCCACACGAGTGTGGCGCTGCGCGATGCCGTCGCTGCCGTCGCTATTCCCACCATCGAGGTGCATCTCTCCAATCTGGCCCGCCGCGAGAGTTATCGTCACCATTCCTACCTCACCGAGGTGGCTGTCGGGCAGATCATGGGGTTCGGAGCCAATAGCTATGTTCTGGGCCTACAGGCGGCTATCCTCCACCTTTCCCACCATGCCTCTTAAAGCGTCGTCCATGATGTATGTGAGGATACTCAAGGTACTGCTCCTCGTCATGAAGACACCTATCTCAACACCGGGACTTCTGTCGCAATTATGAGAATTTCCCGAAAATGAACAGCTAGAAGAGATAATTGTTTATGAATTATTTTCTATCTCAAAAATGAGAGGTGGTATGCGTTCGATGGGGAAAGAAAGCTCGCGGGCATATCTACCCACCGGTCATCGGCTATGCTACTCCACGATGCTGAGGTCTGAGAGGTAGGGGGAATACTGGTCGGTGGCATACCTCTTGCTCCTTCCATGGCACTCAGAAGGAGGCATCCGTAATTGCTAAGGGATAAACTTAAGTAATACTGCATTGATGGTCAACAGAGTGTATACACTTGACCATCAATGCAGACCACGAGAGATTTCCACGGAGAGCGGCTGTTGGAATGCAGGGAGGCATAGAGTCACTTATCTTTGGCTTGGGCAGAGCTGTTCAGGGGATCTGAAGTCGAAACATCAACTGTAGGCACGAGGCGACAGGCCTGAAGGATATTATCGCGAATGAAAAATCCGCTGTATAAACGACAATTAATCGAACGTGGTCTGCTCAAGACCTGGTCGAAACGCGGTCGCAGTTCACGGCCGGGCGAAAATCATCGTGCACTGTGTGCCCTACTCCGTGTCGTCTTGCGGTTGACGGGTTTGCGTCAGCGTGGTGAGCACAATGCGCTCACTCCCGTCATTCGCGAGATTCGTTTGACCTATGCCAACCTGCCTGAGAGCTTCTGCGGCTTTAAGATGCTCCACCTCAGCGACCTTCACGCCGATGGGGTCACGGGCCTTGCCGACGCCATCAGCAAGTGCCTGAGGCATCTGGAGGTGGACCTGTGCGTGATGACAGGCGACTACCGTTTCGAGATGCGCGGACCTTGCCATGGCATCTACCCCCCCATGGAGCGCATTGTTAAGAGCGTCAATGCTCGGTTGGGCATCGTCGGCATTCTCGGCAATCATGATGTATCCGAAGAGATCCCGGCCCTTGAACGGCTGGGGGTCAGGATGCTGATCAACGAGGCCATGGAGGTGCGGCGTGGTCGCGACAGCGCCTGGGTCATCGGCGTGGATGATCCCCATTACTATGGCTGTGATGACCTGCCTGCCGCCCTGCGAGATGTCCCTGCCGAAGCGTTTAAGATCTTACTCGTCCATACTCCGGAGATGATCACGGAGGCCGAGGCCTCCGGGGTCGATCTCTATCTCTGCGGCCATACGCATGGGGGGCAAGTCTGTCTCCCACTCATCGGCCCGATTATCACCAGTACGAACTGCTCCCGAGCCTATGCGCGGGGGGTGTGGACGTACAAAACGTTACAAGGGTATACGAATCCCGGTGTAGGGACATCGGGCGTCCCGGTGCGGTTTTTTTGTCCGCCGGAAATCGGTCTGATCGAGCTGCGCTGCGCCCGTCACCATGGGCAGGCCTCGGCCTTGGCACACCATGGGCCCAATGCTGCTGAGCGGATGGAAATCGTGTCTTCTCCGAGCTTGGCCGGAGTGCGTTGAACAACCATTCCTGTGGGGGGTTAGCGTGTGCTACATGACCTCGCTGTCCGCGCTGGACGGGCGAGGGAGTTGGGTCACAGGGGCGTCCCCAGGCACGAGGCGAAACAGTGATGCTGGAGCCTCCATAGCAGGACCGGCAGACGTTGAGCTCCCGAATCAAAGCAACAGAAGGATTGCATGAATATGGCATGTCACCTAGACAACGATGAGATGGATGCGATGGCTGCCTTCGCAGCGTCGATGCGCCAACATATGCGCTACTCCTTGGGTAAAAAGTGGGAAAAACCTTCCAATCGTGATCTCTTTATGGCCACTGCGCTGACGGTGCGGGATTGGATGGTGGATCGGATGTTAGCCACCGAGGAGCGTTGTCAAAAGGTACGGGCGAAGCGCCTGTATTATCTTTCGATGGAGTATCTCATCGGCCGCTCGCTCTCCAACAACCTGGCAAATCTGGGGCTTCTGGAACCGTGTCGGGAAAGCCTGCTGGCGATGGGAGTCGATCTGGAGGAGGTGCGCGAGAGTGAAGCCGATGCCGCGCTGGGGAATGGCGGCCTTGGTCGCTTGGCCGCTTGTTTTCTGGATTCGTTGGCGACGCTCGACATGCCAGGATATGGCTATGGGATCAACTACGAATACGGGCTGTTTAAGCAGGAGATCGATGCCGGGTATCAGCGGGAAAAGCCCGATAATTGGCTAGCCCATGGCACGCCATGGCAGATCGAGCGTCCCGACGAAGCCTGCCGCATTCCAGTATATGGTCGACTGGAACAGCGGCCGGACCGTGCCGGGTGGATGACATCTCACTGGGTGGATACACAAATCCTCATCGGTATTCCCTATGATATGCCGATCGTGGGGTATGGTGGACGCACGACCAACGTGCTGCGGCTCTATTCGGCCCGATCCTCCCATGAATTTGATATGCAAATCTTTAACCAGGGAGACTACCTCAAAGCGGTCGAATTAAAAATCGGCACCGAAATCATCTCTAAAGTGTTATATCCTTCTGACTCCGTGCGAGCTGGCCGTGAACTACGACTGGTGCAGGAGTATTTCCTCGTCGGCTGCGCCCTCCAGGATATCGTCCGCCACTACCTGGCAGACCATACCACCTTTGATCAATTTCCGGCCAAAGTGGCCATTCAACTCAATGATACTCACCCCGCCTTAGCGGTCGCCGAATTAATGCGCCTTCTGCTCGACGAACATCAAGTTCCCTGGCAAACTGCCTGGGAGATAACCCAGGCGACCATGGGTTACACCAACCACACGCTGCTGCCGGAGGCGATGGAGAAGTGGCCCATCTCCCTTTTCGAGTACGTCCTACCGCGGCACATGCAGATTATCTATGACATCAACCATCAGTTCCTGCAGCATATCACCACTGTATGGCCGGGCGACCTGGCGCGACTGCAGCGGATGTCGCTCATCGAGGAAGGCGAGCAGAAGCAAGTGCGTATGGCCCACCTGGCCATGGTCGGGAGCCATTCCGTCAACGGCGTGGCAGCCTTACATACCGAGCTCGTGAAAACGTCGCTGGTGCCGGATTTCTACCAACTGTGGCCGGAGCGCTTTAATAACAAGACTAACGGCGTGACGCAGCGGCGCTGGCTGCTGCAGGCCAATCCGCTACTGGCAGACCTCGTCCACCGGACCATCGGCGATGACTGGATCATGGATCTCGAGAAGCTCTCGGGGCTTGAATCCTATGCCGACGATGCGGGCTTCCAGCGCGAGTTCATGCAGATTAAGCGCGCCAACAAAGAACAACTGGCGGCCGTCATCAAAGACACGACACAAATCAGCGTGGCTCCAGACTCGCTGTTTGATATCCAGGTCAAACGCATTCACGAATATAAGCGACAGCTCCTGAATGTGATGCATATCGTCCATGAATACCTCGCGCTTGTCGAGGACGGGCGAGAGCCCACCGTGCCGCGGACGTATATTTTTGCGGGGAAGGCAGCGCCTGGATACTGGGCAGCCAAACAGACCATCAAGTTGATTAACAATGTGGGGCATGTGGTGAACCACGACCCCAAAGTCATGGGGCTGATGAAAGTAGTGTTTATTCCTGATTACCGGGTGTCCATTGCTGAGAAGATCATCCCAGCTGCGGATGTGAGCGAACAGATCTCCACGGCGGGCAAAGAAGCCTCTGGTACCGGCAATATGAAGTTCGCTATGAATGGGGCGCTGACGGTCGGCACACTGGACGGAGCCAATATCGAGATCATGCAGGAAGTGGGGCGCGAGAATATTTTCATCTTTGGCTTAACACCCGAAGGGGTGCGTCACATGCGTGACGACTTTTCATACCATCCTCGCGACTATTACCATCGTTGGCCAGCCATCAAGCGCGTCATGGATGCCCTCAATTCCAATCTGTTCTGTCCCTTCGAGCCGGGCCTGTTCGCGTGGATCTATCAGGCGATCATGGATTACGGGGATGAATTTTTCCATCTGGCCGATATGCCATCGTATCTTGAAGTCCAGGAGCAAGTCGGACGAGAGTTCAATGACACGCCAACCTGGGCCACCAAAGCGATTTTAAATGTGGCCCGCATTGGCAAATTCTCCAGCGATCGCACGGTGAGGGAATACGCCCGCGACATTTGGCACATCAAGAGCACCTAAAGACGTCTTGCCATGGCTCTTAGCGGCTTTGGATGATGGCGATCACATCCCTGAAATTCAGCACGCCGTCCTTGTGCCAATCGGCGTAACCAGATAACGAGGTCTCTCCCTCAAGGAGGAACCTGAGAAGGTCGCCGGACGGATAGGAGGGAATATGCCTACGATTGTACGAGTCTATACCGGTGAAAACGGCCAGTCACACCTAGAAGAGGTCCCCTTGTCGCTGCAGCCCTTCGTGGACACGGAAGGCGCCTATGGGGAAGGCACTCCCCTCCAGCATGCGACGGGGATTACCTTTCGAGTCGCCCCTCCCGGGTATGTCCTACAGTGGCACTGCGCCCCCCGACGACAGTATACGATCACGCTCTCGGGGGAGGCCGAAATCGAGGTCGGAGATGGAACGGTTAGGAAAGTTGGTCCGGGGGATGTGCTGCTCGCGGAAGATTTGACGGGCCAGGGCCACATCACGCGCGTCGTGGGGAACCAGCCACGGTTTTTTGTGGTCGTGCCCTTAGCTTAAGAACTAACTTCTTCGGGATTCTCAGAGCCTGGACAGGATGGCGCGTAAGACGCCGGTGGGGCAGGAGAGCAACGTTAACACAGCGCCATGGAGGTTCCGATGGCCCAAGCCACCCCTGTATTGACTACAGAGCAATGGACCGAGCGCCTACACGCATGGGCTGTTGAGCGCTGGGGAGCAGCGCGAGCGCAGGCCATTCGTGAGGAAATCGAGGCGACAGCGGAGCATTTGTTCATTCTGTCGGAGTACCCACTGGCGATGGAACAGATCCCTGCCTTCTTCTTTGCAGAGGTGTGAGCGGCGAACTGCTTTCGATGCCTCGCCCACACAGGTAGAGCTCGCAGATGGACCTCTCGTTAGCCGACGTGGGCGGCATGCATGGCACGCCAGATCTTCTCCGAAGTCAGGGGCGTGTCGATGTGCCGTACGCCGAAGCCCGACAGCGCGTCCAGCACCGCATTGGCTATGGCGGCTGGGGCGGCCACTGTCGGCAACTCCCCTACACCTTTGATTCCAAGCGGGTTCATGGGCGAGGGGGTCTCAATCGTGGCAGTGATCATCTCCGGTAGCCCTGCTGCCACCGGCAGCGCATAGTCCAGCAGACTCCCCGTCAGCGGCTGTCCGTCCGGGCTATAGACCATGCCTTCCCAGAGCGCCTGTCCAATGCCCTGGACGATGCCGCCGTGTACCTGCCCTCGTACCAGCAGCGGGTTGATGATGTGGCCACAGTCGTGCACGGCGATATAGCGGACGATTGTGACCTCGCCGGTCGCACGGTCCACCTCCACCACAGCCACATGGGCGCTAAATGCGTGCGGGTTTTGATAGGGAGCCCCGAGCACGAAGCGCCCCATGAACGGTAGTCCTGCCTCACTCCCTGGTAGCCCTTGTGCCTCATGACCGGCAGCAGTGACGAGATCTGCAATGGTGATGACCCGCGCTGGCTGCCGACGATCGAAGATCCGCCCGTCCTGCAGGACAATTTCCTCTGAGGCACAGCTCAGCATGGAGGACGCCTGTTGGACCAGATGCTGGCGTGCCTGCTGGGCCACCGCATACAGTGCCGAACCTCCCACCACCGTGCCGCGCGTTGATCCGGTGCCGCCGCCAGACGGGACGATGGCGGTATCCCCGTGCAACACGTGCACGTGGTCGGGTGTGACCCCGAGTGCATCGGCGACGATCTGCGCAAAGGCCGTCTCCGAGCCTTGGCCATGGGGTGAAACACCGGTGCGGGCAACAATAGACCCCGATGGCTCGATCGTGAGCCATGCCTCCTCGACGCGGGAGTCTCCGGAGCCGCCGGACATCTTGATGACCGTCGCCAGCCCGACGCCGATGAGCGGCTCACGGGGGTCTTTCCTGCGCCCAGCCTTATCGCGCCAGCTCTGGTAATCCGCCAGCTGCAGGGCGCGGTCCAACACTGCCTCATAATTGCCGGAGTCGTAGGTCAGGCCCGTGGGGGTTTCATATGGGAAGGCATCGGGCGCAATGAAATTCTTCCGTCGCACCTCGGCGGGGTCCAGGCCCAGCTCCTGGGCAATCAAGTCGACGGTGCGCTCCATGCAAAACGCCGCTTCGGGTCCTCCCGCACCACGATATGCACCGGTCGGGGGCTTGTTCGTGATCACCCCCAGCACCTCAATCCTGGCAGCGGGTGTTTTATACGGCCCGATGATGCGGTGGCTGGCCCGGTAGGGAGGCCCCGGCGTCGAGTTGCCGAAGTACGCCCCCGCATCGGCTACGATGCGCAGCCGGATGCCCAGCAGCAGCCCATCGTGTGTCACCGCTGCTTCGACGTCGACGACATGCCCTCTGCCGTGGAATCCCAGCATATTTTCCTGACGGTCTGCCACCCACTTGATGGGTTGCCCCAGAGTCACGGTGAGGTAGGCGATGGCCACATCTTCCGGGAAGATACCGCCCTTCTCGCCAAAGCCCCCCCCGACATCGGGGGCGATGACGCGCACCTGACTCTCTGGCCGATTGAGCAGCCGAGCGAGTTGTCTACGCACTCGGTGCGGTCCTTGGGTGGAGGCCCAGATGGTAAGGAGGTCCTCCTGGGGCTGGTAATGCGCCACTAGCCCGCGCGTTTCGAGTGGCACTGGGGCCAGGCGCTGCACCTCATAGCGCTGCCGGATGATCCGATCCGCCTGTGCAAAGGCGGTGTCCAAGTCCGCCCCCTGGCGGTCATGGCGGATGCGGAGCGCAATGTTGGTCCCGACCTGTGCATGGATAGGGTTAGAGTCCTCTCGGGCCGCTTCCAGAGGGTCGAGGATGGGTGGCAGCGGTGCATAATCCACCTGGATAAGGTCCATGGCATCTCGCACGACATAGCGGTCCTTGCCTACCACCACCGCCACGGGCTGTCCGACATAGCAGACCTTGTCCCGAGCCAGCACGGGCTGCTCGGGACCGTGCACCAGCTCGACCTGCCACTCCCCTTCCATGGCTCTGGTGGGTAGATCCCCTAGCGCACCGGCGATATCCGCTCCGGTGAGCACTGCCACCACTCCGGACAGTCGGCGGGCGGCCTCGACAACGATGGACGTCAAGCGGGCATGCGCATGGGGACTTCGTAATATGCAGGCGTAGAGCATGTCCGGAAGTTGAAGATCATCGACAAACGAGCCCTGACCGGTCAGAAGCCGAGGGTCTTCGCGGCGCTTCAACGGCTGCCCTGCATAGCTCATCCTGCTTCTCCTTCTGTTGCCCGGGGAAGGCAACTGGCAGTACCTGATTCAGGTTAGGCGGTGAGATTTACTCCTACTCGAACCCTCCACCTCGCATGGGGGAGGGTTCGAGTAGGAGTTCGCAGCCGGTGGATGTGTGGTGTGCGTGACCTCATCTATGGCAATTCGCAACCCCTAGCGCTGACGGGATACGAGGTCATAGTGCTGTCCCGCTTGGCTGATGATTTCGTCCAGGTCCTCGGCTAATAGATACCGGGCCTGGATCAATGCTTCGGTGGCCTTTCTGACCTGCTCCACGTATGTCTCTCGGGAGGCATAGCGCTCGGCAATGGAGCGCCGTGGATCCCCTGTGGCTTCGCGCGCTTCGCGTGTCGCCGGAAAAGGCATTGTCGAGCCGGCCAGGGTGCCGCCAGTTGCGCCACCGGTCGAGAGGGTTTGGCCCGCCCCGCCGATGTCCTGGTGGCGCGTATTCCATCCCGTCAGCGTCGCTAAAGGTACTGTTTGGTAGGGCAAAAGCACCCCACAGACTTCATTGCCGTCTTGATCAACCGCAGGGACCAAGCACGGGTAGGGCTTCCCTACCTTTGGTGGTACCGTGGTCGCGATGCCCTCTTCCGGCCCAAAGTCGAGACGGCTAAAATGTCGTACGGGCTCGGGGAAGTTGACGCCAGGGATGGATTTGAAGACTCCAGCGACGTGTTCTGGCGACACTGCCGTACCATCATCCAGTCGGGGATACTTACTGGCTGGGGCGACCTCGCCGGCAGTGACCCAACGGTCGAGGTTCACCAGTGCGGCGCGGAGCAGCGGCCGGTAATCAGTCCAGTTGAATGGTTGCTGGCCGCGAACGCCTTGCCGTGCGTCTTTATCTTGCAATGGGAAGGTGCCCATCGGATGCTGGCATCCCCCGAAATGGTAGATGCGCACCGATTCCGGCACCTCCAGGTCACGGCTGCCGGTGATGTCGATATGCACCAGAGCGCCGTGGCCGCCCCAATATTCGGATGATGTATAGGTGTGCATTACCTTCGGTAGGTGACCCTGGGAAGCCTGCCGGGACAGCAATCCCGCGGTGTGGCCCGTCTCCGGGTCGGTTTGCGTTATGTCGCTGTAAGGGAATAGGTTATTCGGGCTCCGGCTGGCCTGGCTGGATGGCTGGGCAAATCGATGGTTGAACTCGCCATGCTTGCCGCCACCGACATGAGGGATGAGCCCGTCGAAGACCAGGCGATCCTGTTCATCCTGGTTCAGCCCCAAATATAAGAAATGGCGCAGGAAGCGGCCACTTTGGGATACGCCAAAGCTGTAAGCGTACTCGAGATCGCCTGCGCAGGGGTTGCCCTGCCCTGCGGCACCGTACTTGAGAAAAGACCCCAGATCACGCGTGGCCAGCAAACCGCACCCCGCAATTGGCGCGCCCGTGGTAGTATAGATCACCTGGTAGACCTTACCGGGCTTAAACCCCGAGCCCATGTATACGTATGAGGCATCGGGCACGACACGACCGTTGTGAAGCCGCGCGAAGCCCCACTGGTCACGGGGAATGATGCGCTCCGGCGCATCTTCGTGGTCCTGCTCGGTCAGCACCGCATCCTGATCGTCCAGCTGATGCGTGGGATATGCACGATGAATGCGATCGGCCAGGTACTGCTCGCTTGTAGGAGCGTCAGGCACAAAGGTCACGACGATCTTGCCTGAGATGGGGCCTTCGGCCGAGACAGCCTCCGGCGCTCGGATACGCATGAGACCGGGAGCATCAGGGACATCATGTTGCCAGCCACACCAGGCGACGGTATATCCCTGGCGCATCAGGAAGCCATTGCCCGGGTCCAGAGGCTCGGTGGGGAGCACATCAGGGGCGCTATTGATATTCCGTAGCACCGGACCGCGGCCGCGGTTGAGGATGTCGAACAGTAAGCGGTGATTCCCTCGTTGCGGCTCCACTGGCCTGAGGAGGCGCCAATCTGCTGAGAAGTGTACCTGGCCATTGGGGTCTTGTGGCGCGAGCTTCAGGTCAGTGATGAGGTAGTTGGCCAGATGGCTGGGATCAACTGCAAAGTGGACGATGCCGTCAAGTTGCTCATAGGGACCAACATTGCCGAAGGCTTTTTCTTGCGCGAAGGGCCGTCGGGACGTAATCAGCAATTTGGTAACCGCCATTGTGCACCTCCATGAGGGAATGACTCTGCTCGTGCAGAGCCGTTGGTGTTGTCACAGCGGATAGATCAGTGAATTGGGAATCAACTCGCTGTCGAAGATCACCAGCTTCTCTTTGAACTTGAGACTGCCGCCGACGTCGACAAGCGTATCGTGGCACCGCCCGACGCTAAAGACACGGGTCAGCTCGTCACGCAGGGTCTCGAAGGCGGCATAATTGGCGCGTACCTCGAGCTGGTCGTCCTGCCACCCCAGGATGCGGATGTTACTCACTAGCCGTCGCATGTACCGCGGGGCATAGACCGATGTCTGCCGAATGGCCACGACACGGTCTTGCAGATAGCCTTTGCTCTCGCAGTGCAGTGTGGCAATCGGGAGCCCGTGCTCAAAGTTCTCGCGTGGGATGATGCGGTAGATGGCGTCGTCAGTGAAAAATTCCGGCCACTCCTCGAACCGTTCCTCGTCAAGACAGGCCACGTATTCGGCATACAGCTCTTCGAGATCGAGACGTAGATCGCGCCGACTCAACGTGCGGAAGTTTTCGCTTGCGGTCATGCGCCCCCCGTCACAGCTCCATCACCCGCCGATAGTAGTCGTAGAACGACCGGATCGCCCCTTCCGTGACCATGTGCGACTCCGACTCCTGCCAGTCGCGACCGCCCATCTCCATAACGCCAGTCCCTTCCGGGTACTGCCGGAGGCCTTCCTGTGAGAATTTGATCACCTCGCTGTCGTCGAGAGAGACAAACCCCGCTGGACCCATCAGGTTTGCCTGCCGGATGCGCCGGTGGCGCAGGTCATCTGGCTCGCCCTTATAGCCAAAGAACGTCCAGGCGAGCTCGAAAGATTCAGGCCCCTTGGTGACGAGCTGGCGCATCGCTAGCGTGTTCGATTGCTGCTGAATGATGAGGTTCGGCCACAGTGTCATCATCACCACCGTGTACTCGGGAAACTCCCGGACTGGCTGCAGCATACTCGGGTCTCGCAACGTGAAGTGCTCCAGGAGCGATTTCATCTCCGCGTTGTCAGCCGTCCGTTGCTGCTCGCCCCGCCATGAGATCAACGCGCCGTGGCGGCCGGTCTTGTCGACCTGCACTTTCGACGGGTTGTCAGCTCGGAAGAGGCCAAAAGTCACCAGGAACACATGCAGGAGGCTGGCGTGGTAGGGGTCCTTGATGTTCTCGAACATCAGCTTCCAGTTGGCCGGGATAAGCTGTCTCGAGTACCCCAGTACCTCGACCTCCCGGCCATCGAACACGCGGTCGAAGAGTTTAAGCATGTCCAGACCGAGGTAGTCTTCGAGCGGTTCGACCTCGTCCGCGAACGAGGCGAACACGACACCATGGCGTGTCACGACTTGCAACTTTCGTAGGCCGTGATGTTTCAGAGCGAAGTCGGCGGGCATTCCCCCCTGCTGCTTGATGCCACGGCGGAATGGCACACCGATGAGGTCGCCCCGCAGATTGTACGTCCACTGGTGGTACGGGCACATGAACTCGGTGGCATGACCGAGGTGCGTCTGGCAGAACTGTACACCGCGATGCGCGCAGCGGTTCTCAACCACGTTGAGGCCGCCAGCTTCATCACGCACTACGACGACCGGCTTATCACCGACAATCGTACGCTTGAAGTCGCCTGCTGTCGGGATCTCCGCTTCAAGCGCGACATAGGCCCAGGAGCGCCCGCAGAATATGCGCTCCTGCTCGCGCGCATAGACCTCCGGGTCGGTATAGATCCAGTATGGAATGCGGGAAATACCTTCTTTGGGCCACTGGTGACGCACAACCATTGGCTGCCCTCCTGCTTCTGATGGGATTTTCAAGACGACGCATGGCATCTACACTTGCCAGAGGTTGATCCGATTGTAGACGGCAAGCCCACATAGATCAATCTCGATTTTCACCACGACGATGCAAGCTTCGGCGAGATCCCCAGAGACCGCGACGATCATGGGCATCATCGTGGTCGCCTATATAGCCGCCACCACCCCAGGCGCGGCGTGTTGGTCACGATAACGTCGGGCTTCAGTTCGACCAACGCTGCGGCGGCACGCCCCTGCACAGGGTTGCTGCCCCCCAGGCTCGGAGCACCACCGAGTCTTCCACGAGCGCACCTTCTGGACACGTGCGGGTGAGATTCCTATACTGCTCCCCGATGGCCGCTCCAGTCCAGCTGTCTGAGGACAACATGCCCGCGCCGATAACGACCTTGTATAAGGTCCTGAAGGCGTGCAACGCAAAGGTGCGAGCGATCATGGGCCGCTCCAGGGGGTCGGACCATCTGGCAGATCGTGACGGCATGGCGCCAGCTGATGCGGGGATGGAGGGCGTTCTTCGGCTTCGCTAAGGGATGCTCCCCGCGTCGCGACCTGGACACGTGGATCCGGCGGCGGCTCCGGAGCGACCATGGGAAGTCATGGGGCCGGAAGCGGTACCGGGAGCGGCGAACGCGTGGCGTGGACCGGCCGTTGGCCTGGCATACGGTCACGTCGGCCCACGGCCCGTGGCGTCTGCGTCAGAGCCCCGTGCTGGCGATCACGCGGTCAAGGCGCTACTTCGCTGCGCTCGGACTGCCGAGCCTGATCGACGGCTGACCCAGCCACTGCATCCGCCAAACCGCTGGAGACGTGACCCGTCTGTCCGGTGGTGTGGGAGGGCGGGAGCCGCAAGGTTCCCCCCTATCCAGCTTAGGCCGACCTGATGTGCAAGGCTGACGAGCCTCGACGCAAGACTCGCCAGCCGAACTGCGCGCTTTCCGAGATTACCTGCCGCGTCGCGCCGATTATCGGCCCGTCGTCGCCGGTTCGTCGAGGAACGGGTGACCGTAGCCGCCAGCGCCGGATCGCTGAAGATGTTGTAGTGCGTCAAACCCGGCGGAATGGCGAGTTTCGACTTCGGACGGCCCGAACCGTCCCACCGCCCGTCTCGCAGGCCGCCGCCGAGAAGCCCGAACAGTTCGACGGCGTGCGCAGGCGGGAAGATGTCGGCATCGGCCGCGACGATCAGCGTTGTCGCCTTGATGTTGGGGATGTCTTGGGAGAAGTCGAAATCCTTCTTCATCGCCTCGCCGATCTTACCCAGGAGCCGCGGCCAGTCCTCCGGCCGTCCGCCCGTGACCCTGCAGATCGACAGCGATGACCTGCCGACTACTGGCGAGTGCCGGGAGATTGGGGCCAAACATCTCGATCGCTCCCAGACCGCCGTGCAGCAGAACGAGCGGTCGGCCCGAGCCGCTGATCTCGCAGTAAAGCTTGATCTCGTTCACGTCCGCGTATCGGCCGCTTCCTTTGCCCGCTTCCGCGCCCCACGGGTTGGCTTGTGCTTGCGCATCCGCGGCGACTGAGATGGTCCAAGCGACGGCGAGCACCGCGGCCAGGTTCAAGGAACGAGTGACTCTGTAAGCGGAATGCATCGTGGTGTCTCCTCTTATGTGGTGGGCTCGGCGGCGGATCTCAGCGGAGGTCGACCGCGTCAGTAACCCCGTTCTACTGACACGTCGAATAGGGACGGACGAAATCGACACCGGGCGAGCTTGAATTGTCCCTCGGAGTCCGCTGGCGCGCTTGTCAGCGGCAGAGGCAGGGGGGCCGGCAAGGACTGGACCATTTTCGGCTCCCGCGCGTCGTCTTTGGCTGGTGGCTGCTTTCACGCCGGTATCGAGTGCACCGCTGTTCACAAACCTCAGAAATGGCCTAACGAAGGGATGAAGATGACACGCAAGGCACTGTGATTGACCTTGGCAGTATGGGCTGCGCAGCGCGCAGCCGCTAATGGTCTGGATCTTTCAGGCGACGGTAGCGCAGCTGGTAGGTGAGCTCGGCCTGCAGCGCTTCGGCTTCTGCCTTGCAGCCTGTGACATGGCCGTCCTGGTACTCGTGCCACAGTGCCAGCGCCTCCTGCAACAGGGCCTTGAGCTGCTCCCCGAAGTCGCGGGCTTGGCCTGTCTTCCGCTCCAGCACATTATGGATCGACCGCAGCATATGCGCAAGGCACTTTTGCTGCTCGACCCCGTCGAAGGCCTGTGCATCATCGCTGCGTCCCCGGTCCGTGATCATCACGCCTGCATCATCCGGCGGGATCACCTCCGGGACTGCTTTGTGGCAATGCCGGGGCCGGATTTGATAGACCGTCGCTCCACCGGTCTCAAACGTCATCAGGGAGGCGGGCTCGCCCCGTACGCGCCCGCCAGTGTCCTCCGTGTGGACAACCGGCGCCTGCGACACCGATGCCCGCAGCTGGGCGGTCACCAATGATGACGCGGGGATCGCCCTCCTCGTCACGCGACTCCAGGAGATCGCCCCGCCGCTCATGGTGCTCGAAGCGACCGGGAACTATCAGCGGGCCGTGGTGGCCGCGCGGGCGGCAGCGGGCCTGCCCGTCGGGGTGGTCAATCCCCGCCACGCGTGTGACGTTGCTAGGGCCACCGGACAGTTGGCCAAGACGGATGCGCTCGACGCGCGGGCCTTCGTGCATGTTGCTGAGGCCGTCCGCCCGATGCCCCGGCCGCTGCCTGACGCCCAGGCCGGCGAGCTTCGTGCCCTGCTGGCGGGGCGGCGGCCATTGGTCGCCAGGCGGACCGCCGAACAGCACCGCTTCGGGAGTGCGCCCCCGCGGCTCCAGCCGGACATCCAGGCCCATCTCACCTGGCTCAACACCCGACTGGCAGCCCTGGACGACGACCTCGACACGACGCGGCGGGCGAGTCCGGTGTGGCGGGAACGTGAGGCGCTGCTCCGCAGCGTCCCTGGGATTGGCCCCGTCTGTGCCCGCACGCGACGGCTTGACTTGCCGGAGGTGGGCACATTGAGTCGCCAAGGGCTGGCTGCCTTGGTCGGGGTGTCCCCCTGGAACCGGGATAGCGGCACCCTCCGAGGCAGTCGGAAGACCTGGAGAGGGCGTGCCCACGTGTGGGCCACGCGGTCTATGAGGCCCCTCGTGGCGGCCCGCCATCATCCCGGGCGCAAAGCGTTCGACGAGCGCCTGCGGGCCACTGGTAAGGCGGCGAAGGTCGCCCTGACGGCCAGTATGTGCAAGCTGTTGACGATCCTGAACGCTATGGTCAAATACCA
>Ga0081455_10004393_pt1 | contig 15861 bp, 10 predicted proteins | sample TabmetS3T2R1_FD_70207 | JGI IMG/M metagenome (GOLD analysis project Ga0081455, IMG submission 70207) | Tabebuia heterophylla rhizosphere microbial communities from the University of Puerto Rico - S3T2R1 | ecosystem: Host-associated > Plants > Roots > Rhizosphere ... | reverse complement strand
TGACTGCTCGACCGCCGATAAGCGGATGCTTGCGAAGCTTTTCAACATCGCGATGCAACGTACGCCGCTGATCGGCCGAGGCGCCGAACCGCACCCAGGACGCATCGGCACCGCTGGCGCTTCGGATCTTCTCGATGATCACGTCGTCATCTGCGGCAGCCATGGCACAGCGGTTGTGTGGGATCACCATGATGCGATTCACCTGGAGCAGATGGACACCGGCAATGCATCCAGCCAAGGCGGAGGTAGTCACGCGACCCCCAGGGGTGCGGATGATCTTGGCGTCACCGAAGGTGAGCCCGACCATTTCCAACGGTACGATCCGGGAGTCCATGCAGGTGATCATCAGCACTCCGGCATGGGCCACGCCGTCGAAGCCGTGTAGATCAAAGTTCTCGGCAAATCTCCTGTTATTGGCAAGCAAGTCATTGAAAGCGCCGCTACTTAGCTCATGATCATTCGGTCGCTGGTCCGGGACGTGCTCCATGGGTATCGGCCTCCAATGCGACGTTGCTCAGCCAGCAGCCGCGGATCCGATCGCCGCGATGGGTTGACTGCCGGGGATTCCTGATCCGTCGCGCCGGGCGTCAGCGGCTGGCAGCGGTACGGGACTACCGCTGGCCGCGGCGGCGATGGCAGGCGCCGGTCCCACCCAGGCGAGTAGCAGTGAATCCTCGCCTTTGAGGAACCGGTGGCAGCGTACTCCACCGGTGGCCCGGCCCTTGGCCGGATAGTGCTGGAACGATGTGACCTTGACTGAGCCGGCGTCGGTTCCGGGCAGAGCACGGGACGTGCCGGACACAGTGGCGACCGCCGCGTCGGCAGCGGCAACCGCGCCGAAGAAGATGACCCGAGCACCAATGCCGAGTTTGATGCCGGCCATGCCGCCTCCCGATCGGCCCTGCGGTCGCACCGCAGCAGCGGGGAAGTGCAGCAGCTGGGCGTCGTTGGTGATGAAGATCAGCTCAGCTTCGGTGGTAGTGAGTTCGACCGCCCCGACCAGCCGATCACCCGGCTCGAGGCGGATCACGTCCCAGGAGTCTTTGCCGAGAACCTCTGGGTTGACCCGCTTCACCACACCTTGGGCAGTACCGAGTGCCAGGCCGGGCGAGTCGTCGGACAGCGTGGTCAGGCAAAGCACCCGCTCGTCAGCGCCGAGAGTCACCAGCTCGCTTACATGCGTACCGCCCTGGAGGTTGGGTGCCTGAGCGGTTGCGGGGACCGTCGGCAGATCCAGCGCGGAGATCTTGATCAGCCGCCCGGCGCTGGTGATCAGGCCGCAGTCTCCACGCGCCGTAGAAATGATCTTGGACACAATGAGGTCATGGTTGGCTCGAGCACCCACCGGCGGAAGCGGTTGCGCATGGTTGGTACGGGCCAGCAGACCCGCGGAGGAGAGCAGCACCCAGCAAGGGTCGTCCGTGACTTCCAGCGGAGCAGCGGCTGCGGTGGCCGCGATACCACTGGCAGCGAGCAGAATCGTTCGGCGAGGCGTGCCGTGCCGCTGGGCGATCTCAGCGAGCTGGTTGCCAACGAGGGTCTGGAGTTGCTCGGGGTTCTCCAAGATCTCGGTGAGCTCGGCGATAGTCCCCTCCAGCTTGCCTCGTTCCGTCTCAAGCTCGATCCGACTGAATCGAGTAAGCCTGCGGAGCGGCATCTCGAGGATGTAGTTGGTCTGGGTCTCCGATAGCTCGAACACATCCATCAGTCTGGAGCGGGCCTGAGCGGTGTCGTCAGATGTGCGGATGATCGCGATCACGTCATCGATGTCGAGAATCGCGATCAGCAACCCTTCGACCAGGTGAAGCCGTTCCCTCGCCTTGGTGCGGGCGAACTCGGTCCTGCGCCGGGTTACCTCGTAACGGTGCCCGAGATAGACGGTGAGTAGATCACGCAGCGTCAGCGTGCGCGGCTGACCATCGACCAGGGCGACAGCATTGATCGCGTAGTTGTCCTCGATCCTGGTGAGCTTGTAGAGCTGCTCCAGGATGGCGTCGGGATTGAAGCCGCTCTTGATTTCGATCACCAAGCGCGTTCCATTGGCCCGGTCCGAAAGGTCCTTGACGTCGGCGATCCCTTGTAGCTTGCGAGCGTTGACCAGGTTCTTGATCTGTTCGATGACCCGCTCTGGGCCTATCAGGTAGGGCAGTTCGGTGATCACGATGCCCTTGCGACGCGGATGCACCTGCTCGATGCGCGCGGTCGCCCGCATCCGGAACGATCCCTTGCCCGTGTGGTATGCATCGCGAATGCCATCCAGTCCGATGATCTTGCCGCCACTCGGCAGGTCGGGTCCTGGAATGAATCGCATCAGTTCGTCAATGGTGGCTTCCGGATGCTTGATCAAATGGCGGAGCGCCTGAACGACTTCCACCAGGTTGTGCGGCGGGCAGTTGGTAGCCATACCGACCGCGATCCCCGTGGCTCCATTGACCAGCAGGTTGGGGAAAGCTGCAGGGAGGACTGTCGGCTCGACATCCTTGCCGTCGTAATTCGGCTTGAAGTCAACAGTGTCCTCGTCCAGGCCATCGGTCATGGCCACCGCGGCTGATGCCATTCGGCACTCGGTGTACCGCATCGCGGCCGGGCCATCGTCGAGCGATCCGAAGTTGCCGTGACCATCGATCAGGGGCAATCGCATGGTCCACGGCTGCGCGGTTCGGACGAGCGCGTCGTAGATGGCACCGTCCCCATGCGGGTGGTACTGACCCATGACCTGACCGACCACGCGGGCACACTTGACGTGCGAACGGTCGGGGCGTACGCCCATCTCGTCCATTGAGTACAAGATCCGGCGCTGTACCGGCTTGAGTCCGTCACGGGCGTCAGGAAGTGCCCGGGCATAGATCACCGAGTACGCGTACTCCAAGAAGCTGGTCTGCATCTCAGAGGAGACATCAATGTCGACAATTCGCTCGGTGAAGTCATCCTCGGGTGGTGCTGGTGTTCTAGCCATCGAACGCGAATTCTCCCCTCTGGGGCGTCGTTATTTCAGTCTCACACCGGCCGTTCCCATTCCGGCGACGAAACTTGTGCGCGGACACCGGTTCCCGGGCTAGAGGAACGGCTTGAGTTCGTCCAGGAGCGAATCGCGGGCGTATACCTCTCGGGCATACAAAATTCCGTAGCTGAATCCGTTCTGACCTGACCGGACCCCCAGGCGGCCGCCTAGCTCCCGAAGGAAAGCTGCGCTCACGATGCTGTCCTGATGATTGCCCAGGAGGTCCTGCAGATCCTTGCGCTGCGAAATGATCTTGTCCGCTTTGCTCCCCCAAAGCGGTAAGGCGGCTTCGACCGCGTAACGATGGCGTTTGGATGCCTTACGGGCACGATGAAACATCTCATCGGAAGCCTCCTCAGCCCGCCGTGCCGCAACCGCCCTGGAGAGCCGCTTGTCTACCTTCTTCTTAGCATTCTTGATCGCGGAGTCGATGGACTTAGGCGACGCGTTGGCGGCAGCGGTGAATGCAGGGTCGGCACGCCAGTGGTGGATCAGACCGATGAACTTTCGATAGCGCTCTGAATCCAGCGCCTCCAGCATTGCATCCATTGCCTGCTTGCGTTGCACGGCAATCTCCGCCTGGATAGTGGACGCGACAGGACCCAGTATCAGCTCAGCCGGCAGCTCGTCGAGCAAGGCGACTTGGCGCTGCGCCAGGATGTCCATATCCCGCACGGTGCCGAGGAGCCCTGCCCACCAAACCAGCTCTTCCTCCAGATGCGCCGCCTCGGACGGGTCGAATAGCTCTGAGAACACCCGGATCGTGCTGCGCAGCCGGCGTACGGCCACCCGGGTCTGGTGGATGACGTTCTCACCGGCGCGCAGCTCCGCCTCGGCGTCAATGATCACGGTGCATTGCTCTGAGAGATAGTCGCCGATGAGGTCGCGAGCGGTGGCAGGTTTGGGCATGTCGTGACCTTACGCCGTGTCAGCGAAGTCTGAGACAGTCCTCAGAAGGTGTCGTAAACCGGCTCTACTACGCAGGGGTCAGTGGACGCGGCCCAGCCGGACGTCCGGAGCACCCAGACGCGCGGCGTCCGCCGAAAGATCATCTGGCTGGTGCTGTGACTCACGCTCTGCGGCAACCCGCTTCTGGTAGTGCTCCACTTCACGATCAATGTCGGACTGTTCCCAGCCCAGGATGGGGGCAACCAACCGGGCGACCTCAACGGCCGCGGCCACACCACGGTCCCAGGTCTCGATCGAGATACGGGTACGCCGGGTCAAGATGTCGTCGAGATGCAGCGCACCCTCGTGGGAGGCTGCGTAGACGGCCTCGATCTTGAGGTACTCCGGCGCACCTTCCAGGGGGTGGGCAAGCTCTGGCGAGGACTTGATCATGTCCAGCAACTCGGGTAACAACGAGCCGTACCGATTGAGCAGGTGCTCGATCTGGACATCGCGCATTCCGGTTTCGTCGACCAACAAGGGCCGCGCGTTCCACAGCGCGTGGTAGCCGTCGGCCCCCAACAGCGGCACATCCTCGGTGCAAGAGGCCGGTACTTTCTTGGCCAACTCCCGCACCGTTGCGTCAACAGCATCCTTGGCCATCACCCGGTAGGTGGTGTATTTGCCACCCGCGATCGTGACCAGGCCTCGGACCGGCGATGCGACCGCATGCTCTCGGGAGAGCTTCGACGTCGAGTCGGATTCACCGGCGAGCAGCGGCCGCAGGCCGGCGTAGACGCCGACAACGTCCTCCCGCTTCAGCGAGTCGGCAAGGAGGGTGTTGGCATGCTGAAGCAGGTAATCGATGTCGGCCAGACTGGCTGCGGGATGGGCTCTATCGAGCTGCCAGTCGGTGTCAGTCGTACCAATGATCCAGTGACTGCCCCACGGGATGATAAAGAGCAGGCTCTTCTCGGTGCGCGTGATCAACCCGGCCATGGAGTTGATGCGGTTCCGGGGCACCACGAGATGCACACCCTTGGACGCGCGGACTCGGAACTGCCCACGACCGCCCAGCATCTCTTGGAGTTCGTCGATCCAGACACCCGTGGCATTGATCGTCTGCTTCGCGCGGATGGTGAACTCGCGACCGGACTCAAGATCACGAACCATAACGCCGGCCACGTGGTCCGCCTCACGAAGGAAGCCGACTACACGCGTGCTGGTGGCCACGGCTGCGCCGTAGTGGGCCGCGGTGCGGCCAATCATCATGGTGTGCCTGGCGTCGTCGACCTGGCCTTCATAAAACCTGATCGAGCCGATCACCGTCTCCCGATTTGCCGACGGAAAGGCCTCGAACGTGCGCTTGCGGCTCAGGTGACGCAGGTGTTGCGGCACGCCACGTCCCGCGCCGAGCACGTCGTACACGCCAATACCCATGCCTCCGTAGCCGCGGTCGATCACCGGCCGCACCAACGGATAGAGGAACGGCACAGGCTTGGCAAGGTGTGGGGCTAGCTTGTTGAGAGCGAGCGAGCGCTCCTTGAGCGCCTCGAAGACCAAGGCAAAGTTGAACTGCTCGAGGTAGCGGAGCCCACCGTGAAACAGCTTGCTGGACCGGCTCGACGTACCAGCTGCCAGATCCCGAGCCTCGACTAACCCAACCCGCAGACCGCGAGTAACAGCATCGAGCGCACAGCCGCAGCCGGTGACGCCGGCCCCGATGACCAGAATGTCCAAATCCTCATTCGCCAGGCGGTCGAGAGCATCTGCCCGGGCGGCGGGTCCGAGCGGCGAGCTGCTGGAGAACATCTGCTTCTCTCAGGGGTTGACCAGGAAGGACCGTTCCGGGTCATGCCGACCCTCGATGTATCGGATGGTGCCCGAGCGAGAGCGCATCGACAGCGAATGGGTCACGATGCGATGACTCTCGAATCGCACGCCACGCAGCAATGAACCGTCGGTGACACCCGTTGCGGCAAAGAACACGTTGTCACCGGATACCAGATCGCTGGTGGTGAGGATCCGATCCAAATCGAAACCGGCGTTGAGGATGGCGGCTCGCTCGCCCTCGTCCCGGGCGATCAGCCGGCCGAACATTTCGCCACCCAGACAGCGGAGCGCGCAAGCGGCGAGCACGCCTTCAGGAGTACCGCCGACGCCCACCAGCAGATCGACTCCGGTCGATGGTGTGACGGCCATGATGGCACCGGCCACATCACCATCAAGCAGGAATCGGATCCGGGCACCGGCCGCGCGGATGGCGGCGACCAACTCAGCATGCCGGGGACGATCGAGAATGCAGACCGTGAGTTCAGACACGGCGCGGTCGTTCGCCTCAGCGATCTTGCTGAGGGTGTCTCCGATCGGCGCATCAAGATCAACAGCGGCAGCTGCGTGTCCCGGCACTACCAGCTTCTGCATGTACACGGCGGGCCCGGGGGAGAACATCGTGCCACGGGGCGACACGCCGATGATGCTGACAGCATCGGGCAGGCTCTTAGCGGTCAGTGTCGTTCCGTCGACCGGGTCGACAGCGATATCCCATTCCGGCCCGGAGCCGTCGCCGACTCGCTCACCGTTGAAAAGCATCGGGGCCTCGTCCTTCTCGCCCTCACCGATCACCACGACGCCGTTCATTCGGACTGATCCGAGCACCGGTCGCATCGCGTCAACAGCCGCCCCGTCCACCTGGTTCTTGTCGCCGAAGCCCATGTAACGCGAGCAGTTGATCGCGGCCGCCTCTGTAGCGCGGACCAACTCGAGCGCGAGATTACGGGCGGGATCTGGGGCTACCGCCTCCTTGATCGGCTGAGCCTCCGTTGCCATCTCCACCACTCCTCTCGTCCCGCTCCTGTTGGCATTAACGCGATACCCCACTAGACGTGAACCCAGTCCAGGGTGCGTTGCACAGCCTTCTTCCACCCCTCGTAGCCTTCCGCCCGTACCTCCTCGCTGATCTGGGGTCTCCAGCGGTGGTCTTCCAGCCAGTTCGCTCGGAGATCCTCCGGCGACGCCCAGAAACCGGTGGCCAGACCGGCGGCGTACGCCGCACCCAGTGCAGTCGTTTCCGCCACTACAGGCTTGCTCACCTCGACGCCGAGCGTGTCGGCCTGGATCTGCATACAGAGCGCGTTAGCTGTCACGCCGCCGTCAACCTTCAGTTCATCGAGTTGGACGCCGGCGTCCTTTTCCATCGCCTCGACCACGTCGCGACTCTGATAGCAGATTGCTTCCAGCGTCGCCCGGGCGATGTGAGCCCGGGTGTGGAAGCGAGACAAGCCCACGATGACGCCACGGGCATCAGAGCGCCAGTACGGTGCAAAGAGCCCGGAGAAAGCCGGGACGAAATACACGTGTGCCGCGCTCTCGACCTGGCTCGCAAGCGCCTCGATCTCCCGGGCCTCGCGAATGATCTGGAGCTGGTCGCGGAGCCATTGCACAGCCGAACCGGTGACTGCGATGGAGCCCTCGAGGGCGTAGACCGGTGCGGCGTCGCCGAACCGGTAACACACGGTGCTGAGAAGGCCGTTGCTCGAGCGGCACAGCTGCTCGCCGGTGTTGAGCAGTAGGAAGTTACCGGTGCCGTAGGTGTTCTTGGCATCGCCGGCCCGCAGGCAGACCTGGCCGACCATGGCCGCCTGTTGATCGCCAAGATCACCTGCGATCGTGACCTCGCCGCCGAACGGGCCATCCGCACGAGTCTGCTGGTATGCCGCGGCGTCGGAGGACGGCACGATACTCGGCAGCATTGCTTGCGGGATGCCGAAGAAGCTCAACAGCTCGGAGTCCCAGTCGAGAGTCTCCAAGTCCATCAACATGGTGCGGCTGGCATTGGTGACATCGGTGATGTGCTGGCCGCCGTCAGCGCCGCCGGTCAGGTTCCACAACAGCCAGCTATCCGTGGTGCCGAAGAGGGCGCGACCACGTTCGGCGGCCTCACGTACTCCCTCAACATTTTCCAAGATCCACTGCAGCTTGCCGCCGGAGAAGTATGTCGCAGGCGGCAGGCCCGCCCGGTGCCTGATGACCTCACCCCGGCCATCGCGATCAAGTGCGGCGGCGATCTTGTCGGTACGCGTGTCCTGCCAGACGACCGCGTTTCCATATGGCTCACCGGTGGCGGGATCCCAGACCACCGTTGTCTCACGCTGGTTGGTGATCCCGAGTCCCGCGAGGTCCGTGGCGACCAGTCCGCGTTCTGCCAAAGCTCGCTGTACTACCTCTTGGGTGCGCTGCCAGATTTCCAGGGGATCATGCTCTACCCATCCAGCCGTGGGCATGATCTGCTTGTGCTCGAGCTGGTACTTCCCGACTTCACGCCCTGAGTGATCGAAGATCATGCAGCGGGTGCTCGTCGTACCCTGGTCGATTGCAGCGACGAAGTCGGCCATGGCCGAAACACTATTCGTTAGGGCGTTCGCGCAGCGCGCCGGGGAGCCGACGATGTCGTCCCGCTTCGCGACCACATCAGGCACCAAGATCGATCCGCTACCGAAGGTGTTCGCTCATCGCTCCTCCATTCGTCGGCGCGCGCTACCCGACGCTCACGCCCTGAGTCGTTAGGGCGTTCGCGCAGCGCGCCGGGGAGCCGACGCTCATGCCCCGTTAGGCTTTTGGCCGTGTCCGTGAGCCAGGCCCCGGGAAATATTGACGCGGACCCGCCGGGATATCCACGAGAGTGGGAAGCGGACGTGTTGCTGGCTGACGGCGGCGTAGCGCATCTGAGACCGATCCGGCCGTCCGATGCTGCCCGGCTTGTCGCCTTCTACGAACGGGTCTCGCCAGAGTCGAAGTACCTCCGCTTCTTCGCGCCCTATCCGCGGCTCAGTGATCGGGATGTCAAGCGGTTCACTGAGGTTGACTATGTCAGCCGAGTGGCGTTCATCATCACCCTCGGTGAGAACATGATCGCGGTCGGCCGCTACGAGCGTATCGAAGATGATCACGCAGAAGTGTCGTTCTTGATCGAGGACGCTCATCAGGGTCGAGGCATCGCCCAGCTCTTGTTGGAGCATCTGGCTCAAGCCGCCCGGGAGCGGGGGATCACCCGTTTCGTCGCCGAAGTGCTGCCGGAGAACCGCCGCATGGCGAAGGTGTTCGCTGATGCCGGCTACCGCGTGTCCAGAGGCATCGAGGACGGCGTCCTGGCTGTCGAGTTTCCGATCTTGCCCACCGACACCTCGGTCGGTGTCATGGAGCGCCGGGAGCATCGCGCAGAGAGTGCCTCGGTGCGGCGACTGCTCAGTCCTCAGCGGATCGCGGTGCATGGAGAAGTTGATCGGGTGCGGAACTTGATCAATTCGATACTGCGCGGTGAGTTCAGCGGCGAGGTAACAGCGGTGAGCATCGATGGCACCTCAGTCGGTGGCGTCGCGAACGCTGCCTCGATCGCCGCAGTACCAGGCGGCTTGGACCTGGTGATCGTCTCAGTCCCAACCAATCAGCTAGGTGGAATTGTGATCGAGACGGCCCACAAGGGCGCTCACGGCATGGTGGTCCTGACCGGGACTGACTACGCCGCCGGAGACAATCTCAAGATCATCAATCTGGCCCGCGCCTACGGCATCAGGGCACTCGGTCCAGATGCCCTCGGCATCATCAACACCGTGGATGCCGTACGGTTGAATGCCACGCCCGGCCCCATGCCGCGTTCCGGGGGCGTCGGGTTTTTCTGCCAGTCGGCGGCTGTTGGCGTCGGATTGCTGAACCATGCGATACGTCATGACCTGGGTCTGTCTTCCTTCATCAGTACGGGTGACTATGCCGATGTCACCGCCAACGACGTGATGCAGTACTGGGAAGACGACGAGGCCACGCGGGTCTGCCTGCTGACGCTGGACTCGATCGGCAACCCGAGAAAGTTCTCCCGCATCACCCGGCGACTGGCCCGCAGAAAGCCCGTCGTGGTATTTGCGCCAGGGCGCAGCCACCGAGCTGATCATGCTGGTGTACGAGGCGGTCTCGGCCATGCCTCGGAAGAGGCAGTCGATGCACTCTTCAGACAGGCCGGGATCATGGTGGTCCATCGCCGCGGTGACATGATCGACATCGCCAAGATCGCCTCGCGGCAGCCGTTGCCCGCCGGCCCCAGGGTCCGCATCATCACGAATTCCTTGACGCTCGCGCACCAGATGTTGCAGAAGATGGACTCAGTCGGGCTGATCCGCGACCCAGAGCCAGAACTGCTCGGCGCGGATGCCAGCCCGGAGGCATTTGGACGGGCCGTGCAGCAGGCATTGGCTGACCGGCGCTACGACTCGGTGGTGTGCGCGGGTGTTAACGCCTTCAATCAGGGCACCGAAGACATCATTCTGGCTCTGGAGAACATTGCTGCCGACGCAAAGAAGCCGCTGGTCGGCGTGTTCCTGGACTTCCATCCACCATTGCTGAGCAGCGGCCAGCCGGATACACCTGGGATGCTGCCCAGGTTTGACGGATCGGTCGACGCTATCCAGGCGCTGTCAGCCCTCACCGACTATGCGCAGTGGCGCCATCGGGACCCCGGTGCCGTGCCATTTCTGGAAGTGGACACGCAGGCGGCCAGGCAGGTAGTCAATCGCACCCTGGCCGAGCAACCGGCAGGTCGTGAGCTGACCGAGATCGAAACAGCAGAGCTCCTGGGTGCATACGGGATAAATCTGGTGAGGCAGTTCGCAGTCTCAAGCTTGGCCGATGCGGTCGCGGCTGCTGATGTTCTGGGCTGGAATGTCGTCCTCAAGGCTACAAGCATCGCCGTGCGCGGTCGACCTGATCTGGCCAGCGTGCATCGCAGCATCGACACCGCCGCGGAGATGGCCGAGGCCTGGCAAGATCTGCGGCAATTAGTGGCTGAGATTGGCCTTGGTGACGACGAGAGTCTGTCGATCGCGATGCCGGTCGTCCAGGCTATGGCGCCAGCTGGCGTCGCACTGATCATCACCAGTCGAGAGGATGCCGCGTTCGGGCCGATCGTCTCGCTCGGGCTGGACGGCATTCCCAGCGAGCTGCTCGGTGACACCGTCTACCGTGTACCCCCACTGACAACGATCGATGCCGCGGAGATGATCCGAGAGCTCAAGGCCGCCCCAACCCTTCTTGGCCGTCACGGCGCACCAGGCGTCGACATTGCTGGGATCGAAGACCTGCTGCATCGAGTGGCGCAGCTGGCCGACGCGATCCCGCAGCTTGCCTCGGTAACACTTCGCCCCTGCGTCGCCGCGGTCAGCTCGATCTCGGTGCTGGGTGCGCGTGTATTCATCGCCCCGACAGCCGACCAGCGCGACCCACTGGCTCGCGTTCTATAGCTCGGTTATGTGCCCTGAGCTTGTCGAGGGGCACCGCAGCGAACATCGACCAGGCCCAGCGCGCGATGGGCCATCCGCTCGCCTGGCAGCAATCAGCCGCCGATCAGCCCGGGTGTCGGTGGTGCGTGGCAGGATGATCGGCATGAGGATCGGCTCCACGAGGAAAGATCTGCGCGCGGAAATCGACGCGTGTGGGTACTTTCCGGAACTTGTCGAGGACGCAATCATGATCGCCCTCGCGGACGAGGAGCTGCTGGATTTCGTCGTGCACCACGAGCCGACGTTCAACCGCGACGAGATCCACCGTCATGTCACGGTGCTGGCACTAACCCGCACCCGGCTTGTGATCGGCCATACCGACGACCAGCCTGCCGAGCCTCCTGCAACGGGGATCTACGCGGCATCTTCCACTGAGTCGGTGGCCCTGAACAAGATCAACACGGTTGCTGTGACCCGCGTCGTTACCCAGCCAGAGGCGTATCAGGCCGGTTCAGAGGATGTGTTCGAGACCTGGTTGTCGGTGGGATGGGGAGCGGTGCGCCGAATCGACCTCGAGTTGGCGACCTGCAGTGATCCGCAGTGCGAGGCCGATCATGGATACACCGGGACGCTTGTCGGGGACGATCTAACCGTGCGGATGAGCGCCGCGGCCGACGGCCCGGACCGAGTCGCGCGCCTGGTGCGGTTCGCCAGCTCGCTGCAGCGAGCGGCTGCGGTATGACCTCACGCGCGGTGAGGAGGTCTTCGGAAGACGTGCCGTCCAGCCACCCACTGCCCGAGATGGTTGTTCCGGCCTATCAGTCCACAACGCTCGGTGAGCTGATGCCGAGCATTGGTGCGCACCTCGGCGTGCCAGGTTGCATCGAGGATGCCTTCCAGTTGCCAGACACGACCCGCTATGTGGTCGTGCTGATCGACGGGCTCGGTTGGCACCTGCTACGACGTGCGGTGCTTGCGGCGCCCTTTCTGGGCTCCTTCCTCGGAAGCGCGCAGCCGATCACGTCAGCGGTGCCCAGTACGACGGTGACCAGTCTGGGCAGTCTGGGAACCGGTCAACCTCCCGGTCAGCACGGGCTCGTCGGCTACACCTCGCGGGTGCCCTCGACCGGGGAGATCTTGAATGGCCTGACGTGGGAGTCCGACGTGGTTCCTGCGGTCTATCAATCCAAGCCGACCTTCTTCGAACGCGCGAGCCGAGCCGGCGTTGCCGTTAGCTCGGTTGCCTTGGCGCGATTCGAGGGCACAGGGCTTACCGAGGCAGCGCTGCGTGGAGCCGCGTTCGTCCCGTTCTCGGATGAAAGCGCTGAGGATCTGCGGATCGCGTTGATCGTTGATGCGGCCTTGCGCGGCGATCGCACCGTGGTCTACGCGTACGAGCGCGAGCTTGATCATTATGGGCACGTGCACGGCTGCAATTCGGCTGACTGGCTTCAGCAGCTGATACGAATCGATGCCATGTGCGAGCGGCTGCGAGCTGCCATGCCCCCACACGTCACGTTGATCATTACCGGTGACCACGGCATGGTCGATATCCCATCGGAGCAGCGGATCATTGCCGAGGATGATCCGGACTTGATGGCCGGCGTGTCGGCGCTTGCCGGAGAGGCCCGCTTCCGTCATCTCTATGTTGATCATGAACCGCCTCACCGGGTCGCGGATCGATGGCGAGCGCAGTTCGGTGAGCTCGCCTGGATACGAACCCGGGATGAAGCGATCGATGAAGGCTGGTTCGCCGCGATCGATGATCAACTCCGGGAGCGTTGGGGGCATGTGCTGGTGGCACTCCGCGGAGACTGGGCGGTCATGACGAGCGCGTTTCCGCGGGAGTTCACCTTGATCGGCATGCATGGATCACTCACCCCGGCCGAGATGCTCGTACCACTCCTGGTCGTCTGAGTAGGAGTATCGGTGGGATGGCAGGATTCCCGCGTGGCTGAGCTCTGCTATTTCACCGGACCGATGGACTGCGGTAAGTCGACCCTTGCCTTGCAGCTTGACTACACTCAGGCGGCCGCCGGACGAAAGGGTCGGCTCTTCACTTGCCATGATCGGGCTGGCGAGTCGACGATCTCATCACGCCTCGGTCTGGCCAAGCCGGCGATCGAGGTTACGTGGGAGTTGGACTTCTGGAACTATGTGGTGGCTCAGCTCACCAGCGGCCACCGGATCGACTATCTGGTATGCGACGAGGCGCAGTTCTACTCCGCAGAACAGGTGGATCAGCTGGCGAGGATCGTTGACGAGCTGCAGATCGACGTATTTGCCGTCGGCCTTCTCACCGACTTTCAGACGCGGCTGTTTGCTGGCTCCCAGCGGCTCGTTGAGCTGTCCGACAAGATCGAGACTCTTCAGGTCCGGGCGTTGTGCTGGTGTGGCGAACGGGCCACACACAATGCCCGTACCGTCAATGGGGAGATGGTGCTAGTGGGAGACCAGGTCGTTGTTGCCGACACAGTGCCGGTTCCGGACGGTGACAGGCAGGGGATGCAACATACCGTCGCGTATGAGGTGCTGTGCCGACGGCACCATCGGCGCCGCGTCACCAGAGCCGTGGCCCGGGCAACCCTCTCCGATCCGCTGCCACTGGGCGAGGACGGGTCAGGCGATGACGAACTCTGACCCGGTGCTGATCTCTCCCGCAGAGTTGGCTGAGCTGCTCGGTTCTGACCGTCCTCCCGTAGTCGCCGATGTGCGTTGGACTCTGGGCGGACCGCCCGGCAGGCCGGACTTCGAGGCGAGCCACATTCCAGGCGCCGTTTGGGTGGACCTAGAGACGCAACTCTCCGGGCCGCCCGGAGTGGGCGGACGTCATCCGCTTCCCGCGGTTGCGGTTTTCGAGCGCGCAATGCGGGATATCGGCGTGTGCCAGGATTCGCTGGTTGTCGCGTACGACGCCGCAAGTTCGCAAGCCGCCTCGCGGCTGTGGTGGCTGCTGACTGATGCCGGACACCGTAATGTCAGAGTCCTGAATGGAGGGCTAGCGGCCTGGAGGGCCGCCGGATTGCCCACCGTTTCGCTTGCCGCCGCGGCGAGGAGGAGCGATCGGACACGCTCTTCGTCTGCGAGCGACGACGAACAAGGCGGCCTTCAAGGCGCGAAACGGAGCGAGCGGAGCGAGCAGTCAAACACAGCCTCGGGCCGGGACACTCCGCCCCCGCGCGGTGACTTCGTCGCGCACCCTGGCCACCGGCCACAGCTAGGCGCCGCGGAGATCTCAGCACGATTGGGAACCCCCGACGCTCCCACCCTCGTCGACGTACGCGCAGCGGAGCGGTATTCGGGTGAAAGTGAGCCAATCGATGCAGTGGCCGGGCATATTCCCACAGCTATCAACCTTCCAGCAACGGCGAACCTAGCCCCCGACGGACGCTTCCTCCCTCCGGCTGAGATCGCCAAGCTGTTTGCTGAAGCCGGCGGCACCGAGGGTGCCGTGCTGTACTGCGGGTCCGGGATCACTGCAGCACACGGTCTACTGGCGCTGGAATCCGCTGGACTGACAGCTGCCATATACCCGGGATCATGGAGCGAGTGGATCCGCGATGCAAGCCGTCCAATCGCCACCGGATCAGATCCCTGAGTCGGATATGGCGACACTGTTGCAGGCGTCAGCTTTGACGCTTGGGACCGCCAAACATGATCTCGTCCCAGCTCGGTACTGACGCGCGCTTCCGCTTGACGCCCTTCCGCTCGGCTGGTGCATCCACGTGAACCAACGACTCAATCTCAAACTCATGGGCCTCGTCGGTCCGATCGGCCAGGTTCGCGGGTAGGTCCGGGGGCCCTGGTTCGTCGGTGCCGGGCAATTCGTGCTCGGCAGTGTCGCGGAAAGAACGCACTGCGTGTTCCTCGGCGTCCGGCGTATCGATGGCAGCTTCCTCGTGCAGGCTCGGCTCGACCGGATAGTTGATCACTATGGCTGGCTCCCAGCCGCCGTCACTACCGGTTCCGGTCTCAGGCACTGCCGTTGCGTCGCTCAGGCCTTCGTACACTCGTGGCGAGTCCTCGCTGTAGCCGTCGCCGCCCAGCATTTCGTAGAGGGTTCCTATCGGCGACTCATCAGTCGGTACATCGCCTGCATCACGGGGGTTGGGCACATCAGCCACTGGACGCAGCGTCCGGGACACAGCAACCGTCGGTTCGTCATCCTCGTTGCCGGACTCGTGCCCCGCCTTCGAGAAAGGGAGTTTGTCGCTTACCAGCGTCGGCTCAGTGTCCTCCTCGGTCGATCCGATCAGCCGCGGACGGCCGCGCTGTGGACCTCTTGTCGCGGGCTGATCGCCGAGCAACCAACGGGCCTCGCCATTGGCCGCAACGGAGAACCGGCCGCGAAGATCGTAGAGGAAAGAGGCGTGCCGGTTAGCGTCTTCCGATCGGTAGTCGGCGGTCACGGCCCAGCGGCCATCATCTAGGCGATAGGAGTCCCATGTGATTGCGTCGATGTCGACTCCCAGGCCCAGCAACCGCTCGGTGACCGTAATGCGTAGACTCCGGTGACCCGAGGGCTCGCCGCGACGACGTACCGACGATGCCATGGCCATCGACGCGACGTGCTCCCGTTCGGCCAGAACGGGAGCAGCGAAGCGCTCGACCCGATCCATGGGAATGCCTGCCACCCGGGCCACATCCTCGAGGGTCTCGCCTGCCCGGATCCGCGCCTGAATGTCGCGGGGGGTGAGTGAGGTTTGC
>Ga0081455_10004392_pt1 | contig 15866 bp, 14 predicted proteins | sample TabmetS3T2R1_FD_70207 | JGI IMG/M metagenome (GOLD analysis project Ga0081455, IMG submission 70207) | Tabebuia heterophylla rhizosphere microbial communities from the University of Puerto Rico - S3T2R1 | ecosystem: Host-associated > Plants > Roots > Rhizosphere ... | reverse complement strand
GCAAGGAGGCGAGCTATGGGGCCCAGGCACGGCAGATGGCCGTCGAGCTGGCGGTGCATTTCGCGCGTGGACGCGATGCCTGGCGTGCCGTCCACTATCTCCACTACGCCGGGGAGAATGCTCTGCGGCGCAATGCCTATCAGGAGGTGATCACCCATCTCACCACGGGGCTGGAGGTGCTGGCGACGCTCCCCGAGACCCCCAGGCGGACCCAGCAGGAGCTTGACCTGCAGATTGCCCTGGGACCGGCGTTCATGGTCACCAGGGGTTCTGCCTCCCCGGCGGTGGAACAGGTCTATGCCCGGGCGCAGGCGTTGTGCCAGCAGGTGGGGGAGCCCCCACAGCTCTTCCCGGTGCTGTGGGGCCTCTGGCGGCTGTATAGTAATCGCTGCGAGTACCAGCAGGCGCGGGCGCTCGGGGAACGGCTCCTGAGCCTGGCCCAGCAGGGCCACGATGCGGCGCTCCTCCTGGAGGCCTACCACGCGCTGTGGGCCACCTTGTTCTTTACCGGAGAGTTTGCCTCTGCCCGCGCCCACCTGGAGCAGGGGAGGGCCCTCTACGATCCCCAGCAGCACCACGCATACGCCTTGCTCTGTGGCGGCCACGATACCGGTGTGTGCTGCCTATCCGTCGGGGCCTGTATCCTGTGGTTTCTTGGCTATCCTGACCAGGCCCTGCAGAGCATGCACGAGGCGCTCACCCTCGGCCAGGAGCTAGCGCACCCGCATAGCCTGGCTAGCGCCCTGTACTTTGCTTCCGAGCTTCACCAGCTGCGTCGTGAGGGGCAGGCAGCCCAGGAGCGGGCCGAGATGGAGATCGCGCTCTCTGGGGAGCAGGGGTCCGCCTATGAGTTAGCGCGGGGAACGATCCTGCGGGGCTGGGCGCTGGCCTGGCAGGGCCAGGGAGCAGAGGGGGTGGCGCAGATGTGCCAGGGCCTGTCTGCCTTTCGGGGTACCGGGGCAGAGAAGGGACGGACGTATTTCCTTGCCCTGTTGGCCGAAGGGTATAGGGGCACGGGAGAGGTACAAGAGGGACTGCGTGTGCTGGCCGAGGCGCTGGAGGCCGCGCACAACAGTGGGGAGCGTTACTGCGAAGCCGAGCTGCATCGCCTCACAGGTGAACTGCTGCTCTTGCAGTCTACGGACCAGCACACTGAGGCCGAAGCCCGTTTCCACCAGGCCCTTGCCATTGCCCGCCGCCAGCAGGCGAGGTCGCTGGAACTGCGCGCCGCCATGAGCCTGGGGCGGCTGTGGCAGCAGCAGGGCAAGCGCATCGAGGCTCACGAGCTGCTGGCAGAGGTATATGGATGGTTCACCGAAGGGTTCGATACGGCTGACTTGCAGGAGGCCAGGGCATTACTCACAGCACTGGGGGACGATGCGGGCCACAGGCCACGCCCTCCCGCGTCTTGAAGCGGGTGCCTTTAGCCCCACAGCGACCCTTGCAGAACATGCTCTTCTATCACCAAGAGGGTTAGGTGCATAAAAAATCACTTCCCTTTGTCGCTTGCGACCGGAATGCCGCGATTCTCCATGGGGAAAGTTGGTCAGCGCACTAAAGTGACGTTGTAGATCCTATGTAGGGGAGGAGAGCACACACCGGCCGCGGCTGTTAAGCTCCTTCAGCAACCTTTCTCAAGAAGGAGTGAGGCGATGACAACCTCCACCACATCCCGCATCGAGCCGGCTACGCTCCCCCAGCCCACGCTGTACCTGGCGTTTGAACTGGGGCAGCAGACCTGGAACCTGGGCTTCACCATTGGGGTGGCACAACAGCCGCGCGAACGGACCCTCCCGGCTGGGGATGTCGTAAGGTTACAGCAGGAGATCGAGCGAGCGAAGCAGCGCTTGAACCATATCGAGATGCGAATCGTCATCGTCGATCAGTAGCGCGGTCTTGCGCTGACCCACGTAGCCGATCACCCGCGCCGGCGCAGTGAACTGGCTCGGTCGCGTCACTTCCGAAAGGAGTATTCGCACTAGGAACGTCGTGCCTTTTCCCAGCTCGCTACGCGCGATGATGTCGCCGCCCATGATTTGAGTGAGCAGCTTGGTAATCGTGAGGCCGAGACCGGTGCCGGGAATGGCCCGCAGGACGTCAAGGCCGTCGTCGTCGGTCGTCAGCGAGTACTCGCGGTAGCCGAGGAAGGTGAACCGGTTCTCCGCCAGCCAGCTGAGCAGCTCCTCGGCCTCGCGTACCTCCTCCTTCGGGATCGGCAACGAGCCGGCGTCGAGCTCATCGACGATCGTGCGCGCCTGGGCGTGCATCTTGGGCCAGTCCTCGACCGACACCCGGACGTCTCGCAAGGTTCCGTTCAGGCCCTGCTCGATCTCGCGAAGCTTCTCCTCCACGGCGACCCGGTCGACCTCGACGTGCATCCAGGACTCGCGGGTCAGCTCGTTCGACTCGGGCTCGGCGTCCGGCTCGGCGATCCCGTGCACCGAGCGCAGGTTTCCGGCGACGTCACGCTCGACCAGGATCTGTGGATGGATCACGAGGTCGAACGGATGCCCGGTCTGAGAGAGGAAGGCCGTCACCGAGTCGACCAGGAAGGGCATGTCGTCGGTCACGATCTCGACGACCGAGTGGCCGCCGGCGGTCCAGCCGTGCTCCTCGACGGTCGGGGTGAACGCGCGCACGGTCGCCGTCCCCTGCGGACGGTGCGCCGCGAGCCGATAGTGGCTCAGGCAGGCGCCTGCCACGTCCTCGGGCTCGCGATCCTTGAGCTCCTCGGTCGGGACATGGCGGTAATAGAGCTCGAAAAGCCGCCGAGTGTCGTCTCGGGTCAGCCCGGACGGGGTGCCGCCACGGCACGCCGACTCGACGGCGTGATCGAACAGGTCCTCCAAGATCTGGGCGTCTGCGCCCGCGTGGCCATTTGGCATCGCGAATGCTCCCCTTCTCGGCGGATACCGTCGCCGCCGCGACGGTTCGCACGCCATTGTGCGACACCGCGACAGTAGCCCGTACTCGCCCGTATCCACAGCGCCAGGCTCCCCTCGTCGATCCGTCACTCGGACAGCGACATCTAGCGCACGATCCCGCCGCCGGAATCGGATGGCCGCTGTCCGAGTGACGGATCGTCGTAGGAGAGGATGACGGCCATGGAGCTGCAGGAGACTCAGGACTACGACGCCGATCCGGGCCGCGTCTTCGCCATGTTCTGCGACCAGGCCTGGCGCGAGGAGACCTGCCGGGCGATGCACGCGATCGACTACTCGGTCAGCATCGAGAGGTCCGGCGACACCGTCGTCGTACGGACGAGGCGGGTACTGCCGGCCCAGGTGCCGGAACCGGCCAAGTCACTGGTCGGAGACACCCTGGAGATCGTCCAGACCGAGTCTTGGACCGCCGAGCCGGACGGCGACGGCACCCGCCGGGCCGAGGTCGACCTGCGGATCTCGAAGCAGCCGGCCAGCATGACCGGGACGATCACCCTGCAACCGAGCGGCTCAAGCACTCGGCGCACCGTGACCGGCGACATCCGGGTCAAGATCCCCCTGCTCGGCCGCCGCATCGAGCCCGAGATCGCCAAAGCCATCCGCGCCGCCCTGGAAAAGGAACAAGAGTGCGCCCGCCCCTACCTCGGCGGCTGAGGTGACGCCACATGCGTCGCACGGACACCACGTTCACGTGGTAACCGTGTGATGTATGGGTCATGCCGGCCTGGGAGCGCGCCGTCGGCGTTGACACGGCAGGACGGCTCGCCGAGTCGAAAGTTGGCGCAAGGAGGCTGTCGCACGAATGTTGCGCCGGCTGGCTGGCTGGTCGGGGTCGCTCGGCGATTCGGGTGTGTGGCGGGGTGGTCAGGCCATCCGGTAGACCTTGAGCAGGTTGTGGGTGGCGCAGATGAGCTTCCATTCGCTGTCTGCGGCTGCGAGCCCTCGACGTAAGAGGTTTCGGATCTTCCGGTTGTGCTTGATCTGGGCGAATACCGGCTCGATGCTGGCGGCTCTCTTCTTGTAGGTCTTGCGACCTTTGGGGGTGTCGAGCTTGGCCATCATCGTGGTGGTGAGTGGATCGGGATCGCCTGCTCTGCGGCGTCGTAGCAGCTGGTTCACTCGTGCCCTGGTCACGCCGAGTTGTTCGGACGCCTCGAGCGTGTCGATCTCGCCGGCCTCGGCGCGGTCGAGGATCGCGGCGCGTTGCTGGTCGGTCTCGGCAAGGCGCTTGAGTTGTCTGGCGCGTCCGGGAGCGATGAACGACTCCACGCCCTTCAGGTTGACGTTGTCGGTGCTCCAGTAGCCGGCGTCGGCGACGACCCTGCGGACCTGGCGCTTCTCCCCGGCGGTGCGCAGGTTCTTCCTGGCCGCGGTCACCATGGGTGCGTAGGCTGGCGCGTCGTTGGCCTGGTTGGTGACCTCGGCCGCGACCACGAACTGGTCGGTGGTCGCCACCGCCTGGGCGTTGTAGCCCTGGACGTAGCCACCCTGGGTCTTGAGCAACCTGCTGTCCGGGTCGGTGACGTTGGCCTGCTGGCGGGCCTTGTGCGTCGACGCGGTCGGTGAGGGACGCCGGCCGCGGATCGGCTTGCCGCTGGCGGCCTGTTTCTCCGCGCGCCTGGCCATGTGCGCCTCATACGACTTGTCCGCGGCCTCGGCTTCCAGCTCGTCGAGCAGGGCACGCAGCCGCGCCCGGCGACCAGTCCGCTCGTGCAGTTCACCCGCCGTATCGCCCTCGTCGGGCGGGTCAGCGTCTGCGTCCTCGGCCGCGTCTGTGGCGGCGGCCTCGGCCAGGATCTGTTTGGCGATCTGCTCCGCGGTGCGGTTGGCGTCTCGTGACGCGTTCGCGGCCAACTTTGTGCCGTCGACCGCGACCAACCCCGGCCGCAGCAGCCCCACCCGGGCACACACCGCAAGAACCTGACCGAACAGGCCCGCGATCGCGGTTTCGTGGTTGGCGCGGAACCGGGCGATCGTGGCGTGATCCGGATGCTGGTTCGCCGCCACCACCCGGAACGCGACATCCTCCACCAGCCGCCTCTCGATCCGACGGCTAGACCGCTCGCCCACGCAGTAGGCATAAACCAGCAGCGCCAGCATCATCTGCGGGTCGTAGGCCGCCCCACCGCGACCATCGAGCCGGTAGGCGGCCCGAAACACCGAAAGGTCGAGTTCGGCGACCACGTCCAACACGAACCACGCCAGATGACCCTGCGGCAACCAGTCCGCCAGCGACGGCGGCATCAACATCAACTGCTCACGATCGGATGCCACGAAGTTGTAGGCCACCCACCAATACTCCCGACCGCTACCGGTCGCACGCCCCCGCGAAACGCGGGATCCGAAGCCCGATTCGTGCGACAGCCTCCAAGATACAGCTTTCGAGACGGCGAAAACCTGAATCTCACGCCAACTCTTGGCCGGACCAGCAAGAACCGGCGATGCCCTCGCGCTATATCGGGATCGATGCCCACTCTGCACGGCCCGTACGCACTCTGCGCGGTGTCGACACCGTGCAGAGTGCGCAGATACCACGAGAACGTGGTATCGCAACCCACCCCACCCGGGCCGGGCCGATGCGCCTCAGCCCATGTGGGGGTAGGCGTAGTCGGTCGGCGGCACGAACGTCTCCTTGATCGACCGCGTCGACGTCCACCGCAGGAGGTTCTGCATCGCACCGGCCTTGTCGTTGGTGCCCGAGGCACGCGCCCCGCCAAACGGCTGCTGCCCGACCACAGCGCCGGTCGGCTTGTCGTTGACGTAGAAGTTGCCGGCGGCGTAACGCAGCCGCTGCTGGGCGTCCGCGATCGCGGCTCGGTCCGTGGCGACGATCGCGCCGGTCAGCGCATACGGTGCGATCGACTCCATCTGGTCGACCACCCGGTCATACGCGTTGTCGGGGAACACGTGCACGGCGAGGATCGGCCCGAAGTACTCGGTCGTGAACACCTCGTCGGCGGGGTCGGAGCCCTCGAGGATCGTCGGCTGGACGAACCAGCCGTCGGAGTCGTCGTAGGAGCCGCCGACCGCGACCTTGAGCGACGACGTCCGCTTGGCGCGGTCCAGTGCCTTGGCGTTCTTGGCGAAGGACCGGTCGTCGATCACGGCGCCCATGAAGTTGGACAGGTCCGTCACCGGACCGATCGGCAGCGACCGGACCTGGTCGAGTAGATCTCGCCTGATCTTGCGCCAGACGCTGCGCGGCACGTACGCCCGGGACGCCGCCGAGCACTTCTGCCCCTGGTACTCGAACGCGCCGCGGATCATGGCGGTCCGCAGTACGTCCGGATCGGCACTGGGGTGCGCCACGATGAAGTCCTTGCCGCCGGTCTCGCCGACGACCCGTGGGTAGTTGCGGTAGGACGCGATGTTGGCGCCCACCTCGCCCCAGAGGTAGTGGAAGGTCCGGGTGGAGCCGGTGAAGTGGATCCCGGCGAGATCCGGGTCGGCCAGCGCCACCTTCGACAGCGCGACTCCGTCGCCGGTCACCAGGTTGATCACGCCCGGCGGCAGGCCGGCCGCTTCGAGCAGCCGCATCGTGAAGTACGCCGCGAACGTCTGCGTCGGAGACGGCTTCCAGATCACCGTGTTGCCCATCAGCGCCGGCGCCGTCGGGAGATTGCCGGCGATCGCGGAGAAGTTGAACGGCGTGATCGCGTAGACGAAGCCCTCGAGCGGCCGGTGGTCGGTGCGGTTCCAGACGCCCTTGGAGTTGGTCACCGGCTGCTCGGCGAGCAGCTTCGCGCCGAAGTGGACGTTGAACCGCCAGAAGTCGATCAGCTCGCAGGCGGCGTCGATCTCGGCCTGGACGACGCTCTTGGACTGACCGAGCATCGTCGCCGCGTTGAGGGTCTGGCGCCAGGGACCGGACAGCAGGTCGGCGGCCTTCAGGAACACCGCGGCCCGGTCGTCGTAGCTCAGGTCGCGCCAGCCCGGAGCGGCCGCCTTGGCCGCGTCGATCGCGGCCCGCGCGTCGGTGGCGGAGGCGTTCTTCAGCACACCGAGCACCTTGCGATGCGCGTGCGGCTGCACGACGCGGGTACGGCGACCGCCGCCCATCGACTCGCGTCCGCCGATCGTCATGGTGAGGTCGAGCCGCTCGTCCTGGAGCTCGTCCAGCCGGACCTTCAACGCGGCCCGTTCGGGGCTGCCCTCGCGGTACTCGAAGACCGGCTCGTTGGTCGGATGCGGCACGGCGGTGTTAGCGTCCATGTCTCCCTCACAGTCACGTCTTCGGGACTTCAAGCTGGCGCACTTGCCATCTTCGCATCTTGTACGTGTGGCGCGATGCGCGGACTAGACGCGATCGACGGCACTCCTCATGGCGCATTGTCACTCCTCATGGGAAGCAACCCATGAGGAGTGTGGTTTCCCATGAGCTCATGGGAAACCACACCGGCGCCATCGTCCCGCAGCGGGCGTCAGCGCAGCAGGTCCGGCGCCTCCTGCGTCGCGTACCACGCCAGATCCTCGTCGTCGCCGGCGGCGTCGGTCGTGTCGGCATGGATGGCCGCCACGTGGGCCATCTCGACGGGCTCCGGGACTGTGATCGTGCCGGGATCGCCGCCGGCGCCCGGCCGGATCGCAGTGACGTCGGCCGCCATGACCAGGCGCCGGCGGTCGTCCGATCGGTCCGGTGCGAGCATGTCTCGGGAGGCGTCGACGGCCAGCCGGTACGCGGCGTACTCGAGTTCCTCGTCGTCGAGATCCATCCCGACCGAGGCCTGCAGCTCCGGGGTCACCGCGTACGCCGTCAGCGGCGCCGGGCCGACCTCACCTCGCTCGATCGCCGACTCGAGCGCGGCCCGGTTGAGTGGGATGTAGACCCGGGTCACGGCTCTCGCCGCTCCGGCCGGCTGCGGCCGCGGGGGGCCCGGGTCCAGCTGTCCGACGTCGTCTCGACCAGCTCCTCGAGCGCCTCCTGAAGACACTGACCGAGCACCTCGGCATCGGGCACCGCATCGCGGTCGGCGTCCAGGCCGAAGTAGACACCACCGTCGTAGGACGTCACGCCGAGCGCCGCCGCGTGACCGGGCGACAGCGGCAACGCCGGGTAGGTCTCGATCATCCGGGCGCCGGCGACATAGAGCGGCTCCTGCGGCCCGGGCACGTTGGTGATGCCGAACTCGTAGGTGTGCGGCGCCTCCGCCTCGGCCACCCGGGCCGCGAGCGCGTGAAACGTCGTCGGGGCGAATCCGGGAAGCGCGGCCAGCTGGCTCGCGGCCACGGCGCGACCGGTCTCCTTGTGGGCCCGGAGGGCGTAGGACACCTGGTGGAGTCGCATCACCGGACTGGACTCCCCGACCGGCAGCGACAGCAGATGGCCGACCACCTGGCTGCCCAGTGATGTCGGCTCGGCCTCGGCGTCGAGGACACTCATCGGCACCAGGGCGCGGACCCGGGTCGTCGGCCGGATCTGCTCGCCACGAGTCAGCAGCCAGCCCCGCAGGCCGCCGGTGACCGTCGCCAGGATGACGTCGTTGACCGTGCCGCCGTGGGCGTCGCGGACCTGCCGGTAGTCGGCCAGCCGGGTGGCCAGGGTGACGAACCGCCGCTGCTGTGACAGCGACGCCGACAGCGGCCCGCCCTGATCGCCGGGATAGCGCCCGAGTCGAGGCAATCGGCCGCGCAGGGATCGCAAGGCGGCCGACGCCTGGGACACCAGCTCGGTCGGCCGGCGTACATTGTCGAGCACCGAGCCGGCCAACAGCTCTGCCGTACCCGGCGCCGGTCGGGGCCGCCAGTCCGCACTCGGCACGTCCCGAATCCGGTCGGTCTCCTCGAGCAGCACCTGGGCGAGGTCGACCGTCTCGGTCCCGTCGACGAGCGCCTCGTGGGACTTGATCAGCAGGGCGACCCGGTCGTGCTCGAGACCCTCGACGAGGTAGGCCTCCCACAGCGGCCGCTCGCGATCCAGCCGCCGGGCGATCAGCCGGGCGACCAGGTCGCGCAACTGCGCGGACGATCCGGGACGAGGCAGCGCCGACCGGCGTACGTGATAGGTGAGGTCGAAGTCCTCGTCGTCGGTCCAGACCGCCCGCCCGAGGTTGGCGGGGACGGTGACGACCCGCTGCCGGTAACGCGGCACGAAGTCGAGCCGCTCGCTGATCGACGTGATGAGCTTCTCGTGGTCGAAGCCGTCCGGACCGGGGTCGAGGATGGCGAGCGTCGCGACCTGACGCGGCGCATAGACCGTCTCCTCGGCGAGGAACCCCATATCCTCAACCCGCAGGCGAGTCGGCATCCGCCCCTCCTCTCGACTCCGCGGTGATCGACATATCGTGTCACGACCGACGCGACGGGACGCGATCACCGCCCGCGTCGCCGGCCACGTCGGCGACGCGCCGCGGGCAGCCGTCCGACGTCGGCGGCCACGTCACGCAATCCCCGTCGCAGCGGCGACTCCGGCGCGCACTCCACCAGGCTTCGGCCGCCCAGCCAGGCCTTGTCGATCGCCGGCCGATCCTCGGGCAGGTAGGCCGCCGGCGTCAGTCCGACGAAGCGGTGTACGGTCTCGCCGATCTCGTCGTGGGACCAGCCGAGCCCGGACCGTACCCGATTGACGAGGATCGAAAGCTCGGCGCCGGGAACCGCGTCCCGGAGGTCGAGCACCCCGCGTGCCAGTCTGCTGAGTCCCAGCGGATCGGCCGCTCCGACGGTCAGGATCTGATCGGCCTGCTCCAGTACGAGAAGGGTCGCGCCGTTGCGACGCGGCGCGGCCGTGTCGAACGACAGCTCCTCGTCCTGCTCGAGGCAGAAGCCGCAATCGACGATCACCGTGGGCGCCATCTGCCGCGCCACGTGGAGCACCTGGGACAGCGCCGCCGGGCGAAGCTGCGGCCATCGGTCCGCCCGCGGCAGGCCGGTGAGCACCCGGAGGTGCGGGTTGATCTCCCGGATGTGTCCGTGCAGGGCCAGCAGATCGAGCGACCCGGTATTGGCCAGTCGGGCGGCCGCGAGCAGACCCGAGACCTCGTCGAGGACGGCCAGCATCTGCGCGATGGCACCGCCGTAGACGTCGGCGTCGACGAGGAGCGTCGGCACCCGGCGCTCGGCGAGCTCGGCCGCCAGGCCCAAAGCGACCGTGCTCCGTCCGGGCGAGCCGGCCGGCCCCCAGACCGGGATCAGCCGACCCCGGGACGTCGCGGGCCCTTCGACGCCGAACTCGCCGCCGTTGACTCCAAGACCGTCAGCCCGGAACCCGACGGACGGACCGGACCGGCCCGAGCCATCGACGTCAAGGGCCACGGCGTCGGCCGCAGCGAGCGCCGCGGGGAGCTCGTCGAGATCGGTCCACGCCAGCACGCAGGAGACACCGAGCCGCTGCAGCCTGGCACTGCCCTCCTCGTCGGCCGCAGCAGATTCGGACCCCGCGCCGACAAGCCCGACCGGCACGGCGCCGGCCTCGCGGACCCGGGCGATCGCGTCCGCGTCGAGACCCGGCAATCCGGGTCCGAACAGCACCACGTCGGCCTGGCCGCTCGCCGCCGTCGCGACCGCGTCCGGCACGTCCATGCATCGGCGGACCAGCGTCAACGTCGAGCCGGGACGCTGCAGTGACTGCACGACGTCGGTCTCCCACGGCTCCCCGGCCGCCGCCAACAAGACCTGCATCGCCGGCCTAGTCGCCCTCGCGGATCAGGAACACGGATCCGGTCGAGATCTGGGCGAGCGACCGGTCGAGCGAGGCAACCGCGTCGGAGTCCAGTCCGAGCAGGACATCCGTCGAAGCGTCGCCGCTCAGATCCGAGGAGGCCGAGCCGGTCTGCAGGACCGGGACGCTCTCGAACACGGCGTCAGCGATCCGCCGCTGGTTGGTCTCGTCCGAAGGCGCCACCCACACGCTGACCCGATCGCCGGGTTGGAGATCGGGCGGATAGAAACCGTCGGCCACCGACAACGGCAGCGCGCTGATCGCCTCCGCCTCGGGCTCCACCAGCGCCGATCGGGCCAGCAGCTCGCCGGCGACGAGATCGTGGTCGACCACGAGCTCGTCCGGGACCGGCTCGTCGCCGTCGTAGTAGCGCTCGGCGCCATCGGCCTCGTCGAAGTGCACCCGCGAGATGATGACGTCGTCGGCCGTCAGCTCCGAGCCGGCTGGCACGTCGTTGCGAAGCGACCAGACCGGCACCGTGTCGTCGGCGGCGGCAATCACCCGAGCGCCGACTACGACCGATCCCGCGATCAGCACGACCCCCACGGCAAGCCGGGGATCGCGCCACCGGGACGAGCGGAGTCTTCGTACGGCCGGCGCCGGGCCCACCTCGGGAGCCGTGCGCTGACGGGTCGACGGTGCGCCGTCGCCCCCCACTCTCACCATGTGATCTCATCCAGTTCGTCAGGGGGTGACGGCATCGCCCGCCGGCCCCATTGCGGATCTTCGCCAGCTATTGTGCCGTTTCTCCATCATTCGTCCACTCCTTGTCCCCAGGATTCGCTGCGTTGGGGGCGAAAGCCTGACTTTGACTGTGGACAGCCCGCGATGGTCGTACTCGTGCTGGCACACTTGAGTCATGCCGCTGGGATCGGGTGAGCCGCGCTTCCTGTCGCTGAGCGACGTCTCGGAAGTGCTCAACATCTCGGCCGCACAGGCCTATGCGCTGGTGCGGCGTGGCGACCTGGCCGCGATCAAGATCGGCGGCCGTGGCCAGTGGCGGGTCGAGGCCAGCGAGCTCGAGGCCTACATCCAGCGGCAGTACTCCGAGACGCGGAGCTTTATCGAGCAGCATCCGTGGCGTGACGGTGACGACGCCTTCGAGGGCGAGGGCGCCGAGCGCTAGTGCCGATGGCCGGCCGTCCCGACCGGCTCACGAGGGCAGCGTACGGCCGCGATCGCGGCATGGGGCACCAGCTCCGAGACAGCTCCGCTCCGGGTCGGCTCCGCGAGGCGCTCCGACGCCGTCAGCTCGACGAAGTCCTGCCCCGCCCGAGTCGCGAGGCCGGTCACCGTGCTGCCGTCACGACGCAGGACATGAACCTCGGTGCGATCGCGGGCGAGCACCCGCCAGGCCGCCGACCAGCCCAACGAACGCGCCACCGTCCCGTGCGACTCCGGAGACCGGGCCGCCGGCGGCAGGCCGGTGACGCCGAGCACCGCGTCGGTCGCCACGACCCACTCGTGCGACGGCGTGAGCAGCACGAACCACTCGTCTGTCACGCGAGTGGGCGACCCCCGCACGACACCGGCCGACACGACCCGTACGCCGAGCTCGACATCCGGGCCAGGCCGGTCGTCCGCCACGGCACGCAGCCGGTCGACCAGGCGTAGACGGGCCAGTTCGGCCCGGGTGCGCTCAGCGATCTCGGCATCCCGCTCGCGCTGCCACTCACCCGCGGCGGCCGCCTCGAGGTCGGCGAACAGGGCATCCCAGCGCATGCCTCCACGCTATCGCCCGGTTGTCGCATCTGCCGGAAATCAAGTTAATGCTAGACAATGACTTCGAACATAAGATAAGACTGTTTCAGCTAAGCAAATGCACGCAAACGAAGGATTAGAGAGGCGTGGCCGATGTCGGCGAGACCTCAGCAACCCGGGCCGGGCCGACGTGGAGCCCGGCTCCTCCTGCTCGCGACAGCGGCCATCGCCTTGACGGCGGTGCTGCTCGACTGGGCGACCGCGGCCTGGGCCGACCTGCGGGCTCTGCCGTCGACGCCGTCGGCGACCCCGGCAGACGCGGTCGCCGACGTCGCCGCGGTTCTCGGCCTCGTGGCCTGGGGCTGGCTGCTGTTGGGCGCGGCCCTCACGATCGCTGACGGGGTGCTCCGCGGGCCCGGTCGAAGGCTCGCTCCTCGCGTCGCGCCGGCCGCCTGGCGCCGATTCGTCCTCACCGCCGTCGGCATCGGCGCACTCAGTGCCCCCGCGGCAGTGGCGCAAGCGAGCCCGGGCGAGCCGCCGCATGCGGTCGCCGTCGGCACCCAGACCGATCCCGGCCGACCGCCCGGCAACTCGGTCGCCGACGCGATCCGGGGCCTGCCACTACCGGATCGCCCCTACGGCCGGCTCGCGGCCATCCACCCCGAGGGCGGGACGCGCCACGACGAGCCGAGCCGACCCGCCGGGCGCGTCGTCGTCAGGTCCGGCGACAGCCTGTGGGCGATCGCCGAGCGCCAGCTGGACTCGCCGGCGACCAACCAGGCCATCGCGACCGAATGGCAGCGGTGGTACGCGGCCAACCGCGTCCTGATCGGGCCCGATCCCGACGTCATCACCCCGGGCATGGTCCTGCATGCCCCCGAGACGAAGGCGGCGTCATGACCGACACCCGGCTCAAAGTACAGGTCCTGCCCGATCTCCCCGAAGCTTTCGCGCCGGCGACGCCTGGGGGGCAACGCCGGCGCGAGAACCCACCTCCCATCGACGGCGCCACGGCGCTCGATCCCGCGATGTCGCCCGGCCCAGGGACGCGCCCGGCCACAGATCTCCGCGTCCTGCCCGGCGGCGCCGCCGACCAGCCGAGCGGTGACGCCGATCGGCGCCGGATGCTCGCGCGCGCCCACCGCTTCGTCCAGGCGGTCGTCGAGATCGTGTCCGGCGACCGGCCGTGCGCTCAGTTGGTGCGCTGGACCGACCGGCGGGTCTACGACAGCCTCACGACGCGGGTGGCGGCGCTGTCCGACACGGTCGGGTCAGTTCCTCCGACCGAGCGTCCGCGCGCCAGAGTGGTGTCGGTCAAGGTCTGCCGGCCGCGCGACGGCGTCGCCGAAGTTGCTGCTCACGTCCGGCAGGGCAAGCGCTCCCATGCCCTCGCCGCGCGGCTGGAACACACCGAGGAGCGATGGATCTGCACAGCGCTCGAGCTGGGCTGAGACGACGCCTTCCGCGTCCTAAGACTGGGCGCGAGCCGCTCGACTGGCGGGGTCGCCGTGACAGCGCTTGAACTTGCGTCCCGATCCGCATGGGCACGGCTCGTTGCGACCCACGTGGGCGTACGGATCGTCGGCTTCGTCCGCGGACACCTCGACACCCTCGGCTCCGGCCGCGCCGTCCACCGTCGGTGCTGAGTAGCTGAGCTGCTGCGGCTGGCTGGGCGGCGCCATGCCGCGGGCGCTGATCTGGGGCGGCTCGTCCTGACCCGGCTCAGCCGGTCCGGACTCGACGAGCTCCGCCTCCGGCTCGGCGGCCTCGATCTGGACGTCGACGTTGAACAGGAAGCCGATCGACTCCTCTTTGATGGCGTCCATCATCGAGGTGAACATGTCGTAGCCCTCGCGCTGGTACTCGACCAGCGGATCGCGCTGGGAGTACGCCCGCAGCCCGATGCCCTCGCGCAGGTAGTCCATCTCGTAGAGGTTCTCGCGCCACTTGCGGTCGAGGACGCTCAAGACGACCCGGCGCTCGAGCTCCCGCATCACCTCTTCGCCGAGTTCCTCCTCGCGCCGGGCGTACGCCGCCTGGGCATCCTCGAGGATCAGGTCGATGAGGATGTCGGTCGACAATCCCTCGCGGCCACCATGGTCGGCCTCGGCCTGCGGAAGCGACAGCGAGATCGGGTAGAGCGTCTTCAGTGCCGTCCAGAGCTGGTCGAGGTCCCACTCCTCGGGGAAGCCCTCGGTCGCTCCGGTCACGTACGCCTCGACGACGTCGGAGATCATCACCTGGACGCGGTCCTGCAGATTCTCGCCCTCGAGCACCAAGCGACGCTCGGCGTAGATGACCTCGCGCTGGCGGTTCATCACGTCGTCGTACTTCAGGATGTTCTTGCGGGTCTCGAAGTTCTGCGACTCGACCTGCCCCTGGGCCGACGCGATCGAACTGGTGACCCGCTTGTTCTCGATCGGCACGTCGTCCGGGATCTTCATCGTGGTGAGGATCCAGTCGACCCAGTCCGACTTGAACAGCCGCATCAGATCGTCCTCGAGGGACAGGTAGAACCGCGACGCTCCGGGGTCACCCTGCCGGCCGGATCGACCACGCAGCTGGTTGTCGATCCGCCGGGACTCGTGGCGCTCGGTGCCGATGACGGCGAGGCCACCGAGCTTGGTGACGTCCTCGTGCTCGGCCTTGACCTGCTCCTCGATCTTGTGCAGCGTGTCGGGCCAGGCGGCTTCGTACTCCTCGGCGTGCTCCACCGGGTCGAGGCCGCGCTTGCGCAGCTCCTGGTCGGCGAGGAACTCGGTGCTGCCGCCGAGCATGATGTCGGTGCCGCGACCGGCCATGTTGGTGGCGACGGTCACTGCGCCCTTGTGGCCGGCGAGTGCAACGATCGCGGCCTCGCGCTCATGCTGCTTGGCGTTGAGCACCTCGTGAGGGACGCCGCGACGCCGGAGCAGGTTGCGACTTTCTGGATGATCCTGAAGCAGCGCTCCCTGTGGGGCGCCGGTCTCGGGCATTTCTCCAGCAACTATACTTTCTATTTCATGTTGTCATGGCTGCCGTACTACCTGGTGCGCGAGCGCGGGTTCTCCAACCTCGAGATGACACAGTTGGCCACAAGCGCATACCTGGTGAATGCGGCCTTCGCCATGGTGGGTGGTTGGGCCGTCGATCGTTATATTGCGCGTGGCGGCTCGGCCAACTTGGGTTACAAGCTGGTCATGGGTGGATCGCAGCTGGTGGCAATCGCGTGCATGGTCTGCATGGCGGTGGGCCCGCGACCGCTGGCCCTGGCAGCCATTTTTGTTTATCAGTCACTGTGTGGCTTGTCATCCCCAGGCGTGTTTGCCGTTTCCCAGATCCTGGCCGGGCCGGCCGCGACCGGACGGTGGGTGGGTGTTCAGAACAGCATCGGCAATCTCGCCGGCATGGTGGCTCCGTGGCTGACCGGCTTTGTCGTCGATTGGACCGGCCACTTCACACTTGCTTTCCTGTCGGCAGCCCTGGTCGGCGTCCTGGGATTCGCGGGTTGGGTGTTCGTGATACCCCGGATCAGCGAGTTGAATTGGGAGGCTCAGGCCGCCGGACGTTCCTCGATTGCCTCGACACGG
>Ga0081455_10004391_pt1 | contig 15876 bp, 16 predicted proteins | sample TabmetS3T2R1_FD_70207 | JGI IMG/M metagenome (GOLD analysis project Ga0081455, IMG submission 70207) | Tabebuia heterophylla rhizosphere microbial communities from the University of Puerto Rico - S3T2R1 | ecosystem: Host-associated > Plants > Roots > Rhizosphere ... | reverse complement strand
GCGTCGGCTGGACGAGCGCCTGGCGACGGCGTCGGCGGAGCGCGCGCTGCGGACCAGCGGACGAAAGGGAAGGAGCCGGCGGGCCGTCGTCGACCAGGCCGCCGCCGTGGAGATCCTGCAGAGCGCCCTCGATGCCGAGCGGACCAGGGGAGTGCCGGCCGGCGTGATCCTGAAAGGCAATCGATCCTGAGCGACACCGGAGAAGGCACGCTGCCACGTCGGCCGCCCGGTCATCGAGCCGCGCGCCGGAAGAACCGACCCAGCAGCAACCGCGGCCGGAGCTGTATCGCCGTCCTCATCCTGCTTGCCGTCGTCGCCGCGGGCCTCATCTTCGTGGTGAGCAAGGGAGTGTCCTACGTCGAGGATCTGTTCGCTCCTCCGGCGGACTACGACGGGCAGGGCAGTGGTGCCGTGATGATCGAGATCGAGAAGGGGGACTCGCTGTCCACGATCGGCGCCACCTTGGAGAAGGCCGACGTCGTCGCCAGCGCGGACGCGTTCACCGACGCCGCGTCGAACAATCCCGACGCGCTGTCGATCCAGTCCGGCTTCTACCAGATGAAGCTCAAGATGTCCGCTGATTCTGCGGTGGATCTGCTGCTCAGCGGCAACGCTCGCGCCGAGACGCAGCTGACGATCCCGGAGGGTCTCACCGTCGACGAGATCGTCAAGGTCATCGACAAGGAGACCGAGATCAAGGCCGCCGACCTACGCAAGGCGCTCAAGCAGCCACAGCAGCTCGGGCTGCCGGCGTACGCGGGCAGCGACGTCGAGGGTTACCTGTTCCCGGCGACCTACCCGATCCCGCCGGACGCGAACGCTCGCGACGTGTTGACGATGATGGTCGATGAGTTCAAGCAGGTCGCGACCAAGCTCGATCTCGAGTCCACGGCCCGCCAGATCGGCATGAAGCCGGCCGACGTCGTCACCGTGGCGAGTCTGGTCGAGGCCGAGGCCAGCCGGACGGAGGACCAGGGCAAGGTCGCCCGGGTCATCGACAACCGGGTGGAAGACGGTGACCTGCTGCAGCTGGACTCGACCGTCCACTATGCCCTCGACGGCACGACCGACGGAGTGTTCACCAGCGACGCGGACCGCGCGACCGGCTCGCCGTACAACACCTATCGCTTCCCGGGACTGCCGCCCGGACCGATCGACTCACCCGGCCAGGCCGCCCTGGAAGCCGCGTTGAACCCGACGCCAGGCAACTGGACCTACTTCGTGACGGTCAATCTCGAGACCGGCGAGACGCTGTTCGCGTCGACCCTGGCGCAGCACAACGCGAACGTCGCGAAGTTGCAGAAGTACTGCGCGTCGTCCGACTTGTGCTAGGTCGCGAGCGGCGCCGTTGCGGCGTGCTCGGTCATCCGATCGCACATTCGCTGTCGCCGGTCATGCACCGCGCCGCGTACGACCGGCTGGGACTCGACTGGAGCTACGACGCGTACGACGTGGACGAGCGTGGGCTGCTGGGGTTCGTCGGCGGTCTCGACGAGTCATGGCGGGGCCTGTCGCTCACGATGCCGCTCAAGCGGACCGTGTTGCCGTTGCTCGACGACGTGTCGGCGGTAGTCCGTGAGGTAGGAGCGGCCAACACCGTGATCCTCGACGCCGGCCGGCTGTCGGGCGACAACACCGATGTGCCCGGCGTCGTCGCCGCGCTGGCTGAGCGAGGTGTCACCCGGGTCCACGCCGCGACGATCCTGGGTGGCGGAGCCACGGCCGAGTCGGCGCTGCTCGCCCTTCGCTGGCTCGGGCTCTCCTCGGTCCGGGTGCTGGTGCGGGATCCGGCCCGGGCCGAGCATCTCGTCGGTCGCGGAGTCGCGGCCGGCCTCGACGTCACGGTGGGCCGACTGGGCGACGACCCACCGGCCGCCGACGTCGTCGTCTCGACCGTCCCGGCCGCGGCGGTCGCGGAGTCGGCCGAGCGGCTGATGTCGCAGTCCGAGCTCGTGTTCGACGCCGTCTACGATCCCTGGCCGACGCCGCTGACCGAACGAGCGGCGGATCTCGGCCGACCGGTGGTGACCGGGATCGACCTGCTCGCGCATCAGGCCGTACTCCAGGTGGAGATCATGACGGGTCATGACGTGCCTGTGGATGTCCTGCGAAACCCGGCGTTGGTGGCATTAGGGTCAGGGGCGTGACGTCGGAGACCGTGGCGGCGGTGCTGGCCGCCGTCGCGGCCGCTGCGGGTGCCTCCCAACTGCCGGCGCTGATCGCTCGGCTGCCGGAGCCCAAGGAGCCGGCCGACGACAAGCCGCTCTACGCCGACCTGGCCCGTACACCGCGGCTGGGTCTGTGGTGCGCGGTGATCGCCGGTCTGGCCGCCGGCGTGGTCGGTGCCGTGCTGGGGCTTTCCGGCAGCCTGCCGGCCTGGATCTATCTCTGCGTCGTCGGCGTCGGCCTGTCGTTCGTCGACTGGCGCACCAAGCTGCTGCCGTTTCGGATCGTCGCGCCGTCCTACGTCGTGGTGGGGGTGATCCTCGTCATCGCCGCACTGGCGACGTTCGACTGGGAGTCGTTGGTCCGGGCGGGCGTCGGCTGGGCGGCGACCTTCGTCCTCTTCCTGCTGATGTGGCTGGTCTATCCCAAGGGGCTGGGCTACGGCGACGTCCGGCTGTCCGGCGTGCTCGGCATGGCACTGGCCTGGGAGGGCTGGCCACAGCTGGTGATCGGCCTCTACGCGGCCTTCGTGCTCGGCGGCATCGTCGGTGGCGTGCTGTCCGCGCTCAAGATCGTGGATCGCAAGGGATACGCCTTCGGGCCGTTCCTGATGGCCGGAGCCTGGATCGCCGTCGTGGTCGGTCCCGCGATCACGGATTGGCTCAGCTGAGCCGCGAGCTCGATTTCGTACGCAACCTTTGGGGTGCGTCACGAGTCGTGTAATCGAAGGCCGCGAAAGGGGGCGGCATGCACGACGACTTCATCCGGCAGGTCTACGTGGCGTCCTACCGGCGCCTGGTCGGACAGCTGTACGCCGTGTGTGGCGACCTCGGCGAGGCCGAGGACGTCGTCCAGGAGGCCTTCGCCCGGGCGGTCCAACACGAGCGGAAGTTCCGGCATGCGGACAATCCCGAGGCGTGGCTGCGCACGGTCGCAGTCAACCTCAGCCGGACCCGGTGGCGGCGGCGCATCCTCGGTGACCGACTGCATCGCACCGCGCACCGTTCGGACGTCCGGCCCGACCTGTCGCCGGACCATGTCGCCCTGGTCGCCGCCCTCAAGCGACTGCCGGAGGCGCAGCGCCAGGTCATCGCCCTGCACCATCTGGCCGACCTCCCCTTGCACGAGGTGGCCGAGACGGTGGGGGCGCCGGTTGGGACCGTCAAGGCCCGGTTGAGCCGTGGCCGGGCGGCCCTGGCCCAGTTGCTGAGCGATCGAGAGGAGGCCCACCATGCGTGATCTGGACGACCTGCTCGACCCGGTGGTGAGCCGACGTGCGTCGGAAGCCGTGCACCCGCCGGACTTCGCCGCGTTGGAGCGGCGCGGCCGGCAGCGGCTGCGACGGGCCCGCGCGACGGCTGTCGGTGCCGTGGTGGCAGTAGTAGCCGGGATCGGAGTCGTGGGGATCCAGCTGACCTCGGACCGGTCCGACCCGGCTCCGGCCGGAATAGTCGAGTGGGAGGGACCGGACGGGGAGCTGGGTGAGGCGATCGAGTCAGGGCAAGCGCACATCCAGCAGACCTGGCTCGGTTCGGACGGCTCTGTCCTCACGGTCTGGTCGCGGGATCTCCACGCCGACGGGGTCCAGTTCCCCGCCACCCAGCAAGGGATGACGCTGGCCGTCGACGGCCGGACCCGCTGGTCGCCGCTCTTTTACGGCATCGCGGTGGAGCCGCTGGTCGACGAGACCTTCCTGGTCATACCGAATGCCGGCGTTGACGTCATGGGACAGCCGACCGAGATCTATCTCACCGGCGCGGAAGGACTCCGACCACTCGAGATCCTCCCCACCGCGCCCACCTCCCCTTCGGCGCCCGGCGGCGGTGCGCCCGACACGTACGCCTATTTCTTCGCGAAACCGCGGGATGCGCCGTCCGATGTCTATGGGGTGGACGTCGACACCGCGACGGCCTTCCCGATCCCGGAGCTGCGTGGGGCGTCGCCGGCCCGGACCGGGGTCTACAGCCGGCTGGCCAAGACCGACGACGGCCGGCTCTGGTTGTTGACATCGCGAGATGAGGACTCGGCATTGCTGCGAATGACGCGGAACGGCCAGGTCACCCGGTACGCATTGCCGCCGGCGTTCCCCGACCGGTTGCTGAAGTCCATGGTCGCCCTGTCAGCCGGCGACGACGGCCGGCCGATCCTGCTCTGGGAAGACGGCAGGTCCGCCCTGCGCCTCAGCACGGTGCGCGACGCGAGGACGGTGCGCTCGGTCCGCGTGGCAGATGTCGGGCGTCACGACACCGCGAGTGCGGCCACGCTCGCCGACGGGCGGCTGCTGGTTCGCGTGGGTGACCGAATCCTTCGGTCCACCGACGGCACGTGGCGGGACTTCGAGGTGCTGTCCGGCCCGCCCCTGTCGTCGATCGGCGGTTATGACCTGGCGTCCGGCGGCGGCCGGGTGTGTCTGACGTCCCAGAGCCTCGCCGGCATGACCGGGCCGTGGTGCACCACCGACGGCGACTCCTGGGAGCAGGTCGACCTGACGCCCTAGACGGTATGGCGTGACCACCGCGAGATCGCGCGAGAGGGTCCGGCCATCTTCGTGGGTGATCATGAGGCATGGCTCGCGACTTCGTACCGGAGGTCTACGCAGCGTCGTACCGGCGGCTGGTCGGTCAGATGTACGGCGTGTGCGGTGACCTCGGCTTGGCGGAGGAGACCGTAAAGGAGGCGTTTGCCAGGGCGATCCAGCACGAGCGGCAGTTCCGGCATGCGGACAATCCCGAGGCGTGGCTGCGCCGGGTCGCCGTGGATCTCAGCCGGAGCCGGTGGCGCTATCACCTCCGCGGCGAACCACCGTGGCTGGTGCGCCGCACGGGTGTCGATCCCGACCTGTCGCCGGATCACCTGGCGCTGGTCGGGGCGTTGCAGCAACTGCCGGAGGCGCAGCGGCAGGTGATCGCCCTGCTCTGTCTGGGCGACCTGCAGGCGTACGAGGTCGCGGAGGCGGTGGACGCACCGATCGGAAGCGTGCGCACCCAACTGCTCCGGGGCCGGTCGGCGCTCGACGCCCTGTGGAGCGAGCGCGAGGAAGACTCCGAACGCGAACCCGCAGACCTCCTCGACCCGGAGGTCAGCCGCGCAGCGTCGGAGGCGACGAGTGCGCCGGACTTCGCCCTCGTCGAGGAGCGCGGCCGGGATCGGGCCCGGCGGACCCGTACGGCGACGGTCGGAGCGGCCGCGGCCGTGGTGGCCGTCGGCGTACTGGCGACCGCGCTGACGGCCCGAGACGATGGCCGGCCGACGCGAGCCGGCCAGCTTCGGGAGTTCGACGGTCCCGACGGCGAGTTGGCCACGGCGATCGAGTCGGGCGGGGTCGACCCGGTGCAGCGGATGCCGAGCGCCGACGGCCAGGCGCTGCTGACGACGTGGAAGTACTTCGACTACGAGGTCGCGGAGCTGGACCCGCTGCGGGCCACGAACTACGGCGTCACTCTGACCTTCGACGGCGAGCGGCACTGGTCGGACCTCGCGGTCGGCACGATCTACCGCATCGAGCCTCTCGACGACGGATTCCTCCTGCTCTGGGACAACCGGACCGAGTTCGTGGACGAGGACGGGGTGCGGCCGGTGCACTTCAGAGGAGCGCCCGCGCGTCTCGACGACCCCGGGATCGACGGCGTCCGGCCGCTGCTTCTCAGCAACGGTCGCTACTACGCCGTCCAGAGCGCCGACGCGACAGCCGCGGTCATCCCCGAGCTCGACGATGCCGGGACCGGCCGGTGCGGCGATCGCGTGGTGCGTACGTCTGACGGTGTCTTGTGGGCGGTCGAGCCGGACGGCGAGCGGCTCGTCCGGTACGAGCCCGACGGGGCGATGACGTCGTACCGCTTCGCGAGGCAGGCGCCGGTCGCCGCCACGGTCGTCGAACGGGACGGCCAGATCGGTGTCCCCTGGATCGCGGCGGGCGGCGATCTGCGCATGAGCGTCTACGACGCCGGAGCCGACCGGGTCGCGACCTTCGACTATCCCGACGTGGGCGGCTGTGAGTTCGACGCCGCCGTCCTGCCCGACGGCCGGCTGCTGGTCAGCGGCCCCTCGGGCACGGTCCGGAGCCTTGGCGGATCCTGGCGCGCCGCCAGCTTGCTGTCGCTGGTGCCGGCGGCGGCGGAGCGGGGACTCGTCGAGGCCGGCGACTACCTATGCGCTGGTCTCTCGTCCCGGGCCGGTGGCTATCAGCTGTCGGCCGAGGACACCCTGACCTGTACGACCGACGGCAACCTGTGGCAGCAGGTCGGACTGGCGGACTGACGACGCGACGCCCATCGGAAGTGTGTACGGACGCAAAACCGACTCCTGACGCCCGCGTGACAGACTGGCCGACATGCTGCGTTGGCTGACTGCAGGGGAGTCGCACGGCCCGGCCCTGGTGGCGATCCTGGAGGGACTGCCGGCCGGCGTCGCGGTGACCAGCGACGACATCGGTGCAGCGCTTCAGCGACGCCGGCTCGGCTACGGCCGCGGGGCGCGGATGTCGTTCGAGCAGGACGAGCTCGAGATCATCGGCGGGATCCGTCACGGCGAGACGCTCGGCAGTCCGGTCGCGATCCGGATCGGCAACTCCGAGTGGCCCAAGTGGGAGCTGGTCATGGCAGCCGACCCGGTCGACCCGGCCGAGCTCGACGGTCTGGCGCGCAACGCGCCGCTCACCCGGCCCCGACCGGGACACGCCGATCTGGTCGGCATGCAGAAGTACGGGTTCGACGAGGCCCGGCCGGTGCTCGAACGCGCGAGTGCCCGCGAGACCGCCGCCCGCGTCGCCCTCGGCGCGGTGGCCCTGCGATTCGCCAACCAGGCCGCCGACATCGATCTGGTCAGCCACGTCGTCGAGCTCGGCACGGTCCGGGCCCCGGACGGCAAGACGCCGACGGCGCAGGATCGGGCGGCGCTCGACGCCGACCCGGTGCGCTGTTTCGACCCGGACACGAGCGCCGCCATGGTGGCCGAGATCGACCAGGCGAAGATCGAGGCCGACACGCTCGGCGGAGTCGTCGAGGTCGTCGTGACCGGCGTGCCGCCGGGCCTTGGCAGTCACGTCCACTGGGACCGACGCCTCGACGCCCGGCTGGCCGGGGCACTGATGGGTATCCAGGCGATCAAGGGCGTCGAGGTGGGAGACGGCTTCGGGCTCGCCCGGTCGAGAGGCTCGGCGGCGCATGACGAGATGGTGCCGGCCGACGGCGGTGGGGTCCGGCGCATGTCGGGTCGCTCCGGCGGGACCGAGGGCGGCATGTCGACCGGCGAGACGTTGCGCGTGCGAGCCGCGATGAAGCCGATCTCGACGGTGCCGCGGGCCTTGAAGACCGTCGACGTCGCGACCGGAGAGGCTGCGGTGGCGCACCATCAGCGATCCGACGTGTGCGCCGTGCCGGCTGCCGGCATCGTCGCCGAGGCGATGGTCGCACTGGTCCTTGCCGATGCGGTGCTGGAGAAGTTCGGTGGTGACTCGGTCGTCGAGACCCGGCGCAATCGCGACGCGTTCGTGGAGGGCCTCCGGTGAGCGTCACCGAAGGGGGTGGCGGCCGGTGAGTCCCCTCGTGGTCCTCGTCGGTCCGCCCGGCGCCGGCAAGACGACGGTGGGCGGGCTGCTCGCCGAGCGGCTCGGCGTGACGCTGCGAGACACCGACGCCGATGTCGAGGCGACAACCGGTACGACGATCCCGGAGTTGTTCGTCGACCAAGGTGAGGCGCATTTCCGGGCCCTCGAGCGACAGGCCGTCGCCGTGGCGCTCGCGGAGCACGACGGCGTGCTCTCCCTCGGCGGTGGAGCCGTCGTCGAGCCCGATACGCGCGAAGCGCTGCGTGGGCATCGGGTCGTCTTCCTGGACGTCGGGCTCGCCGAGGCGGTCCGCCGGGTCGGCCTCGGGGTGAGCCGGCCGCTGCTGCTCGGCAACGTACGGTCCCGGCTCAAGGCCCTGCTCGACCAGCGCCGCCCGGCGTACCAAGCGGTCGCTTGGCGGGTCATCGACACCGACGGCCAGACCCCCGAGCAGATCGTCGACGACATCGCCGGTGCCCTCACGCGCGAGGATGCCGCCTCATGACCGACGCGCAAACGCGGCTCACGGTCCGTACCGCCGCGCCCTACGACGTCCTCGTCGGTCCCGGCGTACTCGACTCGGTCGCGGAACTGCTCGGCCCGGCGCACCGAGTCGCCGTGATCCACCCCGACGCGCTGTCGGCCCTCGGCAACAGTCTGCGCGAGCGACTGGCGACCCGCGGCTACGAGGCGCACGCCGTCGTCGTGCCGACCGGAGAGGATGCCAAGACGGCCGACGTGGCGAGCTTCTGCTGGAAGGTGCTCGGGCAGTCCGAGTTCACTCGTACGGACGTGATCGTCGGTCTGGGCGGCGGCGCGACGACGGATCTTGCCGGCTTCGTCGCGGCGACCTGGCTTCGGGGCGTTCGCCTCGTGCAGGTGCCGACCAGTCTGCTCGGCATGGTCGACGCTGCGGTCGGTGGCAAGACGGCCATCAACACCAAGGAAGGCAAGAACCTCGTCGGCGCGTTCCACGAACCGGCCGGAGTCGTGTGCGACGTCGACCTGCTACACGGCCTGCCGCGGGCGGAGTTGGTGAGCGGCCTCGCCGAGGTGATCAAGTGCGGCTTCGTCGCCGATCCGGTGATCCTCGAGATCCTCGAGTCCGGCCCGCAGCAGGCGCTCGATCCGAGCTCACCCGCGCTGCGGGAGCTGATCGTCCGGTCGATCGCGGTCAAGTCGGCCGTCGTCTCGTCGGATCTGCGGGAGACCGGTGGCGACGACGGAGTGGGCCGGGCCGTCCTCAACTACGGTCACACCTTCGGCCATGCGGTCGAACGGGTCGAGCGGTTCGGTTTCCGGCATGGTGCCGCGGTGGCGATCGGTATGCGCTACGTCGCCGAGCTGGCCCGGCTGGCCGGCCGGCTCGACCCGGCGACGGCCCATCGACACCGCCAGGTGCTGGAGTTGGTCGGGCTGCCGACCTCGTACGCGCCGGGACGCTGGCCGGAGCTCTACGAGGCGATGCGGGTCGACAAGAAGGCCCGAGGCGACCAGCTGCGGTTCGTCGTGCTCGACGGGCTCGCCCGGCCGGGCATCCTCGCCGCCCCCGACCCCGCCCTGCTGACCGCCGCGTACGCCGAGATCGTCCGCTGAGGCGCCGACACCGATCCCGCCCCACTGGGGGTAGGCAAATTGCGAAACACGCCGGCGTGTTTCGCAATTTGCCTACCCCCAGTGTTGCGTGCGGGCGGGGTCAGCGGCCGACGAGCGAACGGACGGTGCGTTGGGCGTCCAGGATGCCGACGCCCATCGAGTCGCAGACCAGCCGTACGGCGGCGACCTCTTGATGGCGTCGCATCAGATCGGCCGCCTCGGCTTCGAGCTCGGGTGGCAACTCGATCACGCGAGGTCCCCGGAGCGTCGCCTCGATCAGCTCCTCGTCGCTGCCGTCGATGCCGACGATCTCGGCCAGGTCGAGCGTGTCTTCCTTACGGTCGATCGACCCCGAGCTGTCGTCCACCGGCTGAACCACGGGCTCGGTCAGCGGCCGGCTCACGGGCTTGTCCGCCGGAGGCTCCGGCTCGTCGGCGGCTCCGGGCGGCGGTGGAGGCGGCGGCTTGACCGTGTCGGGCGGCAGGTCCGCGATCGTCATCGGCATCGGGGTGCCGTCATCGTCGTCGGGAAGCGGTCCCGCCTTGGACGGGTCCTCGAGATCACCCGCTGCCGGTGGCATCGGGCCCTCGCCGAGCCGGAGGGCTTCCATCCGGGGCGCCGGACCGAACCCCGGTCGCTTCCACGGCTGCTTGGCCGGCGGGCGTTTTGTCTCCGTCTGCGGTCCGAGATGGTCGAGTGACTCCTGGAGTTCGGCGTCCCTGTGCAGGCGTCGGCGTCGTAGCAACCAGATCACCACGACGGCCGAGACCAGGAGGAACAGCCACCACCAGAACATGGCTGGATTCTAGGCGGAGCCGACCCGGTGTCCCACCGGGGCGATCTGCCAGGGTGTACTCGTGCCCGTGAACTACGAAGACCGCCGACGCCGCCTGGGTGACCTGCTCGGCCGGCGTGAACTCGACGCGGCGCTGATCACCGAGCTTCACAATCTGCGCTATTTGACCGGATTCACCGGGAGCAACGGCGCGCTGATCCTGCCGGCCGACGGCGATCCCGTGTTCGCGACGGACGGACGCTACATCGAGCAGGGTCGGACCGAGACCGGCCTCGACCCGCGACTCGTCAAGGGTCCGCTGCACCCGGGACTGCCGGCCCTCGTGATCGAGACCGGGGCACACCGGGTCGGCGTCGAGACGCACGACCTCACGATCGACCAGCACGAGACCCTGCGCGAAGCCGACGAGGGAGGCGACCTCGAGCTGGTCGGACTAGACCAGGCCGTCGAGCGCCTCCGCACGGTGAAGGACGCCGACGAGATCGCCGCGCTTCGCGAGGCCTGCGACATCTCCACCCGGGCGCTCGAGCAGCTCGTCGCGGGGCCTGTCCTGGGTCGGTCCGAGCGTGACCTCGCCCGCGAGATCGACAACCTGATGCTCGACCTCGGCGCCGAGGCGGTCGGCTTCGACACGATCCTGGCGGCCGGGCCGAACTCCTCGATCCCGCATCACCAGCCATCGGATCGTACGGTCCAGCGCGGCGACCTCCTCAAGATCGACTTCGGGGCTCGCGTACGCGGCTATCACGCCGACTGCACGCGTACCTTCGTCGTGGGCGCCGAGCCGACCGACTGGCAGCGCGACGTCCACGCGGCGGTCCACGCGGCGCAGGCGACCGGCCTCAAGCACGCGCGTCCGGACGTGGGCACCCGGTCGGTGTTCGACGCCGTGGTCGCCTCGCTCGAGCCGACCGGATACGGCGACAAGTTCGTTCACGGTCTCGGACACGGCGTCGGGCTGGTGATCCACGAGGACCCGTTCATGGGGGAGACCACCACGGGTAGACTTCCCGATCGGACTGCGATCACGATCGAGCCCGGTGTCTACCTTCCGGGGCTCGGCGGTGTCCGCATCGAGGACACCCTGATCGTCCACGCCGACGCTCCCGAGATCCTGACGACCGCGTCCAAGGACCTCAGGGTGATCGGCACATAGGGTCATTGGTGAATAGCCCGGCCACAAGCACAGAAAGAGACAGCACGCCCGATGGCTACGACGAACGAACTGAAGAACGGCATGGTGCTCAACCTCGACGGCCAGCTCTGGTCGGTCGTGTGGTTCCAGCACCACAAGCCAGGCAAGGGCGGCGCCGTCGTGCGCACGAAGCTCAAGAACGTCCTGTCGGGCAAGGTCGTCGACAAGACCTTCAACGCCGACGTCAAGGTCGACACCGCCAACGTCGACAAGCGACAGATGCAGTACCTCTACAACGACGGCGAGTCCTACGTCTTCATGGACTCGACGACCTACGACCAGATCCATCTCGGTGAGGACATCGTCGGCGACGTGTCGCACTTCATGCTCGACAACCAGGACGTGATCGTGTCGATGCACGAGAGCACGCCACTGTTCATCGAGCTGCCGGCGTCGGTGGAGCTCACGATCGAGTACACCGAGCCCGGTGTGCAGGGCGACCGTTCGAGCGGCGGCACCAAGCCCGCCCGGCTCGAGACCGGCTACGAGATCCAGGTCCCCCTGTTCATCACCAGCGGCGAGAAGGTCAAGGTCGACACTCGGGACGGCTCCTACCTCGGTCGCGCCTGACGACGCGTACGGTCTGATCCGATGGCTGCCCGCACCAAGGCCCGAAAGCGCGCGCTCGACGTGTTGTACGAGTCGGAGCTTCGCGGCGTCGCGATGGGCGCGACCCTGCCCGATCGGATCGCGGCCGCCGACCCGCCGGTCAACCCGTACACCGTGCGCCTCGTCGAGGGCGTCGCCGAGCATCGGCATCGCATCGACGAGCTCCTCGACACCCATGCCGAGGGCTGGTCGCTCGCCCGGATGCCCGTGATCGACCGCAATCTACTGCGGATCGCCACGTACGAGATCCTCTACGTCGAGGACGTCCCCGACGCGGTAGCGGTGAGCGAGGCGGTGCAACTCGCCTCCGAGCTGTCCACCGACGAGTCGGCCAAGTTCGTCAACGGCCTGCTGGCCCGGCTCGTCGAGCTGAAACCCACGCTCGTTGCGGAGTAGGCGACGCCGCGGGTAGTTTGCGCGATTGTGACCGTCCGGTAAGGTCACTGCTGCCCGCAAAGCACCATGTCACGCCCGGTGGGCGCGGCCTCTCGTGTGCATTTGTCCGCGCTTGTCCCTGGGGTTTGTGGGCACCGTACGCGTTGAGCCCGAGTTCCGGGCGAGCGGCCAAGGGCCCGGCCGAGGGGAGGAGATGCATGGGCGAAGGTGACGGCGAAGTCCAGTTGGCCTTCGGGGACGGCTTGCCCTTCGGCGAGTGGGTCCGGGCCTACCAGGACGACCTGATCTTCTACACCCGACAGCATGCGTTGCTCTCGCTCTACTGCGTGCTGGCGGCCGCCGTCATCGCCGTGCTGCTGGCGGTCTTCGTCTATCGGTCTCCCAGGCTGTCGGGCCTGGCCATCAACTCGGTCTCGGTGGGTTTCACGCTGCCGTCGATCGCCTTGTTCGGCATCTTGATCCCGTTCCTCGGCCGCAATCTCTCCACGGTGTTTCCCGTCGTCGTTCTCTATTCGCTGCTCCCGGCGCTGCGCAACGCGATCGTCGGCCTGCAGTCGGTCGATCCGGCGATGCTGGACGCCGCCCGCGGCATGGGCATGAGCCGGTTCCGCATGCTGTGGCAGATCGAGTTGCCGTTGGCGTGGCCGATCATCCTGGCGGGCTTGCGCGTCTCGGCGCAGTTGGCCGTCGGCATCGTGGCGATCGGCGCCATCGTCTACGACGTCGGCCTGGGGCAGTACGCCTTCGGGGCTCTGGCGAACCTCGGCTCGGCCAACACCGCCAACGAAGCACTGGCGTGTGTGCTCTTCGTCGCCGCGATCGGCATCGTGTTCGATCTGGCGTTCGTCCTTGTCCGCCGTTTCACGACACCGAGGGGTATCCGTGTCTGACTCCACCGAGGTCACGACGACGCCGCCGGCCGACGCCGGATCGAATGGGGCCGGCGTACCCATCGTGCTGGAGCACGTCTCGAAGCGCTATCCCGCGACCAAGTCCGCGGCGGTCGACGACATCAGCATGGAGATTCCGGCCGGTGAGATCGTCATCCTGGTCGGCCCGTCGGGCTGTGGCAAGACCACGACGATGCGCATGATCAACCGGCTCATCGAGCCGACGTCGGGCAAGATCACCATCGACGGCGAGGACGTGCTGTCCCTCGACGACGTGAAGCTACGACGCGAGATCGGCTACGTCATCCAGCAGATCGGGCTGTTCCCGCATCTGTCGATCGCGCAGAACGTCTCGCTCGTGCCGCGGATGCTGAAGTGGAACAAGCGCCGGACCAACGAGCGCGTCGACGAGATGCTGTCGCTGGTGGGATTGGAGCCCGAGGAGTTCCGCAGCCGCTATCCGCGACAGCTGTCCGGCGGGCAGCAGCAGCGGGTGGGCGTCGCGCGGGCGCTGGCCGCCGATCCGCCGGTCATGCTGATGGACGAGCCGTTCGGCGCGGTCGACCCGATCAACCGGGCCAGGCTGCAAGAAGAGTTCCTCTCCGTACAGGAGAAGCTGCGCAAGACCATCGTCTTCGTCACCCACGACTTCGACGAGGCGATCAAGATGGGTGACCGGATCGCCGTCCTCGAGCAGGGTTCCAAGATCGCCCAGTACGCGACGCCCGAGGAGATCCTGTCGAGCCCGGCGAACGCATTCGTCGAAGGCTTCGTCGGCCAGGGCGCGACCCTCAAGCGCCTCCAGCTGGAGCGGCTCGAGACCCTCGACCTGCGACCGGTGGCCGAGGCCGGCCCCTCGGCATCGCGGGTCCCGATCAAGGCCACCCTGCACGACGTACTCGACGAGATGATCGCCACGGCGCAGGAGTCGCTCGTCGTCGTCCGGGACGACCGGCCGATCGGCTCGGTCACCCTCGACGACGTCCTGGCGCGGGTGCGGGAGCTGCGCGCCGAGGCCGAGGCCAAGGAAGGGACCTGAGGTGGCCGTCCAGCTGGAGCAGCGGCCACTGGACGAGGCCGCGACGACCATCCTCGAGACGGGCGTCCGTCCCGAGCGGTCGTTCGGCTGGCGAGACCTCCTCACGCCGGCGATCTGCGCGGTCTTGGTTGTCACCGAGATCTGGTACATCTCGACACGCGAGCTGGACGCCATCGAGTCCAGCCAGCTCGAAGCCTCCAAGCTGTGGGATCAGACCGTCCAGCACATCTGGATCAGCGTCGCGATCGCCGGCATGGTCCTGGGCGTCGCGATTCCGCTCGGGGTGTTGGTCACCCGGCGGCGTACCCGCTGGATCGCGCCGGTCGTCCTGTTGATCGGCAACGTCGGCCAGGCCGCGCCCACGGTCGGCCTGCTGGCGATCGTCGGCGGGTTCTGGCTCGGCTTCTGGGCGGTCGCACTGATCCTCGGCGCGTACGCGATGCTCGCCGTCCTTCGCAACACGATCGTCGGCCTGCAACAGGTCGACCCCGGCGTGCTCGACGCGGCGCGCGGTATGGGGATGTCACCGACCGCGATCCTGTTCCGCGTCGAGTTCCCACTCGCCGTCCCGGTGATCGGTGCCGGTGCTCGTACCGCTTTGGTGCTCGCCGTCGCCACCGTGCCGCTGGGCCAAAACCTCGGCGCCGGCGGTCTGGGCGCCACCTTGTTCGCCGGCATCGGTCAGAACCGTGACGTCACCATCGTCGCGGCGTCGTTGTTCATCGCCACCCTTGCCGTCCTGATGGATTGGGCCGGCGGCATGGTGCAACGGCTCCTGACGCCGAAAGGTATCCGCATCGCATGACGGACAAGGAGTCCTGCGGATTAGCACGAAAGGAACCTATGAGACGGATCTGGAAGACGCTCGCTATCGGCGGAGCCAGTGGGGCGCTGCTGTTGTCCGGCTGCGGCCTCGGTGAGAAGGAGAACGAGGTCGGCAACGTCGAGGCCGGCTCGGAGGTCGACCCCGAAGCCCTCCAAGGCGTCGAGATCACGGTCGGCTCGAAGGAGTTCGACGAGCAGTTGCTGCTCGGCCAGCTGACGTTGCTGATGCTCAAGGCCGCCGGTGCCGACGTCACCGACGGAACCGGCACGACGGGCAGTGACGCCACCCGCCAGGCGCTGATCCAGGGCGACACCGACGTCTACTGGGACTACACCGGAACCGGTTGGGTCACCTACCTGCAGCAGGACGAGGTGATCACCGACGCGCAAGAGCTCTACGAATCGGTCCGCGACATGGATCTCCAGGAGAACAGCGTGGTCTGGGGCGATCCGGCTCCGTTCAACAACACCTATGCGTTCGGCACCACCCAGGAGTTCGCAGAGGAGAACGGACTCGAAACGCTGTCTGACATGTCTGCCTACATCGGCGACAACCCCGACGCGTCGGTCTGCGTCGCGAGTGAGTTCGTCGACCGCCCGGACGGCCTGCCCGGGGTGGAGTCGACCTACGAGATGGACATCTCCAACCTCAAGAACCTCGGCGACGCCTCGGGGGCGATCTACGCGCAGATCGACAATGGTGGATGCGACTTCGGTGAGGTCTTCACGACCGACGGGCGGATCCAGAACCTGGGCCTCAAGGTCCTTGAGGACGACAAGTCGTTCTTCCCGCTCTACAACGGTGCGCCGGTCGTGATG
>Ga0081455_10004390_pt1 | contig 15885 bp, 13 predicted proteins | sample TabmetS3T2R1_FD_70207 | JGI IMG/M metagenome (GOLD analysis project Ga0081455, IMG submission 70207) | Tabebuia heterophylla rhizosphere microbial communities from the University of Puerto Rico - S3T2R1 | ecosystem: Host-associated > Plants > Roots > Rhizosphere ... | reverse complement strand
CAGTTCACCGAGAACGCGACAAATTCGGCGTCGCTCACGCGCCGGAGCCAGAGCGCGCTCTTTGCCGTGATGCCGGCCCACGGGAGCGGCGACGGATCCGTGACGGTAACACTCACGGTTTTTCCAATTTCAAAATCGATGATTTTGCCGACAGGAATCCATTTGCCTGTTGTTTTGCGAAAAATCGGCGCGACTACAAAACCCACCAGCGGAATCCCTAGAATGGCAGCGCATACGCCGCTGAGCCCGATGCAGAGTTTTTCCAGGAATCGCCGGCGAGTAATTTCCTCGGGCGTCAGCGCACGTTCTGGCGATGGGTGATTAGTGGTAACTTGGTCCACGGAGAATTTCGTAAATCCATCCGGCAAGCGACGCCCAAAAAAGACCGATGCCCACTGCGAGAATAACCCATGAGGTGATCAGCCCCCAGAAAAGGAACGTTATTCCCATCGCCAGGCCGGCGGGGAAAAAGTTCGGACGCGGGAGCGTTTCGTGTGGCAACGGCTCCCAGCCTGGGGGCACGTTCGGATGTGTTTCGTTTGTCATAAAGGTTTGCCTGTGACTGGTGGGCTCGCTACAGGATGCGCGAACCAACGCGCAAGCTGCGCAACGATCGCGCTCAGATAAACCAGACACATCGGCACCCACATGAGAAGGCCGCCTATTTGCTGGTCTTTATCCGGAGTGATACCCCAGTGCGATTGAACCAAGTTCAGAACGCCTAGGCGATCAGCGGGCGGTTGCGCGTAAATCGGACACACGCTCACCGGCGAGAATGTGATGAGAATTCCGAGAATGCTGCACGCCACACAGGCGCTGAAAAGATAAAGCACTGCGCCCGGCGGCGACATCCGCTCCTGTTCGCGCGGCGCAAGGATTTGCCGCCAGAAAATCGTGCCTAACAAGAGGAGCGAAGAAATTTGAAGCGCGTTAACGAGCTGGGATGAGACAGCGGCATTGCAAAGGGGCCGCGCATGCCACAACCACATTGCGCCTACACCAGAGATCCATCCGACGAACGGATTGGCAATCAGCCATGATCGCGATCCAAGTGAGATCCAGCGCGGCAGACTCATCCACACAAGCGCAGGCACAATGAGCAACAGCAAGATGTGTTGCAGCATGTGCGCGCTGAAAAGGTAGCCCGCTGCCAGCGCATTAAGTGGAGACATCAACGACAGCACAAACACGCCCACTCCCCCCAGCAGATAGAGAATGCGACGATTCACGCCGAACGCCCAGAGATAAGCGATAAGCGCAGCCGCAGCAGCAATCAGCACCGTTGCGTTCCATGTCCAGGCGGAAATAAGAAATTGCTGTGTTGTCATCGGATCAAAGGCCAGAGGTAAACGATCGAGAACACGAGCACCCACACCACATCGACGAAGTGCCAGTAGTAACCGACAGCGCCAAGCGCGGGGAAACGACCGTTTTTGAAATTACTGACAAGAGCTACGCCGAGCACGACCAGCAAGGCAAGCAAACCAAAGCTGACGTGTAATCCGTGGAATCCAGTCAAGGTAAAAAACGTGGTGGCAAAAAGATCCAAGCCGACCGTTACCCCGCTCTGAAACAGGCTCCAGTATTCTAGTCCCTGGCCGACGATGAAAATGCCCCCGAGCACAATCGTTGCGATGAGCCAAGCCTTCATTTTCCCAAGGTTGTTTGCGTGCAGGCCGACTTCAGACCGCCAGATTGTAAAGCTGCTCGCAAACAAGCAGATGCTGAAGATGGTCGTCTTAAGCACGTCCAACTGCTGCGCCCCGGGCCCGCTTTGCGAAGTCGCATTGTAAAAAAGGTACGCGAGGATCAGCACTCCGAAGAAGCCTGCTTCGGAAATGATGAACGTGATTACGCCGGCTTTGATTTTGTCCGGTCGAAAGGTGTCGATCGCTCCTCCCACGGGTACGACTGGATCCGGACGATCGGGGTTCGCATAATCCCAGAGCGGACGTCGGCTGTGAATCGGTGGGAGCGCATTGAAATTTTCGTGAGGCGGCGGTGAAGTCGTCGCCCATTCCAGCGTCCACGCGTTCCACGGATTGTCGCCTGCCGGTTTTCCCCGGAACAAGCTGATCACCAAATCCCACACGAACAGAATGGACCCCGCCGCCATGAAGAACGCGCCGATAGTTGAGACCATGTTCATCCAGGTCCAGCCCGGAAGATCCGGATAGGTAAACGTCCGGCGCGGCATGCCCGCCAATCCGAGCACGTGCTGAATCATGAAGGTCAGATTGAACCCGATAGTCATCAGCCAAAACACCCATTTGCCGATCCGCTCCGACATCATTCGGCCGCTCATTTTCGGAAACCAATAATAAATCCCGCCCAGGATCGCGAAGACGATCAGCCCGACAAAGATGTTATGAAAGTGTGCAACGAGGTAATAGCTGTTCTTGGTCTGCCAATCGAGCGGCGCGACCGCATGACTCACGCCCGTGAGTCCGCCGATCAGGAATTGCAGCAGCGCTGCGACGCAGAAAAGCATCGGCGTGGTAAATCGCACACGGCCGCCAACCATCGTCGCGCTCCAGTTGAACAGCTTCACTCCAGTTGGAACGGCGATCAGCACGCTGGCCGCGACAAAAAACAGATCGACTGCGCGTCCGAGGCCGACCGTAAACATGTGGTGCGCCCAGACCAGCAAACTCAAAAAGACGATGATCACAGTAGAAGCCGCGACAAACTCGTGTCCAAAGATCGCTTTGCGCGAAAAAACCGGGATCACTTCCGAGAGGATCGCGAATGCCGGGATCGCGACGATATAAACTTCCGGATGCCCAAACGCCCAGAAGATGTGCTGCCACATGATGGCTGAGCCGCCGCCGAAAGGCAGAAAGAATCGACCATCGAGCAGCCGATCGATCAACAGCATTACCAGCGCCGCGTTGAGAATCGGGAGGACCAGAATTATCAGGAACGCGTTCATGAAAGTCATCCAACTGAACAATGGCAGTCGGCGTAACGTCATGCCCGGCGCGCGCTGAGTCAGGACAGTGACGATGAAATTGATCCCCGCGCTGACCGAGCCGATGCCGAGCACTAACAGCGATATCGCCCAGTAGTCCACGCCAAGTTGCGAGGAATACGGTGCCTCACTCAGCGGCGTGTACGCGAACCAGCCCACCGCTGGCGGACCACCGGCGAGAAAACTGAAGTGCAACAGGATGCCGCCGAACGGTACGAGCCACACACCCAGCGCGTTCAGGCGCGGGAACGCCATATCGCGCGCGCCGATTTGCAGCGGCAAAATGTAGTTCATGATGCCGAAGAGCACCGGCATCGCGACGAGGAAAATCATCGTCGTGCCGTGCATGGTGAACATCCAGTTGTAAGTATCAGGAGCCAGCAGCGTGTTGTTAGGCACCATCAGCTGCAACCGTATTAAAAGCGCTTCGATCCCTGCGATGACGAAGAACACCAGGCCCGTCACCATGTAAAGAATGCCGATGCGCTTGTGATCGACAGTGGAAAGCCAGGCCAGCTTCCAATGCTGTCGTTCCGCCGGCGTCAGCAAATGCGCGACCGTGCCGCTAATCGTCGTGTTTCCGTTCATTTCAAAGTCTCGATGTAATCAGTGAGTCGCGTTACCTGTTCGTCGGTAAATTTGAAGTTGGGCATCTTGACTCCGATTTTGACCTGTTGCGGATCGTGCAGCCACCGGCGCAAATTTTCCGGCGTGTTGTTCACGATTCCTGCACCAAGTTGTTTGCGGCTCGCGAAGTGTGTGAGGTCGGGACCGAAGGTTGCCGAAGCGATTGTGCCCTTGATGGTATGGCAGTTTACGCAACTCATTTGCTCGAAAAGAGCGAGACCCTTCTGCGCGTTCTCACTCGACGGTGCAGGAGCGGGCGCAACTTGAGCCTGTTCCCACTTCTCAAATTCCGCCTGTGGCTCGGCGACGAGCAAAAAGTGCATCCATGCGTGTTGTGTCCCGCAAAACTCTGTGCAAAAGCCCAGGTACGTCGCGGGTTTATCGGATTGAATCCAGAGATGATTCGGATGCCCTGGCACGGTCGTAAGTTTTCGCCCCAGCTCCGGCACCCAAAACTCGTGCAGGACATCCACGGCATCCAATCTGAGCGCGACTGGTTTGCCGACGGGAATATGAATTTCATTCGCCACGACAGCGCCCGAGTTCGTGTAGCGCGCTTCCCACCACCATTGATGGCCGATCACCACAATGTCGGGCTTCGGCGGTGGCGGCGGGTCAGAGATGCCCATGGTTCGCGCCGAGAGCACGAATAGAATCACTACGATGGCAAGCGGTATCGCCGTCCACACGATTTCGATCGTTTTGTTGCCCTCGCCTTGTTCAGGATCGCGTTCGCCTTCGCGCCACCGAGGGAAACGCAGCAGGGCATACATCACGATGCCGACGACCACCGCGAAAATGACCACCATCACGACAATGACGACGATGGTCAGATCGAAAATCGCGCGCGCCTGCGGCGACTGCGGACTGAACACCCTCACAACATCCGCAATGAACAGCGCAGCGCTAAACGAGTGGAGATTCATTAGCTTCCGGCCTCCCGGCGCTAGCCAACGGTGGCGAAACCGATGACGAGCGTCATTCGGTGAAGATGACAACAAAAGAGTCCTCCCAACGTCAAGGACGAATTCAGCAACCGTAGAAATAGAAGACGGTATTCCGGTCTTCGCTTTACAACTCGGATACCGAGATGCGTTGCCGTAAAGTCGCCGGGAGTTTGCGCCTGAATCAAACTTGCGCAAACAGCCCGGCCACGGAACGAGACTCGGTCCGATAGGTGTAGCCAGGAACGAGCTGTGCTGTTTCCCAACCGGTTGGTCGTGGGATCGATCGATATAGCACGCTCGGGCTGGGCATCATCAACGCAATCGAATAGGAGCAGTTCGATTCGTTAAGCGTGCTTAGAGTAAACGCTAAAATTTGTCCCATCGGCAGAAACCGTCGCTCCGAGCGGAGAACTTTGTCCTTTGCTTAGTTCTGACACCGGAGAAACAACCGATTACAATGCTTCAGGAATGCACGCTGCAGGCACTTTCTCTCTCGAGGGACGCTACTTTGGCTAGGCGACGCAGATGTCGCTGGGCTTGACTAAACTCGGCTTGGAGAAATGTCTGAACGAGATCCCAAGCTACGGCTGGTCCTACGGTCCTGCCGCCCATGCAGAGAACATTCATGTGATCGTCCTCGACACCTTGCCGTGCCGAAAAATGGTCATGAATCAACGCAGCGCGGACGCCTCGAATTTTGTTTGCGCAAACCGATGCGCCCACACCGCTCCCGCAAATCGCCACTCCTCGCTCTACTTCCTGAGCAGCTACCGCCCGCGCAAGCGGGATAACGTAATCAGGATAGTCATCGCTTTCATCCAGTCGATAGGCACCGAACTCGACGATATCATGTCCCGCTTCGCGGAGTTGCTTAACAAGCTCTTCCTTCAAATCAAATCCACCATGATCGCTAGCAACCCCAATTCGCATGTCTTCTCCTTTCGTGGATTGAAAACCAATTTGTCAACAATCCCTCATTTCGTTGAAGTATTCACGATGGGTTCTCCCAGCCGCGAGGTGGTGATACCTTTTGATCAACCTCACTGGGACCCCAGCTACCCGGCTCGTATTCGTAGACCGGAGTGTCGGCCTTCAGGAACGGATCGACGATGCGCCAGGCCTCTTCTACATAGTCCTGCCGGGCAAACAACGTAGCGTCTCCCGCCATGGCATCACCGAGCACGCGTTCGTATGCATCCATCTCCTCTGCACTGGGGTAACGGGTCGCCAGCAACTCGGCTTGTTCGCCGATCATCTTCTCTTCTTGATCCATGACCGTTAGGCCAAAGGCAGCCGTGACATCGGGACTAACCCGGAATCGGAAGTAATTGGGAGCACGACAGCACGTTGGAAACACGACGGGTGGTTCCTGCAAGCGCACGACGATCTCTGTGCATGTTACCGGTAACGACTTTCCAGTCCGGATATAGAACGGTACACCTTGCCAGCGCCAGGAATCCACGTTCAACTGCAAAGCGGCGAACGTCTCGACCTTGGAATCCGAGGCTACGCCCTTTTCACTTCGGTAACCACGAAACTGACCGCGGACAACATGCTTTGGTTCGAGAGCGCGAATTGCTTTTAGGACCTTTACTTTTTCGTCGCGGATCGTTTCACTGTCGGTTCTCACCGGTGGTTCCATCGCCAGGTTCACCAGGATCTGGAACAGATGATTTTGAACGACGTCGCGGATCGCACCGGTTTGATCATAGAACGCTCCGCGGCCTTGAACGCCGAAATTTTCCGCCATCGTTATCTGTACGCTCTCGACCTGATTGCGGTTCCAGAACGACTCCAGAATCGCATTCTCGAAGCGTAAGAAGACCATGTTCCGCACTGCTCGTTTTCCCAGATAGTGATCGATGCGGAAGATGTGCTCCTCGTCGAAAGTGCCGTGCAGAATCCGATTGAGTTCCTGTGCCGAAATGAGGTCGTGGCCGAAAGGTTTTTCAACGATGACTCGAGCGCCACTGGTGCAGCGTGCCTTGGCGAGCTGTTCAACAACCATCCCGAAGAGTGCAGGCGGAATGGCGAGGTAATGCGCTGGCCGCTCCGCAGAGTCTAGCTCCTTGCGGATCGCCTGAAAGGTAGCTGCGTCTTTATAGTCACCGTCAACATAGCGCAGAAGGCCGCACAGTTTGTCGAATGCCGCCGGATCGATCCCACCGCCGTGTTTCTCCACACTGTCTCGCGCCCGCTCTCGGAACTGACCGATATTCCAACCTGCTTTAGCCACCCCAATAACAGGCACGTTGAGATGGCCCCGTTTGATCATCGCTTGGAGCGACGGAAAGATTTTCTTGTAAGCGAGATCGCCCGTGGCGCCGAAGAACACCAATGCATCCGAATGGGGAAAGTTCATGCCTTGCTCCTCATTTGGCGGATTTCTCCAGGTGACCGCCGAAACCAAAGCGCATCGCCGAAAGCAGCCTGTCAGCGTAGTCTGCCTCACCACGCGATGAGAATCGCTCGTACAACGCAGTCGTTAATACTGGCACCGGCACGCCTTCATCGATGGCCGCCTTAATAGTCCAACGACCTTCGCCGGAATCGGAAACTCTGCCGCCGAACTTCGCTAGCTTGGCGTCTGTCGCGAGCGCAGTTGCGGTTAGATCCAATAACCACGAAGCAATAACGCTGCCGCGCCGCCAAACTTCCGAAACATCAGCGAGATTGAACTCATACTGGTAGTGCTCCGGATCGCGCAACGGCGTAGTCTCGGCATCCACATCACTCTTGCTCTTCCCCGCGTTAGCGGCTCTCAGAATGCCGATACCTTCGGCGTAAGCGGCCATGATTCCGTACTCGATACCGTTATGGATCATTTTGACGAAGTGTCCCGCGCCGTTAGATCCACAATGTAAGTAACCTTGTTCGGCTGTGCCGCCAAGTTTCTCGCGGCCGGGGGTACGCGGCACGTTGCCGATGCCCGGCGCAAGCGCAGCAAAGATCGGATCCAAGTGTTGAACTATCTCCTGATCACCGCCGATCATCATACAGTAACCACGCTCCAAGCCCCAGATGCCGCCGCTCGTCCCAACATCGACATAGTGAAGACCTAACGAGCGTAGTCCCTTCGCCCGTTCTATGTCATCTACATAATAGGAGTTGCCTCCGTCGATAATGATATCGCCATGTTCAAGCAACGGCGATAGCTCGCCGATCGTCTCATCGACCACGGCCGCCGGAATCATCAGCCAGATGGCTCGCGGCCGGTCGAGTTTGGCCACCAAATCTGCCAAAGAAGTAGCTCCAGTTGCTTTCTCCTTGATGAGCTCATGGACGACATTAGGTGAACGGTCGAAAACCACGCATTCCTGTCCATTCTTCAGTAGCCGGCGAACCATGTTTGAGCCCATTCGGCCGAGTCCAATCATTCCAAGTTGCATCGTTACCCCTTCGTTTAATTGATGTTGCTGTGTTAAGTCTAAGTGTTGGATGCGTCAAAGATGCTCTGAATGGATTTGTCTAGCGTGGCATTGAACTCAGCGGCGGATTGTTGAGCCGATAGTCCTTCGGCAAGGGCGCGCGAGAAGCTCGCGACAACACCGCGATTGCGACGTAAACGGTTATTGGCTTCATCCCGCGAATAACCGCCCGACAACGCGACGACTCTCAAAACTTTCGGATGTTTGACGAAATCGGCGTAAAAGTTGTTTTGCTCCGGTAGTGTCAGCTTGAGCATGACCAGTTGACCTGGTGGCAATTGATTGAGCTTTTCGAGAATAGCGGCCTTAAGTAATTCTTCAGCCTTCGCCTTTTCCGGGCAGTGAATATCGATTTCTGGCTCGACGATTGGAATTAAATCGGAGGCGATGATCTGCGCGGCCAGTTCGAACTGCTGATTTACAATCTCTTTGATGCCCGTTGCGGTGGCTTGCTGAATGAATGAGCGCATCTTGGTTCCAAAGATGCGCTTCGATTTGGCTTTCTCGAGTAGCGCAGCCAGCGCTGGAATGGGCTTCATCCGTTGGACGCCCTCCTTCTCGGCATCGAGGCCCTTGTCCACTTTCAGGAACGGAACCACCCCTTTTACATTCCAGAGATAGTTAGCCGCAGGATGTCCTTTGATCTCCCTGTCCATCGTGTTCTCGAAGAGGATGGCGCCGATGATCCGCTCCCCATTAAAGGCGGGGCTGGTAATCATCCGGGTGCGCATCTCGTGTACAATCGCATACATCTCATCCTCGTTGGACCAGGCGCCCTCTTTTATTCCATAAAGAGCCAACGCCTTTGGTGTGCTACCGCCGCTTTGATCTAATGCAGCAATGAAGCCCGGATGCGACTTCATCTTCTGTAATTGTTGTTCATTCACGCCATTTGATTTCATAACACCTTCTTCAACGTTCGATATTGGTTAATCAGGTTATTGGTTGAGCTATCGTGGGCGAGAGCAGGTGTCTCTCTGCTCTCGAGTTCCGGGATGATCCGCTGGGCTAATTGTTTGCCTAATTCCACACCCCATTGGTCGAACGAGTCAATGTTCCAAATCGCACCTTGTGTAAAAACACTGTGTTCGTACAGAGCGACCAGTTTGCCGAGGGTTTCCGGGGTGAGCCGATCGGCGAGAATCACGTTCGATGGGCGGTTGCCCTCGAAAACCCGGTGAGGTACGAGCCAATCCGGCGTGCCTTCTGTTTTAACTTGCTCGGCTGTTTTGCCGAAGGCCAGCGCCTCGGCCTGGGCAAACACATTCGCCAGAAGAATATCGTGGTGCCGACCGAGCGGATTTAGCGTTTGGTAGAACGCTATGAAGTCACAAGGAATGAGTCGTGTTCCTTGATGAATCAATTGGTAAAACGAATGCTGGCCATTCGTTCCCGGCTCACCCCAATAGATGGGGCCGGTATCGCATAAAACTTTGCTTCCGTCAAGTGTGACGTGTTTGCCATTGCTCTCCATTGTCAGTTGTTGGAGATAGGCTGGGAATCGCTTCAGATATTGTTCGTAGGGAAGGACTGCTACAGTCGCTGCGCCGAAGAAGTCGTTATACCAAATAGACAATAGCCCCATGAGGACGGGGAGGTTGCGCTCGAAAGGAGTCGTACGGAAATGCTCGTCCATTTCGTGGAAGCCGTCCATCATCGCGCGAAAATTATCCGGCCCGATCGCAATCATGGTCGAAAGGCCGATGGCTGAATCCATCGAATAACGCCCGCCAACCCAATCCCAAAACTCGAACATGTTGGCAGTGTCAATGCCGAACTTCGCTACTTCTTTCGCATTGGTCGACACGGCAACAAAATGCCTTGCGACTGCCTTCTCGTCGCCTCCCAGGCCTGCCAGCGACCAATCGCGCGCGGTGCGCGCATTGGTCATTGTTTCGAGAGTCGTGAAAGTTTTTGAAGAAATGATGAAAAGAGTTTCTGCCGGGTCGAGGTCCCAAACAGCCTCCGTGAAATCCGTACCGTCTACATTGGAAACGAACCGAAACCTCATGCCTCGGTCGCTGTAATGCTTCAATGCCTCATAAGCCATGACTGGTCCAAGATCAGAGCCACCGATTCCAACGTTGATGACGTTGCGAATACGCTTGCCGGTATACCCTTTCCAAGCGCCGCTCCGGACGCGGTTAGAAAACTCGGCCATCTTGTCAAGAACGGCGTGGACTTGTGGCACAACATTTTCGCCATCGACAACGATCGATTCCCCTTTCGGTGCGCGCAGAGCTACATGCAGAACAGCGCGGTTTTCGGTGATGTTGATCTTCTCGCCCCGGAACATGGCATCGATCCGCCCGCGCAACCCCGACTCATCTGCGAGTTGCACGAGAAGCTTTAAAGTCTCGTCAGTTACGCGATTCTTCGAGTAGTCGAAGAATAAACCTACCGCCTCAGCGGTCATGCGGTTACCGCGGGTGGGATCATCCGCAAAAAGCTTCCGCAGATGCAGGTCACGAATTTTCTGATGATGCGCGATCAGGGCCTTCCACGGGGGACGCTCAGTACATGGTTTTACCTTTGTATCCATTGTTAAATTCCTTTCACTCTGTTCTGATGCTGAATTGCTAGACCTCCATTTGCTTTATAGAGTCCAAAGCCTGATTCAGGTTTGTTGTGTCCTTCATTTGTTCCAGGGTCTTGCCCTTTGTCTCACGCACAGCAGCCCACACAAATGGCAGCGAGACTGCTGCGGCTACGGCATAGCACGCGTAAGCACCCGCGAGACCGACTGCGCCCAAGAGGGGCAGGAAAGTTACGGTAACGGTGAAGTTGGCGATCCAATTAGTGGCACCGGAAATGGCAAGAGCAGCTCCCCGCATTTCATTGGGAAACATCTCGCCTAGCAGCACCCACATCACAGGCCCCCACGACATCGCGAACGCTACAATGTACAAGTTCGCGGCGGTCAGTCCCCACACCGCTGCGATATGACCGAGCATCGGCTTCCCATCAGGACCGACGCTGGCGGTGTTAAATACAATTGCCATCGCTCCAAGGGTCAAAGCCATGCCGATCGATCCTACCAACAGTAACGGTTTGCGGCCGATACGATCAACGAGCATTATCGCCGGAATCGTGGCGAGAATATTAACCAAGCCGGTGAGCACGTTAATGCGGAGGGCCCATTGTTCCGTTGCCCCCGCTGCTTTCCACAAGATCTCGCCGTAATAAAAGATGATGTTGATACCGACGAATTGCTGGAAAACGGCTAAACCCATTCCTACCCAGAGCACTGGGGCGACGCGTCTCGTGCCTGGAATGATAAGATCTGAAAAACGTGGGCGATGTTCCCCTTTGAGGCTTTCCTCAACCTCTCGCACCAGTTGGTCGGCATCGGCACCAATGCGCGCGAAGATTTCACGTGCTCGCTCTTGCTTGCCACGGAAAATAAGATAGCGCGGCGACTCAGGGATTAGCACGATACCCAACAGAAACGCGGCTGCCGGCACGGCTTCCATCCAGAACATCCAGCGCCAAGTCGGCGCCCCGGCCCAGAATATCGCGCTGGCTCCGCCAGCAAGCCTGGCCAGGATATCGTTACTCAAAAAGGCGCAGAACAGTCCAGTCACAATCGCCATTTGCTGCAATGAGGCCAAGCGGCCGCGTATGTGTGCGGGAGCCACTTCCGCGATGTACATCGGGGCCAATACGCTGGCGGCGCCGATCGCTATGCCACCGGCAATCCTCGCCGCGATGAAAACTCCAGCCGAGTTAGCAGCTCCTGTCGCCACAGCGCTTACCAGGAAGAGGATTGCGTTCAACAGCATGGTCGGGCGCCGCCCCAGATCGTCGGCAAGCCTGCCCGCGCCGAAGGCACCTGCAGCACAGCCAAGCAAGACCGAAGCCACAGCAAAACCAGTGCCTGCTGCTTGAGTACCGAACGCCTTCGCCAGGGCGTCGACGGCCCCGTTAATGACGCCACTGTCGAAACCAAAAAGAAACCCACCGATCGCGGCTACGCAGGAAAGCGCGATTACATAAGCAGAACTACGTCGCCCGGCGTGGAGCGTGGCGGGAGAAACGGCATTATCCATTCCGAATTCTACTCCTTTCCATTATTCCCAAGCTTTTCACTATCTAAATTTTAGAGAATCTTGGGAAATGGGAAAAAAGACTGATGACGGCCATATTCAGAAGTTAACGGCCACTTGAGCACCGAGCACGAGAGCGTCGGAAATCCGGCCGGTACCGTTCGGCCGGAAGACATACTGCAGGTCGGGCTGGACGAAGAGCGCGCTCCTAAGCAAAGCCAGGCGGTAAGTCAACTCCAGTACTGTCTCGTGCGACTGCACTCCAACAGTTGGATCTGGCTGTTGCGCCTGCCGCTGAAAATTCTGAAGATCATTGCTAAAATGACCATATACAACGCTCAAGCCGATTATGTCTCGCGGACGCGATGGGAAAATGCCGCGGGTAGCTAGAGCGGCGGTAAAAAAATACGGCATCTGGCTGATGGACTGGTCGGGCGACGTTAAGAAAGAGCCAGCGACTCCGAAGCCGCGGTGGCTAGCTGGTTCCCCGAACCTAACGAGAACTTGGTCGAACAAGGTATAGAAGCCCCAGTTGCCGCGGTTCACTGCGCCGGTGTTAAAGTCGGTGTAAAGACTGTTGTCGTACCAAAAACCGGCCTTGTAATTGCCGATCAGCCCTCGATCACCCGGCAAGCTGTTGGGTTGATACGCAACCTCCCCGATCGCGAACACCGGTCCATCCATCGAAAAATCCGCGCCGTGATGATCATTGCTGCGAATGGATGGATCACCGTTATAGACGCCACCCATGATGTAGGTCCTCGCGGTCGGTCTTACTTTGACAAGAGCTCCCCAGGTGTCATTGGGATAGGCGGTCATACCAGGGGAGTTGAAGAAAATGCTTACCGGATTGCCATCGAAGCCATTTTGTACGAAGACGTAGTTGTAAGGCGAGACCAGGAAGTCGTCGCCGGTGCCGATGCGACCAAGTCGGAGTTCGACGTGATCGTCAAAAAGCTTCTGCAGGTAGGCTATGTTGATGAGGTGGAAAGTTTCGCCGCCGAAGACTTGCTGAACTGTGAAAACGTTATGGATATAGTTTGCTGACAAGCTGCCGCCAAAGCGATACGACATTGAGAGCAGAAACGAGGCGCCGTCGAACCCGCACAGTTTTTCCAAATCGAAATTCAGATCGAGCCCCACATTGTTGGCCGTTGTGAAGCCCTGTTCGCTGCCACCGGTCGGGTTACCCAAAGAGTCGGTGACGAACGTCAAGGTCGGAGTGATGCCGTGGTCCTCCAGCCAGGTCCGCGAACCGTACCAGTCTCCCAGCAGATGCTCGCGCGGCAGGACCAGCTGAAACGGCAGCGGTCCCAGAGATCGCGTCCCAGCGGACGCCTCCGTGTTATCTTCAGAGCGCGCTCGATCCGCCCAGCACCAAAGTATGACCATTACGGTCAGAGTGCGGCTAACGGTTTTCGCCATTGAAGTTTTGATTCTCTTTCTCAAGCATTCCAAGACGGAACTTTCAGGAAACGGACTCAACATCTCGAACACCCGCGCGACCACGTGATCGCAGTTGGTCCTCCATCGCCAATACCATAGGGCAGGGGCAAGGAAGTAGCGTGCAGAAGCAAACCAGAGACGTGACAAGATCGCGGAAACGGAGACAAATTCCGAGAGGTGCCATTACTCATTACCCCACCTCTGATTCCTGAAGAATTGAAGCTGACGATCGCAGTGCTTCGTTCACGATTTCCTGAGCTTCTTCCACTATCGCCGCCAAATGATTTTGATCCCTGAAACTCTCCGCATAGATCTTGTAGATGTTCTCCGTGCCGGAAGGCCGGGCCGCGAACCAGCCAGTTTGGGTAACAACCTTGAGACCGCCGATCGGAGCGCCGTTACCCGGAGCTGAAGTCAGTTTCGCCGTGATCGGTTCGCCAGCCAGCGTGTTATTTCCAATCGCGTTGGGCGACAGCTTTTGTAGCTGCGCCTTCTGATCTGGCGTCGCTGGCGCATCGATGCGCGTGTAGAATGGCGTGCCGAACTCATTCGTTAGTTCTTCATAGAGCACACCAGGGTCCTTGCCCATGCGCGCAGTGATCTCCGCAGCCAGTAGGTCCATGATTGGACCATCTTTGTCAGTAGTCCAAACTGTGCCGTCTTTCCTGAGGAAACTTGCTCCTGCGCTCTCCTCGCCGCCAAAACAAAGCGAGCCGTCAAATAATCCCGGCACAAACCATTTAAAGCCAACTGGGACCACACAAAGCGAGCGGCCCAGCTTGCCCACGACACGATCGATCATGCTGCTACTAACTAAGGTTTTACCGACCGCAACGTGATTTGACCAGTTAGGCCGATGCGTCAGAAGGTAGCGAATGGCGACAGCCAGGTAGTGATTTGGATTCATCAACCCGGAGGAAGGCGTAACGATGCCGTGCCGATCGGAGTCTGGATCGTTGGCGAAGGTGAGGTCATATTCACTCTTGAGGTTAACGAGGCGCGCCATCGCGTACGGGCTGGACGGATCCATTCGTATTTTGCCGTCGTGATCGACCGTCATGAACGAGAAAGTCGGATCGATCGTTGGGTTTGCGATGGCGATGTCCAAATGATAGACGGCATTGATTGGCTCCCAGTACGGCTCGGAGGCGCCGCCGAGTGGATCCACGCCTAACTTTAGACCAGCTCCGCGGATCACGTCCATGTCGATGATATTTCCCAGATCCTCGACGTAAGGCATCACGAAATCTTCCTGGTGTGTTGTGTCGGCCTTAATGGCTGCAGCAAACGGTATGCGTTTGATACTTGTTCCATCGCGTAACAGCTCATTAGCGCGGTGTTCGACCCATCGTGTTACGTCCGTATCAGCTGGGCCGCCATTAGGCGGGTTGTACTTGAATCCTCCGTCAGACGGTGGGTTGTGCGAAGGCGTGATGACGATGCCGTCGGCGAAGTGCTCGTTGCGGTTTCGATTGTAAACGAGGATGGCTCGCGAGATAACTGGCGTCGGTGTAAAGCCATCGTTTTTCTGGATGATCGTTTCCACATTATTGGCCGCGAGGACCTCCAACGCGGTGCGTTGGGCCGCCGCGGACACTGCGTGCGTGTCCTTGCCCATATAAAGTGGGCCATCGTAACCCCGGCTGCGCCTGTAATCACAAATAGCTTGTGTGATGGCCAGGATATGGGCTTCGGTAAACGTCCCTTGTAGTGGCGAGCCTCGATGCCCGCTTGTCCCGAAGCTTACCAGCTGGTTTCGATCTTCTAAATCGGGACGCCGTTCATAATATTCACGCTCAAGCCGACTCGGATCTATCAGTAATTCCTTTGGAGCTGGTTTGCCCGCAAGTGAGGAAGTTGACATGTGTCTCAGTCCTACGCCTCACAATTAGTCGCTAGCGACAGGGCACGGCTTTGCATTCCAGATGTCAGTCGCGTATTCCGCAATTGTTCGATCACTTGAGAATTTTCCGGAGCTAGCCACGTTTAAGATTGCCTTGCGAGACCATTCCGCAGAGTCCGCGTACAGGTCACATAGCTGCTGATCTGCCTGTAGATAGGACTTAAGGTCCGCCAGGTGCATGTAATAGTCGCCGCGAGTCAGCATCGCATCGCGCAGCGGAGTAAACACCCCCCGCTCATAGCGGCTGAAGTAATCGGAAAAGATCAAGTCCAACGCCGCGCGGGTCTCTGGCTCGTTGTCATAGTGCCAATGCGGGTTGTACCAGCCGCGGCTGCGTGCCACCTGTTCTGCTGTCAGGCCGAACAAGAAGAAATTGTCCTCGCCGCCCTCTTCCGCCATCTCGATGGTCGCGCCGTCTCGGGTACCAATGGTCAGCGCCCCGTTCATCATGAACTTCATGTTGCTCGTGCCACTGGCTTCGTACCCAGCGGTCGAAATCTGGTTGGAAACATCAGTA
>Ga0081455_10004389_pt1 | contig 15888 bp, 14 predicted proteins | sample TabmetS3T2R1_FD_70207 | JGI IMG/M metagenome (GOLD analysis project Ga0081455, IMG submission 70207) | Tabebuia heterophylla rhizosphere microbial communities from the University of Puerto Rico - S3T2R1 | ecosystem: Host-associated > Plants > Roots > Rhizosphere ... | reverse complement strand
GGCGTGGGACAGCTTCGTGGGAGCGACCCGCAAGGTGGTCGACGCCGCGAACGCCGTCGGCGCGCAGGTCGTGCTGATCTCGACCGACTGGGTGTTCGACGGCACCCAGGGCCCGGCCGCCGAGGATGAGCCGCCGAACCCGATCCAGACCTATGGCGTCCTGAAGGTGCTCTCCGAGCAGGTCGTCCACGAGGTGCAGCGTTACTTCGGCGATCTCGTCTACGACGTCATCATCCCCCGCACGGTTCGGCTGTCCGAGGCCCCCGGTTTCGGGCAACCGATCACCGTGTACGACGCCAAGTCGAAGGGCGCGGAGGCGTATCGGCAGCTTGCGCGGGAGGTCGCGCTCCGCCCACCCCCCGAGGCCCCGATGCCCACGTTCGATGACATCCCGGCCCGGATGACGGTGGAGCCGGGGCCGAAAGCGTCGGAACCGGCCGAGGTGGTGAGCATCGACGCGGCGCCGGCGCCGGCGGAGCACGGCGGCGCCGGGAGCGGTGAGCCGACGACGGTCGAGACCGACGAGCGAGCCGCGACAGAGGAGAAGCCCGAAGCCGCGTTCGTCCGGGGGCCCCCGAACAACGTCGCCGAGGAGCCTGGCGAAGCGACCGACGCCGGGATGTCGAAGGATGACGTGGTCCACCTCACGGACGAGGTCGCCCCGGCCCCGACGGACCCCCCTCCGCCCGCGACCACCCCTCCGGGTGACGAGGACCTCTGGGAGGAAGCTCAACCCGAACCCGAGCCCCGGGTGAAGCCGCCCTCGAAGCCTTCGGCGCCGGGTGAGCTGCCGGAACGCCGGGTGGTCGTGATCGACGAGCATCCGGACCTCGACATCGAGGCGGGGCGAGAGGACCCGCCGCCCCCTCCCGGATCGCCCGAGCAGGGGATGGCGGACATCGGCGACACGCTCGATGAGGAGAAGGGCAAGAAGCGACGGTGGCGTATGTTCCGCAAGGGAGGGGAGCGATGAGCAAACGAGGGGGCCTGGGGCGCGGTCTTTCCGCCCTGATCCCGGGAGCGCCGGAGGCGGGCGAGAGCGGCGAGGGTCTCCTCGAGGTGCCTGCGAACGCGATCGCGCCCAACCCCAAGCAGCCCCGGAGCAGGTTCGACGACGAGACGCTGGCGGAGCTCGCCGCGTCGATCCGCGAGGTCGGGATCCTCCAGCCGATCGTGGTCCGCCGGACGGGAGGGGGCTACGAGGTGGTCGCGGGGGAGCGGCGCCTCAGGGCCGCCAAGCTCGCGGGCCTGGCCACGGTCCCCGTCGTTCTGCGGGACTCCGAGGACGCGGACCTGCTGCGCGAGGCGCTGATCGAGAACATCCATCGCGAGGACCTCAACCCGATCGAGCTCGGCGAGGCGTTCCGTCAGCTCCTCGATGACCTCGGGCTGAAGCAGGAGGAGTTGGCCGAGCGCGTGGGCGTGTCCCGCTCGCATATCGCCAACACGATCCGCCTCCTGTCGCTCCCGCCCGACGTCCAGCAGCTCGTGGCGGACGAGAAGCTCTCCGCCGGCCACGCTCGAGCGCTGCTGGCGCTGGCGGACGCCGAGGGGATGACGACGCTCGCCCTCCGCGTCGTGGCGGAGGACCTGTCGGTGCGCGAGACGGAGGAGGTCGTCCGTCGCTTCATCGACAGCCCCGTCCGCGAGCCCAAGGAAGCTCGAGCCGCGTCCGACGAAGGCACGGGCGACCCGAACCTGGCGGAGGTGGAGGAGATCCTGTCCGAACAGCTGGCGACGCGTGTGCTGATCCGGATGAACCGGAAGCGAGGTCAGGTCATCATCGAGTTCGGATCCGCCGACGACCTGGACCGGATCGTGTCGGAGATCGTCGGGTCCGGACCGGGTCTCGCCCCCGATTGAATGATGTTGTCATACACAACCTAGGCACGTGGGTTTGCGGGGATCGCTCCGGAGCCCCCGGCTCCCTCGATCCTCAGGACGAGCCTCGACCGGCGAGTGAGGTCGCCCTTCTGCGGCTTCCGTCATCCTGTGCCGAGGAGATGACCTCCCCCGTTCACCCTCAGGATCTATCCGAGGTGGAGGCGATCATCGGATCGAGCCCGGCGGCGGTGGGGGGATCTGCGAGGGCGGGAGAGCGACGCCGCCGCCCGTCGGCCGACCGACCGCGAGGTAGACGATCGCGCCCACCACGCCGGCGAGGACGATCACGAGGACCCAGAGCAGCTTGCTGCCGGCGCGGTAGGCCGAATCGTCAGGTACCTTGACGGCATCCACGAGCGCCCAGATCCACACGACGAGGCCGGCGATCGCGAGCAGCGCCGCGAACACCAGCAGGACCCCGAACGATCCGTCCATCGCGTCTCCGATCGACGACGCTTCGACGGCGTAGCGTAGTGCCATGACCGCCGAGCAGCGCTTCCCGACCGAGCGCGAGCGCGCGATCCGCGCGTCGATCCTCGGGCTCCTGTTCGGTCTGGTCCTCGCGATCTTCGGGCGATCGTCTCGGCGTCGCTAGCCCGAGAAGAACCGACCCACACCCGCCGCGACCGCCCGTGCGACCCGGGCCGGCAGGTCCGGGTCGCGGAGGAGCTCGTTCCGCCGCTCGCCGATCCCGGCGAGCGGCTCCACCTGCACCGCCGGCATCGAGGTCTCTCGCAGCGGCGCGATCGTGAGCGGGCGCAGCGTGCCCGCCACGCCGAGCTCCGCCTCGAGCTCCTCCAGGATCAACTGTGCCAGAACCAATCCTGAGGGGGAGTGCGTCGTTCGCGAACCGAAGTAGGAGCAGACCGGACCGCCGGATCCCTCTCGGTCGGCGAGCTCGAGCGTGATCGACGCGGCCGCGCCGGTCTCGTTGGCGAGACGAGCGCGCTCGGACGGCGCGCTCGTATCGCCGGAAGCGACCAGGAGCCGCGCGTCCGCGCCCACGGCCCGGAGCTCCTCGACGAGCGCCTCCGCGGAGCGGCGCTGCACGTCGTCGTCCGACCCGTCGCCCGCGTCGACCGCGATCACGCGACCCGCGATCGGCCCTCGCGTCCCCTGCAGCTCCTCCTGTTCGCGTACGACGGCGCGCGACGGCGCGGCCTCGAGCGGTCGCATCCGCCGGAGCACCGAGAGCGTGTGCGGACCGACGATCCCGTCGGGCTCGTCGCCGACGTTGCGCTGGAACTCCCGGATCGCGACGTCGGTGTCGATCCCGAGCATGCCGTCCTCGCGGCCGGCGTCGAACCCGAGCGAGTTCAGCTTGCGTTGCAACGAACGGACGTCGTCCCCGCGGAACAGCGGAGAGTGCAGGTACAAGGTTCGGTCACCGAGGCGGTACCCGGCCTCGACGAGCTGGCCCCAGGTGTCGGGTCCGACGAGCCCATCCACCCGGAGGAGTCGCACCGCCTGGAAGGCGCGAACCGCAGCATCGGTCGAGGGGCCGAACGCGCCGTCACGCTCCGCCTCATCGATCGGGACGCCGAGCGAGATCAAGCGTTGCTGGATGTCGCCGACCTCGGAGCCATGGTCGCCCAGTCGGAAGATGCGCATCGCATCCAGTGTGCGCCGCCGGGTTGGGGGCGGCAAACGTCGAGGTGGGGCGGCGCCGCACCGCCCGCCGGGTCAGGCCAGGTGCGGTTCGAGATCGCGAAGGATCGCGTCCTTCGGGCGAGCGCCGATCACGCGCGCGACCTCACGACCACCCTTGAACAGGATGAGCGAGGGGATGCTCATGACCCCGTAGGTACGGGTGGCCTGCGGGTTATCGTCGATGTTCAGCTTCGCGATGTTCAGGACCCCGTTCTTCTCCTGGCCGATCTCCTCGACCACCGGGGAGACCATGTGGCAGGGAACGCACCATTCCGCCCAGAAGTCCACGAGCACCGGGGTGTCGGATTCCAGGACCGAGGTCTGGAACTCGCTGTCGTTCACGTCGCCGAGGTTGGCCATCTCCGTTCGTGCCTTTCATGTTCGATCGTTCCGTCGTCGGGACCGGACGGCCTCGCGCCGGCGAGGCGCCTCGGCTCCCAGCTCGTCAAACGCCCTGCCGGTATCGTCGCATTCCCGCGGGCGGACCGCCGGTCACGCCGTGCCGCCGCCGTGCGCCTGTTCCTCGAGGAACCGCTCGGCATCGATCGCGGCCTTGCAGCCCTGTCCGGCGGCCGTCACCGCCTGCTTGTAGATCATGTCCGTGACGTCACCCGCCGCGAACACCCCCGGGATGCTCGTCGAGGTCCGAGGCTCGTCGACCAGGATGTATCCCTCGCCATCGAGTGCGAGCTGCCCCTCGAACAACGAGGTGTTGGGGGTGTGGCCGATCGCGACGAAGACACCGTCGGTGGCGAGATCTCGCTCGTCGCCCGTGCTCGTGTCGCGCAGCCGCACGCCGGCGACGGCGTCCTCACCCCGGATCTCGGTCACGACCGCGTTCCAGGCGACCTCGATCTTGGGGTTCGCGAGCGCTCGCTCTTGCATGATCTTCGACGCCCGGAACTCGTCCCGGCGGTGGACGATCGTGACCTTGGAGGCGAACTTCGTGAGGAACATCGCCTCCTCCATCGCGGAGTCGCCGCCGCCGACGACGATCAGCTCACGATCCTTGAAGAAGAACCCATCGCACGTCGCGCACGCGCTGACGCCGCGGCCGCGTAGGTGCTGCTCGCCCGGCACCTCGAGCCAGCGGGCGGTCGCACCCGTCGCGATCACCACGGTCTTCGCGCGCCAGGAACGCTCGCCCGCCTGCACCGAGAACGGCCGGCTCGCCAGGTCGACCGACGTCACGTGCACCGGCTCGATCTCCGCTCCGAACCGGACGGCCTGCTTCTCGAAGATCTCCATCATCTGGGGACCGAGCACGCCGTCGACGAACCCAGGGTAGTTCTCGACATCGGTGGTGAGCATGAGCTGCCCGCCGGCATCCAGACCCTTCAGCACCAGAGGCTCCAGGTTCGCGCGCGCGGCGTAGAGGGCGGCGGTGAACCCAGCCGGCCCCGACCCGATCACGATGACGTTGCGCTCTTGCACCATCGGCTGTCCGCTTCCTGCCTGCCCGGGCGCTCTCGAGCGCCAATCCTCCCATAGGCTCCAACGCGCGCCTATTCCCTCGTCTGGTCCGCTCCAGCGGACCCCTCAGAGGCTGACCGTGCTGAGCGACAGGGTGCTGCAGTCGCCGACGGAGGCGACCCAGATCGACACCGTGTCCGGGGGCTGGCCGGCGCCCGGTCCCTCCAACACGTACGCGAGATATGCCGGCGTGCCGTCGAACGACGCGCGGATCAACCGCACGGGCCGCCCGGGGAACTTCGGGAACGCCGAACGCACGCACCGCAACGCGGGAGCCGTCCGTGCGGCGGAAGCGAAGCGTGACGTCGCGGCCGGCGATGCCGTCGTACCGCCCCCGAGCTCCTGGGCACCGTCCTGTGCGGGGGCCTCCTCGGGGGACTCCACGGTGGTCGCGAACTCGCGGGCGGCCGTCCCCAGCGAGTCAGCGTCGTAGTCCGTGCGCTGGATCTCGAGACGGAGCTCGCCGGGGGCGGGTGCCGCCCTCGAGGCGCTGGGCGCGACCGCACCCTCGTCCGCTGCACCCCCACCGATCCGGGGGAGAGCGATCGCGAGCAACCCCACGACGGCCGCGGCAGCGGCGACCGGCACGAGCTTCGTCCAGCGTGGTCGCGCGCCGGACGACGCCCTCCGCTCCTGCTCGGCCATCTCGACGAGTGCCGCGTCACCCACCCCGGGCGGCGGCGAGACCGCTGGCAACGATCGGAGCGCCACGCGAGCCTCGGACGCGAGCTGCGCCTCCCGTCGACACCTCGGGCACGAGGCGAGATGACGCTCAACGGCCGCGTGCTCCGCCGGGGGGAGCGAGCCGTCGACGAACGGGGCGAGGTGCTCCGAGGGATGGGTCATGTCCCCCCCTCCGACGTCCCCGGCGCCACCGTCGGTTCCCCGGGGCCGCTCGTCGGGTCGCGGGCCGGGCCCCGGTCCGCGGCTCGGCCGAGGCCGAGGATCTTCGCGAGGGCGATCCTCCCCCGGTGCACCCGCGATTTCACGGTGCCGACCGGGACGTCCAGCACCTTGGAGATCTCCTCGTACGGCAGGTCCTGGACGTCAGCGAGGACCAGGACCACCCGATATTCCTCGGGCAGCTGCGCGAGCGCGGAGGCGGCGTCCAGCGTGCCGGCCACCGCGTCGGCGTGGTCGTCGACCGGCGGACCGGTCTCGGGAGCCGCGTCGTCGTCCACGACCCGCAGCATCGGTTGGCGACGGGAGCGCCGGAGCGCGTCGTAGCAGCAGTTCACGCCGATCCGGTGCAGCCAGGTCGTGAACCGGGCGTCGCCTCGGAACTGGGCGAGCTTCCGATACAGGGTCAGGAACGTGTCCTGGGCCGCGTCCCGGGCATCGTCGGGATCGCCGAGGATGCGCAGGCACAGGCCGTAGACCCGCGACTCGTGGCGCCGCACCAACTCCGTGAACGCCGCGTGGTCGCCCGCTCGCGATCGCTCGACGAGGTCCTCGTCGCGCTCGGGCCGGCTCACGCGCCGACGCTACACTTCGGACGGGCCGTTGGTCTCGGAATCGACCACGTTCGTGTAGCGCTGCGTGAAGCTCAGGCGCCCCGCCAGCACGGTACGCGCGGTGGCATGCAGCGTCACCGTCACGCGCCCGCTCGCTTCGTCGACCCGGCAGAACGCGGGCCCCACCTTGAGCGCGGGGTCCTGGCGGGTGACGCTGGCCCTGGCCTCGTCGCACGCTTCCGTGACGTCGTGATGGGATCGGTACGCGACCGCGCCGTCGCTCGCCGCCTCGGTGGCGACGTCGGAGAGCTTGAACGTCGTGAGCGCGATCGACACCGTGTCGACCGCGGCCACGCCGAGCAGCGCCAGGATCAGGATCCAGACGATCGCCAGCTTCCCGACCAGGCCTCGCTCGTCACGGTGGAGCTCTCGGATCTTCACGCGCGGAACCTCCTCGCCAGCGCGCCTTTGACTTCATCGACCTCGCGGATGTGCAACATGAGTGCGGCGACGAGGTACGTGGCGATCCCCGCCGCGGTCGCCGCCGCAACCTGCACGACGCGACCGAGCACCGCCTGCGTGTCCATCACGTCGGACACCCAGGCCGCCACCCCATAGGCCACGAGGCCCGTGGCCACGGCGGCGGGAAGGACCCGCACGATCGTCCCCCAGATCCTGCGTCCGTCCAAGGACCCGAGCCTCGGGCGCAGCAGGATCAGGCCGACGATCGTGGCGAACGCGTACCCCACCGCGTGGCCCAGCGCGAGCCCGGGCGCGTCCCAACCGAACACCTGGGTGAACACCAGGTCGGCTCCGATCGTGACCATGGCGGCGCCCACGTTGATCAAGGCCGGCGTGCGACTGTCCTGGGTCGCGTAGAACGTGCGGGTCAGGAGCTGGAACGTGGAGAAGAACGGCAAACCCACCGCGAACCCCTGGAGGGTGCGCGCGATCAACTCGGCGTCCTCGGGGCCCGCCTTGCCGTATTCGAGCAGCAGGCTCACGATCGGACGCGCGATGGCGAGGTACGCGAGCGCCGCCGGCACGATGATCACCGCGGTGTCGCGGATGCCGCGCGAGAGCAGCTCGCGGACGCCCTCGGGTCGTCCCTCGGCCCACTGCGCAGACATCCCCGGCAGCAGTGCCGTGAAGATCGACACCGCGAAGATCGCGTGGGGCAGGGAGAAGATGATGAACGCCGTAGCGTAGGCCTGGAACTGCCCGTCGCCGATCTCGCCGGCGAGGATCGTGATCACGAGATAGGCGGCCTGGTTCGCGACCACGTACACGACCACCCATGCGGAGAGGCGGCCCAGGTGTAGCACCGCGGGGTGCCGCCACCCCCGCGTGAGCTTCCATCGGAACCCGAGCGCGCGCAGGGACGGCCACAGCGCCACCGTCATCGCCACCACGCCGAGGGTCGTCCCGGCGCCCAGGACCGTCTTCTCGAGCCACGTGATGTCGGTCGAGGTCGGTGTCCCGGTTCCGCGGATCATCACGTACGCGACGAACGTGAGGATGACGACGACGTTGTTCAGGATCGGGGCGAACATCGGGGCCGCGAACCGGCGCTCGGCGTTGAGCAGACCCGAGGCGATCGCGCCGATGCCGTAGAACACGATCTGGGGCATGAACCATCGCAGCCAGAACGCACCGAGCGTGATCTGGGCCTCGCGGTCGGGGGCCGTCGACGCGACGAGGTAGAGCCGCATGATCAGCGGGGCGAAGATCATGCCGATCACCGCCACCGCCGACAGCGCGACCAGGGCGAGCGTGAGGACGCGGCGCCCCACGTCCCAGGCCTCGTTGCGTCCGTGCTTCTGTCGCCAGTCGACGAAGACCGGGACGAACACCGACGTCAGGATCCCCCCGAGGACGAGCTCGTAGACGATGTTCGGCGTCGTGTTCGCACGGACGTACGTGTCGCCGAGCGATCCGATCGTCACGCCGAGCGCGGCGGTCTGGGCCGCGATCCGGACATAGCCCGTGATCCGCGACAGGGTCGTGCCCACGGTCATCACGGCCGCGTTGCGCGCGTAGACGGCGCGCGAATCCTCCGGCGGGAGTTCCGGCTCGGGGAACTCCGAAGGCGGCGGGGTCACGATCTCGGACGTCGGATGTACCTCCTGGACCACAACAGCAGCAGGATCACCGCAGCCGCCGCGGTGATCGCCAGCGCGATCGCGTTCACGGTGGTCGTGCGCACCGCGAGGTTGCGTTCGTCGAGGGTGCGCCCCGAGGGCGCCCGCGTCTTGACGCGGATCGTCTGTGTGCCTGCCGCCTTGGCCTGCACCGTGAACGTGACGATCTGGTCGGGGCGGCTGAGCGTGACGGTCTGTTCGTTCCCATCGGGGAACTCGAACTTCGACGATCGGAGCTGGATCAGGACCTTGAGCGGCGTGTCGCCGGGATCGCCCATCCGCAGGGGCACGCTTCCCTGGTTCGAGGTGAGCGTGAACGCCTGGGGTTCCACTGGCGCCACCCGCGCGAACACGGCGCCGGTCTCGGCGTTCACGTGGTCGATCCACGCTCGACCCGCGGCCTCTCCCGCTCCGATGTACTCGCTGCCCTCGGCGGTGAGCAGGTGCCGGTGGAGCCGGTCCAGGGCCGCGTCGGCGTCGGGGTCGGGGTCGGGGTCGGCGAGCATCGACCCATACGCCTCGACCCGCCGTTCCTGATCCCGCAGGGCCTGGACGTAGTCGTGGGTGAACCGGAGTGTCGAGGGAGCGGCCAGCTCCGTCGCGGATTGGATCGGGTTCACCTCGTCGACGAAGTCCCGGCCGTGCAGCGGTTCGAGGAACGGGGCATCGGCGAGCCGTCGAGTGAGCGGGGCCCACACGCCCGCCGGCAGCGTCGAGGGCAGGGCCACGGCGACCCCGCGCACCGTCTCACTGCCGTCGGGTTGCGGCGCGGGCACCGGCTGCTCACGCCAGATCGCGGCGATCTCGCCGAGCACCGCCTGGGCTGCCCGCACGGGGTCGGCGAGCAGGGCGGGGTCGGCGAGCAGGCCCGTGACGCCGGGATCGGGCAGGACCAGGCCGACGGAGGTCCCCGACGACGTCGTCAAGGTCGCCGCGGGCAGCGGAGCGAAGTCGTTGAGCTGGATCTCACGTTCGATCGTGTCGGTGTTCGCGAGGACGGCGGCGGTACCGCGACCCGCGACCTCGTCGATCGAGGCGTCGTCGAGCGCACCCTGAGGAGGTCGGTCCACCGCGACGGCAGGGTCGACGTCGAGGAGATTCCTGACCGTGTCATCTCCGAGCGCGCGCTGGCGGTCGAGGTCGTCCTGAAGCCCGCCCGACACCATCGCGGGCAGCAGCGGCGCGGCGTAGGGCATCGCGGTGATCTGGACGTTCGATGCGCCCGCGACGGCGCGGAGGCTCCGGATCACGGTCTGGGCGTCGATGACCGGCGGGGCGTCGGCATCGACCGTCGATCCGTCCTCACGCTCGTAGCCCTGGGTCATGCGGGCGATCTGGTCGAGGAGCGCGGGTTCGACCGCCACGTCGAGCGGAACGCGGAGGCTCGGGTCGGTCGCGATCCGCTCGAGCGCCGCGGCCTCGGACCCGAGGGGTCCTCCCGGCGCGACCATCGACTCGATGCTGGGGTCGACCAGGCGCCCGTCGGGCCCGAACGCGGTCGGCCCCGTGAGCTCAGCCCACCACCCGAGCCGCATCGGGCGCTCCGGTTCGCGGGCGAGGTGGATCACTGCGGTGTTGATCGAGGCCAGCGGGACGGCGTTGGAGCGGAGGTCCACCTGAGCTGGATACACGGCCGAGTCGAGCGCCGTGCCGATCTCCGGAACGTCCTCCACCATGTTCAGCCGGACGGTGAGCGTTCGGGTCTGGCCCGACGATAGCGTGTCCGGCTGCGGGAACGCCGCGACGTAGATCGGCGCCGAGCCGGGCCCATCGATCAAGGACTGCTCGTAGGCGACCCGGGAGCTCACGAACGGTCCGATCGAGAGCCCCACCGACAGATCTTCGATCGGATCCTCGCCCGTGTTTCGCGCCGTGATCGCCAATTCCAAGATCGGGTCGGTGTTCGTCGTGAACGGCGTCTGCGACGCCAACGTGAGCGCGACGGTCGGTTCCTGCGCGCCCGCCCCGTCCGGGATGGCGAGGCACAGGGACACCAGGAAGGACACCGCCAGGACCGCGCGCAGGGCGCGATGGATGCTCATGCCGGCCGGCCCCATCGTAGCCGCGGAGTCCTCAGCTCCCGAGCAACTGTGTCGCCTCGCTCATGCCGTACACGATCGACACCAGGAGCAGGAACGAGCCCACGAGCACGCGCAGGGTCCGCTCGCGGGTTCCGAGCGCGAGCGTGGCTCCGAGTCGCGCGCCGGGCACGGCTCCGAGGGTGACGACGAGGAACACCGCCCAGTCGATGTGACCGAGTGCCGCGTGCACGATCGTGCCGGGGATCACGAGCACGACGATCGCCAGGAGTGAGGTCCCCAGGGCCCGCTTCAGCGGGAACCCGGCGAGGTTCACGAGCATCGGCACGATCACCAGGCCGCCGCCGATGCCGAGCAAGCCGCTCACGAACCCCGCGAGCAGGCCGATGCCCACGAACATCGACGGCGTGCCGTGTCCGGCCGTGCCGGGGATCCCGGGGGTCTTCGCGGCACGCTGTCGCACGCCGCGCAGGACCGACACGGCTTGCCAGGCCAAGAGCACCGCCGTGACGACGAGGAGCAGGTGCGTGTCGATGACGTCGGTGAGCGCCGCGCCGAAGACGGATCCGATCACGCCGGGGCCGACGATCCAGGCTGCCGCGCGGACGTCGACCTCGCCGGCCTGTCGATAGGTGAAGGCGCCGGTCAGGGCCGTGGGCAGGATCGCCGGCAGCGGGGTCGCGAGCGCCACGATCGGCGGGGTGCCCACGAACACCTGGATCCCCGGGGTCATCACGATGCCGCCTCCGACACCGAACAGGCCCGAGAGCACCCCGGCGGCCAGGCCCACCAGGACGCCGAGCAGCGCCTCGGCCGACGTCATCCGAGCAGGTCCGCCGCGCGGCCGAGGACGTCGCGCTCCCCACGGTACGCGGCACGCTTGAGCGCCCGCGCCATGGGGAACCAGCGGACCTCCTCCATCTCGTCGTCGCGCTCCGACGGGTCGCCACCGGTGCACCGCATCAGGAAGAAGTGCACCGTCTTGCGGATCCTGGTGTCCTCCCATACGTAGAAGTAGCGGGTGTCGCCGAGCGAGGCCTCGATCTCGGCCGTGTAGCCGGTCTCCTCCCGGACCTCACGGACCGCCGCCTCTTCGAGGCTCTCGCCCTCTTCGACCCCACCCTTGGCCAATCCCCACGCGAGATCTCCGCGCCGCGTGCGTCGCGACGCCAGCACGACCTCGATGCCGTCGTCGACCCGTCGATAGACGACGCCGCCGGCGGACACCTCCCGCTGGACCGGGGGGTGCCGCTTCCGCTTCGGCTTCCGGCCTCTCGATCGTTGTGCCGCCCCGGTGGGCTTCGATCGGTTGGATGATCGCGCCGCCGAGGGCTGGGTCGCGGCCTCCGCCGCCTGGGCGCGTGCAGGCCGTCGCTTCCTCCTGCGGCGTCGGCGGGGCGGTTTCGGGCCCTCGGGGCTGTCCTGCGGCATGGCGGCGATTCTATGGCCCGGGCTCAGGTGCGCCGGAAGGTCGGCCGATGGTTGAGCGTGCCCGTGTGCCGCCGTGCGTGCGCGGGGGCCCTGAGAAGGAGGCCCAGGTCTGGATGGAGATCGACGAGCTGCTGCGGTTCGCGGTGGAACGGGGTGCGAGCGACCTGCACCTGAAGGTCGGGAACGTCCCGTTCATCCGCGTGGACGGGTTGCTCACGCCCACCGAGTTCGACGTGCTCGCGCCGGCCGACACCGAAGCCTATGCCCAGGCGCTGATGTCCGAGCACAAGAAGCGGGAGTTCGAGGCCACGAGTGAAGCGGACCTCGGCACGACGCTCACCGGCGTCGGCAGGTTCCGGGTCAACGTGTTCCGGCAGCGGGGGGTCGTCGGGCTCGCGATCCGGCGCGTGCGGAGCGAGGTCCCGACGTTCGAGGAGCTCCGGCTCCCGGTCGTCATGGAGACGCTCGCGGACTCACCGCGCGGTCTCGTCCTGATCACTGGGCCGACCGGCACCGGCAAGACCACGACGATCGCGTCGATGATCGGTCACATCAACCGCACCCGGCGGGCACACATCGTGACGATCGAGGATCCGATCGAGGTCGTGCACGACGACATCCTGTCGATCATCCAGCAGCGGGAGATCGGCATCGACACCGATTCCTACGCGAACGCGCTCAAGCACGTGATCCGCCAGGACCCCGACGTGATCTTCGTGGGCGAGATCCGCGACGGCGACTCGGCGCTGTCCGCGATCCAAGCGGCCGAGACCGGACACCTCGTCATCTCGACGCTGCACACGATCGACTGCATGGAGACGATCAACCGCATCCTGGACCTGTTCCCACCGCACCAGCAGAAGGAGGTGCGGACGTCGTTCGCCGGATCGCTCCGGGGCATCGTGTCCCAGCGACTGGTCGTGCGCTCGGACGGGAAGGGGCGTGTGCCGGCGGTCGAGGTGCTCGTGAACACGGGCCGCGTGTTCGATCGCATCGTGGATCCCGCCACGACCGATCAGATCGTGGACGTGATCGCGGAGGGTGAGTTCTACGGTATGCAGACGTTCGATCAGTCGCTCGTGAAGCTCGTCAAGGAGGATCTCGTCGGCGAGGAGGAAGCGCGGCGCGCCGCGACGAACCCGCACGACTTCGATCTGCAGCTGCGCGGGGTCCTCGATCGTCTCTCCTCGATGCAAGCGGAATCCGAGGGCCTGCCCTTCTGACGCTGCGAGGGCGCAGGACCGGTCCGACTATCCTCGGACCGTCATGACCGACGGGCATCCTCGCGAGAACGCCGCATCCGATCCTTCCGCGGCCGGAGCCGTCGTCGACGTGCCCTCGGTGGCGAAGGACCTCGGGCAGCGGTTCGCCGACGCAGGCCACGAGCTCTATCTCGTCGGTGGCTCTGTGCGGGACATGGTGCTCGGACGCACCGCTCCCGACCTGGACTTCGCGACCAGCGCGCATCCCGCCGAGACCACCGCCCTCCTGCGCGGTTGGGCGGACCGGCAGTACCTGCTGGGCGTTCGTTTCGGCACGGTGGGCGCGCTGAAGGACGGCGCCCGCGTCGAGATCACCACGTTCCGGCAGGAGGTGTACGCACAAGAGCATCGCAAGCCCTCGGTCACGTTCGGGAAGGACGTCGCCACGGACCTGTCACGACGCGACTTCGCGTTCAACGCCATGGCGGTGAAGCTCCCCGATGGGACGTTCGTGGATCCCTACGGAGGTGTGCGGGACCTGGCGGCCCGAACCCTCGACACCCCGCTGGATCCCGACGTGAGCTTCTCCGACGATCCGCTGCGCATGGTTCGCGCGGCCCGGTTCGTCGCGCAGCTGGAGGTGACCGCCGCGCCCAGGGTCGTCGGATCGATGCGCGCGATGCGTGAACGTCTCGGGATCGTTTCGCCCGAGCGGATCCGCGACGAGCTCGACAAGCTGCTCATCGCTCCGCATCCGGCCGCCGGGCTGGAGCTCCTGGTCGAGTCGGGGGTGGCGGACGTGTTCCTGCCCGAACTGGGCGCGCTCCGCCTCGAGCAGGATCCGGTGCACCGGCATAAGGATGTGCTGCACCACACGTACGCGGTGGTCGAGCGCACCGAGCCCGACCTGACCCTGCGCCTGGCCGCACTCCTGCACGACATCGGCAAGCCCGCGACCCGGGAGATCACCACCGATGGCGTCCAGTTCCATCACCACGAGGTGGTAGGAGCACGCATGGCCGAGAAGCGGATGCGGGCCCTGCGGTACCCGAGCGCCACGATCGAAGACGTCCGGACGTTGGTGGAGCTCCACCTCCGGTTCCACGGCTACGGCGACGGGTGGAGCGACGCGGCCGTTCGCCGTTACGTGCGCGACGCCGGATCCCTGCTCGATCGGTTGAACCAGCTCACCCGCGCGGACGTCACGACCGGCAACGAGCAGCGTTCGCGCCGGTTCCAGGGGTTGCAGGATGAGCTCGAGGAGCGCATCGCTCGCCTGGCCGAACAGGAGAACCTCGAGGCGCTCCGGCCGCCGCTCGACGGCACGCAGGTGATGCTGCACCTCGGTATCGAACCCGGTCCCCTCGTCGGTGAAGCGCTGGAGTACCTGATGGAGCTCCGCATCGAGCGCGGCCCGATCGACGAGGAAGCGGCGTTCGAGCTCCTGGACGGATGGGCGCGGGAGCGCGGCACGCCGGACTGACGCGATGGCCGGCACCGACACCCAGCGAGCGATCGACGAGGTCGATCCCGAGCGCGGGTTGACCGCCGCCCAGGTCGCCGAGCGGGTTGCGCGCGGGGAGATCAACGACGTCCCCGAGGCGCCGACGCGAACGGTCGCGCAGATCGTCCGGGCCAACATCTTCACGCGCTTCAACGCGATCCTCGGGGCGATGCTCGCGATCATCCTGGTGGTCGGTCCGATCCAGGACGCGTTGTTCGGGTTCGTACTGATCGCGAACGCCGCGATCGGCATCGTGCAGGAGCTGCGTGCCAAGCGAACGCTCGACCGACTCACGGTACTGATCGCCCCGAAGGCTCGCGTGCTCCGCGACGGAGAGATCCGGGCGCTCGCGGTGAGTGAGATCGTGATGGACGACGTGCTCGAGGTGACCGCCGGCGCCGAGATCGTGGTGGACGGCGCGGTGACGGCGGCCTCCGGGCTCGAGGTCGACGAATCCCTGCTGACCGGCGAAGCGGATCCCGTCGACAAGTCCGATGGCGACGAGGTCTTGAGCGGCTCGTTCGTCGCGGCGGGCTCGGGGCGCTACCGCGCGACCCGGGTCGGCCGCGAGGCGTACGCCGTGCAGCTGGCGCAGGACGCGCGCCGGTTCACGCTGACGCGTTCGGAGCTCCGCTCGGGGATCGACCAGATCCTCGCGTATGTGACGTTCGCGATCGTGCCGACCGCGATCCTGCTGTTCATCTCGCAGCTCCGCACGCACGATGGCTGGCAGGACGCGGTCTCGGGAGCGGTGGCGGGAACCGTGGCGATGGTCCCGGAGGGCTTGGTGCTGCTGACCTCGCTGGCGTTCGCCGTCGCGGTCGTGCGGCTCGCGCGTTCGCACGTCCTCGTGCAGGAGCTCCCGGCGGTCGAGGGGCTCGCGAGGGTCGACGTGCTCTGCATCGACAAGACCGGCACGCTGACGCAGGGCAAGCTCACGGTCGAGGCGGTGGATCCGCTCGCCGGCGAGACGAGTGCCGACGTCGAGGCCGCGTTGGCGGCTCTGGCGGCCGCCGATCCCTCCCCGAACGCCACGACGAACGCGATCGCCGAGCGCTTCGGCGATCCGCCGGACTGGACGCCCCTCGAGGCCGTGCCGTTCTCATCGGC